>Ga0255767_1000504_pt1 | contig 35551 bp, 32 predicted proteins | sample 071ome_24_FD_179967 | JGI IMG/M metagenome (GOLD analysis project Ga0255767, IMG submission 179967) | Coastal salt marsh microbial communities from the Groves Creek Marsh, Skidaway Island, Georgia - 071402CT metaG (version 2) | ecosystem: Environmental > Aquatic > Marine > Intertidal zone > Salt...
AAATGTCTTCATGCGGGTCGGTTCGGGACGCCTGCACCTTTATGACCAGCCCCCGCGCGGCGATACCGGCGGCGCGGTGCACCATGTGGGCATCCGGACGGACGATCTGGAATCGCTGGAGGCCCAGCTGCGCGAAAAGGGCGTTGCCTTCCGCAGCGGCATCCGCGATTTCGGCGCGTGGAAGTACATCATGTGCCCGGCCCCCGACGGTGTGCTGCTGGAACTTTTCCAGGCCGACCCCGACAAGCTGGAGGGCGATGCGGCCCGGTATTTCTCGGACTGGCTCGAAGACTGACCCGTTCATGACCGTCTTCGAATCCGGTACGCCGCCGCGCATACCCCCCATTGCTTTCCTCGGTCTGCTCGCGGCCATCAGCCCGCTGTCGCTCGGCATTCCGGTGCAGTCGATTCCGGATATCGCCGCGACGTTCGACGCACCTTATGGCGCAGCCCAGCTTGTCGTATCAGCGTTCCTGATGAGCTTTGCCGTCTCGCAACTCGTTGTGGGGCCGCTGTCGGACCGCTTCGGGCGGAAGCCGGTCCTCTATGGCGGCCTGCTGGTCTATGCGCTTGCCAGCGTCGGTGCGGCCCTCGCGCCTTCGATTGAGATTCTGATCACCGCGCGCGTGATCCAGGGTGCGGGCGGCTGCGCCGCTCTCATCACGCCGCGCGCGGTGGTGCAGGACACCCACAGGGGGGTCGAGGCCGCGCGCATGATGGCTTTTGTCGCCATGCTGCAATCCGTTGCACCCTCCGTCGGCCCGATCGTCGGTGGCGGCATCGACGCCCTGCTTGGCTGGCGATGGATTTTCGGTTTCCTGACACTTCTCGCCGGATGCATGGCCCTCGGCGCCGCCATCTGGCTGGACGAAACACGGCCGGTCACAGGCGGGCAAGTCAACGGCTGGACGACAATCCTCACACGCTACGCCCGCCTGTTCCGGTCGCGATTGTATGTCGGCTACACGCTGACCTTCACCTTCGGGACAACCGGCTACTTCGGCTACCTGGCGGTCGGCCCCGCACTGGTCATCGATAATCTCGGACACCCTCCGCTCGAATTCAGTCTGTCCCTCATGGTGATCGCCACGCAGTTCGTTGCCGGTGCCTGGGTCGCAAGCCGGCTGGTCCGCCGCCTGGGCACGGATCGCATCCTCTGGATCGCCGTTGCCGGGATCACCGCACCTTCGCTCGCTCTTCTGTTTGTGGCCCGGGATCCGGGACTTGTGGCGCTGGTCCTGCCGTTCATGGTCTTCGGATTCTTCAACGGCTTCATATTTCCGAACGCCCTTGCCGGCGCGACCAGCATCGATCCGCGAATTGCCGGGTCCGCATCCTCGTTTCTCGGCTTCGCGCAGTTGGGAACCGGGGCCATCGTTTCGTTTGTCCTGAGCAACCTGCCAACAGCCGACGCGGTGCCGCTGGGATGGTGCATGGTGCTGCTCGGTGTGCTCGCCGGTGTCGGCATGGTGCTGGTGCACACGGCACGCCGCGAGAGCGAATAGAAAAGGCCCGCAGCGTACCTGCCGCGGGCCTTCCTTACCGGATCACAGCTCCTCCCTTAGAACTGGTCCGCCTCGGTGGATTCGGCCATCGCCGTGGTTGAGGACTGGCCCGAGGAGATCGTCGTCGAGACCGCGTCGAAGTAGGACGTACCCACTTCACGCTGGTGACGGGTCGCGGAGTAGCCGCGGTCCTCGGAAGCGAACTCGGCCTCCTGCAACAGGGAGTAGGCTGCCATGCCGTCATCCTTGTAGGCGTTGGCCAGCTCGAAGGTGGCGTGGTTCAGGCTGTGGAAGCCGGCCAGCGTCACGAACTGGAACTTGTAGCCCATGGCCGCGATCTCGCGCTGGAAGGCGCGCATCTGGTCACCGTCGAGGTGCCTGGCCCAGTTGAAGGACGGCGAGCAGTTGTAGGCCAGCATCTGTTCCGGGTACTCGGCCTTGATCGCCTCGGCAAAGCGGCGCGCCTCGTCCAGGTTCGGCGTCGAGGTCTCGCACCAGATCAGGTCGGCGTAGGGTGCGTAGGACAGGCCGCGGGCAATGCCGGCCTCGATACCGCCGGTGACCCGGTAGAAGCCTTCCGCCGTGCGCTCACCGGTCAGGAAGCGGTGGTCGCGCTCATCGATGTCGCTGGTGATCAGCTTGGCCGCGTCCGCATCGGTGCGGGCCATGATCAGCGTCGGCACACCCATGACGTCGGCCGCGAGGCGCGCAGCGTTGAGCGTACGGAGGAACTGGCCCGTCGGGACCAGCACCTTGCCGCCGAGATGGCCGCACTTCTTCTCCGACGCGAGCTGGTCCTCGAAGTGAACCGCGGCCGCACCGGCCTCGATCATGGACTTCATCAGCTCGAAGGCGTTCAGCGGGCCGCCGAAACCGGCTTCCGCATCGGCCACGATCGGCGCGAAGAAGTCGATGTCGGTCGTCTCCTGACCGTCGGCGCGCTCCATGGTCTGCACCTGGTCGGCACGCTGGAAGGCGCGGTTGATCCGGCGCACCACCGACGGAACGCTGTCCACCGGGTAGAGGCTCTGGTCCGGGTACATCTGGCCCGAAGAGTTGGCGTCCGCTGCCACCTGCCAGCCCGACAGGTAGATGGCCTTGAGGCCCGCGCGCAGATGCTGGACGGCCTGATTGCCGGTGTATGCGCCCAGCGTCGGCACGTACTCTTCATCCTGCAGAAGCTGCCAGAGCTTGCGCGCGCCGTTCTCGGCCAGCGTGTGGCTAATCGGCAGCGAGCCGCTCAGGCGCTCGACATCGGCGCGGGTGTAGTCGCGCCGGATGTTCTTCCAGCGGTCCGGGGCCCATTCCGGGGCCTGCCAGGTCTCGTTGCCGCCCGGGTTGTTTCCGTCACGGCGCATCATCGAAGACATGTCGTTGGGCATTGGTCACTCCATCGGTAAAATTCTGTTATCCGGCACCCCGCCGATCAACGTTGATGTGAAAAATTGACAACGCGTCCGCACAATGCAACAAGTTACTGAGTTCATTGGAGAAAATTTGTAAATATCTGTAAATTTTTTGCGCCGCATCTGAAAACGCTGTAAACGCGAAAGAGGCGGAAAACCGGAGATTCGACATGGCCAGCCTCGACGCCATCGCCGCAAATTCCCCGAACAACGACGGCCCCAAGGGGGATTCCCCCAAGCTGGGCGGACGCATCCGGCGCCTGCGCCGGCAGGAGGGTATGAGCCAGGCCGCGCTGGCGGGCGAGCTCGGAATCTCCGCCAGCTACCTGAACCTGATCGAGCACAACCGGCGCAACCTGACCGTCCCCCTGCTTATAAAGCTGGCCGAGCGGTTCGACCTTGAACTGAGCGAGATCGCCGAGAGCGACGAAGGCCGTCTCAGCGCTGACCTGATGGAAGCCTTCGGGGACGACCTGTTCGGGGATATCGACCTGACGAACACCGATGTGCGCGATCTCGTGACCTCAAACGCGACCGTGGCGCGCGCTGTGCTGGCGCTCTACGACCGCTACCGCAACATGCGCGAGGACGCCGCCGTCACTGGTGCCCGCCCGGCGAGTGCGGGGGACGACGCAACCGTGAGCGACCGCCTTCCGAGCGAGCAGGTCTCCGACTTCCTGCAGGCCCGCGCCAACCATTTCGCGGAACTGGAAGAGGCCGCCGAGCGTGTGAACCACGACTCCTCGCTGTCTGGCGAGGACCCGTTCCGCGCCATGGCCACCTTCCTGTCCAACACCTTCGACGTGCGTGTCAGCGACCTGCCCGAGGACGACAACCGGGCCGTGCGCCGGTTCGACCCCGACAAGGGCGTGCTGCACCTGTCGAAGATGCTGCGCGCCGACAGCCGCAATTTCCAGGCCGCTCACCAGATCGGCCTGCTGGCGGCCGAGCGCGAGATCAACCTGCTGGTCGAGGAAGGTGACTTCACCGACGACGACGCCCGCCGGCTGGCGCGTATCGCGCTTGCGAACTACTTCGCGGGCGCGCTGCTGATGCCCTATGACGCCTTCCACAAGGCAGCCAGGCACCACCGCTATGACGTGGAACTGCTGCAGCACCGCTTCGGCGTCAGCTTCGAACAGGCGTGCCACCGCCTGACGACCCTGCAGCGCCCCCGCAAGCGCGGCGTGCCCTTCCATCTGTTACGCAGCGATATCGCAGGCAACATCTCCAAGCGTTTCTCGCTCTCCGGCATCCACATTCCGCGCCATGGCGGCGCCTGCCCGCGCTGGAACGTCTATACGGCCTTCCTGCAGCCCGGCGCGATCAACGTGCAGATCTCGAAGATGCCCGATGGCCAGACATTCTTCTGCATCGCGCGCACAGTGCTGAAAAACAGCGGCGGCTTCGGTGAGCCGCGCAGCTACCTGTCGATCGGGCTGGGCTGTGAAATGAGCCATGCGGGCGAACTGGTCTATGCGGACGGCATCAACCTCGACCGGCCCGAGCGGATCGTTCCCATCGGCGTATCGTGCCGGACCTGCCCGCGCATGGACTGCGCCCAGCGCGCCTTCCCGCCCGTGGCACACGCTCTGGAGACCGACGAGAACACGCGCGGTGTCTCGGCCTACGTCTCGGCGCGGGAATGAGCGAACTCCGCTTCGAACATCTGACCGGCGCGGAGATTGCCCGGCGGCATGACGACTTCGCGCGCCTGCGGATCACGATCTTCCGCGACTGGCCCTATCTCTATGACGGGGACATGGAATCCGAGCGCGACTACCTCGATGTCTATACGGCCTCGCCGCGCGCGCTGCTCTACATCGTGCTTGACGGCGACAGAGTGGTCGGCGCGGCCACGGCGGTGCCGCTCGACGACGAGGACGAGGCCCTGCGCGCGCCCTTCCTGAAGGCCGGATTCGACACGTCGCGCATCTTCTATTTCGGCGAAGCGGTGCTGCTGCCCGAATACCGGGGCCGCGGGCTCTACCGCCGCTTCTTCGAGGTACGCGAGAAACATGCGCGCAGCTTCGGGGGCTTTCACACCGTGGCGTTCTGCGGCGTGGTCCGGCCCGACGACCACCCGTTGAAACCGGCTGACGCCCAGCCGCTGGACGATGTCTGGCGGCATTTCGGCTTTGCCCCCGCTGACAACCTGGTCACGCAATTCGGCTGGCGCGATGTGGGCGAAAGCGAAGAGACCGACAAACCCATGCGGTTCTGGCTGAAGACGCTGGACTGATCCCGCCAATACCCATTCGTCATGGCCGGACTTGTTCCGGCCATCCACGTCCCGGACCGCGCGCGGTGACAACCACGTGGATGCCCGCAACAAGTGCGGGCATGACAATAAAAAAGAAAAAGGGCGGGCCGCAGCCTGCCCTTTCGTAGTCGCTTTACAGAAACGCCGGGACTACTGGCCGTACTTGGCCTTCGCCTCGATCCGGCGGGCGTGCAGGATCGGCTCGGTGTAGCCGCTGGGCTGCTCGAGGCCCTTAAGCACCAGATCGCAAGCCGCCTGGAAGGCGACCGAGTCGTCGAAGTGGCCCGCCATGGGACGGTAGGCCGCATCGCCCTCGTTCTGCTTGTCCACCACGCCGGCCATGCGCTGCATGGTCTCCATCACCTGATCCTCGGTGACGATGCCGTGGTGCAGCCAGTTGGCCATGTGCTGGCTGGAAATGCGCAGGGTCGCGCGGTCTTCCATCAGGCCGATGTCGTTGATGTCCGGCACCTTGGAACAGCCGACGCCCTGGTCGATCCAGCGCACGACGTAACCGAGGATGCCCTGGGCGTTGTTGTCGAGCTCGTTCTGGATGTCCGCTTCGGGCCAGTTCGGACGCTCGGTCACGGGGATCGACAGGATATCGTCAATGTTCGCCCGGCCGCGCGACTTCAGCTCTTCCTGACGCGCCGCGACATCGACCTTGTGATAGTGCAGCGCATGCAGCGTGGCGGCCGTCGGTGACGGCACCCAGGCGGTGTTTGCACCGGCATTCGGGTGGCCGATCTTCTGCTCCATCATGTCGGCCATGCGGTCCGGCATGGCCCACATGCCCTTGCCGATCTGGGCATGGCCCGGCAGGCCGCATTCCAGGCCGATATCGACGTTCCAGTTTTCATAGGCCTGAATCCACGGGGCGGCCTTCATGTCGCCCTTGCGGATCATCGCGCCCGCTTCCATCGAGGTGTGCATCTCGTCGCCGGTGCGGTCGAGGAAGCCCGTGTTGATGAAGAACACCCGGCTCCTGGCGGCGCGGATGCACTCCTTGAGGTTCACCGTGGTGCGGCGTTCCTCATCCATGATGCCCATCTTGATGGTGTTGGCGTCGAGGCCGAGCGCCTTCTCGACCGCGCCGAACAGCTCGTCGGAGAACGCGACCTCCTCGGGGCCGTGCATCTTCGGCTTCACGATATAGACCGAGCCGGTGCGGCTGTTGCGGTACTTGCCGGTGCCCTTCAGGTCGTGGATTGCAATCGCTGCGGAGGCCAGCGCGTCGATGATGCCCTCGAAGGCGGGCTCGCCGTTCTGGTCGAGGACCATGCCGATGGTCATCAGGTGGCCGACATTGCGCACCAGCATCAGCGAGCGGCCGTGCAGAGTGATCTCCCCGCCGCCGGCCGCCGTGTAGGTGCGGTCCGGCTCCAGCGAGCGCGCGACGGTCTTGCCACCCTTGTCGAAGGAGGCGGTCAGGTCGCCCTTCATCAGGCCGAGCCAGTTGCGGTAGGCGACGACCTTGTCTTCGGCATCGACCGTCGCGACCGAATCCTCGAAGTCCATGATCGTGGTCAGGGCCGATTCCAGCACCACGTCCGACACACCGGCCGGGTCGTCCTTGCCGATGGGATGATCGCGGTTGACGACGATCTCGGCGTGGATGCCGTTGTTGACCAGCAGGATCGACGACGGCGATGCGGCATCGCCCTTGTAGCCGACGAACTGGGACGGATCTTTCAGGCCGGTCGGCGCGAGGCCATCGACGGCGACGACCAGCCTGCCGTCCTCAACGGTGTAGCCCGTGGATTTGGCGTGGGAGCCTTCGGCCAGCGGCGCAGCCTCATCCAGCACGCCGCGCGCATAGGCGATCACCTTGGCGCCGCGCGCCGGGTCGTAACCGGAGACGGGCGCGCCGTCCTGCGGAATGACGTCTGTGCCGTAGAGCGCGTCGTAGAGGCTGCCCAAGCGCGCGTTGGCGGCGTTGAGCGCATAGCGCGCATTGGTGATCGGCACCACAAGCTGCGGGCCGGCGATGGACGCGATCTCCGCATCCACATTGGCCGTATCGACCTGTACAGGCCCGCCCTCGGGGACCAGATAGCCGATCTCCTCAAGGAAGGCCTTGTAGGCGCCAAGGTCGAAGCCCTTGTCGCGGTTTTCCTTGTGCCAGGCATCCAGCCGGGCCTGCAGGTCGTCACGCTTGGCAAGCAGCGCCTTGTTGCGTGGCCCCAGCGTGTTCACCAACTCGTCCAGCGCGGACCAGAAACGGTCCGGCTCGATGCCGGTGCCCGGCAGCGCCTCGTCGTTGATGAAGTTGTAGAGCGGTGCGGCGACCTGAATGTTGCCCGCGTTAATCATTTCGGTCATGAGCCATCGCCTCCGTCAGATCCTGGCAATCGAATGTGTCTGGGTGTCCCGCCGGACGGCGCGGACGAAATTCAGCGTCTAGTTATCACAAATCCGGGCGCCGAATCCGAGTCGCCGGTGGATTCTTTCGCTATATTCGCGTTCAAACAACGCTGGGGCAAACCACACCCGGGCAGCAAAAGCCGGTCCGACCGGCCAGAGGAGAGTGGAGTTATGATTACCAAGGGCATCAAGCAGCTTTGCGCGGACGCGGAAACGGTCATCGAGACCATGACCGTAGAAGAGGTGATGGCCGTGCGCGACAATGACGATGTCGAGCTGGTCGATATCCGCGACATTCGCGAACTCTGGCGCGACGGCACGATTCCCGGCGCGATCCATGCCCCGCGCGGCATGCTGGAATTCTGGGTCGATCCCGACAGCCCCTATTATCGCGACGTTTTCGGTTCGGGAAAGAAGTTCATCTTCTACTGCGCCGGCGGCATGCGCTCCGCGCTGGCCGCGCTGGCTGTACATGAGATGGGGCTTGCGCCCGTGGCGCATATGCGTGGCGGCTATGGCGCCTGGAAGAAGGCGGAATACCCGACCGAGCCGCGCGAAGCCAAGCTGCCCGAACCCAGGGGCGACTGACCGCCAGTCTTTGCGGCCCCCAACGGGGCCGGCCGGAACGAACGCATCTTGAGGCCCACGGGAGGGGACACTCCTGCATGCGCATCGTTCCCGCGCGTCCCGCCGCGCATAAAGCGCGGGCGCGCAACACGTCACCCCGGCATGCAGACCGGGACAACGTGCGGCCGGATCAGAAAGGCTCCGCCCCCAGCATCATCAGCGAGTGCCGCGCCAGCACGTCGCCAGTTTGCAAATGGTTATGTGCTCCGCCCTGAATGAGCACAACATCAATATTGCATTGCAGCATATTGAATATTGCGCCGCAATATTTTACTTTGGTGTGAGCGAGCGCGGCGCTCAGGACAGGCTTTCGAGCCAGGCGAGCAGAAGCCGGTTGAACGCTTCCGGGGCTTCGTACTGCACCCAGTGTCCCGCCCCGGGCACCATATGGAAGCCCGCATCCGGGTGCGTGGACTCGACATGCGTCTGCACGCCCGCGAGGTCCGGGGCGAGCGTGGGATCGCACTCCCCGAAGATGAAGTTCAGCGCATAGGTGGCGCCGACGAGGTCGGGTGCTGCGGGGTGGCGACGCGCAATCCCGCGCGAGCGCAGACGGACATTGGCCATGTTTTCCATGTGCAGGCACATGGCGAGGTCGTCGATGGCCGCCGGGTCGTGCACCATCAGCATTTCAAGGTTGTGCCGGTAGATCGGAGCGGCCGATTCGGGCGTGGCATCCGCTGGCACGGCGCGCAGATTGTTCGCCTTGCCCCCCTTGATCAAGCCGAGGATCGGCGTGCCCACGATGGTCAGGCTGCGCAGCCGTGCGCCCTGGCGCTGGGCGACGAGGCCGGAAATCACCCCGCCGAAGGAAAACGAGACGAGGTCATAGGGCCCGCCGCCGGGCACAACGATATCGAGGCCGTCCGACACGATGGCCGCGAGGCTGTCCGCGTCATAGGGCTCCGTCGGGTCGGCGGAATCGCCGCAACCCGGCAGATCGGCCGCGATCACACGATACCGGTCTTCCAGGGCGGGAATATTGTGAACCCAGTGGTTCCACGCCCCGGAACCGCCGTGCAGCAGCACGACCGGCACGGTGCCGGAGGCCGCTTCGCCCCATTCGCGCCAGACCATATCGCCGTCGCCGCAGGGCGTGCGGATCTCGCGGGAACGCGCGATGGAGGAATCGAGGACGGAACGCGGGTCTTCGGAAGCCATCAGTCTTTCGTGATATATCAGACTCGGGATTGCGCTTTTTCGCGCAGATGCGGGAAGACATCGGTCATCCGCGCACCGGGATAGAACGCCTCGTCATAGGCCGGGCGCGCCTTGATGCGCGCGAACCAGGCGGCCACCTTCGGCGCGTCCTCCCACATGTTGCTCATCCCCAGATCTTCCATGCGCTGGAACAGCGGGGCCATGCAGATATCCGCGATGGTGTACTGCGCACCCACCAGCCAGGGGCCTTCCTTGGCAAGCGCCGCCTGCATGCGCTCCACCGTGGCGCGGAGCTGCATCAGGGAGTTCTCATACTCTTCCTTGCTGAAGCCGGTCCGGTTCAGGCGCATGAAGAAATCGCGGCGCAGCGTGTTGGAATCCCGGAAAGCCGCGTATTCCTCCTCGCTCATCGCCTTGAATCGCTCGATCAGCAGATCCTGGAAGGTCGGCACCCGCACCGCCATCGACGGCACTTCGTCGATGTAGCGCAGCCAGGCGCGCATCTCCGCACGCTTCTTGGGGTCTTCCGGCGTCAGGCGCGGTCCTTCGGGCCAGACCTCGTCCACGTACTCGCACATCACCGTGGACTCGATGATCGGTGTGCCGTCATGCACGAAGGCCGGGACCACTCCGTTCGGGTTGATGGCGAGGTATTCGGGGGTCAGGTTTTCCTGACTGCCGAGATCGACCTGCCGGTTGACCCATTCCACGCCCTTCTCGGCCAGGCAGATGCGCACCTTCTGCGAGCAGGTGGACGCGTCGTGGTGATAGAGCTCGAGAGCCATGGGATCGTCCTGTCCGGCGAATGATGGCCGAAAGGCTTATCGCGCCGGCCCGCGGGCCGCAAGCGCCACGCCCGCAACCCTATTCCGCCGCGCGCGCAACCACCGCATCGTCCTCGGCATCGGCGAAGTGGGGCATGATCTCCTTCGAGAAGGTGCGCAGCCCCTCGATGCCCGACCCGCCGTCGGAGAACAGCATGTAGCGCACGCCGGCCTCGTGCATGCGCTGGATCTTCGTCACGATCTCATCGACCGTCCCGAACATCGCGGCCTCGGCCGTGGTCTCCATGGTGTCGTCGTAGGACATTAGCGAGGACTTGTTCCCGCCGTCCGGCCGCTGGGCGAGATTATCGACACGCCTGCGCGCCGTGATGCGCTTTTCCAGCGCCTGGTCGCGGTCAGCGGCGTCCTTCGCCACATACAGGCCGCGCGCCACGCCGATCTCATAAGGATTGAACGCCCGGTCGCGCTTCGCCACCTCGTCGCGGAAGGTATCGATGCGCTCAAGGATCGCCGCGCCGGGCGCGAACTGGTCGAGCAGCAGGTTGTATCCCCGCTCGGCCACCGCCGCGATGGATTGCGGGCTGCCCGCACCCATCCAGAAGGGCGGGTGCGGCTTCTGGGCCGTCGGCGGCTCCACGATCACATCCTCGAACGACCAGTACTTGCCTTCATAGGTCCAGGGTTTGTCCTCGGTCCAGGCTTTGGTCATGATTTCGAGGGATTCCTCGAAGCGCTCCCCGGCTTCCTCCATAGGGATGCGGAAGCCCTTGAACTCGTTGAAGCGGTAACCCTTGCCGACGCCGAAGTCGAAGCGCCCGCCCGACAACAGGTCGAGGGTGGCGGTCTGCTCGGCCAGCAGCACCGGGTTGTGCCAGGGCAGCACCATCACGGCGGTGCCCAGACGGATGGTGGAGGTCTGCGCCGCCAGATAGGTCAGCAGGTTCACCGTCGCGGAGACCTGCCCGAAGCCCGTGAAGTGATGTTCGACCGCGAAGGTGGAGTGGAACCCCAGCGCCTCGGCCTCGGTGTTGTACTCCAGCCAGTCCCGGTATCCCTTGGCGCTGTCCACGTCGGGACCGCCGCGTTTGGCCTGCGCGCTGCCGAACAATCCGAATTTCATGGTCTGCCTCCGTAAGCTCTCATGGTAATTATCACGCACGAGACCCGGTGGCGGATCACAAGAACGCTCGTCTCGCCGAATGAGCAAGCTGCCCACCGGAAACGCGGGAACACCTCACCGGAGGTGTAACCTGCGAATTCAGGGGGAAACGATGCTGAGAACCGCCGTTATCGGGCTGGGCTGGTGGGGGCAGATGCACATCCGCTCGACCCACGGGCACAGCGACAAGGTCGCGATCACCACGGTTGTCGATCTGGACCGCGACCTCGCGGAAAAGACCGCCGCGGAACACGGACTGAACGTTGCCGACTCCTTTGACGCCGTCCTCGCCGACCCGGAGATCGACGCGGTCATCCTCGTCACGCCCCATTCGCTGCACACCGACCAGATCGTGGCGGGCGCCGCCGCGGGCAAGCACGTCTTCACCGAAAAGCCCTTCGCGCTGAGCAAGTCCGAGGCCGAACGCGCCGTCGCGGCGGCGGAGGCGGCGGGCATCCAGCTCGGCCTCGGCCACAACCAGCGCTACGGCGCGGCGCAGACGCAGATCAAGGAGATGATCGAGGCGGGCGAACTCGGCGAGATCATGCACATGGAGGGGAACCTCAGCCACGACACCCTGTCCGAGGTAACCGGGTGGCGCCAGAGTGTCGAGGAGGCCCCGGGCGGCGGACTCTGGCACATGGGCAGCCACTATCTCGACCTGTTCCAGCACTTCGCCGGGCCGGTGCGCGAGGTTTATGCCCAGGCGGTGGACCGCGTGATCGAACGGGATTCGGCCCAGGCGCTGCTGACCTTTGAGGGCGGACCGACCGCCTATATCGGAAATGTCATGGTGACCGCGCCGACCCGGAGCCTCGCGGTCTTCGGCTCGAAGGGCTGGGTGCGGCTGACCGGGATGGACGTGTTCACTGTCGCGATGCGGGGTCAGGAGCCCAAAACCGTCCCGGTTGCCGACATCAACCCGGTGCGCGCGAACATGGAAGGCTTTGCCGACGCCATCGCAGGCCGCGCGCCATACCGTTTCACCAACCAGCAGATGATCCACGACGTGGCCGCGCTGGACGCCATCGCGCGCTCGCTGAAATCCGGCAAGCGCGAGCCGGTCGCCTAAGGACACCCAGGAGGAGAACACCAATGATCAACGCAGCCATCGTCGGACTGGGCTGGTGGGGCCAGAACCACGTCATCGCCACCAAGGATTCCGACAAGATCCGTTTCACCCGCGCGGTCGATCTTGCGCCCGACAATGTACGGGGCTTCTGTGACGAACACGGCCTGACGCTGACCAGCAACATGGACGACGCCCTGTCGGACCCGGATATCGACGCCATCGTGCTGGTCACGCCGCACACCCAGCACGCCGACCAGGTCGTCGCGGGTGCCAAGGCCGGCAAGCATGTGCTGACCGAGAAGCCCTTCGCGCTGAAGAAGGCCGACGGTGAGCGTGCGGCCAAAGCCATGGTGGATGCGGGCCTGACGCTGGGTATCGGCCACAACTACCGCTACGGCGCGGCCATCTGGAAGATCAAGGAACTGATCGACAGCGGCGAACTGGGCGAGATCCACCATATCGAGGGCAACCTCAGCCACCAGGGCCAGCTGGGCGTGCAGGGCTGGCGGCGCTCCGACGAGGAGGCGCCGACCGGCGGCATTATCCATTTCGGTGCCCATGTCATCGATATCCTGCAGTGGTATGGCGGGCCGATGCGCGAGGTCTATGCGCAGCTCGAATCCCGGATCATCACCAACGATGTCGGCTCCGTGCTGGTGAAGTTCGAGAACGGCTGCACCGGCTACCTGGCCGACCTGATGACCACGCCGGCCACCTTCCACCTGCATGTGATGGGGTCGAAGGGCTGGGCGCGCGCCAACCAGTGGATGGACACCAACAAGGTCGTGACCTGCTTCGGCGCGGGCAAGCCGGAGGAATCGGGCGGGCATACGGAAGAGCTTGAGCTGCCCTACCGGAACATCTACGAGCAGGTGCGGATCAACGACGAGAACTTCGCCGCCGCCTGCATGGGCCAGGAAAACTACCTGTTCACCCCGCAGGAGATGGCGCACACGGCAGCCATCCACGAGGCCATCGCGAAATCCGCTGCGAGCGGCCAGCCTACGAAGGTTTAGACTCCTTCAGGCTGTCAGGAACGGCAGCGCCCTGGCGAGCGTCTCTTCGGGGTTTTCCTCGACATAGAAGTGCCCGCCGTCGACATATTCGAAGCGGATGCCCGGCAGTTCACTCTCGAGGCCCCGGTACATTTCCACCGGCATGGGCGGCTCGTCGGAGCCCTGCAGCACCATGATTTCGGCCTTCCAGGCCGGGATCACTCGTGTCCGGCGGTCGATCCAGTCCTTCCGGAAGGTGGATGACTGGAAGTAGCGCTCCACCGCCGAGCCCGTGCCCGGCCGCGAGAATTCCTGCACCGCGCGCACCACGACCGGCTTGGGGATCGGGTGCTTGCACAGGCGGCGGAAACCCCAGTTGATCATCTGCATGGGGTCCTGGAGGATTCCCCGCGTCGCCACATCGGTGAACAGGATTTCCTGCGGCGACAGGTCCGGGTGGAAGCGCAGCAGGTGCTGGGAGCCGCGGATATAGCGCTTCACCCGCGCGCCCTGGCTGGCGGCGATATAGTCCGCCTGCATGGTGCCCCGGTCATGGCTGAACAGGTGGAAGTTGCCCACGCCGATGGTGTCCAGTAGCGCGACCACCTGCGCCGCCACGCCTTCGTGGCGGTAGTCGCCGCGCCGCTTGTCCGACTGGCCATAGCCCTTCAGGTCGATGGCGATGCAGCGGAAGTGCTTCGCCAGTTCCGGCAGGATCGGCCGCCACATGCACCAGGATTGCGGGATGCCGTGCATCAGCACCAGCACCGGCGCCTCCGGGTTTCCCGCTTCCACATAGTGCCAGGTGAGCGTCTCGCACTCGCCCGGCGCCTCGACGAACCGGTGGGTGACCGACAGCCCGCCGCCGATGTCCTCGACCTCTCCGTCCGTGTTGTTCGGCGCCGGCGGCACGCCTTCGGCCGCCACCTCGTCCAGGATCGCGCACATCTCGGGGTTGTTGTGCCCCTCGCGCATCAAAGTCAGCGCGGCCTCGGAGACGGTGGTGTATTCGAAATCGGTCATCGGGCACTCCCCGTTATTATTCACCCCCACCCCGACCCTCCCCCATCAAGGGGGAGGGAGAACAATCGAGCGGAACGCCTCACGAAAGTCCTCCCCCTCGATGGGGGAGGATTTAGGAGGGGGTGCCGTTCCGGCGGACTTGTTCAGCCCTAGAGCGTAAACACCGTCGAGCCGGTGGTCTTGCCGGCCGCCACGTCGGCGTGGGCCTGGGCGGCGTCTTCCAGCTTGTAGCGCTGGCCAATGACCGGCTTCACGTCGCCCGCCGCGATGGCGGCGAACAGGGTCGCCGCGCTGTCGTCCAGTTCCTGGCGCGTCAGCTGGTAGAAGCGCATGGAGGCCTTGGTGAAGAACAGCGAGCCCTTCACGTTCAGCTCGACGGAATCGATGGGCGGCAGCGGCCCGGACGAGTTGCCGAAGTTCACCATGTAGCCGCGCGGGCGCAGCGCATCGATCGAGCCCTGGTAATGGTCCTTGCCGACGGAGTCATAGACCACATCGACGCCCGTCCCGCCCGTCACCTCGCGGGCGACCTCGGTAAAGTTCTCGGTCTTGTAGTTGACCGCGTGCTTCGCGCCGAGGCCGAGGATCGTGTCCTTCTTGGCATCGGAGCCGACGGTGCCGATCACGTTCACGCCCTTGGCCGCGAGCCACTGGCACATGAACAGGCCGACACCGCCCGCCGCGGCATGCACAAGCGCGGTCTGGCCGGACTGCACCGGAAAACAGCGGTGGATCAGGTACTCGACCGTCATGCCCTTGAGCATGCTGGCCGCCGCGTCCTCATCGGACACGCTGTCCGGCAGGGCCACGACCTGCGATGCGTCGATCAGGCGCTGCTCGGCATAGGCGCCCGGCAGCGTCGCGGCATAGGCGACCCGCTGGCCGACGGAGAAGCCGGTGACGCCCGCACCCACGGCCTCGACCACGCCCGCCGCCTCGGTGCCCAGCACCGAGGGCAGTTCCGGCAGCACCGGGTAGATGCCCCGGCGCACGGCGATATCCAGGAAGTTGAAGCCGATCACCGTATGCCGCAGGCGCAGCTGGCCCGGGCCGGGATCGCCGACCTCGATATCTTCCCACTTCAGAACATCGGTATCGCCGAACTCGTGAATGCAGATGGCCTTGACCATGAAACGTCTCTCCCCTTGATACATGCCGTGCCTGCGGCTTGTTCGCCGTGGCGCAGCTGACTAGTCTGCCGCGCAATGTGGCAACAAGGCCCGATAAGTCAAAGGGGGGAGTAAGAACAAATGTCCGGACCCATCATCATCAGTTGCGCGCTGACCGGCGCCGCCGATTCCGCAGGCGCCAACCCGGCCGTGCCCGTCACGCCGGAAGAGATCGCCAACGAGGCCATCGCCGCCAACAAGGCGGGCGCGGCCATCGTGCACATCCATGTGCGCAACCCGGAGACGGGCAAGGCCAGCATGGACCCCAAGCTCTACAAGGAAGTGGTGGACCGCATCCGCGACGCGGGCGCGCCGGTCATCATCAACCTGACGACAGGCCCGGGCGCGCGCTTCGTGCCCGAGCTGGACAACCCCAGCCAGGCCGCCGCGACCACGGTGATGAAGACCGCCGAGGAGCGTGTCGCGCATGTGGTCGAGAACAAGCCCGACATCTGCTCGCTGGATGTGGCGACTATGAACTTCGGCGACCGGCCGATGGTCAACGCACCGGACATGCTGAACAAGATGGCGACCCTCATCCAGGACGCGGGCGTGAAGCCGGAGCTTGAGGTCTTCGACACCGGCCATGTGCGCCTCGCCAACCACATGGTCGAGACGGGCGTCATCAAGGACGACAAGCCGCTCTACCAGCTCTGCCTGGGCATTCCGTGGGGCGCGCCGGCGACGGCGGAGATGATGATGGCCATGCGCGACATGCTGCCGGCCAACGCCAACTGGGCGTCCTTCGGCATCTCGCGCTTCGAGTTCCCGATGGTGGCCAGCGCCGTCCTGCTCGGCGGCCACTGCCGCGTGGGTCTGGAGGACAACCTCTATATCTCGCGCGGCGAGCTCGCCAGCGGCAACGCCCAGCTCGTCTCACGCGCCAAGGAGATCATCGAGTCCATGGGCTCCGAGGTCGCCAACGAGAAGCAGGCCCGGGAAATTCTGGGGCTGTAATCGAGGCGTCGCGAATCACTATACGACAAACGGCAGACCCGGCTTGACCATTTTGCTATATGCAAACCGCGTACGCTGGTGACGCCGCAAATAACTCGACATTGACCCGGGTCAGTGGTGGAGGTTGCGGATAGCCAATTGCGGAAAGGGCGGCCCTGGTCGCCCTTTCCCTTTTGGGACACTGCCTACGCCATTCCCCACATGCAGACCTATTTGACCTCGATGCCGCATTTCGAGCCTTCGCCGCCGACACCGGATTCCGTGGCGCCGTGTAAGGCGCAAACTTGAACAAGATAGGGCCCGGAAAATTCCGGGCTTTCGTTTCGCCCCAGTTCGTCGCCCCTGCGAAGGCAGGGGCCCATTAACTCAGGCGGTCGCCTGATCAAGCTTCGGCGATAATGGACTCCCGCCTTCGCGGGAGTGACGAGTGGTGGTCAGGCGACGACCTGGCTCAATCCGGGAAGAACCGGCTCTTCGACAACTTGCGCGAGGCAATGGGGTGCGCGCGGAACGCGGCACACCAAAACTCGTCGCCCCTGCGGAGGCAGGGGCCCATTAACTCAGGCGGTCGCCTGGTCAAGCTTCGGCGATAATGGACTCCCGCGTTTTTACTGGCCATAGCGCGAAGCGCGAAGGCTGGCGCGGGAGTGACGAATAGTGGTCAGGCGACGATCCGGCTCAGTCCGGGAAGAACCTACTCTTCGGGCGGTCGAGGCCGAGGTTCTCGCGCAGTGTCGTGCCCTCATATTCCGTGCGGAACATGCCCCGCTTCTGGAGGATCGGCATCACCTCGTCGATGAAAGGGTCCATCAGGGCCGGGATGACCGGCGGCATGTAGTTGAAGCCGTCCGCGGCAGGACCGCCCGGGCCGTCCTCGCACCAGTCCTGGATCAGGTCGGCGATCTGCTCCGGCGTGCCCGCCGTGGTGTAGTGGCCGCGCCCGCCGGCGAAGCGCGCCAGCAGCTCGCGCAGCGTGAGGCCCTCATTGGCGACGATCCGCACGATCAGCGCCGCGCGGGACTTCATGGTCTCGAGCGAATTCGGATCAGGGAAATCTGACACCTTGAGCGGCTGGTCGAGGTCGATATGGTCGAAGTCGTGGCCCGCGAAGCGCTGTGACAGGGTGCGGCGGCCCACCTCCGGGTCCATGCGGGCATTGAGGTCCATCAGGTTTTTGTGGGCCTCTTCCTCCGTGCCGCCGATCACCGGGTTCAGCCCCGGCAGGACGACCACCTGGTCGGCGTTGCGGCCGAATCCCGCGGCGCGCTTCTTGATGTCGGCGTAGAATTCCTGCGCCGTCTCCTTCTCCAGATGCGCGGTGAAGATCGCCTCCGCGTGCTTGGCGGCGAAGTCACGCCCCCGGTCGGACGCACCGGCCTGCACCAGCACCGGGCGGCCCTGCGGACTGCGCGGCACGTTCAGCGGGCCCTTCACCTGGTAGTACTCGCCCTGGAAATCGATGGAGGTGATGCGGTCGGTGTTGCCGCACAGCCCGCCCCCGGAGCGGTCATCCACCAGCGCATCGTCGGCCCAGCTATCCCACAAATCCTTCACGGCGGAGACGAACTCCTCGCCCATCTCGTAGCGGTCGCCATGGGCCGTGTGCTCACGCCCGTAATTGGCCGCGACCGCCTGCACCCAGGTGGTGACGATGTTCCAAGCCGCGCGGCCGTTGGAAATGTGGTCGATGGAGGCGAACTGGCGCGCCAGGTTATAGGGCTCGGAATAGGTGGACGAGCCGGTGGCCACCAGCCCGATCCGCTCGGTCGCCATCGCCAGCGCGGACAGCAGGATGACCGGGTCGGGCCAGAAGCGCCCGGTCTGCATCGCGTCCTCGGTGAGCATCAGAACGTCGGCGAAGAAGATGGAATCGAACTTCGCGGCCTCGGCCCGCTTCGCCAGGTCGGCGTAATAGGTGATGTCCATCAGCGAGCGCGGATCGGCGCCCGGATGGTCCCATGCGGTCTCGTGATGACCGCGCGACTGGATGAACAGGTTGAGGTGGATCTGGCGGGGCATGAGGCGTTCCAACACATGATTTTTGTGTAGTTCTTGGAATGCAGAATACTGCTGTAACGCCGGGGTTCAAGGCACGCCGCTCACCAGATAAGACCGGTGCCGGGCGGTCACAGGGGTATGCGGCCTACTGACTTAGCCCTCATCCTGAGCCTGACGAAGGACGAGGGCGCTAAACTCATGCTTCGACAAGCTCAGCATGAGGATTCAGCAGGCAGGGCGAAACGAGAGCCCTCAGACGTCCGAGATCTTCCGCCACCAAAGGGTGCGCTGCTCGGCCGGCTTGCTGCCATAGGGCTGGAGCGGCGGGCGGAGGACCATCAGGTCGCCCTCGAAGGTGACGTCGCGCACCTGCTCCGTGCCCATGCGGGCCGGGTCGGAACACTGGTCCACCTTCGTGACCAGCGTCTTCCCGTCGAAGGTGTAGAGGCCGGTGTAGCAGGAGTACTCGCGCTCCTCACCCTCGGGCAGGACGGGCCGGGCATCGGTGATGGTGGACGACAGGCGGTCCGCCGTCAGCACCACGCGACCGATAAAGTTGCCGTCGCCGAACGGCGCCGGGCTGACGGGTTTCCCGTCCGCGTCCACGGCCTCAACCCGGACGAGTGTCCATGTGCCGATCTGACTGTCCATTGCTGATCCCCCCGATACAGTCTCGCTTTCGCGAAACCTACCGCGCCGCGGCTCAGCTCACAATCACACCCGGGTTCAGCATCCCCTTCGGGTCGAGGCGCTTCTTGGCGTCGGTCAGCACGTCGCCGAAGAGCGCCGGGCGCTGCTGCTCGTACCATTTCTGGTGGTCGCGGCCGACGGCGTGGTGATGGGTGATGGTGCCGCCGTTGGCGATCAGTGCGTCCGACGCGGCGTTCTTGATCGCCTGCCACTGTTCCAGCATGCCGCCATTCGGATCGCCGGGGCAGTGGAAGGCGAAATACGGTGCCGGGCCGTCCGGATAGGCGTGGGAGAAGCGGCAGGAGACCGCGCCCGCATGCCCCGTCACATCCTTCATGGCCGCCTGCGTCGCCGACTTGATGACCTGGTAGAATTCCTCGAACCGGTCCCAGGTGATCGACGTCTCGAAGGTGTCGGAGATGATGCCGCGCGGGGTGAGTTGCTCGCGGTTGTACGGCATGCGGATGAAGGCGGTGCGCCACGCACCCACCGCGCCCTGCAGATGGGCGTCCGGGTTGTCGCGCCAGTCCACGTCCACCACGCCGCCATTGTCGAGGCAGCATTCCTCGGCCCGCGCCATCCACGGGTCCACCGGGTGGTCGGCGCTCTCAAAGGAGACGACCATGAGGGTGAAGGAGCCGTCGCCGGCGCCGTTCACCTGCAGTTCCACGCCATCGACGATGCGCACATTGGCCGGGAACAGCCCGGCCTGGGAGACGGCGCGCACGGCGCGGGCCGCGTCGAAGAAGTCGGCAAAGCGGAAGCCCGCCGTCGCCTTGAAGGTCGGCCGGCCCTGCAGGCGCGCCCAGCCTTCGGTCACGATGCCCAGCGCACCCTCACTGCCCATGGCGATGAAGCGGTCGGGGCTGGGGCCCGCGCCGGAGCCCGGAAGGCGGCGGGACACGATATTGCCCGCCGGCGTGACGGTGGTGGTCGATTCCACCAGATCGTCGATATGGGTGTAGAGCGTCGCGAAATGGCCGCCCGAGCGGGTCGCGATCCAGCCGCCGAAGGTGGAATGCTCGAAGGATTGCGGGAAATGGCGGAGCGTCAGGCCGTGCGGCTTGAGCTGGGCTTCCAGCGCCGGGCCGCGTGCACCGCCCTGGATGCGCGCCGCGCGGGAGACATCGTCCACCTCCACGACCTTGTCCATCCTGCCCATATCGACCGAGATGGTGCCGTTGTAGCGGGCGCCCACATCGCTGGTGACGCCGCCGACCACGGATGAGCCCGCGCCCCAGGGGATGACGGCCGCGCCGGCCTTGTCGGCCCATTCATAGATTTCGGCGATGTGCTGCTCGTTCTCGGGATAGGCGATCACGTCCGGCGCATGGGCGAAATCCCGGTCGTAAATGCGGATCGAATCCGGCTGGGACTGGCCGAAGGCGTGGACGACGCGGTCATGCTTGTCCGTGCTGCAGATCCCGCCGAGGTTCGCGGGTGCCACGATCTTCGGCGCGGGCAACTCGATCTCGTCCATGGCCGGGAACGCGCCGTCGCGTGACGGCTCGATGCCGAACCCGTCCCTGAAGGTGGCGATCAGGGCCTTGGTCTGGTCCGCGTCGAGGCCGGCATCCGCATAGCCCCAGCCATAGTATTTGAGGGTTTTCTCGCTCATGTCTCTCTCCCACGGCAGTTCATCGCCGCATTCATCTAACTGATATATCTGCCAGGAACAGGACGGCTCAGCCGTCCACTTCCTCGAGGGTGGCGCGGGTAAACCCGGCCAGATACCCCATCAATGCCTCATTGGCCCGCTCGGCCGCGGCCGGGTCCCCGGCGCCGATCGCCCAGGCGACCTCCGCGTGGAGGGTCGCCATGCGCTCCAGGTCGCCCACCCGCCGGTGGTGACGGAACCAGAACCGGCGCGACAGCGGGTTCCACTGCTCCATGGACGACCGGGCGAAATTGTTGCGGCAGGCGGTCCCGACAAGGGTGTTGAACGCCTTGTCCAGCACCATGAAACCTTCCTCGTCGCCCTCGACCGCCGCGCGCTCCATGTCACTCGCGATTTCGCCGAACGCATAGGCTTCCTCGCGGGTGCGCCGGCGCGCGGCCAGCCGCACCATGAAGCCTTCCAGTTCCCGGCGCAGTTCCAGCAGGGACAACTGGGTTTCCACGTTGATCTCGGTCACGACCATGCCGCGCCGTGGCAGGATGTTGATCAGCCGCTGCTGGGACAGGCGCTGCAGCGCCTCGCGGACCGGTGTGCGGCCAAACCCCGTGCGCTCGCACAACTCGCCTTCGGAAATGGACGCCCCCGGCGCCAGCTGCAGGGTGACGATCAGTTCCTCGAGTTTCTCATAGGCCTGTTCGGCCTGGCTTTCCGGCATGGCGGTGTCTCCGGCGGATTTCGTGAAACATTATACATATCCGTCTAATATATCAAAAGGCAAAATCACCGGTTTTCCGCATTTTTTTCACGCAGCACGAACCGTCTGTGTGACCGTCGGACCGTTTGCGGCTACACTCCGCGCCACGTCCCGTTTCGCCCGCATATCCGAAGGCATCCCCGCCCGTGATCACTCCCGAGACCCCGAAGAAGGCGCTGATCGCCGGCGCGCTGGGCGTCACCGGCCGGGCCCTGCTCGAACACCTGGACAACGACCCGTTCTGGTCCGTGACGGCCCTGTCACGCCGCGCACCGGACTTTGTGACGGGCGCGCAGTTCATCTCCGTCGATCTGTCAGATCCGGCCGACTGCCGGGAGAAACTCTCCGGCCAGAAGGACATCACCCATGTGTTCTTCACAGCCTATTCACCGCGCCCGGACGTGGCGGACGAGATCGCGCCCAATGTGGCGATGGTCGCGAACCTGCTGGATGCGCTGGAGCCGGTGGCAAAGGACCTTCAGCATGTGCAGTTGATGCACGGGGCCAAGTGGTACGGCACCTTCCTGGGGGCCTACCGGACCCCGGCGCGCGAGGACAATCCGCGCCCGCCCGTGACCCATTTCTATCACGCCCAGCAGGACTGGCTGGAGGAACGCCAGGCCGGGAAGCCCTGGACCTGGTCCGCCATGCGCCCCCACGGCGTGTGGGGGTTCTCGACGGGCAGCGCCATGAACCTGCTGACGGGCATCGCCTGCTACGCCGCGATCTCGAAGGCGGAAGGCCGCCCGCTGGCCTGGCCGGGCAATGCGGGCTTCTACGACCGGCTCTACCAGCTGATCGACGCCGACCTGCTGGCCCGCGCCATGGCCTGGGTGGCAACCACGCCCGGCGCGGCCAACAACGCCTTCAACATCACCAACGGCGACCTGTTCCGCTGGCACCATGTCTGGCCAAGGATCGCTGAATTCTTCGAGATGGAGGTGGCGGAGCCCGATCCCATCCACATCTCCGCCGTGATGGGCGAGAAAGGCCCCGTCTGGGACCGCATGGTCGTCGAGCACGGGCTTGCCCCCTATCGGCTGGACCAGGTGGTCAACTGGGCCTATCTCGACATGGCGCTGGGCAACGACCGCGACCAGGTCTCCAGCATCACCAGGATCGCGCGCACGGGCTGGACCGAGCTCTGGGACACCGAGACCACGATCACCCGGCAGCTTCACCGGCTGCGCGAACGCCGGATCATTCCGTGACCGGTCGTCACCCACGCCTTTCCCCGAATACACGCCCGACTATAATCATCGTCCAGCCCGCACGTGTTGCGGGCATCTCCCAGACTGAGCCCTCACCCTGAGCCTGACGAAGGGCGAGGGCGTCATCCTCATACTTCGACAAGCTCAGCATGAGGATGACGTAAGATGGCCGGATCAAGTCCGGCCATGACCAAAAACGACAGCAGACGACGCGACCGGAAGTCACCATGACGCTTCACATCTCCGACGCCTTCGACAGCGGCAACATCTCCTGCCTGTCCGCCGACGACCCGGGCGATATCCGACTGGAAATCCGCAAGGACAACAATTCGGACTTTTACCAGTGGTTCCACTTCCGCCTGACCGGCGCAAAGGGCACGGCCTGCGTGCTGAAGATCATGAATGCGGGCGGGGCCGCCTACACGAAGGGCTGGGAGGGTTACCGCGCCGTCGCCTCCACCGACCGGGAAAACTGGGTGCGGGTGCCGACCACCTATGAAAACGGCGTGCTGACCATCTCCCACACCCCGGCGGCGGACTCCGTATGGTTCGCCTATTTCGCGCCGTTCTCCATAGAACGCCACGCCGACCTGGTCGCGCGCTGCCAGCAGGCGGACGGTGTCTCGCTGGACGTGCTGGGCCAGACGCTGGACGGACAGGCCATGGACCTGCTGCGCGTCGGCTCGGGCCCGAAGAACTTCTGGGCCGTCGCCCGCCAGCATCCCGGCGAGAGCATGGCCGAGTGGTGGATGGAAGGCTTTCTCGCCCGCCTGCTCGACCCCGGCGACCGCACGGCCCGGGCCCTGCGCGAGGCGGTCACCTTTCATATCGTGCCGAACATGAATCCGGACGGCTCACGCCGCGGCCACCTGCGCACCAACGCCTGCGGGGCCAACCTGAACCGGGAATGGTCCGAACCGGCCATGGACCGCAGCCCCGAGGTGTATCTGGTGCGCGCGCGCATGCAGGAGACAGGCGTCGATTTCTGCCTCGACGTGCACGGCGACGAGGCCCTGCCCTACAACTTCATCGCCGGCATGATGGGCATCCCGTCCCTGACCGAGACCCAGAAGGCGCTGCAGCAGACCTTCTCGGATGCGCTGCTGGCCGCCTCACCCGATTTTCAGACGAAATACGGCTATCCCGACGCCAAACCCGGCAAGGGCAACATGACTCTGTGCTCCAACTGGGTGGCCGAGGAATTCGGCTGCATGGCCGCAACGCTGGAAATGCCCTTCAAGGATAACGCCGACCGGCCGGACGAAACCTTCGGCTGGTCGCCGGCGCGCTGCCGCGAATTCGGGGCCGCGCATCTCGACGCGATGGCGGCAGTCCTGAAGGAGATGGGGTAGCCGCCGCCTCCCTCGTCACCCCTGCGAAGGCAGGGGTCCATTGACTCAACAGGTTGCCCGGTCAGGCCTCGGCGTTAATGGATGCCTGCCTGCGCAGGCATGACGAATTTTGGGTGCATAGAGACCGTGCGCGCGCCAGAAGCCAATTGAGATGCCCTATCCCACCGCACCTTCGTCGAGGGACCAGAACGAGAAGCCGGGGCTTTCCTCCCAGATGCGGGGTTCCCAGTTGTCGTCCATCTGGTCCATGTCGGCGAAATACTCGGTGTTGCCGCCGCACGGGTTGCGGAAATACCAGTAGTAGTTCGAGCCCAGGATGTGGCGGCCCGGCGTGGTGTCCGCCTCCCAGCCCGCCTGCTTCATGTACTTGCCGCCCATCATGATCGTGTCGAAGTTCTCGAGCTCGAAGGACGCATGATCGAAGGCATTCCGGTCGGCGCGGCTGATCAGGAACAGGTTGTGGTGGTCGTTCCCGCCCGCGCAGCGCATGAAATCGCCACCCGTCTTTGTGCTGTCCGACAGGCGGAACTGCAGCCGGTCGAGGTAGAACGACACCGCCTTCTCACGGTCTTCCAGACGGATCGCATAGACCACATGGCCGATACGGATGGGGTTCGCCTGTTTGGCCGGCTCGAACTGGATGTTCATGCGCGGCCTGTCGTCGTTGCGGTTGACCGGGAAGGCGCCGACATCGGCCTTCACCGGGCTGGACACCGCAAGGCCGACGGCATTGCCGGACTCATCCGTGGTCCAGACCGTGCCGTCCGAATCCTCACGCACATCGCGGTCGCGCGACAGGTCGTCGGCCAGCGCCTTCAGCCCGGCGGCGTCGCGCACGCCCCAGATCGCGCCGCGCAGGGTCGAGGGCGCCGGATCGGGCGACGGCGGCAGCGACGGGTCGTCGGCCGGGCGCAGCTCGATTTCCTGGTTGGTGCGGGTGCGGAACAGCGGGTGCCCGCCATCGGTGTCTTCCCGCTTCAGGCCCCAGTCCGTGAAGTAGCGCGTGCCGGCATCCATGTCAGCAACGCCATAAACCAGCTTCTCAACCCGTGTGATGGTCATAATTCGTACTCCCGTCTTCTCCCTCTCCTCCCGTGGGAGGAGAGGGTCGGGGTGAGGAGGGCCAGCACAAAAGTCGAACACTTAGACTCGACCGCCTGCACCCACCTCACCCGGTTCGCTTCGCTCACCACCCTCTCCCCCCCTCAAGGGCGGAGAGGGTTATTTAACTCTCATCGACGATATCGACGGCCAGTGTCCCGATCCGGCTGATGTTCACCTCCAGCCGGTCGCCATGTTTCATCCAGAGGGGCGGCGTGCGCCCCGCGCCGGAGCCCTCCGGCGAGCCGGTGGCGATGATGTCGCCCGGATACAACGGCGTGATCCGCGACAGGTACGAAATGATGTAGGGGATGTCGAAGATCAGCAGATCCGCGCCCGCGTCCTGCACCACATTGCCGTTCAGCGTGGTGGTGATGTGCAATTCCGACGGGTCGGGCACCTCGTCCGCCGTGGTCATCACGGGGCCGAGCGGGCCGGTGCCGATGAAGTTCTTGCCCGCCGTCACCGAGTGCTTCTGGATATCGCGGACCGAGCCATCGACCATGATGGTGTAGCCGGCGATGTAGTTGAGCGCGTCCGCCTCGGAGACATGGCGCGTCTCCCTGCCGATCACGGCGCAAAGCTCGCCCTCGAAATCGAGGCATTCGGAGACTTTCGGCCGGATCATCTGGCCGCCATGGGGCACCAGCGTCGAGTTCGCCTTCAGGAACAGCGAGAGGTTCTCCGGCATCTCCATGCCCATCTCGGCGATGTGGTCCTTGTAGTTGCGGCCCGCGCAGAACATGTGGGTCGGGTCGGGGATCAGCGGCAGCCAGGTGATGTCCGCCAGCGATGCATCGGGGCTCTCGCCCGCCGCGGCCTTACCGATCGCCATCAGTTCGCCCGAGGCAATCGCCGCCTTCAGGCTGGCATGCGGCCCGCGCCTGCCGAGATCGACCACGCCGTCACCCGTGACAAGGCCCCAGGTTGGGCCGTTACTGCCGATATAACTCAAAAATTGCATGTGTCCCCCCGGTGAAAACCGGACTCTATCTGCTGGCCGGGAAACGGCCAAGGGAGTCGCGGCGGCAGTCGCTTCAATATTCGTCACCCCCGCGAAGGCGGGGGTCCATTAACTCAGTCAGTTGCCCGGTCGGGCTTCGGCGATAATGGACCCCTGCGTGTTTATCCGCCGTAGCGCGAAGCGCGAAGGCGGGCGCAGGGGCGACGAGCGGTGCTTGGCAGAGCGACCTCAGCTACCCGTCATGCCGGGCCAGAGGTTGTCGGCGCCGCGCGCCACCACGAGGCGGCCGAGCTCACCCGCCCACACGCTCTCGGTACCGAACTCCGCCCGCCACGACCACAGCCGACGCGTCAGGTGGTGCAGGCGGTGTTCCTCCGTGAAGCCGATGGCGCCGTGGACCTGGTGCGCGATGGCCGCAGCCTTTCCGGCGGCCTCCCCGGTGCGGATCTTGGCCACCGCGATCTCCATGAACCCGTCCGCGCCCTGGTCAACCGCACGGCAGGCGACCTGGGCCGCCATGTCCGCCGCCGCCGCCTCGCCCGCCAGGCGCGCCAACTGCTGCTGGATTGCCTGAAAGCGCGCGATGGGCCGCCCGAACTGCACCCGTTCGCCCGCATAGGTGGCGCAGAGGTCCAGCACCTGCGCAATGGCGCCCGCCATCTGGCAGGAGCGCGCCAGCGCCCCCGCCGCCATGACCGAGCCGCCGGGGCCGAACTGCGCATCCAGCCCGTCGATCAGCAGCGTGTCGCGGCGCTCGCGGCCGACATTGCGGTCCTGAGCGCCCTTGCCGCCGACGGGTGAGAACGCGGCGATCATCGCGGGATCGTCATCCACGGCCTGCGCGACGATGCATTTCGCCGAACTGCCCCACGCGACCCGCAGCAGGGTCCCCATGACCTTGCCCCCGGAAACGCCCACCGCATCGCCGTCCGCCAGCGACAGCAGGCCTTCCGGGGCCTCGAGGCCGGCACGCTGCAGCAGCCATGTCGCCGCGATGGTGTCGGCCAGCGGCACCGGCGCCGCGTGCCGCCCGGCCGCGGACAGGATAACAAAGGCATCCTGCCAGCCGCCGCCAAAGCCGCCGCTGTCTTCCGGCACCAGCACCCGGTCGAGCCCGTTGGCGGTGATCTCGTTCCACAGCGCGGCGGACCATTCGCCCGCCTCCGCAGCCGCCAGCGCCGCATCGGCATGGTCCGCGAACAGCCGCTCAGCCGTCTCCGCGATCATGTTTCGTTCAGCAGACATGGTGACGTCCCGAAAAATCGTCACTCCCGCGAAGGCGGGAGTCCATTAACGCCGATGCCCGACCATGCAACCGCCCGCGATAATGGGTCCCTGCCTTCGCAGGGACGACGAGCCGTGTGAATGGCGACTGCAGGCGCGTTCTGCCCATCATCATCGCAGACCCAGCCCGCGGGCGATGACGCCGCGCATGATCTCGGTGGTCCCGCCGCGCAGCGAGAACGACACGCAGGCCTGCTGCACATAGGCGAGCGCCTTTTCCATGTCGCTTCCCCCGTCGATGCGCGGCGCAAAACCCAGGATCTGCTGGGCGATCTCGGGGATTTCCTGCTCGAAGGTGACGCCCAGGTCTTTCACCACGGAGGCTTCCAGAGCGGGCTCCTCGCCCGCATCGAGCCGCGCGGCAACGGAGACCGACATGGCGCGCAACGCGGACAGGTGGGCGTAGAGCCGCCCGATCGCGGCATGGGCGCCCGATTCCGGCCCCAGCCCCTCGGCGAAGCGCACCAGCTCCACCAGCAGTGCGAAGGCGCTCAGGAAGCGGTCCGGCCCGCTGCGCTCGAAGGCAAGCTCCGCCGTCACCTGCCGCCAGCCCTCGCCCTCCGCGCCGACCAGCATGCCGTCGGGCACGAAGACGTCGTCGAAGGTGACCTCGTTGAACTCCTCGTCGCCGATCATGTTGCGGATCGGGCGGACGGTGACGCCGGGCGCGGACAGGTCGATGAGGAACTGGGTGGTGCCGCCGTGGCGGTTCTCTCCGGCCTCGCCGGTCCGCAGCAGCGCGATCATCCAGTGGGACTTGTGGGCGTAGGTCGTCCAGACCTTGCGGCCGTTGACCTTCCAGCCGCCTTCGACCTTGTCGGCCCGCGAGCGGATCGAGGCGAGATCGGAGCCGGAATCCGGCTCGCTCATGCCGATGCAGAAATAGGTCTCCCCCGCCGCGATGCCGGGCAGGATGCGCTGGCGCTGTTCCTCGGTGCCGAAACGCAGCAGCAGCGGGCCGGACTGGCGCTCGGCGATCCAGTGGGCCGCCACCGGCGCGCCGGCGGCGAGCAACTCCTCGATGACGACGTAGCGCTCCAGCGCGCTGGCCTTACGGCCCCAGGGCTCCGGCCAGGTCATGCCCAGCCAGCCCCGTGCGCCCAGCTTGCGGGAGAAATCCGGGTCGAACCCCACCCACGACCGCGCCCGCCCGGCGGGCGGGTAGGACGCGATCTCGGCGGCGAGGAAGTCACGTACCTCGCCACGGAGCGCCTCGGCCTCCGGCGGCAGTTCGCGCGGCTGGAACACAAGCTGTGACAATTTCCTCTCCCGATACCGGCGGGAGTTTAGCGATTTGCACGCCGGACGGCGATGCAATCTCTGATCGTCATGCCTGCGCCTGAAAACCCTCTTCTCCCGGGAGGAGAGGGTGGCGAGCGACAGCCAGCCGGATGAGGTGGGCTGGCCCGGATATAGCGCAGGGCTCCACCTCACCCCGACCCTCTCCTCCCCACGGGGAGGAGAGGGAGCCTCTTTCCCGGCACCCCTTCTCCCCGCTCCGCGTGGCAGCTACTCTGCGTCCCAACAAACAACAGCACTTACCCCCGGGAGGCCCCCTTGAGCGATTTTCTGACCTACGAGCAGGACGGCGCTGTCGTCACCCTGACGATGAACCAGCCCGATGCGCGCAACCCGCTGTCGGGCGAGAAACAGTACGAATCCTTCCTTGAGGCGACCGACCGGATCAGCCGCGACGACAGCGTGAAATGCGTGATCCTGACCGGTGCGGGCAGCGCGTTCTCCGCCGGCGGCAATGTGAAGGACATGCGCGACCGCAAGGGACTGTCCGAGGGCGGGCCCTACCAGATCCGCAACAACTACAAGCGCGACATCCACAACATCCCGCTGTCCCTCTACAACCTGGAGGTCCCGACCATCGCGGCCGTGAACGGCGCGGCGGTCGGCGCGGGCTGCGATCTCGCCTGCATGTGCGATATCCGCATCGCGTCGGAGAAGGCGCGTTTCGCCGAGAGCTTCGTGAAGCTGGGCATCATCTCGGGCGACGGCGGGGCCTTCCTGCTGCCCAAGCTGGTCGGCATGTCCAAGGCGGCGGAGCTGACCTTCACGGGCGAGATGATCGGCGCGGACGAGGCGCTGGCGATCGGGCTGGTCTCGAAGGTGGTGCCCCACGAGGCGCTGATGGACGAGGCCCACATCATGGCGGGCAAGATCGCCGCCAATCCGGGCCACTCGCTGCGCATGTCCAAGAAGCTGCTGCGCGAGGGCATGCACTCACGCCTGGAGACGATCCTCGACATGGCCGCCGCCTTCCAGGCGCTCGCCCATCACACGGACGAGCACGACGACGCGGTCAACGCACTGCTGAAGGCGCTGGAGAAGAAGTAGCCATACACGAGCCCTCATCCTGAGCCTGTCGAAGCATCAGGATGATTCAACGCAGGAGGCACGACATGCCCCACATCACCACGGATGACGGCGTGAAACTTTGGGTCGAGGAGGCCGGCAGCGGCACACCCATCGTCTTTGCCCATGAGTTCGGCGGCGACATCCGCAGCTGGGACCCGCAGCTGCGCTATTTCGCGCGCAACTACCGCGCCATCGCGTTCAACGCGCGCGGCTACCCGCCCTCGGACGTGCCCGAGGACGTCACGATGTACGGCCAGTTTCGCGCCGTGGACGATATCCTCGCCGTGCTCGATGCGCTGGAGATAGACAGGGCCCACATCGTCGGCCTGTCCATGGGCGGTTTTGCGGCGCTGCATTTCGGTTTCCGCTACCCTGACCGCGCCCTGTCACTCACCGTCGCAGGCGCGGGCTACGGCGCCCATCCCGACGTGCACGCACAGTTTGCGCAGGAGACGAAGGAGGTCGCCTCCCGCATCGAGGCCGACACAATGGCCGAGTTCTCGAAGATCTACGCCATCGGACCCACACGCGTGCAGTTCGCCAATAAGGACCCGCGGGGCTGGGCGGCCTTCGCGGCAGAGCTGGCCGATCACTCGACGACCGGCTCGGCGAACACCATGCGTGCGGTCCAGGGTGGGCGGCCCTCGCTCTATGACTTCGCGGAAGACATGCAGGCGTTACAGGTGCCGACCCTGATCATGAACGGCGACGAGGACGACCCGTGCCTCGATGTCGGCCTTTTCATGAAGCGCAACATCCACTCCTCGGCGCTCGTGCTGCTGCCCCGTTCGGGTCACCTGATCAATCTGGAGGAACCGGCGCTGTTCAACCAGGCGCTCGGGGATTTTCTCGCCCGCGTCGATGCCGGCCGCTGGGAAATGCGCGATCCACGCTCGATCACCACGGATATCCTCTGGACACCGGACAAGTAAATCGGCGGCTAGCCGATCCCGCCCTAACCAATCCCGTAAGCCTTCGCCCAGCCGAGGCCTTCCAGCGTACCCGCGCGCGGCTTGTATTCCGCGCCCAGCCAGCCATCATAGCCGTGTTCTTCGAGCATCCGGAAGATGAACGGGTAGTGCATCTCGCCGAAGTCGGGCTCGTGGCGGCCGGGCACGCCGGCGAACTGGATGTAGCCGGATTTCGCCAGGAACCGCTCGATCTTGTCGGCCACAAAACCCTCGGCCATCTGGGTGTGGTAGAGGTCGAACTGCACCTTCACGTTGTCGCGGCCGATCTCGTCGGCGATGTCGTGGCCCATGGCCTGCCCGACGAGGAAATAGCCGGGATTGTCGGTGTGGTTGAGCGGCTCCAGGTGCAGCGTGATCCCCTTCTCCGCCGCGCGGTCCGATGCCTCACGCATGTTGGAAACAAGCGTCGCCCGGTGGGCCGCAGGTTCCGCACCCGCGGGCATCGTGCCCGACATGACATGGATGCGCGTGCAGGCCAGTGCCTCGGCATGGGTCATCGCCGTGTCGAGGTCGGCGAGGAAGTTCGCCTCCTCCCCCGGGATGGCGGCGCGGCCGAACTTGGTCGCCTCCGTCTCGCCATAGGGCGTGTTCAGAAGCGTGCACTCGATGCCCGCCGCATCGAGGCGCCTGCGGATGTCGTCCAGGTCCTCGCCATAGGGACGCTGGATCTCCACGCCCGGAAAGCCCGCATCCGCCGCCGCGGTGACGCGCTCCGGCAGGGCGTGCTCGGTGAACATCATCATGATGCAGGACGAAAATTTCGGCATGGCGGCGGGTTCCCCGGGTGTCTTGAAGACACCCGTTATCGCGGTTCAGGCGCGAGCGGACAAGGGGGAGGAGGCAGAGAGGCTGCCATCCGAAGATTCGTCACCCCTGCGAAGGCAGGGGTCCATTGACTCGGGCAGTTGCCCGGTCCGGCATCGGCGTTAATGGATGCCTGAGTGTTTATCCGCCATAGCGCGAAACGCGAAGGCGGGCGCAGGCATGACGAGCGGTGGTAGGGCGACCTCAGCAGTCCACCCAGCCGTCCTCGGTCCTCAGGCGGTGGGTGATCTCGTTCTGGGGGCGCAGCATCTGCTCGATGAAGCAGCCCTTCTTGGCCGCCTCGATCAGCCGGATGCGGTCCTCAACGGGGCTGTCCGTGTCGAAGGAGATGTCCATTGCGATGCTTTTGGGCGCCGTCTCATAGGGTTCGCGGCCCTTCTGGGTGCCGACCCACTCGCAGCGGCAGGAGATCTTCGGGTTCTCTATATCGACCCGCAGGCGCCTCGAGAACGCGCGCATCTGGGTCATCAGACAGCTCGTCAGGCCGGCGATGAAATAGGCGATCGGCAGCGGCGCGGTGCCGTCGCCGCCGTGGAAGCCGTATTCGTCCGACGCCATCTCCCACTCGATGACCTGGGGCACCACCAGGCGCACATCCATCTCGCAGCGCATCTTGCCCACGCCGCTGGCGTCGCACTCGAAGGCCACATCGAAGGTCTTGATATCGTCGTCGGCCATATTTCACTCCCCGGTAAATTGTCTGACTGTTGGCGCCAGTGTGCCGGAGGCACATCCGCCCTGAAAGGGTGCGATTGAACGCACACGGACGAACAGGTATGCATCTATGGAACAAGAAAACGCATCTTTCCCGGGGGAATTTCCATGTCACGAGTCCTGATCGTCACCGGCGGCAGCCGGGGTCTCGGCGCCGCCACCTGCATCGGTGCAGCCGAACGCGGCTACGAGAACATCGTCGTCAACTATGTGGGCAACAAGGAACGCGCCGACCAGGTGGTCGCCGCCTGCGAGAAGGCCGGCGCGAAGGCCATTGCCGTGCAGGCCGATGTGACCAAGGAAGCCGACATCGTGAAGCTGTTCGAGACGGCGGACAAGGAACTCGGCACAGTCACCCATCTGGTGAACAGCGCCGGCATCGTCGGCCCCTATGCGCGCGTCGATGAGCTGAACGACTGGGATGCGCTGCAGGAGCTCTGGACGCTGAACATCACCGCAACGCTTGTGTGCTCGCGCGAAGCCATCAAGCGCATGTCCACGAAGCATGGCGGCAAGGGCGGCGCGATCGTGCACCTGTCCTCCGCGGCATCCCATCTGGGCGGCGCAGGCGTGAATGTGCCCTATGCGGCCTCCAAGGGTGCTATCGACTCGCTGAACTGGGGCATGGCGCAGGAAGTGGCCGCCGAGGGCATCCGCGTGAACGCGGTCAGCCCGGGCGTGATCGACACGGAAATTCAGCCCGAAGGCCGGGTCGAGGCGGTGGGGCCGAACCTGCCGATGAAACGCGTCGGCCAGGCGGAAGAGGTCGCCAACGCCATCCTGTTCCTGCTGTCGGACGAGGCGTCCTACATCGCCGGCACCAAGGTGAACGTCTCCGGCGCGCGCTAGAGTACGCGGGGCGCTTTCCGGCTCGTGACCACGCACCGCGCGGTCAGTAAACCTTTCACTGGTAGGGAACGGTATTGCCCCGGGCAATCTCGCCCCGGGTGACGCCACCAGATTCCGCCTCGGTCATCACGACCGTGTCGCCTTGCTGCGCCAGGCGGTACGTCCGCGGTGCAAATCCGGGGTAGTCGTAGGTCAGGTGAAGCTCGTCCCCCGCCTCAAGTGACCACCGTCCGCTCTCGATCTGGCAGGGAAAGTACCAGTCGAAGCTCCCGTACCGGCTGAAGTGAATGAAATTCGTCTGCCCGTCGGCACCCGGATAGACAAGCGTGTTCTCGGTGATGACTGACTTCAGGGTGTCGTCCGCATCGGGTGACGCGGCACTCGCGGCAGCCGGGGCCAACGCCAGAAGGACTGCAGAAAGCATCCAAACCAAATAGCGCATCGACATCACGTGATTATAACACCTTCTGATCTGTCATATGCCGGAAGGTGTTCTCAGCGGACTTGTAGTCGTTCAGGCCGAGCTGCTCGCGCAGGTCCGCGGTCCCCTTGAGCACCATGTCATCGACGGGAATACCGATCCCGTTGGCGACGCGGTCGTTCTTGGAGAAGTTTCCCGCCACCGCCGAGAGGCCGGAGATCGCCACGGGCCCCAGCGCATCGGCCAGTTCCGCGCGCACATCGTCCAGCGCCTTCCGGTCGGTGCCGATGATCGCCTCGGCGAAGGCGAGCAGCAGCACACCGTGTTCCACACCGGTGTCCAGTTCCGGGCGCACCAGCGCCTCGGGGTTCACGTTCAGGTTTGCGACTTGTCCACTCTCACGGAGGAACCGGGCATGCCCTGTCGTTCAGTAGAAGCAGTCGTTGAGGGCCGAGACGCGTCCCGCAACAATTTCGACCTGCGGCCGTGTCAGGCCGTCGTGATGGCAGTACGCCACCTCCGGAACCTTGGGTAGCGGATTGTACTGGGCCTGTTCCAGCTCCACATGGGCCCGGTATTCGTCAGGCACCAGGGACAGGGCGCGCATGATCCAGGGCTTGAAATGCCCGCCATAGAGTTCCGTGCCCAGAGGCCCGCAATCGGGCACATTCGGGATGGTCGGCACAAAGGCCAGATCCGGCACCGCCTCGTCCGGCAGCGCGCGCGAGGGATTGCCCGGCTGCGGGTCACGGAAGGGGCGCAGAGGCACGCCGATGCCGCGCGCACAGACGTCGAGATTCACCACGAAGGACACGATGGCGACCAGTTCCGCGAATTCGGGGTCGCTGAGGCCGGCAGCCCTCGCGGCTTCGTAGGTCGATAAGTCGAAATCCTTCGGAGATGCTGCGAGCGTGCGGATCACATCACGCACGGCCTCAGGCAGTTCAACGGAGGCTTCCGCGCCGCCATCGTCCGGTGCCTCGAGTAGTCCGGCATCGATACCGGCCCGGCGCGCTTCGACGATCACGGCCAGCCGCTGTGCCGCCGTGCCCCATGTGCCGGCGCGCGCAAACCGCTCGAACTGCGCGTCATGCGCAACAACCAGATCGTCACGAACCGGATAGTCTGAATCCGAATACAGGCTCATGTGTTCCCTCCCCCTCAAGAGAAACCACTCTAGAGGATGTTCGGAGACAGCGGCCCTAAATCTCGATCACAACCTTGCCGAAGTGACGGCCGGCGCGCAGGTGTTCCATGGCCCCGCGCAGGTCATCGAGCGCGAACCGCGTGTCGTCGAGCGCGGGCTTCAGTCCGCTCTTCTCGATGGCGCGCAGCATCGCCTCGAACTGCTGGTAGTTGCCGCAGGTCACGCCTTCCAGCCTGACCTTACGGGTGACCACCAGCGGCAGGCGGAATTCGTGGTTGGCGCCGGACAGCACGCCGATCAGCGCGACGGCCCCGCCGAGACGCACCGCCTTGATCGACTGTTCCAGCGTGCCCGCGCCGCCGACCTCGACCACCAGATCGAGCCCGCGCCCACCTGATAAATCACGGGCGGGCCGGGCCCATTCGGGCGTCTCGACGTAATTGATGAGGTGGTCCGCGCCCAGCGATTTCAGCCGCGCCAGCTTCTCGTCCGAGGATGAGGTGGCGATCACCTCCGCCCCGGCCAGCTTTGCGAACTGCAGCGCAAACACCGACACACCGCCGGAGCCCTGGGTCAGCACCAGATCGCCAGGCTTCACCCCGCCCTGGTCGATCACCGCGCTCCACGCCGTCAGCCCGGCGCAGGGCAGCGCCGCGGCTTCCGCGTCAGACAGGTGCGCGGGCGTATGGGCCAGGCCATACTCCGGCAGGACGCGCAGTTCTGTCGCCATGCCGTCGATCAGGCCTCCCAGGCCTGAATGCATGGTGTGTTCGTCGGGTTCGCCGCCCAGCCAGTCCTG
>Ga0255767_1000515_pt1 | contig 35081 bp, 32 predicted proteins | sample 071ome_24_FD_179967 | JGI IMG/M metagenome (GOLD analysis project Ga0255767, IMG submission 179967) | Coastal salt marsh microbial communities from the Groves Creek Marsh, Skidaway Island, Georgia - 071402CT metaG (version 2) | ecosystem: Environmental > Aquatic > Marine > Intertidal zone > Salt...
GCATCTTGAAGACTTCCTGGGCACTCATGGTTTCAGGCACAAAGGAAAGCGGGGTCAGGATGGACGCGAGGCGCTTGGGACGGCGGAAGAGCCCAAAAGCGTGCACGTAGGCAAAGGCATCGTCGACTGTATCGCGGTAGACCACGAGCTTGGAAAAGCCGGTTTCTGTGAATTTTTCGCGGAGGTCCTCCATGGAGATGGAGGCTGGGACCGCGCAGATTTCAGTGCGGGGAACCATGCAGGAGCGCACTTTGACGTCGCCAAAGTCCAACGCATTTCGGAAGAGCTCAATTTCCGGCTCGACTTCTTCCGCTGTACTGCCCTCTTCCAAATAGTGGTCCAGGTCTGCTCGGCCAAAGACGACGGGTTCAGCGCTGGCTTTTACGTCGCGGCCCATTCGGCGCAAGAAGGCCTTACTGATGCGCGTGAGCACTTCCACCAACGGCCAAAGCACCCAATAGACGACCGTCAGCGGAAGGGTGAACCAGCGGAGCGAATCGTTGGCGCGGTTGCGGAAAAAGGCCTTTGGAAGGTATTCAGCCACGAAGAGGACGACCAAGGTGGAGAGCAACGTTTGGAGCGCTACGGCCCAACCTGGAGCCAACTTCCACGCATCCACAAACACGGGATCTAGCAGCGCTGAGGTTTGCAAACCGACCACGACGAGCGCAATCGTATTGCCCATAAGCATCGCGCCAATGAAATGGGACGGATGGTTGATGAGAAAGGCCAAACGGGCACCCAGCCAGGTACCACGCTTCGTTTCAATTTCAATTTGGAGTCGGTTGGCGCTCAAATACGCGATTTCCATGCCCGAAAAAAAGGCCGAAAATAAAAGCGCCGCAAGGAGGATGAGGCCTTCGTTCATGATGGATTGGAGGCGTCGTCGTTGGATTTCCAACGCGCCTCCATGGTCTTGCGCTGCTTGCGACGGAGACCAAACATGAAGAAGCCTAGAAAGGCAAAGAGCACAAACATGTACGCCCGGTTACGGTCTACCGTCCAGTTGCTGTAAATCGTTTCCAAGGAAAGCAGGCCAATCACGAGCCAGACCCATTCAACGGTCTTCAAACTGCGGCGAGCAAAAGTGGGTTTCATGTGCGTCTAGTCTTGTCCTTCAAAATGTCCGGACACTGCAAAGATGGTGTATTGCGACAAATCTTCCTTCGCTTCAAACCCTTTTCCTTGCACTTCTTCGCCCTTATCGATGATGCGGACGTTAGATTCACTCCGGAAGACCTGATTCACGCGGTCCCATTCCATGGCGTCCGTATAGAGGGCATTGCCCCCGTCTTGAACCACTTCCACGTCGCCGGTTAATACCCACACTTGGTCGGACATTCGGCGCACGGCCTTTTGGGCCTTCAAGTGGCCTGTAACGCGTCCTTGTGGGTCGAGGATTTCCACCTGAAATCCTTGCCGAAACACCTGCCGTGGCTGTTCGTCGTCGCTGCTGTAATCTTCCCAAACACCCGTTGTTACTCGGATTTTGGCCATACCACTGTCGCTGTAGACAATTTGCACATTGTGCTGTTCGATCATGGCCCCCGTAAACTGCTGACGCAAGGCACTTACGGCTTGCTCATCGTTGGAACAGCCCATCAAAGCCCAAAGTCCAAAGAACACAAAAGGAGCCCAGCGGGCTCCTCTGTGTATGCTATGTGGTCGTGGAAACACGATTAGAAACGAACAGTAATCGTTTCGTTAATCCAACATCCGATGGTGTAGCGGTCGCCTTCTTTCTTACCAAATTGGAAAGAGATGGACTTGTCGGGAATACCGGGACGGAGCTTGGCCACCAACTTGTCGGAGCGGCCTGCCACACTGGGATCCACCTGCTTGGCACGAGCGGCCTTGTCAATGGCTGCCCAGTAAACGGCGTTCTTTTCGAATACGTTGTTGCCACAACTTCCTGCTGCAGCTGCGTAAACGTTAGCCCACATCAAGTAGGCTTCACCGGAGTTCTCGTTGTTGCGAACAGCCGCCGCACAATCGCTCTTAGCCGCAGCCAAGTTGCCCGTCTTCAAATGGATGGCTGCAAGCTTCAAGTAGTCCTTGGCTTTTTTCAAAGGATCGGCTTCTTGAGCGATGGCATCCGTAAAGTACTTGACAGCATCGTCGTACTTCTCGTTCTTGATGCTCAACACACCCATAGAACGTGCTGCTTGGGCAGATGGCTCAAGATCATAGAGCGACTGCGCCACCAAGTAGTAGATGGGGTTGTCGGTACAATCCGTAGTGCCAGCCGTATCCGTGCGCTCCTTCGAGAGCATCTTCTCGGCACGACGCAGCCAAGCTGCATCACCTAGGTGCTTGTCAAAATTTTCCTGGTTGTAGATGAGGCCCAATCGGTCACAGGTCAACAAGGGGGCCAAACCACGCTCAATGTTGGTCATCAACTTGGTAGATTGTGCCAGCAAGCGCTTGTCAATGTCCAATACACGCTTCTCACGCGAAGAGATTGTTCCCAAGGTGTCCTTTTCCGTGAGCGCGGTGATTTCGCGGTTCCAGTTATCCGTTTGCATCTCAATGGCTTCACCTACAGCGCCGTAGGCGTTCAACAAACCTTCTGAATCCAAGGTGTCCACTTTGTAAAGGGCAATCACCGAATTGAAGTAGTTGTTGAGGTACAAAGGTTGAATGTCACCGGGATTTACATCCAAAGCGGCGTTGAACATTTGGTAGGCCGTGTAGGCGTCCTCAGGGTAGTAATCGTAGTAGTCGTTGGCTTTCTGGCCCAATACCTTGGCTTCACTTCCAGGGTAGTAGGTGTTCCAATCGTCGTACATCTTCATGAGCGCTGCGATAAGCTCCGCTTTTTTCGCAGGGTCTTGCTCAGCTTTAATCTTGGCGTCAAAAATCTTGGGGGCGAATTTGTAGACTACCTCGCTCGCTTGTGGACACGTGGTGTAGACAATCATCCAGGGCTCATAGGCCTGGAGGTAGTCCTTGCCATTGCAAAGCTGACCGAAGTTGTTGTAGTTCTCAAAGCAACGGATGCTGTCTGCATCATTGCTGCCCCAGTTCTGAGCGTTTGCAAAGAATGCGCTGAATGCGAAGAGTACGAGTAGAATGCGCTTCATGAGTATTACCGGTATTTAAATTTGACAAACCACTGGTCGTTGAGTGTGACCCCTACAGTCGCTTGCGCATAGAATTCTTGGATTAGTCCGTTCGTTTTTGTTCCCCAGCTTCCGACTTGAGCGCCGATGTGAAGGGTGGCAAATTTAACATCTCCTGGCAAAATAGCCCGACCCCCGATAGGAAGTCCCATGCCCAAACTCGCTTGCCATGCGTTGATAGGGGTCTGATTTAGAACCAGTCCCGTGTTTTCATAGCTAAAAGCTGCACGGTAGGCGATGTCGTTTTTGAATCCTTTTAAACGCTTGTCCGGGAACGCCAAGGAAGGAATTAAGCTCGCTGAGGCCGAAATCCGGGTGCTGTTTTCAGCATAGGGTCCGCTCCAGGGCTCGCTCATCAACCAAGGAAGCGTTCCTGTGCTGAAGGGCAAGAGGTACTGGGTTTCCGTGACTTGGTACTGGAAACCTACAGACCATGCCGAAACGGGCAAATCTTTTGCCGGTTTGCTGAATTCCAGTCCAATGCTCATCTGGGTAGGAACGTAGATATAGCCCTCTTGGTTCAATACGGCTGCACCTGTGTCCAACGGCGTTTCAGAGCCGGATCCGTTTGCGATGTAGGTATAGCTCAAGTCGTTAAACGTGCTTGAAATCGCACTTCCATTGCGAAGCGTAGCCCCTGCGACCACTTTATAGGCCCCAACAGGAAGGCGAAGTTGCGCTCCAGCATCCCAGTACCAATCGCTGGCCAAAGTGCGCTGAGCTACTCGAACCGAATTGAACTGGTTGTCACTAAAAATCATGCTCGTCGTCTGGTCCAATGAACCAAAGAGGTAGTTGGCATTGAAGCCAAGTGCTAGAAACTTCACGGGCTTGAGACCCAAGCCTACATGCAGCTTGGTGTAGCCGCCGTTGCCTTTGAACTGTTGTGTGTAGTCGCCAAAATCCGCGTCCGTTCCCTTGGTCAGCATGTCGTAGCCGGTCAAGGAATAAGGCATTAATCCCGTTGAAAAGCCCATCCACTTCTTCAATGGAAAGGCTACGCCCATGTTTTTAAATCCACCCGTGGTGTTCCACAAGCTGGCATTCTCGTTCGCCTGGTGCACGCCCATGTAGCTACCGCCCAAATCCAAGGTCGTATAGCGCAAGTCCGCGTAGCTCGCAGGCTGGGCTGGGTTCACATACAAACCTGAAGTCGCAGCCGCTTGGGTGCCTCCCAAAATGCTATGGTACGTGAAGGCATTGGGCTGGACCCAGCCATGTCCGTAGATAGAATACGGACTCACGCCACCGCTCTGTCCAAAGAGCAAGCCTTGACCCAAGAGGAGGCCAGCGAGTAGAAAGAGGGTTCTAACGGTGCTTTTCATAGAGGTATTGGGCCAAAAGCCCACGTGCTTCAAGATTGGAAGCCGCAAAGATGCCGCTTTCAGATGGTTTAGCAAAAGCCGGGCCATCTCCGCCGGTGATAAAAATGCCAATCCCCGGAAATTCCCGCTTCCAGGCTTGGATCCAATGCTCCATTTCCGCCGCCATCCCGGCGTAGGCGCCTTGCTGCATGCTAGATTCGGTGGAAGGTGTGCCGTGGGGCGAGAAGGGACGGGCTTCGGGGGAAAGTGCGGGCAAGGCGGGCGCAAAGTGCGCCATGGCCCGCAGACGCATGGTCCAACCGGGAGAAATGGGGCCGCCGCGTAGGACGTTTTGGTCGTCCAGTAGGGTCCCGGTCAAACAGGTGCCACAGGAAAGTACGGCGAGGGGACCCGAGGGGTGGAGCTGACGCGCGCCCAGGACGGCGAGGCATCGGTCCACCCCTATGGTGGGCGAACAGTCTAGCTGGAAAGGCCATGGCGAGGAAAGCTCGACCAGGCAACTTTGTAAGTGTTGAGGAACACTGCGTTGGGCCGTGTTGGCAATACGCAGGGGAAACGAGGGCGTTAAATCCTGGGCCCAGGAGGAGTCGTCCGGCGCCAAATAGCGGGTATCGACGATGGAGGCGCCAGAGGCGTCCAAGCAGGTTACTTTGGTCCGGGTATTCCCGAGCTCTATCGCCCAAATCATGCCGCAAAAGTAGGGCGTATCGCCCCCTTAAGCGTTTAAAAAGAGCACCTTTTTGGCAGAATCCATCTGCGCATACACCGCCTCTTTGTAGTAGGCTTCGACGACGTTCCGCTTGATTTTGAGCGTTGGAGTCAGAAAGCCATTTTCGACGGCCCAGTCCTCATTCACCCAGAAGAGTTTGTCCATGCGCTCGTGCGAGGGAAGGGCTTGGTTGACCTGGTGGAGAAGGTCCTCCGATGCTTTCACTACATCCGCTTGAGCCACTTTGCGGGCGTCCTCCGTGAGAACGGCCAAGGCTATGGGTTGGGCCAAATCCAGGCCAGCAACACAGACCTGCGCCATGTGCTCCGAAATCATGAGACGATTTTCGATGGGTGCTGGGGCGACGTACTTGCCTTTAGAGGTTTTGAAGATGTCTTTGATTCGGCCCGTGATGGTCAGGTAGCCCTCTGCATCGATGGAGCCACAGTCGCCCGTATGGAGGGCGCCGCCCGCGAAGAGTTCGGCCGTTTTTTCGGGCTCCTTGTAGTAGCCTTGCGTGCAGGTTGGGCCCTTGACGAGGACTTCATCGCCATCGCCTAAAAAGACGTCCATGCCCTTAAAGGCCTGGCCTACCGTGCCAATCTTCACTTTGCCACGGAAGTTGACGGTGGAGATGCCGAGGTTTTCGGTCATGCCGTAGACTTCTTGGATGTGAATGCCCATTCCCGCAAAATCGGTGAGGAGCGAGGCGCGAATGGGCGCCGCCCCAGAGAGAACCAGGCGGGAGCGCGACATGCCCAGTTTTTTGCGCAGGATGGGTGCCAGAAGGCGGCGAAGGAAGGCGGCGGGAATTTTGGATTGAAGGGTTTCCCCAAATTTTTCCCAAATGCGCGGAACCGCCATAAAGACGGTGGGCTGGGCTTCTTCGAGGTTTTTAGCGAAGGTGTCTAGGGATTGGACGAAGTGAATTCGGCCCGTTAAATAAACGCCAGCGGCAGAGATAATCATGCGCTCTGCCACGTGACTAAGGGGCAAGTAGGAAATGAAAACCTCTTGGTGCAGGAAGTCGAACTGGTCCAAAATCATGCGGAATGCTGCTTGGAAGTTCTTGAAGCTGTGCATGACACCCTTGGGCATGCCGGTCGTACCTGACGTGTAGATGATGGTCATCAGGGCTTCGGGATCCATGGGGTGCGGTTGGAAATCGGACCTTCCTTTTGCCTTAAAGTCCTCCCATGTGCTGCCAGCGCCGTCTGGGGCCATGTAAGGGATGTACACGCGCTGAACACCGGCAGGACAGTGCTGAACGTACACACTCGCATCGTCCAGTTTGCCGATGACGAGCACTTTGGATTCTGAATGTTCGAGAATTTTCTTCGCCGTTTCCCCATCGATGGTCGGGTACATGGGCACGGAGACGGCGCCCGCTAAGGCACAGCCGTAGTCTGCAATGAGCCAATGCGCCGAGTTCTTGCCAATAATGGCCACCTTGTCTCCGGGTTGAATACCTGCAGCATGCAAGCCAGCGGCAAAGGCTTTGGCCTCGTCGAAGGCTTCGCGGTGGGTGAATCGAATGTGACCCGCTTCTGCATGGGGTTCGTCCAAGAATCGGCGATCGGGGAAGTGGGCAGCGTTCCAGGCCATTTGCTCGGGCAGGGTGCGGCGGGCGCGGTCCGGGGTTAGATGCTGAAGGCCCAAGTCGGCCTTCGCTCCTTCCAAGGGTCCAAGGACATCCAGCACGTGGCCGTCGTCTGTTTCTGGAGATGTTGCGGCGAAAGGCTGCGCTACGCTGATCACTTTTCGGCCAAAGTCCATGCCGAGCGTCACAATGGGCACGCCGGCTTTTTCAGCGATGTTGCGGTAGCCCGACTTAAGTCCTTGCACCTTGCCCCGTGTTCCCTCGGGAGCTAGCCCCAACTTGAAGGTGGAATTCGACGCAAAGTGCTCGGCCATCTGATCAACGACCCCATGGGTGCTGGAGCGATTGACCGGTATCCCTCCCATGGCGCGCAGGATGGGACCCAAGGGCCACCAAAACAGGCTGTGTTTGGCTAAAAATTTGAGATCGTGAAGCCCCAAATCCTCGCGGACACAGAGCGCCAGAAAAAAGTCGCGCCAAGACGTATGTGGCCCAGCAATGAGCACATACTGAGGAAGATGGTGCGGGAACGAATCGCGGTATTCCCAGCCTTTTTTGGCTAGGCGACCTTTGAGGAACGCTAACTTCATGCTCTAAAATACCGCTTTACTTAGTCGCATTTAACTCAAGCAATTCGAAAAGTTTAAATTTCCTTGTGAAAATTCGCTACGGATGAATGCAGAATTGGTATTAACTTCGCGCCTCCAAATAAGGAGGTTCGGTAGCTCAGTTGGTAGAGCAATGGACTGAAAATCCATGTGTCGGCGGTTCGATCCCGCCCCGAACCACGAAAGACCCGCCCCAACCGGCGGGTTTTTTTATGCCCATTCTCCTGGGATTTTACCTGGGCTTCATGGCGGATTTACAAAATTGCTGTTTCTTGCGGCCCGTGAACGCTACCCGCTCTTTTCTCCTCTTGGCTGTATGTGCTGGGACTCGCCTGTTGGCGCAGCAGCCCTTTGCCTTTGGGGTCGCCTCGGGCGATCCTTATTCGGAATCCGTCGTGCTTTGGACCGCCCTCGAGGGCATTTCAGGCCCGGAAACGATTACATGGGAGTGCAGCCGGGATGCAGACTTCACCTCCATCTACACGAGCGGAAGTGTCCAGACCGATCCCGCCCACAGTGGAACCGCCAAGGTGGTCGCCCGGGGACTGGAGGCGGGAACGACCTATTTCTACCGCTTTTGGTGGAACGAGCACGTGTCGCCGATCGGCCAAACGAAGACGGCCCCAGCCCCAAATGCCCTGGAACCCGTCAAACTTGCGGTTGTGTCCTGTGCCCACTACGAGGCGGGCTATTTCTACGGCTACGGGGAAATTGCCCAGCGCAGCGACGTGGATGTGGTCGTGCATTTGGGCGATTACATCTACGAATACGGTCCCTGGAAGGCGGGCTGGAAGGTGCCTGGCCGCGTGCATGTTCCCGATCACGAAATTGTCAGCCTGAACGATTACCGAACGCGCTACGCTCAGTACCACCGCGACCCCAACCTGCAAGCTATGCACGCGGCACATCCGGTGATTGCTATTTGGGACGACCACGAGATTGCCAACAACAGCTTTGCCACCGGGGCGGACAACCACCAGGAAAACGAAGGCGACTATGCCGCGCGTCGGCAAGCAGCGATGCAGGCCTACTACGAATGGATGCCCGTTCGGGAGGAGGAACCTCAGGGCTACCGCGCCTTTCGGTACGGCCAAATGCTGGACCTGATTTTATTGGAAACGCGTTTGGACGGGCGCACGGATGTGCCCCGCAGCGAAGCGGGCCGCCACGCCCCCCTTGAGGAGCACCACCTCATGAGCGAGGCCCAACGGACCTGGGTGACCGAACGCCTCCAAAACAGCGCCGCAGCCTACCGCGTCCTAGGAAACCAAACGATTTTCTCCCCACTCGATTTAGGCGTGCTGCCCACGAAGCGCGTCAAAGACCACAACCCCGATGCCTGGGATGGGTACCTGGCGGAACGTGACCACCTGGCTAACCTCTTCCCGACGGTCGCGCCCGTGGTTATTTTGACCGGCGATTCCCACTGCTCCTGGGGCTTTGAAGGCCCAGGCTACGTGGAACTTTGCACCCCGAGCATCACGTCCACCAACTTTGACGAATACGCCAATCCCCTCGTGGCGCGCTTTGCCGGATTCCTCTTGTGGATGCGCAATAAAAACTTGGAGTATGTCAATGTCCGCGACCATGGGTTCATGACGGTCGAATTCACGCAAGAAGCCGCCCAGGCCGAATGGATCTACGTGAAAAACATCAAATCCGACGAACCCTGGCGCGTGTCGCACCGACGTCGCCGAAGCGTGCATCCCTGGACGAAAAACCTCCTAACTAAGACGCGTTAGGCCCTTGAGCTACCCTACCTTTGCGGTATGAAGCGCTCCTTCCGCTGTTCTTCTTGCGGCCACTGGCACGAGGCTCCCGACGGGATCTGCCCAACCTGTGGTCCCGAAGCGCTTCCTAGCCATGCTCAAACGGGTGCTCCCCTCGTGGACCACCGCACCCCAAATCCCTTCGAAATGCCCCTACCTACCTGGATCAAGGATCCCTCCATCCCTGCCCCTGTTCGTTTCTTGAAGAATTCCGTGGTCGCCCTTCAATGGGTCGCCATGTTCTTTGCGGGTTCTATCGCATGGATGGCCTACTGGGTGGCCGTTTAACGCCCTCGCGGCTGCTGCTCGCGAGTCTCGTCCTTTTTGGGCTGCACCAAGGAGCTATTGCCGGCGGCTGGTCGCATCCTTGGGCGGATTCCTACCTCGACACCTTGCTCTTTTTGCCCATCGCTCTGGGCCTGCCCGCCTGGGTGATCCGTTTTTGGCAGCCCGCTTTTCGCTGGCGCCCTCCTTTTGTTTTGGGTGCCTGGGTAGCCGCCTCTGTGGCCTTTGAGGCCTGGATTCCGTCCTTCGACCCGAGGTTTACGGCCGATGCTTGGGATGTGTTTTCTTATGCTTTAGGTGGTACAATGTTCATTTGCAGTGAACGATCCATTTGACATAGTACACCGGAAAGAGAACTGGATGCACTATTTGAGTATTAAGATAACTCAAAGAGTTTGTGTTATGATAGTTGTTTTAGTATTTTCGACTATTACAAAACTGTCCAAAAAACACTTCATAACCATTGAAAACTGAACCCATCGCTAAATTTCATGATGTCCCCTCTGCTCGGAGTAACGCCCTAGATGATTATTTTACTTTTGGAATATCTGTGGATTGTGTGGTTTTTGGCTACGATGGTTCAGATGTCAAGGTTCTGCTAATCAAAAGAGGAACTGAACCATTTAAGGATTTTCAAGCCATTCCCGGGGATCTTGTACATCCAAATGAAGATGCCATCACAGCGACACAGCGCGTGCTTCGCGATCTAACTGGGTTGGAAAATGTGTACCTCGAACAACTTCAGACCTTTGCTGGAGTTAATCGTCACCCCCTTGGCCGCGTGGCAACAATCGCCTATTACTCCCTACTCAAGATTGCAGACTATAATCCGAAACCCTCATCTTGGGCTATTGATGCGAAATGGACCCCAATCCAAGATTTGGAAGAAATGGCCTTTGACCACAAGGAAATTTTTGATTCAGCCATAGATCGATTGAAGTTACGGGTACGAAATCAACCTATTGGCTTTGAACTATTGCCGGAGGAGTTTACGCTTGCAGATCTGCAACACCTCTATGAAACTCTACTGTCGACGCAATTTGACAAAGCAAACTTTCGCAAAAAAATTCTATTTATGGATTTACTTATCCCACTTGACAAAACCCAAAAAGCGGTTCGCCACCGTCCCGCTCGCCTCTACCGTTTTGACCCCGCCCGCTACGAAGCACTTTCCAAGCGCGGCTTTCACTTTGAACTCTAAAGGTTTGTTTGTTCGTTGGCTTGTTAGCAGAGAATGGCAAAAATGCCCAAACCCCCAAGCCCCCAAACTCCCTAACCCCTAGCCCCCAAACTCCCTAACCCCCAAACTCCCTAACCCCACACGCATGACCGGCACCTTTGAATTCCTCGACTACGCCATCTTCATGGGCTATGCCCTCTTGATCCTGGGCGTGGGCCTCTGGGTCTCCCGCGACAAGAAAGGCCACGAAAAAAACGCCGAAGACTACTTCCTGGCGAGTAAGTCCCTCCCTTGGTGGGCGGTAGGCACTTCGCTTATCGCGGCGAACATCTCGGCCGAGCAGTTTATTGGCATGTCCGGATCGGGCTTTAGCGTGGGCTTGGCCATTGCCTCCTATGAATGGATGGCGGCCCTCACCTTGATCATCGTGGGTAAGTACTTCCTGCCGATTTTCATTGAAAAAGGCATCTATACCATTCCCGGGTTTGTCGAAAAGCGCTACTCTACCAATTTGAAAACCATTTTGGCCGTTTTCTGGATTGCGCTCTACGTCTTTGTCAACTTGGCGTCGGTGCTCTACTTGGGCAGCTTAGCCCTCGAAACCATTATGGGCATTCCCATGATGTACGGGGTCATCGGTTTGGCCGTATTCGCAGCTGCCTACTCACTGTACGGTGGGCTTTCAGCCGTTTCCTGGACGGATGTCATCCAAGTATTCTTCTTGACCATTGGCGGTTTGGTCACGACCTATTTGGCGCTTGATGCCGTGAGTGGCGGTGAGGGCTTCATGGCAGGCATGTCCAAAATCATGGACGCCGCGCCCGAACGCTTCGTCATGATCCTCGACGAATCCAACCCCGAATACATGAACCTCCCCGGCATCGGCGTCCTCATCGGCGGCATGTGGGTAGCCAACATTTACTATTGGGGCTTCAACCAGTACATCATCCAGCGCACCTTGGCAGCGAAGTCCTTGAAGGAATCCCAAAAGGGCATCCTGCTGGCCGCGGGTATTAAACTTATCCTCCCCATCATCGTAGTGGTGCCTGGCATCGCGGCCTATGTCATGGTGAACGACCCTGCCATTTTGGAAAGCTTGGGCAGTTTGGCTGGCAACAACATGCCCGTCGCGGGTGAGGCCGACAAAGCCTACCCTTGGCTGCTTCAGTTCTTACCCACCGGTATGAAAGGCTTGGCCTTCGCTGCGTTGACGGCTGCCATCGTTTCGTCCTTGGCGTCTATGCTCAATTCGACCGCTACTATTTTCACCATGGATATCTACAAAGGCTACATCAAGCGCGATGCCAATGACCGCCAAACGGTGAATATGGGACGAATCTCTGCCATCATCGCCCTCATCATCGCGTCCATCATGGCGCCATTGTTGGGTGGCATCGATCAGGCCTTCCAATTCATTCAGGAATACACAGGCGTTGTGAGCCCCGGCATCTTGGCCGTCTTCATCCTGGGTCTGTTCTGGAAGAAGGCTACCAACAAAGGCGCCATCGTAGGTGCCTTGTCGTCCATCCCCATCGCCATGTACTTCAAGGTGGCCCCCAAGGGATGGTCGGACTCTGCACTTTTCGTGAACCTTCCCTTCTTGGACCAAATGCTCTACACGGCTCTCCTCACCATGGGTATAATCGCTCTCATCTCGTGGAACCAGCACAAAGGCGCGGACGATGCCAAAGGCATCAACGTCACCAAGGAAACGTTTAAGACGGACAGCATCTACAACATTGGCGCATTCGCCCTGATGCTCATCCTTGCAGCCTTGTACGCAGGCTTCTGGAGCTGAGCTTCCCGCTAGCGAAAAGGCGGAGCCCCAACACGTCAACGCGCGCCCAGGCCGGTTAAACCAAAGGCCTGCGGCGCGCGTTACCTTTGTACCGTTACGCACACACCATGGAAAAGAAGATCAAAGGATTCTCCAAACTTTCGAAGCAAGCCAAGATGGAATGGCTGGCGCATGCACATTTGGCCCAGCCCCAGCAGGGATTGGACCTGATGCAGAGCTATATGCATTCGGACGCCGGGGTGCAGAAGCGCCACGACGAATTCATTGAGAATACCATTGCGAACTACTTTTTACCGCTGGGTGTAGCCCCCAATTTTTTAATCAACGGCAAGGTCTACACCATTCCGATGGCGATTGAGGAAAGTTCTGTGGTGGCAGCGGCCGCGAAATCGGCGCAGTTCTGGATGGAGCGCGGCGGATTTACGTCGACCATCGTGTCGACAACTAAAATTGGACATATCCACTTTCACTACGACGGCCCCGCGGCGACTATGGAAGCCCTGTTTGCGCGGATTAAGGGCGATTTGAAGAAGACGACCGCCCATTTGACGGCCAATATGGAAAAGCGGGGCGGAGGCATTTTGGACCTTCGATTGGTGGATAAAACAGCCGCATTAGAAGGGTACTACCAGGTGGAGGTTCGGTTTGAGACCTGCGACTCCATGGGCGCCAACTTCATCAACTCTTGCTTGGAGGAAATGGCCAAGGTCTTGCGTTCGGAAGCCAGCCAAGACGCCGGAACCCAAGGACACACCTTGGAGGTCGTCATGTGCATCCTCTCCAATTACACGCCGGAATGTTTGGTTCGCTGTGAGGTGGCCTGCCCGCTGGAGCAAATGGTGGAAGGCACCGATCTGAGCGCCGAGGAGTTTGCGCACAAGTTTAAGCGCGCCGTGCAGATTGCCGAAGTGGAACCCTACCGCGCGGCTACGCACAACAAAGGCATCATGAACGGTATTGATGCGGTGATTTTGGCGACGGGCAATGATTTTCGGGCGGTGGAAGCGGCTTGCCACACGTATGCGGCCCGAAATGGCCAGTACAGCAGCTTGACGCATTGCGATATTCGGGACGGCCAGTTTCGTTTTTGGATTGAAATTCCTCTTTCCTTGGGAACGGTGGGCGGCTTGACGCAGCTCCACCCCATGGTGAAACTCTCCTTGGAAATTTTAGGCCAGCCAGGCGCTCAGGAACTCATGCAAATCGTCGCGGCTTCGGGTTTGGCCCAAAATTTTGCTGCCCTTCGCGCCCTCACCACGACGGGCATTCAGAAAGGGCACATGAAGATGCACCTGCTGAATATCCTCAATCAACTGGGTGCTACCGAGACCGAAAAAGAGCTCATCGCCCACCAGTTTTCGAAGAGTGTCCCCCACCACGCCGACGTGGTCAATGCCTTCCACGAGCTGCGCGGAACCACTCCCCAACAACACTAATATGGCCCAGCCACGTTCGTTTTTTGCACGTGGTAAGCTGCTCCTCACGGGGGAGTACGCGGTTGTTCAGGGTGCCGAAGCCTTGGCTATCCCTACCGTAAAAGGCCAGCACCTCACCTACCATCCTGGGGACCACCCCCTGCTCTGGACCGCCTTGGAAGCCGACGGAAGCACCTGGCTCTCGGGCGATGTGGCAACAGAATCCAGGCTCAGCCTCGTCCGTTCCTGCATCGAAGCCGCCCTGAACCTCAAGGGCAGCCGGACCTGGCCCACGGGGTCGGTGGTCACGGAAGTAGAATTTGAACGGTCCTGGGGCTGGGGCACGTCTTCCACCTTGATCGCTTTAATCGCCCAGTGGCTGGAGGTCGATGCGCTCGCCCTCCACTTCGCCGTTTCCAAGGGCTCGGGCTACGACGTGGCCTGCGCGCTGGCCGATGGCCCCATTCGCTACCGCCGCACGGGTGCGCGTGCGGAGGTTACTCCCGTCGATTTGAGCCATTGGCCGATGGACGCGCTGCACTTTGGCTACCTGGGCCAAAAGCGCGACAGCCAAGACGCCGTTCAACGCTATTTGCTCGCCCCGATGTCCCAGGAGGATTTGGCGCAAATCACCGCTTGGACCCATGCCTTTGAGACTGCGGCAGACGTTGAACGCTTAAAGACCCTTTGCGCGGAACACGAAGCATTTTTAGCCGCGCGCCTGGGAGAAGTTTCCCCCGTGGCTCAACGCCTGCACGACGCTCACGCGGGCGGCAAGAGCTTAGGCGCTTGGGGAGGCGACTTTGCCTTAGTCATTGCTCCTGAGCCCGAGGCCCTTCACTACCTTTCCTCCCATGGAATGGGGCCCATCTTATCCTGGAAGGAGGTTTGTGGTGGCTAAGCGTTTGAAACGTTGGCTGACGGCTGCTCTGCTCATGCTGGGTGCTGCGGTTCAGGCCGCGCATTTGGTGGGGGGCGAATTGACCTATACCTGTTCGGGCAACAATGTCTACCAAATCAAGCTGGTCGTCTACCGCGATTGCAATTCGACCGGCGCGCAATTGGACCAAACGGCCTCCATCGGCATCTACGACGGACTCAGTGGCCAGCTGCTCTACAACCTTCAGGTGAACAAGGGGCCTACGTATCCGGTGCCGGCCAATACCGGCAATCCCTGCTTGCAGGCGCCTCCAAACATTTGTACCGAATACGCCAACTACATCACCGTCCAAAGTCTGCCCGCCCGCGCTTCCGGCTACGTCATTTCCTACCAGCGCTGCTGCCGAAATGCCACTATCACCAACCTGAATAACCCGGACGATTGGGGCATGACGATTACGACCCGAATTCCCCCCAACGACACCTGCAACAGCAGCCCGCAGTGGGATTCCACGCCTCCGATTGTGCTTTGCTCTCAAGAATTCCTCAACATCCCGGTGACCTGCACCGATCCGGATGGCGACTCCCTGTTCTACGAATTGTGCAGCCTCTACCACGGGGGTGGAAAGGGGCAGGGCGGCGGCTTCAATACCCCGCAACCCAACCCACCGGCTCCGCCGCCCTACACGACCATTCCGTACAAAGCGCCTAATACGACTGTCAATCCGATTCCGGGGAACCCCCCTTTGGCGATGAACCCCTCGACAGGGCATTTGCAAGGCAAGATCACGGTCACGGGCCAGTATGTGATGGCCATGTGTGTGGAAGAATGGCGGAATGGGGTGCTTTTGAATACCATTCGGCGCGATTACCAGTTTAACGTGACGGCTTGTCAGGCAGCTATTTGGGCCGATATCATTTCCGAAGTAGACGACCCCACCCAGCTCTGCATTGGAACGACCGTGCCCTTCCAAGAAGACAGCTACAACGCGACCTTCTTCCATTGGGACTTTGGCGACCCCAACAGCACCACGGACACTTCCAACCTGCCCAACCCAGTCTATACGTTCAACGATACCGGGGTATACCTGGTCACGCTGATTGCCAACCCCGGCTGGCCTTGCGCAGATACGGACCAAGTCGAGTTTCACATCTATCCGCCCATCAATGCGGGAATCAACTACACGGGCGGAGTATGCGCGGACGAACAGAATTTCCAGTTCAGCCCAAGTGGCTTCTGGTACCCGGACGCTACTATTGAATGGACGTTTGGCGCGGCTGGCGATGCCAATATCCACACCTTTAGTGGGGAATTTCCACCGCCGGTGACCTTTGTGCAGCCCGGCGCCTACCCCGTGCAGCTGTACATCAAATCCAAAGCCTGCGAAGAAACGGTCTACGATACCATTCGGGTCTACCAGCGGCCCCGAATAGATGCCTCCTTCGCTGGTATTGTAGGCTGTGAACCCTACACGCACCTCTTTGACCCATTGAGTTCGGCCTCTACCCCGCTCTACTACCTCTGGGACTTTGGCGATGGGGATACGTCGCATCAGGCCATGCCTTCGCATACGTATACCAACGCAGGCCTCTACGATGTCAAGCTGTGGATGTGGACGGACGAGGGATGCATCGACACCATTTTTGTGTCCTACCCGGATGCTGTGCTCGTGAATCCACGCCCCAGCAGCACCTTTACGGTCTCGCCTCCTGTGACCAGCATTTATACCCCCATTGTGACGGTAGATGCCGGCGGTTTCTTGTACAACGAGCAGTACTTCTTTGACATGGGGGACAGCACGCTGTACACCCAGACTGCGTTTTTTGCGCACCAGTACCAGGACACCGGCAATTTTGAGGTCAAACGCATTGCGGTCAACCAGTACGGCTGCTGGGATACGTTGGGCATTTGGGTCCGAATCAACCCCGTCCTCAACATTTGGACGCCTTCCGCCTTCACTCCCAATGGCGACGGCCGAAACGACTCCTTTCGCCCCTTTGTGACGGGCTTCAACGAATACCGCCTGGTCATCACCAACCGCTGGGGACAGGTCGTTTTTGAAAGCAACGACGCCCACGCCGAATGGAACGGCCTCATCCACAACACCGGTGCGGAAAGTCCCCAGGACGTCTACGCCTGGCATCTGTTCATTGTGGACTTTGGCGATTCCCCCGTGGAATACACGGGCACCGTCCTGCTCTACCGGTAAATTTTAGGATTTTAAAAGTTGGTTGCGCTCCTGCCTTTCCGTGGCTTAGGCCCAACGCGCGCCTAGGAGGAGCCCCAGCAGCCCACCGAGCATAGAGACCGCCACATAGCCCAGCGCCCAGGCGTAGTCTCCGGCCCGCAACCACGTGAGCACTTCGTTGGAGAACGTGGAAAACGTGGAGAATCCGCCGCAAAAGCCCACCGCCCAGAACCACAGCTGTCGTTCTTGGGGCTGTTTGGCGAGGACATAACCGAGGAGCACACAGGCCACAAAGTTGGCGCTTAGCGTCCCCAAGACTGCCGCCCAGGGGCTACTCCAGAGCCCTTTGCTGACCTGTCCAAAGCCCCATCGAGCTACCGAGCCCAGACCTCCGCCCAGAAATACCCAGAGTGCTGCCTGTATCATGCGGGGAAGGTAGGGGATTTGCGCCAGGCCATCAGCAGATGGGCCACCGTGATGCCCAAGACCATCCCGCCCAAAACGTCGCCGGGATAATGCACCCCAAGGTAGATGCGGCTGTAGGAAACCAAGAGGGCCCAGAGCGTGGCCACGAGGAGGATCCAGCGCGCCGGCTGGGCCGCGCGCACCACCGCCCAGGCGGCCCAAACAGTGGCTGCATGCGAGGATACAAAGCCATAGGACCCGCCGCAGCGGAGGGCGGCCAGGGTGAAGCGTTCGGACAGTACCGGATCGTGGCAGGGACGCAAGCGTTCAAAAACGTCTTTAAACGCGTGTACCGAGAGCCAATCGCTTACAGAAATGGAGGCGATGAGCAAGGCCCCAAGCAAGATGGCCTCGTGAACGGCTAGGCGCTTGAAGCCCCAGAGCACAATAGCTGCGAGGAGGAGGTAGGTGCCCACATGGGCGGTGATGGCGCGGAAGACCTGGTCGACCCATTCGGGCCCCCAGTGGGTCAAGGCCAAGAAGGCGGCTTGATCCAGTTCGATCAGGGATTCAACGAAGCCCAAAGCGCGTCTTTAAGTTCTTGAAGGTGCTCCCCAGAAACCGAACTGAAGAACATGTGCGGCACGTCCTTAGGTAGGGTGGCCGCAATCTCCTGCTTCAATTCGTCGTCCAAGATGTCCGCCTTGGAAATGGCCAGCAAACGCTGCTTCCCTACCAAGTCGGGGTTGTACTTTTCAAGCTCACTCAGCAAGATGCCGTATTCCTTGGCGTGATCGTCCGAATCGGCCGGCACCAAGAAGAGCAGCATGGAGTTGCGCTCGATGTGGCGCAAGAAGCGGTGGCCCAAGCCCTTGCCTTCGCTGGCGCCTTCAATGATGCCCGGAATGTCCGCGATGATGAAGGAGTTGTACCCGCGGTGCTGCACCACACCCAAATTGGGCACCAAGGTCGTGAAGGGGTAATCCGCAATCTCCGGCTTGGCCGCAGATACGACGCTGAGCAAGGTGGACTTGCCGGCGTTGGGGAAGCCCACCAAACCTACGTCCGCAAGGACTTTCAGCTCCAAAATAAACCAACCCTCTTGGCCGTCTTCGCCGGGCTGAGCGTAGGTGGGCGCTTGGTTCGTGGGGCTTTTAAAGTGGGTATTGCCCAGGCCGCCTCGCCCGCCAGGGAGCAGGATGGTCTGTTGCCCGTTTTCCGTGATTTCGAAAAGCACTTCACCGGTCTCCGCATCTTTGGCCACGGTACCCAAAGGCACCTGGAGTACGATGTCTTCGCCGTCCGCCCCGTGGCGATCGTTTCGGCTTCCGCCGCCGCCAATCGATGCTTTGATGTGCTTGCGGTATTTCAAGTGCAAGAGCGTCCACATTTGGTCGTTGCCTTCCAAAATGATGTGGCCACCGCGCCCTCCATCGCCCCCGTCGGGCCCCCCTTTGGGGATGCCACGCGCTCGGTAGAAATGCGCACTTCCCGCGCCGCCCTTACCGGAGGCACAGAAAATTTTGACGTAATCGATGAAGTTGTTGTCCGCCACGCTTACAGGGCTTGAATTTTCTCCGACAGCGAAGCCGTAATACTCTCGACGCTTCCCACGCCGGACAAAGCCATGTACTTGCCTTGCGCCTCGTAGTAGCCTTGAACAGGAGCCGTTTCTTTGTGGTATACAGCGATGCGCTGCCCAATGACTTCGGGATTGGCGTCGTCGGGTCGGCCAGAGGTCTTGCCACGCTCGAGCAAGCGGGCGACCAATTCCGCCTCCGGAACCTCCAATCCAATCATGGCAGCAATGGACTGACCGGCTTCTGCAAGGATCTCGTCCAAGGCCTGTGCCTGAGCTTGCGTACGGGGGAAACCGTCAAAGAGGAAGCCCACCGCGTCGGGGTACTTGCTCCATTCGGACTTCAACATATCAATAGTCACACTGTCTGGAACCAGCTGGCCTTGGTCCATGTAGGACTTGGCGAGGGTGCCCAATTCGGTCTGGTTCTTAATGTTGTAGCGGAAAATATCGCCCGTGCTGAGGTGCACAAAGCCAAATTTCTCCACCAAAAAAGCACTCTGGGTGCCCTTACCAGCCCCGGGAGGGCCAAACAGTACAATGTTTTTCATAGAAATAACCAAAGCGCAAAGGTACGACCCCCCTGCATTTTTTACCTTTGCCCCCTAAGCTCCCAAGGAGATATGGAACATACCTACGCTGTCATCATGGCAGGAGGCGTCGGAAGTCGCTTCTGGCCTACAAGCACCGCCCAAAAGCCCAAGCAGTTTTTGGACATTTTAGGCACCGGTGAAAGTTTGCTGCAGCAGACCTACCGCCGAATGTCGCGCATCGTTCCCACCGAAAATATTTACATCGTCACGCACGCGGACTACGCAGACCAGTGCATGGCACAGCTGCCCAAATTGCCAGCGGCCAACATCATCGCCGAGCCGGCCCGCCGCAACACAGCTCCCTGCGTGGCCTATGCCGCCTTTAAGCTGAAGAAGCGCGATCCCTTGGCAAACATCGTCATCACTCCCGCGGACCATTTGGTCACGAAGGAAGACGAGTTTGAGCGGATTATCCGTTTGGGCCTGCGGGCCACGGCGAACAACAACATCTTGCTCACCTTGGGCATTACGCCGCACCGCCCAGAAACGGGCTATGGCTACATCCAGTTTAAGCCTGAATTTTTTGAGGGATCGGAAGAAATTCGGCCCGTTAAGACCTTTACAGAGAAGCCCAACCGCGAGCTGGCCGAATCCTTCCTCGCCACCGGTGAGTTTTTGTGGAATGCGGGCATCTTCATTTGGAACGCCAATGCCATCCTGAGCGCCTACGAGCGTCTCATGCCCGAGGTTTACGAGGCCTTCAACGTGGGTTGGGAAAGCTTGAACACCCCGTCCGAAAGCGCCTTCATCGAGCAGACCTACCCCCAGTGCCCGAATGAATCCATCGATTACGGCATCCTGGAAAAAGCCCCCCAAGTCTACGTTTTGCCCGCCGAATTTGGCTGGAGCGACCTCGGTTCCTGGGGTGCCGTCCACGAGCAACGCAAAGAGGACGCCCAAGGCAACACGGGCGCCACCCCAAATGTGCTCCTCTTCGACGCTAAGGACAACATCATTTCAGTTCCCGCTCATGTCGTAGCCGTTTTGGACGGTTTAGAGGGCTACATCGTCATCCAATCGGAAGACCGCCTCCTCATTTGCCCGCGCGACAAGGAGCAGGACATCAAACAGTACGTCACGGAAGTAAAACTCAAACTAGGCGAAAAGCACGTCTAACTAGCTGGCTTTCAATCGCAATGCTCAAACGTTTCTAAACGTTAACGCATAAAAAAACCGCGCCTTTCAGCGCGGTTTTTTGGTTGCTAGAAGAATTGGCCCTTAAGCCTCTTCCGTATGTCCAATCAACTTGTACACAAACTTGGGAGCCACACGCTCCAAGCCGATCAAAGTCAACCAATAGCCTACAAACAAGCCCAAGAAGAGCAGCATGCTAAAACCAGTCAAGATGATCAACAAGGCGATAAGGAAACCAACGAATTTCATGGTGTACGTTTTGAATTTGTGACAAAGATACATTCAACTTCGCTTGCCTTGCACCCTACCTTTGCATTTATGAGCACACGCATAGAAAGAGACACGATGGGCGAGGTCCACGTACCCGCCGAAGCCTACTGGGGCGCCCAAACCGAGCGTTCACGCAACAACTTCAAGATTGGCCCCGAAGGCAGCATGCCCAAGGAAATCATTCATGCATTTGGCTACTTGAAGAAGGCCGCAGCCCTGACCAATGCCGACCTCGGCGTCCTTTCCCCCGAAAAAGCGCAGCTCATTGCCAACGTCTGCGACGAAATCATCGCCGGCCAACTGGACGACCAATTCCCTCTGGTGATTTGGCAGACCGGTTCGGGCACGCAGAGCAACATGAACTGCAACGAGGTGATTGCCTACCGTGGCCATGTCCTTCAAGGAGGTGCGCTCACCGACGCCAACAAGGTCCTGCACCCCAACGACGACGTCAACAAGTCGCAGTCGTCCAACGACACCTTCCCCACCGCGATGCACATTGCGGCTTACCTCCAGGTCGTCAACGTGACGCTTCCCGGTATGAAGCATTTGCGCTCCGTTCTCGCTGCAAAAAGTGAAGCGTTTAAAGACATCGTCAAAACGGGCCGAACGCACTTCATGGACGCCACCCCCCTCACCTTGGGCCAAGAATTTTCCGGCTACGTCCAACAACTCGACAACGGCATCCGGGCCATCGAAAACGCACTCGGCATGGTGGCCGAACTCGCCCTCGGCGGAACAGCCGTTGGCACCGGCCTCAACACCCCTGCAGGCTACTCCGAGCACGTAGCCGCCAAAATCGCGGAACTCACCGGCCAGCCCTTCGTATCGGCTCCCAACAAGTTTGAAGCCCTCGCCGCCCACGATGCCATGGTCGAACTCTCCGGCGCCCTCAAGCGCGTCGCCGTTTCGCTCATGAAAATTGGCAATGACATTCGCATGCTCAGCAGCGGTCCCCGCTCCGGCATCGGTGAAATCATCATTCCCGACAACGAGCCCGGCTCCTCCATCATGCCCGGCAAGGTGAACCCCACCCAGCCCGAAGCTCTTACCATGGTCGCCGCCCAAGTCATGGGCAACGACGTAGCCGTGAGCATCGGCGGTGCAACCGGCCACTTTGAACTCAACGTCTTCAAGCCCGTTATCGCCGCTAACGTCCTCCAAAGCGCTCGCCTCATCGGGGACGCCTGTGTCAGTTTCGCCGATAAGTGTGCCGTCGGCATCGAGCCCAACAAGCCGGTCATCAAGCGCCACTTGGAAAACAGTTTGATGCTCGTAACGGCTCTAAACACACACATTGGCTACGACAAGGCCGCTAAAATTGCCAAGACGGCCCACGCCGAAGGCAGCACCTTGCGCGAAGCCGCCCTGAAATTGGGCTACCTCACCGATGCCGAATTTGATGCATGGGTGAAGCCGGAGGATATGTGCTGAGGGTACAAGGGATTAAGGGTTAAAGGGTTTAAGGGTTTAAGGGTGTTTCGCGCCGTGGGCGCGATTGCTCGCTCGTTTGCTCGTTTGTTGGCTAGTTCGTTTGTTGGTTGGCTGGTCATAGGGCGTGCCCTTCAACCCTTGTACCCTTCAACTCTTTTACCAGATTTTCCTAGCCCTCTAGCCACAGCGCGAAGCGCGTGCCCTCTAGCCCTCTAGCGCGCCGAAGGCGCTCTCTAGCCCTCAAGCGCGCCGCCGGCGCTCTCTAGCCAACGATCTCCGCGATGCGATCTGCGGGACGCGCGACAACGGCTTTGTCCCCAATCACCACAATGGGGCGCTGCATGAGTTTGGGGTACTCAATCATGGCGTAAATAAGCTCCTCGTCTTCCAGTTCGCTTCCGGCAAAGTGCTCTTTCCATTCGGGCTCGTTGGTGCGAATCACATCCATGGGGTCCACATTGAGCACTTGAAGGACTGAATCCAACTCCTCATACGTCAACGGCTCCGCCATGTAATTCACGACTTCGTAGGCGATGTTTTTGGCTTCTAACCAAGCGAGGGATTCGCGGCTTTTTCCGCAGCGAGGGTTGTGGTAGACTTTGGCGGTCATTGATGCGTTTTATTGAGCGTGATGCTTCCGTGGGCCTCACCCGCGGTGCCACATTGTGTGGTCCATTGAGCGACGTAAAAGTACACCCCATCGAGCAAGAGACGGTTTCGGAACCGGCCGTCCCAAGCGAAGGCAGGATCGTTGGTGGCAAAGACTTTTTGGCCCCATCGATCGTAAATGATGAGGTTGAGATCGGCAAGTGAACTGGCGGCGGCTTGATTGAGGCGGTAGAGATCGTTGAGGCCGTCGCCGTTCGGGCTGAACATGTTCGGGAACGTGACCCCATCGGGCGCATCGGGCGAAATCACCTCATAGGTCCAAACCGCCGTATCGCCCCGATCGCATAGGCTGTCCCAAACCACAACCGCGACCTCAAACGTGCCAGGGCCGGGCACTTGCCAGAGGCGCTCGCGGCCGACCAGGGCGGGCTGGGTGAAGCCATTCGGGTACCACAGCACATGGGTGGAATAATTGGCCGTCGCCTGCCCAAAAATGGCCGGCGCATCCCCGCAGGGGTTTACGATAACCTCCCCGTTGATCGCTCCCAAAGGCGGGCGGTAGGTCACCACGAAGGTGGCCGTATCCGAAGCACCACAGAGGGTATCAAAGGCAATGAGGGTAATGGTCGTCGGACCGTAGATGCCCCGGTAGTTGTGGATGAGCGGGCATTGCATGCGTTCGTAGTGGCTGCTGCCATCGCCCCAAAGGACCAAAAGCGCATTGCTCACGAGCGAATCCGTGGGGTGGAGCTCCACATGCAGCGAGGTGTCACAGGGATTGTACACGAGGTTCATGGCCGCCTTGGGGGCTTGCGGGCTTGCGATCAAGACCTGAATTTGCTGGCTGGATTGCGTGCTGCAAAGGGTATCAAAAGCGGTTACCGTCACGGTATAGGGTCCCGGCTGCGCATAGTTGTGCGTAAAGGGCGGCTGAAAATTGCCCCCCATTTTTTGAGTGTCGCCCCAATCAATGTAGACCGAATCACTCAAGCCCAAGGTGCCCAAAAGCATAGCCGCATTCCCCGCGCAAATCGTATCCTCCACAAGCTGTACATCCACTCCAGCGGCTTGGAGTTCAAAGGCAATCTGCACGCCGGCCATGTTACAGTTCCCGGCATTGTTGGTCAAGGAGTACGCGTTGTGCGGAAAGGTCGGAAGGTTGGAGTTGCCCCCGCAGCCCGCACAAATCGCCTGGTGAATGACGCCTTGCGGATCAAAGCGCGAGGTGCCTCCGTCCACGTGCTCGTAGGACGGCGATCCTCCAAAGTAGGAGGCATACAGCGGGCTCCCGTGGCGGTTGAGCACGAGGAAATAGAAGTCGCTGCCATCCGTGGTGGTTTGGAAGGCGTTGGAGGTCGTGTAGAGGTTTTGGGTATTTCCGCCGGTGTTGGCCAATCCCCCCCAGCCCGAAAAATACAAGGAGCCACATCCGTCCAGCATAAAGGCGGTTGGCGAGGTATTGATACTGCTTGTGGTTCCCGATCCAAAGGTCTGCAGTCGGTACAGGGTGTCCAGATCATAGCCCAACCAAGCCATGTACTGCGAGGACATGGATTGGCCCCAAAGACCCGGGGTAGCGGACAAAATGCCCTTGGTGTTGCCCACTATGGCGATAGCGGAGCTGTCCCCTATGGCTTTGTAGGCGCCTTCGGGATTTTGGGCAATCATAAAGCCCACATCAGGCCCTGTGGTGCCCAAGTAGGTCGTCTTCTCCAGAATGCCCGTCGCGGCGTCGATCCGCTGCACCCACGCGTCCCCCAGACCCGCATGTAAAGGCTGGTAGGCCGAGGACGTCCCCAGACTGTCTGAAAAGCTTCCACCTACGGTAAAGAGTTTGACTTGGCCTTGGTGCTCGTGAAGCGTGGCGCCGAAGATGGCATCTTGGGACGGCCCACCAAAATGAGAGGACCAACTCACAAAGTCCAAACCAGGGCTGAGCTTGACCACAAGCCCATCCTGCATGCCGTGCGCAGGCATCATCGTAGACGAGAAATTAGAAGACAGCGTGGAGGTAGCGACGTAAACCCCATCCGGAGCGACCAGCACCTCCCCGCGTGCTTGATCCCCATAGTTCATGACAAAATTGGCATTAATACCGTCGTTGCCCGTTCCGCCCAAGTAGGTCATGCCCTGAAGTATACTACCAGTGGAATCCAGGCGCAGCACATAGAGGTCCGAGCCTTGGTTAAACGATTGCCCTCCGCCATTGATGGAGCTCCCCCCCGCGTAGGTCGTGTCGTAGCCGGTGGCGGTATGCGGCAAATTCGCCGAACCCGTAATCCCCATAACGACGAGGTCTCCATTGGGCCCCACCATCATGGAATGCGGTTGTTCGCGGTTGCCCCCACCGTAGTAGGTTCCGCACAGCAAAGACGTACCATCGGGACTGAAGAGCATGAGGGCCACATCTGTCCCGCCTCCGGCAAAGCTGGACTGCACGCCATTGACTACGGGGAATTGCGCGCCAAAGGCGATGCCGCCGAGCCAGGTTCGGCCCTGCAAATCATACGTCGCCGTGTAGCCAAAATTGTCCGACACGGAGCCCGAAAAGGTCGAAAAGCGGTAGACCGGATCGATGCGCGTGGCTTTAGGCGCCACGGGCGTCCAGGTCGTGCCGCGAGACGCCCAATGCGCGTTCACCTCCCCACGCAGGCCTTCGGCACGAGGTAGATCTACTTCCAGCTGACCAACAGGCAATTCAAAGCGCACATAGCGGCCACGTGCTTCGCCCTCTGGCAGGCCTTCAAAGCGAGAAGCCACGGATTTCAAGGCTTCGGGGGAATCCGCCACCCACGTGGTTTTCAGGAAGCCATCGGCACTGAGTTCAAGCTCCAAACGCACGCCCGGGTACAACCCATCGACCGCCGCCGTTGCATACTGCGGGACTTTGGAGGCCCGGCCCGAGGGCAGGAAATACGACAAGTACCCTGGCAAACGCCCTTGGCCCTCGAAGCGACCGGGGCTCGCCCCCTCAAAGTGCTCGGTAAACACAAAGAGTCCTGCAGTGTCGGCATCTGAAGGACCCCGCAAGCTGAATCGAATGCCATCTTTGAGAATCCAGATGCGCGCCGTTTCTGTAGGAAGCTGGGCGAGCACCTCCTCGGGCCACTGCCCCTGGTTGGGGACAAAGCCAAACACCGGCCGGCTGATTTCAGTCGGCTGTGCCTGAGCGAAAAAGCTCAACAAAAGGAATATCCAGAGAATCCGGGATCGCATGCGATCCCGAAGATACGGAGGATGTCAAGGGGATGAGCGGCCAGAAAGGCTGCGCCATGCGTTTATACCCCTAAACGGCGGCTCAGTCCAAATCCAAATCGTCGTCGCCGGCGCCTGAGCCGTCCGACATCAAATAGGCCTTGAGGAATGCATCGAGCTCCCCGTCCAATACGCTGTCCGGATCGGTGCTTTCGGTGCCGGTTCGAACGTCTTTGACCAATTTATAGGGGTGCAAGACGTAGTTGCGGATCTGAGACCCCCATTCGATTTTCTTTTTGCCGGCTTCAATTTCGGAGCGCTTGGCATTGCGGGCCTCAATCTCCATCTCGTACAAGCGGGACTTCAGCAATTGAATGGCCTTTTCCTTGTTCTGCAGCTGCGAACGCGTTTCCGTGTTTTCGATCACGATGCCCGTGGGACGGTGCTTCAAACGCACACCCGTTTCCACCTTGTTGACGTTCTGGCCCCCTGCACCGCTCGAACGGAAGGTGTCCCAGTCAATTTCGGCCAGGTTGACCTGAATATCAATCGAATCGTCCACCAGCGGATACACATACACGCTTACAAAGGAGGTATGGCGGCGTGCATTGCTGTCAAAAGGACTAATGCGGACCAAACGGTGCACACCATTTTCGCCTTTCAAGTAGCCGAACACGTAGTCGCCTTCAATTTCCAGCGTCACCGTTTTGACCCCGGCTACGTCGCCTTCTTGGTAGTTGAGCTCGCGAACTTTGTGGCCGTTTCGCTCCGCCCAGCGCAGGTACATACGCATCAAAATACCCGCCCAGTCGCAGGATTCGGTACCGCCGGCCCCGGAGGTGATCTGCAGGACGGCCGACATCTTGTCTTCTTCGCCCGAAAGCATGTTCCGGAATTCCAGCGTGCTCAGCTCCTCTTCCAGTTGGTCGGCAATTTGGTCCACTTCCGCTTCCGAAAGCTCGCCCTCGCGGTAAAATTCGACCGAAAGTTCCACCTCACCCAGCATGGCCTCCAGCGCTTCATAGCCCTGAATCCAATACTTCATTTCCCGAATCTTCTTCATGACCTGCTCGGCCTTCTTAGAATCTTCCCAAAAAGACGGATCCGCCGTGCGCTCTTCTTCGTTGGCCAATTGGATGCGCTTTTCATTCAAGCGCAAGTAACTTCTCAGCCCTTTGAGGCGTTCGTGAAAATCCTTGATCTGTTCAGTGGAAACCATGGGGCAAAAGTACAACCTTGAGTACCTTGTAGCCATGATGGACGCTGACTTTCGATCCGATACGGTCACCCGACCGACCCCCGCCATGTACGCCGCTATGGCCGCCGCTCCCGTGGGCGACGATGTACTGGGCGATGACCCCACCGTCAAACGCCTGGAAGCCCTTGCTGCCGAACGCTTTGGCCAGGAAGCGGGCCTCTTCTGCCCCTCCGGCACGATGACGAACCAAATCGCCATCAACGTCCACACCCGCCCCGGCGACGAGGTCATCTGCTCCCATTTGGCCCACATCTACAACTACGAGGGCGGCGGCGTTGCCTTCAACTCCGGCGTGCAAGTCCGCACCGGGGGCGACGCCTACGGCCGCCTCAGCGCCGACGACGTGCACCGCCTGGTCCAACCCGAGATGGACGTGCACGCCGCGCCCACCCGACTCGTGGTCCTCGAAAACACCGCCAACAAGGGCGGCGGCACCAGCTTGGGGCTGCCCCTGCTCCGCGAGGTGGGCGACGCCGCCCGCTCCCACAACCTGGCCTACCACCTCGATGGGGCCCGCATCTTCAATGCGCTGGTCCGCGAAGGGGATTCGCCGGAAGATTTGGGCTTTTTTGATTCCGTGTCCATTTGCTTGAGCAAAGGGCTCGGCGCCCCGGTGGGCTCGCTACTGCTTGGCCCCAAAGACTTTATTGCGGAAGGCAAGCGCATTCGGAAGCGTTTCGGAGGCGGGATGCGCCAGGCGGGATTTTTGGCGGCCGCGGGCATCTATGCCTTGGACCATCATGTGGAGCGCTTAGCTGAAGACCATGCCAACGCCCAACGCGTCGACGGATGGCTGGCGCAACTTCCCTATGTGGTCGAACGCAAGCCTTGCCACACCAACATGGTACTCTTTAGGATCGAAGCGCCGGGCGGTGCGCCCGCGCTGCAGGCGCATTTGGCCAGCCAGGGCATTCGCATCATCGCTATGGACCGGGAATGGCTACGCGTCGTTACGCACTACGACATCCACGAGGCACATCTTTCAGCCTTGCACGAAGCACTTAAAACGTTTGCGGCATAGCTCCAGGGATGGCCGCTGCGTTCATCCCATTAGACAGAAGCGCTTAAAACGTATGCCCGGGCATACCCCATACCCTTCGGCGAGCGCGGGCTTAGGCCGACAAATCCGCCTTGGCTGTTTCAATCTCATCCCAGGTATAGCCCTTGCGCTGGGCGGCGGCTAGGGCCGACTGTTCCTCTTGGCGCGTGGCCCAGGGATAGGATTTGGCGAGGAGGGTCGTCAACGTTTGCAGGTAACTTTCGGGATCTAGTTCCGACAAGCCCAGCTGAATGCAACGGGCGGAAACTCGCTTGGCTTTGAGGTGGTGTGTGATTTTCACGCGGCCCCAGCCCTTGGCCCGGTGCTTCCCTCGCACGTAGGTACGGGCAAAGCGCTCTTCGCATAGGAAGCCTTCGCTAATGAGCTCGCCCAGCAAGTCGTCTTGTGCCGTTTGGACGATACCCATCGAACGCAGTCGCTCTTCGACCTCAGACTGGCAGCGCTCTTGGTAGGCGCAGTACTTCCGGATTTGCACCCGGGCCGTTTCGAGGTCGTAGACTTTTTCGCGTTTGAAGGCCATGGGGTAAAAATAAAACAGGCGGCCCGGAGGCCGCCTGTTTGCAAGCATTTGGTTTCGCTTATCCGAGCTTTCGGTTTTGATCGTCCGTGAAGCGGTACTCCAACATTTTAAACGCATCGCGCTCTACCATTTTCAGGCTGTGGCCGTACAATTTGGACCATTGGCGGTAACGTGCCTTCCACCAAAATCCTTTCGTGAGGTAGGCGTAAATGAAGGGATGAACGTGAAGGAAAATGGGGGATTTGTCCTTCTTGTTGCGCATCTTACCCACAATCTGGTCAAACTTCTGCTCGAGGGCATCGATCAGGGTGATCGGCGCTTCGACCAAGCTGTCTGGATTCTCTTCCTTGGTTTCCAAACGTTGAGCGGGCCGAACGCGTTGACGCGTAATCTCGACCAAGCCAAACTTGGAGGGAGGCAGAATTTTGTGGCGCGCACGGTCGGTGGCCATGACTTCCTTCATCTTCTCAAAGAGCTGCTTTCGGTGCTCCCCTTTGTGCATGTCGATGAAGTCAATGCATATGATTCCGCCCATATCGCGAAGGCGCAGCTGACGACCAATTTCTTCGGCTGCCATCATATTGACGGCCAACGCATTGTCCTCTTGGCTCTCGCCCTTGTTCGAACGGTTGCCGCTGTTCACGTCGATAACGTGCATAGCTTCCGTGTGCTCGATGATCAAGTAGGTCCCTTTGCCCATGTTTACCGTACGACCGAAGGCCGACTTCAACTGGCGGTCCACGCCGTATTGCTGGAAAACCGGCACGGCCGATTTGTGCAGTTTTACGATGCTAGCCCGCTCTGGCGCAATGGATTCCACATAGTCGTGGATTTCCTGGTGGAGCGACTCATCGTCGACCACAATTTGATCAAAGCTGTCGTTGAACACGTCGCGCAGGTAGGCGCTGGCACGGTCCATTTCACGCAACACACATTTGCGCGGCTTGGCGCTGCGCAGGTTGCGGTGGAGGGTCTTCCATTTGGACATCAAATCCGCCAAATCGGCGGTCAATTCCTCCTGGGAAACGCCCTGAGCGACGGTGCGTACAATGACGCCAAAGCCGTCGGGGCGAATGGATTGAACGAGCTTACGCAGTCGTTCCTTCTCTTTGCGCTCTCGGATTTTCTGAGAAACGGATACGCGTGTAGTGAACGGCACCAAAACGATGAACCGTCCCGCGATAGATATTTCAGACGTAACCCGAGGGCCTTTCGTCGAGATGGGTTCCTTCACCACCTGGACCAAAATTTGGTCGCCAGGCTTCAAGACCGTATCCATAGCCCCATCTTTTTCGATCAGGGGCTCCAAGGGGTACTCCGCAATGTTTGCGGGCTGCTTCCCAAGCTGGACTTTCTTGTTGAAGGACTGCCACGAAGAAATTTGAGGACCGAGATCGTGGTAGTGCAAGAAGGCATCCTTCTCGTAGCCCACGTCTACAAATGCCGCATTTAGGCTCGGTGCCAATTTGCGCACCTGACCTAAATACACGTCTCCTACGGAATACTGCTGCTTAGCATCTTCCTGTACGAGTTCCGTTAAACGGCCGTCCTTAAGAAGGGCAATAACTGCGTCCGATTCACTCGCTTGAATGATGAGTTCGGTACGCATGGCTTAGCCCTTACTTCTTCTTGTGACGATTTTTACGCAAACGCTTTTTACGCTTGTGAGTAGCCATCTTATGGCGTTTTCTTTTCTTACCGCTAGGCATAATGCTTTCGATTAAAATGAAACAATCAATTAGGTTCGTTTGCCTCCGTCGTTCCCGCTTGCAATTCCGCTAAAAGGGTCTGCAAGTTGGAGGCATCGGGTGTGTTGGGATGATTGGCTAGAAATGACTGTATTCCTTGAATGGCCCCTTCTGTATTGCCCAATTTGGATTGAGCTTGGGCCAGTCCTACAGCCGCCCAAACGTCGTCTTCATGGTGCTGAAGTACGATTTGGAAACGCTCCACCGCCTTGTCAAATTGGCCGGATAGCATCGAGAATTGTCCCAAATAAAACTGGGCATCACGGTGCGTGGAATCCTCTTCTACCACCTCGCGCAGGGCGAAAATGGCTTGCATCGGATTTCCTTCTCCAGACTCAATGATGGCAACGGCTTCTTGCACCTTCGCATCCAAAGGACTGAGTGCGGTGGCTTCGGGAGCAGCGGGCTCTTCGGTACTGGGCGCATGCGGCAATAGCCATACGCCTGCGGTCACCACAACCACAGCCGAAACAGCATATACCCAAGCGCGCTTCATGTCTACGTCTAGTTCTTACCCTTTTACCTCAACGTTGCTCTTTACTTCTTCGGCAAACGTCTTGGCGGGCTTGAACGAAGGAATATAGTGAGCGGGGATGATAAGTGTGGTGTTCTTGGAAATGTTGCGACCGGTTTTCTCTGCGCGCTTCTTCAAAACGAAGCTACCAAAACCGCGGAGGTACACATTTTCGCCGGATTCCATGCTCGACTTTACTTCGCGCATGAAGCCCTCAACTACGGCTAATACATCTGATTTTTCCAGACCAGTGCGGTCTGAGATACGCGTGACGATGTCCGCTTTAGTCATAATACTTACATTTTATAGGTATTCCCTGAGACAGCCCCCCAGGGAATAAAGGGGTTATTTTAGCGGGCGCAAAGTTAACGCATTGTGGCTGAACGAACAAGATGGAAGTTAAAGGTTCAACTCGCTCTAATCGAGTGGTTTGACCAGCATCGTCGACCTCTGCCCTGGAGGGTGGACCGCAATCCCTATGCCATTTGGCTGAGCGAAATCATCCTACAGCAGACCCGTGTCGAACAAGGCCTGCCCTATTGGGAGAAATTCCTCACCGAATTTCCCACTGTCCACGACCTCGCCGCAGCTTCCCAAGAGCGCGTTTTGCAAACCTGGGCAGGTTTGGGCTACTACAGTCGGGCACGCAACCTACACAAAGCAGCGAAAGCCTTGGCCGCCCTCCCCGAATGGCCGCAAGATGCCCCCAGCTGGCAAGCGCTTCCAGGGATTGGCCCCTACACGGCAGCCGCTGTCTCCTCCATATGCTTCGATGCCCGAGTTCCCGCCTTAGATGGCAATGCCTTCCGCGTGTACAGCCGCCTATTTGCCTATGCCGATCCCGTAGACAAGCCTGCTGCTCTCCGCTTTTTTAGCGCAGAGGCTGTCGACATTCTCGATCCAAATCGCCCCGGGGACAGCAACCAAGCCATCATGGACCTTGGGTCCCGCATCTGCACCCCCACATCGCCTTCCTGCGGGGAATGCCCACTGGCAGGGCATTGCGAAGCGAACCGCCGAGGAACGCAGACCTCCTTCCCGATTAAAACGCCCAAAAAGCCTGCAAAAAAAGTTTTCCTATCGCTCCATGTGTTGATGCGGAGTGGCAAAGTAGCTGTGGTCCGACGGCCGCAAACGGGCATTTGGGCCGGGCTCTGGTGCTTCCCAGAAGCGCCTTTGGAAGGCGTCGACTTTGGTGCAGGTTTGGAGACCGTCCACCTGTTATCGCACCGAAAGCTACACCTCTATTTTCCAGAGGCAACGGTGGACGTTCGGGCCGAGTTAGGCGCAGACCTTCACTGGGTCCGCCCGGAAGAATTGGCTCAAATAGGAATACCTGTGCCGATTCGGTGGTGGTTGAAGGAAAAAAACTACATTTGATTTTTACAATTCATACAAATGGCTGGTACCCTGAATAAAGTCATGTTGATCGGCAACCTCGGGAAGGACCCCGAAGTGCGCAACTTTGACAACGGCGGCATGTTAGTCCGCTTCCCCATCGCAACGACCGAAAACTACACAGACCGCGACGGAAATCGCCGCGAAAACACCGAATGGCACACGATTGTGGTGCGTTCGCCCCGTTTGGGTGAAATCTGTGAGCGCTACCTGAAAAAAGGCGACAAAGTCTTTATTGAAGGGAAAATTCGCTCGCGCCAATGGACCGACGAATACAACCAAACGCGCTACAACGTGGAGGTGTCCGCCGATTCCATGACGATGCTGGGACCCAACCCCATGCGCAACCGAGAAGACGCCGCTGGCACGCCCCGCAGCGCCTACCGCCACAGCGACGAGGATCAGGACTACGGTCACGATGCTAGCGATGCTCAAGGAGAGGATGACTTTCCGTTCTAATCTCCACGTGTGAACCAAACGCCCTTCCTTGGACCCTGACCCGACCCTTTTACCGGATATTTTTCTTCCCTTTAGCGCAGAGGCCTTAGGCCCGATTGCGATGATGGGGCTGCTTTTAGTGGGCTCTGGAGTCGCATCGGCTTCCGAAGTGGCCTTTTTCTCCCTGACCCCCAAAGACAAAGCGGCGCTCAACGAAGAGAATAGCCCGGCGGCCGAACGCGTACTGGACGTCCTAAAGCACCCCGAGAAGCTCCTCGCCTCGCTGCTGGTGCTGAACAACCTCTTCAATTTGGCCCTCATCCTATTGTCCACCTATGTGACGGCCTTGATTTTCAACTTCGCCGACCACCCTTGGTTGGCGGTGGGCATTCAGACCGTTTTGGTGACGGCCCTCTTGTTGATTTTTGGGGAGGTGGTGCCCAAAACCTACGCGGCAAGCCACGGCCTCTCCTGGGCCAAGAGCATTTCGCCCTTCATCCAAGGCAGCATGAAGGTGCTCGAACCCATCAGCCGCGCCTTGGTCGGCTCCAGCCGCTTCATCGAACGCAGCAGCAAGAACAAATCCCTGACCGTCGAGGAACTGGAAGATGCGTTGGACTTGACTGCTGACGAAGCGACCACGCCCGAACAGCAGCGCCTCCTCCGTGAAATTGTGCGATTTGGCACGACCAGTGTCAAGCAGATCATGACCCCCCGTCAGGACGTCTTTGCCGTGGACGGCGCCAAAGACTTGCCCACCATTTTGGAGGCCGTTTCCGAAAACGGCTACTCCCGTGTCCCCGTCTACACCGAAAACCTCGACACCATCGCCGGCGTCCTGCACGCGAAGGACTTGCTCAAACATTTGGACGCTCCTATGGATTTTTCCTGGACCGAATTGGCGCGCCCCGCCTTCTTCGTCACCGAAGGCATGAAAATCGACGACCTCCTGGGGGATTTTCGAGAGAAAAAGATGCACATGGCTCTGGTGGTGGATGAATTCGGTGGCATTTCCGGATTGGTCACCCTCGAAGATGTCATGGAAGAAATCGTCGGCGAAATCCGCGACGAATTTGATACCGAAGAGCAACTCTTCTCTCAGTTGGACGACGACACCTACGTTTTCGAGGCGCGCGCACAGCTGTCCGACCTCTTCCGCGCTGTAGATCTCGACCCAGACGCCTTGGACCCCTACCGCGGCGAGGCCGATACGGTGGCTGGTTTAATCCTAGAACAATTGAACCGAATGCCCCTCAAAGGCGAATCCATCGAAACGGGACCCGTCGCCTGGACCGTGGAAGCCTGCGACCGACGACGCATTGTTCGGGTAAAAGTTAAAGTCGACCGCGATGGCCTCTAAGCGCACTTGGCTCATTTCCTTGAGCGCCCTCCTGGGCCTCTCCATCCTGGCCGTCCTGCTCTGGCCTTCCAGCGATACCCTGCCCAAACGCGCCGGCTACATCCGCATCGAAGCGCCCGCCTTGGAACCCACCTCTTTAGCCGCCATCGCCGGCCCCGGTGCGGTCCAAAACTTCAACCTCGCCGTCCACGGCTCGGCCCAGTGGGAACGTAAAGGCGAACAAGACTGGGGCGACCTGGTCTACCCCTGGTGCCGCGGCCGCATGCAGCTTACCTACAAACCCGTCAATGGCAACCTGGGCACTCTCATCGACGATGCCCACACCCTGGCCTACAAACATTCCGTGGTAGCCGACGGCATCTCCCAAAAACTCTACGTCAACCCCGAAAAGAAGGTCTACGGCATTCTCTTCAAACTCCAAGGCAACGCCGCGTCGCCCATTCAGTTCTTTGCGACCGACAGCACCAGCCACTTCATCCGCGGTGCCGCCTATGTCTTCGCCGAACCCAACGCCGACTCCCTCGCACCCGTCAACGCCTTCTTTGAATCCGAAGTCGTGCGCTTTTTTGAGTCCCTGGAGTGGGAGGAGAGCTAGAGGGCTAGAGGGCTAGAGGGCTAGAGGGCTAGAGGGCTAGAGGGCTAGAGCTTGGCAAATCAACGGAAAGTCCCAGCGCGCAGCGAAGGTCC
>Ga0255767_1000516_pt1 | contig 35059 bp, 34 predicted proteins | sample 071ome_24_FD_179967 | JGI IMG/M metagenome (GOLD analysis project Ga0255767, IMG submission 179967) | Coastal salt marsh microbial communities from the Groves Creek Marsh, Skidaway Island, Georgia - 071402CT metaG (version 2) | ecosystem: Environmental > Aquatic > Marine > Intertidal zone > Salt...
ACAGCGATCCGAATTATTATCGCATGCGTCCGCGTTTGGCTGTTGAAGATCACAAGGTTATTCGTCTGACGCCGCAACTGGGTCTCCATCCTAACTTGGCGCCGTTTCAATCGATGTGGGAAGGCGGCCATATGGGTATCGTACTGGGCGTTGGTTATCCGAAACCCAATCTTTCGCATTTTAGGTCCATCGAAATCTGGGATACCGCATCGGATTCTCATAAATATTTGGACGAAGGATGGATTGCACGTGTCTTTGCCGATTCCCGGCCACCGGCAACGTTACCCGCTGACGGTGTTATTCTCGGCCGTGATGACGCTGGCCCATTATTCGGAGCAAATTTAAGAACTGTGAGCCTCAAAAATCCGGATAAATTTCTCAAACAAACCCGGCATTTGCAAAAAACATCTTCGCCGCAATCGAATCCGTCGCTTGCACATATTTTGTCCGTGCAAAATCAGCTTCATCAAACAGTCGAGAAGTTCCGTGAGCAAAATTTCCAAACCGCCAATCCGGGGGCCGATTTTCCGAAACATACGCTCGGCCGGCAGTTGAAAACAGCGGCACAACTACTCGCGAGCGGGCTGTCGCTGCCGGTCATCAAAGTCAGTCTCGGCGGTTTTGATACCCATGCGAATCAACCGGGGACCCATGCCCGGTTACTGAAACAGTGGGCCGAAGCCGTCACGGCATTTTCAAAAGCGATGCAGGCGCAGGGGCGCTGGCAAAATACAATGATGATGACGTATTCCGAGTTCGGCCGCCGTCCCGCCGAGAACGGCAGCCGTGACACGGACCATGGTACGGCAGCCCCCCATTTCGTGTTTGGTGGTCGGATTCGCGGCGGGTTTTATGGACGCCAGCCATCCTTATCGGCGCTCGAGGGAAAGAATCTGGCCCATCATGTTCACTTTCGTCGGCTTTATGCGACGGCGGCACAGGAATGGCTGGGTTTGCCGGCCCGCAGCTTAGCCGCCCGTCCGCTCGGTTTGGTGACATAAAAGATTCTTTTTACCCGTATCCCGGTGCCGCCGGTGCGCCGGATGCTGGCGCGTGGTATAAGAATCGAATGTCCGATCCTTTCGCCTTAACGGAACCGTCTCAAGAATCCGTCCCCAACACTGAACCGGCACCTATGCCGGACGCTCCAGTCTATCTTGACCAGCTGAACGATGCGCAGCGTGAGGCCGTGTTGACGACGGACGGACCGGTTTTGGTTTTAGCAGGTGCGGGTACAGGTAAAACACGCGTCCTGACAACGCGGCTCGCGCATATCTTAATCCAAGGCCACGCCCGGCCGTGGGAAGTGTTGGCGGTAACGTTTACCAACCGCGCGGCGCGGCAAATGCAGGACCGGGTGATGTCCCTGTTGCGCCGGCCGACCGAAGGTTGGTGGGTCGGCACGTTTCATGCCATCGGTGCACGCATCTTGCGCAAGCATGCCGAAGCGGTCGGATTAAGGAGCAACTTTACGATCCTCGATACCGACGATCAGGTGCGTTTACTTAAACAATTGCTGCAAGCAGAGAACATCGACGAGAAACGGTGGCCGGCGCGTGTGTTGGTCAACATCATCCAACGCTGGAAGGATCGGGGTCTGACACCGGAAAATGTGTCGGACGCGGATGGCGATGAGTTCGCCAACGGCAAGGCGATCGAACTTTATAAAACCTATCAGGAACGGTTGAAGACTTTGAACGCGGCGGACTTCGGCGATCTCTTGCTGCATAACTTAACGATCTTTCAAAATCATCCTGATATTCTCAAACAGTATCAGGCGAAGTTTCGATACATCCTGGTCGATGAGTACCAGGACACCAATGTTTCGCAGTATTTATGGCTGCGCCTGCTCGCTCAGGATCATAAAAACATTTGCTGTGTCGGTGATGACGACCAATCGATTTATTCCTGGCGCGGTGCCGAGGTTGGCAACATCTTGCGTTTTGAAGACGATTTTCCCGGCGCCGCCGTCGTCCGGCTCGAGTGCAATTACCGCTCGACGCCGCATATCCTGGCCGCCGCCTCGGGGCTGATCGCCCATAATGAAGGCCGTCTCGGTAAAACGCTGTGGACCGAAACCAATGACGGCGAGAAAGTCCGTATCAAAGGCGTATGGGACGGTGAAGAAGAAGCCCGCTTCGTCGGTGAGGAAATTGAGGCCCTGCACGCGAAAAAACATCCGCTGAACAACATCGCGGTATTGGTGCGCGCCGGGTTTCAAACCCGCGAGTTCGAAGAACGGTTGATCACGCTGGGCGTTCCCTACAGGGTCGTCGGCGGGCCGCGTTTTTATGAGCGCCAGGAAATCCGCGACGCAGTCGCTTATTTGAGGGTTATCGCACAGCCGGCCGATGATTTGGCCTTCGAGCGCATTATTAATGTGCCGAAACGCGGTCTTGGCCAGGTCACTTTGCAAACGCTTCATGTGCTAGCCCGCTCGCAAGGCGATCCGTTGACCGTGGCGGCGGCTAAGTTGATTGAAACCGATGAATTAAAACCGAAAGCACGAAACAGTTTGCGCGAGGTGGTTACGGATTTCAGCCGCTGGCGCAGTTTAGCATCGGATATGCCGCCCTCGGAATTGGCCGCAACGGTTTTGGATGAATCCGGTTACACCGAAATGTGGAAAAAATCGAAAGCCCTCGATGCGCCGGGCCGCCTCGATAACCTCAAAGAGTTTATCGTCGCCTTAGAGGAGTTTGAAACGCTCCAGGCGTTTTTAGAGCACGTCAGCCTCGTGATGGAAAACGACGATTCATCCGATATTGATAAAGTCAATTTGATGACCTTACATGCCGCGAAGGGTCTCGAATTCACAACCGTATTCCTACCCGGTTGGGAAGAAGGCTTGTTACCCCATCAGTTGTCTTTGGATGAAGGGGGCACCGCGGGTCTTGAAGAAGAACGGCGCTTAGCCCATGTCGGCCTGACGCGCGCGCGCGAACGCGCGATCGTTTGTTTTGCCGCCAACCGCCGGGTATACGGCAATTGGCAAAGTGCCATTCCATCGCGTTTCATCGATGAGCTGCCGCCGGAAAATGTGCAGGCCGAAGCCGATGCCGGTTTATACGGCTCCGCCGGGCAGGCATCGGGTTCTGGTGGTCTGACGGATGTCACGGCGTCGTTCGGCCAGGGAAACCGGTTCAGCCGCCGGCGAAAAAAGAAACGTCAAATCGAGGACGTGGATTGGGATCAGGACATCGTTCAGCTGCCGGGCCATTACGGTACGGGGCAACGGGTCTTCCATCAAAAATTCGGTTACGGTCGTATTGTGTCTATCGATGGCAATAAACTCGAAATTGAATTCGAGAAAGCCGGCACGAAAAAAGTGATGGATGCGTTCGTGGAGGCGGTGTGAGCGCGGATTCTTGCTGGCAAATTAGCCTGACGGCAACGGCCGGTTCGTTTAAGGCTTTCGAACTCGCGTTGGAGCCGTTCTGTGAAGTCGTTACGTGTTTTCCCGTGAGTGACGAATCCATCTGGCAAGTCACCGGTTTCACCAGAGAAAAACCGCAAAAACAGGTTGTCGAATCGGCTGTATCCATTTTAGCCGCGAGCGTGAACATTCCGGTACCGGTCGTGAAGATTTCCCCGGTGGCGGAACGGGATTGGGAAACGGAATCGTTTGCAAACTTTCCGCCGATCCGTATCGGCCGGTATTATATTTACGGTTCTCATGAAATGGAGCCGCCACTGAGAGGATTCGTGTCGTTATGCCTAAACGCCGGGCCCGCCTTCGGTACGGGCCGCCATGCCAGCACCATGGGCGCCCTTTGGGCGTTGGATGACTTAGCCCGGCGTTATCGTTTCCGCCGGGTTTTGGATATGGGAACCGGATCAGGGATTTTAGCGATGGCCATTGCAAAAACGTGGCGACCAAAAATTTTAGCCAGTGATATCGATCCGCGCGCTATTGCGACATGTATTACCAACATTCACGATAACGGTCTGTCGGATCTGATCCGTCCGATTTGTGCAAACGGTTATGACAATCGGACTATAAACGGGCAGGGCCGGTATGATTTAATTGTCAGTAACATCCTTGCAAACCCGTTGTGCCGGATGGCCGGCGCCTTATCCCGGCATCTCAAGCCCGGCGGGGTGGCGATCCTCGGCGGGTTTGTTACGACCGATTGGCGCCGGGTCGCTACGGCGCATCAAGCACAAGGGTTAACGTTTGTCCGGCGTTATGAAATCGATGAATGGCAAACCCTCGTTCTTAAACGGTCCTGATTTATATTAAATTTCAATCAATTACCCGGTTTGTCATGGGTCGGTTTTCCGCGTTAAACTAACGTCAGGATCGAAGCCGATCTTGCCCCTCTGGGAGTATGCCAACGAATTGACGGCCTCGTAAACAAATGACGGGTGCTGATTTAAACAGGAGAACTCGAATGGTAAATCGTGATCAAGTTTCGCCGGAAGAATGGGAGGCCCGTGTCAATCTTGCCGCATGTTACCGGCTTGTTGATTACTACGGCATGACGGATATGACCGGTACACACATTACCGTACGGGTTCCAGGGTCGAAGGATCAGTTCCTTATCAACGATTCAAATTTATTTTTTGAGGAATGCACCGCTTCAAGCCTGATCAAAATTGATCTCGAAGGGAATGTTCTGGACGGATCAAACGGTCTTGTTAATAAAGCAGGCTATGTGATTCACAGCGCTATTCATTCAGCCCGCCATGATGTTGATTGTGTCCTGCACACGCACACGGTACCGGGTATGGCGGTTTCGGCATTGGAATGCGGTTTGTTACCGTTGTTCCAAACGTCATTCGATTTCCACCTGAAAACATCCCGTCATGAATATGAGGGCGTTGCCGTCGATGAAGACGAAAGAGAACGTCTTGTCGAAGATCTTGGCGATAACATGGCCTTAATTTTGTACAACCATGGTCTTTTGACGTGCGGGCGCAATGTGCCGGAAGCCTTTAGTTTGATGTTCCGCATGAATAAATGCTGCGAAGCGCAACTGATGGCTTTGGCAACGGGCGAGAAGCTCCATGAAGTCGATCCCAAAGTCGCTTATGAAACGTCCATGTTTATGAAAAACCGTAAAACGTTTGTGCATGACCGTTCTTGGGCCGGACATTTGCGCCGTTTGGACCGGTTGGATCCGTCCTATAAGAACTGAGCGGATCTGGTTGTTAACCCTCGAAAGGGAGGATGGCATGTCGGTAAGGGACCAGTGTTCCGAAGCGGAATGGGAAGCACGAGTTGAGTTGGCGGCTTGCGGCCGGTTGCTTGAGTATTTCGGTCTGACGGAGATGACCAACAACCACATTTCGACCCGGGTGCCCGGCGAGAAAAATCATATTTTGGTCAACAGCCATTATTATTTTTTCGAGGAAATCACGGCATCCAATATTTTGAAAATAGACCTCGATGGCAATGTCATCACGGGGCCGAAAGAAGAACTCAGCAATGCCGCGTATGTTCTCCACAGCGGACTTTATAAAGCCAGGCCGGATGTAAATGCCGTTGCCCATACCCACACCAACCCGGGTATGGCAACGTCGGCGAATGAATGCGGGCTGCTACCGATCTTTCAAAACTCTTTCGATTTTTACCGCATGGTGGCATATCACGAGTATGCGGGTAGCGCGTCCGAGTTTGAGGATTCGCAAAAAGTTCTAGAGGATATGGGGCAGAACAAAGCCATGATCATGCACAACCATGGCCTTTTGACCGTGGGTGGGCATGTATCGGAAGCTTTCAACCTGATGTACCGCCTCGATAAATGTTGCCGGGCACAAAATATGGCATTGGCCACGGGACAAAAAATTCATGAAGTCTCGCCGGAAATCAAAGCGAAGACCCATCAGTATAAAGTTAACCGCGGTAATTTCGGCGGCCGGCGTTCCTGGCCCGGGCATCTGCGCCGCTTGGACCGGCTGGACCCGAGTTATAAGCACTAAACCGGTTTTATAGGCAAAACCCGCAAAAGAAATGCGCCGCCTGGGGAGGCGGCGCAAATCCGTGGATCGTATACCGGGGCAGCCCGGTACCGGTAATCTTTAGGCGTTTTTAGAAAATAGCCAGAGAATGATCGCTAAGGCGATCAAGCCAACGACGCCGTTACTGCCGAGCGCTTTAATCAAAGCGATCAGATTGGCGACGATGTCGCTCGTGATGAAGCCGACATTGGCGCCGAACAGCAATTGCAGCACGATGCCAAGCGCGACCAGTAACAGACCAATCTCTGTTAGTTGTACGAGCGTTCTTTTCGCAATTCCAAAAAAGTCCCCCATATTGCCTCCTTATGCATAAGCATACCAAGGTTCCGGCTCGCGGGTGTGGGCCCCAAGAATTCCACATTTAGCCGCAACCGGGCGAAAGTGTCACAAGATATAGTGGTCCCTGTCAAGATTTATTGCCATTATTTGACATAAAACCATTTTGAATCAATGGGTTATAGTTTTAAAACCGGTGAATTGCCGGTAATTTTACCGTTATTTGAGCGTCAGGGAACGGTTAAACGCGGCCGCGCCGTTTTCGAAAAAAATTACGCTTAATCGGAGATTTAGTTCCAAACGGCCTGGGTTTTGGGCGCTTCAACAGGCTCAGCCCGCCGCCGCTCCGCACCATCCCAACTGCCGTTACGCCGCCGCCGATCCGGATGACATGGTCTCGCTCAGGTTGTGGCTTGAATCCAATCGGATTATCACGACACGCCACCGGCGCTTAATGGCAGTGAGTGAAATTAGCGAGCGCATCAGCAGCGGCCGGGGCCCAAAAAACACTGGCGATTTCTTGGTTGAAGTGACGGCCCGGTTGGTGGACCGTATGTCGCCCGTCATCGAAGGGCTTGATGAGTCGGAAGACGAAATTGAAGATATGGTCGTGACGGGTGAATATGAAAATTTACGCTCCGAGCTTGCCAAAATAAGGCGTGAAGCAATCAGCCTTCGTCGGTATCTTTCGCCACAGCGCGAAGCGATGTCGCGACTCCAATCCGAAACGATCGAGTGGCTCAGCGCCGGACAAAAAGCAAGATTGCGGGAAGTTTCGGACCGGATCATCCGTTATGTCGAAGACCTGGACTCTATCCGCGAGCGGGCGGCTGTTATTCAAGATGAAGTTGCCAATCGCGTCTCTGAACAGATCAACAACAACATGTTTATTCTGGCCGTCGTCGCGACGGTTCTTTTGCCGCTGGGGTTTGTCACGGGACTGCTTGGTATCAACGTCGACGGTATGCCGGGCGCCAAGGATGCCCCATGGGCCTTTTGGCAGGTAACAGGGGCGTTGGCCGTTTTCGTCGTGATAGAGGTGATCATCATGAAAAAGCTGAAGTGGTTTTAAGAAACCAGCACGGCTTTAATTAATTTCGCGGAAAAAGGTCCACTGGACCCTCGCTTTTTATGTTTTCCCCCGGGGGGCTTCGGCAAAAAATGGTGGGCGCGACAGGGATTGAACCTGTGACCCCTGCCGTGTGAAGGCAGTGCTCTCCCGCTGAGCTACGCGCCCATTTTGCCGTTAGGCGCGCCCATATAAGAGTGCTGGCGAAGGAGTGTCAAGAAAGCGGCTTAGGTGAAGTCTTCGATGACTGCCGGGACTTCGGTCAGGATATCAATAATCCGATCAGCGCCGATCTCCTCCAGCGGCAGTTTTGCGTAACCGAAACTGACCAGGATTGAGCGCACGCCGGCATCCTTGGCGCAATAGATGTCCTGCTCCTTATCGCCGATCATGACGCACGATTCGGGCGTCAAGCCAAGTTCCTCGATCACGGCGAGAAGATGGCGTGGGTCGGGTTTGCTGATACCGGGAATGGAATTCCCGCCGGAAACGGCGCTGAAATAACGTTCGATGTCCAAATTTTTAATGATGGTTTGGGTTGGGGCAATGGGCTTGTTAGTGCAAAGACCGAGGGTGAAATTCTGGCGCTTCAGGGTTTGAAGAGTCTCGATAGCGCCGGGATACAAGTGATCGGTTTCAGCGTCCTCGCCGGTGTAAATGTCGATAAATTGCTTGGACAATCCTTTGAATTCTTCTTGATCGGGAACGCCGCCCGTCGCGGCAAAGGCCCGTTCAATCAACTTGATCGCGCCGTCGCCGATCATGCCCTGGACCTCGCCGAGCGTGACCGGCCGCCGTCCCGCCGGCTCTAAAATCCTGTTAACAGTGGCCATCAGATCGGGCGCGCTATCGAGCAAGGTGCCGTCAAAATCGAAAATAATACCCTTGATCGTGCCTTGTTTTGGGGATGTCATTGCAATAGACCGTAACAATAGTTGACTTGGCGGGATTCGGCGTGTGTGGCAGTTTCTCGCAAAAATTTACGAAATGTTCGCGATCGATGTTTATTCACATCGACATGTTGTATTCATTCAAGGCCCAATGACCAAGTAAAAAGCGACCCGATACATATGAGCGATCGTCATATTGCCGTCATCGTCCTTGCTGCCGGACTCGGCACGCGGATGAAATCGGCAAAACCCAAAGTCATGCACCCGCTGGCGGGCCGGCCCATGGTCCGCCACCTGCTTGAGACCGTCGAGCAGCTTGAGCCCGAGAAAATTGTCTGTGTGATCGGCGAAGATATGGATGGTGTGCGAGAGACGGTCGCGCCGGTTCCTTGTGTCATCCAAAAGGAACGCCTCGGCACTGGACATGCGGTCCTCGCGGCAGAAAAAACCTTGGCCGGATTCTCAGGCGATATTTTGATTCTTTACGGCGATTCGCCGCTGATCTCGTTTGAGACTTTATCCGCACTCAAAACCGCCCGGGCCGCCGGGCATGCCGTCGCGGTGTTGGGCTTCGATGCTGAAGAGCCGGGTGCTTACGGCCGCTTGATCATGAATGCCAGCGATACATTGGAGGCGATCATCGAAGCAAAAGACGCAACGCCTGAACAAGCAGCAATTTCGTTTTGCAATTCCGGCGTGATGATGGCCGATAGCGAAGTTCTGTGGAAACTGTTGAACCGTGTCGGCAATGACAATGCCAAGGGTGAATATTATCTGACCGACATCGTCGCCTTGGCGCGTGCTGACGGCTTAACGTGTGCCGCCGTCGAGGGGGACGAATACGAACTCGTCGGAATCAATGACCGGGTCGAATTGGCACTCGCTGAAACCCTGGTACAGGCGCATTTGCGCATGCGTGCGATGGTCGGCGGTGCGACATTAACCGATCCGGAAACTGTTTACTTTTCCTATGACACGAAAATCGGCCAGGATGTGGTGATCGGCCCGCATGTGGTTTTCGGCCCCGGTGTCACAATTGAGGATAATGTCGAAATTCGGGCTTATAGTCACATTGAAGCCGCCCATGTGAAGCCCGGTGCGATCATCGGTCCGTTTGCCCGTCTACGCCCGGGTGCCGACATCGGTCCCGATGTTCACATCGGTAATTTCGTTGAGGTGAAAAACGCCGTCATTGAGGAAGGGGCCAAGGCCAATCATTTGGCCTATATCGGCGATGCCCGGGTCGGCGCGGGGGCGAATATCGGCGCGGGCACAATCACCTGTAATTACGACGGCTATTTTAAAACTCATACGGATATCGGCGCGGGCGCGTTTATCGGCTCGAACACGGCTTTAGTTGCGCCAGTCAAAATCGGCGATGGTGCTAGTATCGGCGCGGGCAGCGTCATTACGAAAGATGTGGCCGCCGATTCCTTGGCACTTGAGCGGTCTGAGCAAAAGGAGCTTGCAGGGGCCGCGAAGAAAATTCGCGAGCGCAAGGCGGCCAAGAAAGCGAAGTCGAAAAATTAATGATTTCAAAGGTTTCGCCGTCTCAGTAAGGAAACGGCAAGAAACCGGTTTTATAGTGAGCCGGCGGACGCTGGGGTTATCGAATTAAGGGAACGGCCAGGAAACAACCATGTGCGGAATCGTCGGAATCATCGGGCAAGCCGAAGTCGCCCCGTTATTGCTGGAGGGCTTAAAGCGGCTTGAGTATCGCGGTTACGATTCCGCCGGTATCGCAACGCTCACCAACGGTAAAATCGAACGCAGCCGGGCCGAAGGCAAACTCGTCAATCTCGAAGCTTTAATGAACGATTCTCCCGTGCCGGGCACCATCGGGATCGGCCATACCCGTTGGGCGACCCACGGCGCGCCGAACGAAAAGAATGCGCACCCTCATGCGACGGACAAAGTCGCGGTCGTGCATAACGGCATTATCGAAAATTTCCTGGAACTGAAAGAAGAAGTCGAGGCGCACGGTCATGTGTTGTCGTCCGACACCGACACCGAAGTGATCGTGCATCTCATCACGCAATACCTCGAAGAGGGTTTGTCGCCAAAAGATGCTGTCGCCAAGGCGTTGAACCGTCTTGAAGGAGCCTACGCCTTAGGCGTGATTTTTGCCGGCGAACACGATTTCATGATCGCCGCGCGTCACGGCAGTCCGCTCGCCATCGGATACGGTGATGGTGAAATGTTCCTCGGCTCGGACGCGCTCGCTCTCGCCCCCTTAACCGATAAAATTATGTATTTGGAAGACGGTGATTGGGCGGAAATCACCCGCGATGGCGCCACCGTTTATGATTTGTCCGGCACCAAGGTCAACCGGCCCGTGCGCCCGACGGTGATCTCGGGTGCGAGTGTCGGCAAGGGTGGTTACCGCCATTTCATGCTCAAGGAAATTTACGAGCAACCTCAAGTGATCGGCGATACGCTGCATGCTTTGTTTAATCCGACAACGCGCACGGTGACGTTGCCGGACCTGCCATTCGACTTAGCGGGCGTGACCAAAATGACGCTGGTCGCCTGCGGCACGTCTTATTATGCTGCTTTGGTCGCACGCTATTGGATCGAACGGCTCGCGCGCATTCCGGTCGATGTCGATATCGCCTCGGAGTTCCGATACCGGGAACTGCCGATGACAAAGGACGGGGCCGCGATCTTTATTTCGCAATCGGGGGAAACGGCCGATACGTTGGCCGCCCTTCGCTATGCCCGTAGCCAAGGCCAGCACATTATTTCGCTTGTGAACGTGCCGGAAAGCACGATTGCGCGGGAATCAGACGCCATTCTGCCGACCTATGCCGGACCGGAAATCGGCGTCGCTTCCACCAAGGCATTTACGACCCAGCTGACTGTCTTAGCATGCCTGAGCATCGCGGTCGCCCGGGCGCGCGGTACCCTCAATCACGAGGCCGAGGCACGGCTTGCTTCGGCGTTGACGGAAGTTCCTGCGCGTGCTGCCGAAGTGCTCAATCACGACGAGCGCATCGAAGAGCTGGCGGAAGAAATCATGGAGGCCCGCGATGTACTGTATCTTGGGCGCGGCACCAGCTATGCCATCGCACTTGAAGGCGCGCTTAAATTAAAAGAGATTTCTTATATTCATGCCGAAGGCTATGCCGCCGGGGAAATGAAGCACGGGCCGATTGCATTGATCGACGACGGGGTGCCGGTCATCGTGATTGCGCCGAGCGACGAATTATTCGAGAAAACCGCGTCGAACATGCAGGAAGTTATCGCCCGGGGCGGCCGGGTCATTTTCCTAAGCGACGAGGCGGGTGTTAAAAAGCTCGGTAACTTGGCCGCAGCGACGATTACGTTGCCCCACGTCGATCCGTTTGTGGCACCGATCCTATACGCCATTCCGGTGCAGCTTCTCGCCTATCATGTTGCCTGCCTGAAAGGCACCGACGTCGATCAGCCGCGCAATCTCGCCAAGAGCGTGACTGTGGAATAACCGTCCCTGCCCTGGCGGGTGCCCCCGTATTACGGTTGGTCGCTTTCTCTCGATATTTCGCTTGCAAAAAAACCAAAAGAGCATAATGAGGATTTTGGTCGGTGCTTATGACAGCCGATTGCGAGGTTCTTATGGAGGATTCCTCAAATGATGCTTATTCCCACTTATGTGCGCGGTAGCGGTATCCATGGTATCGGTATTTTCGCGGGCCGGGAAATAAAGAAGGGCGAACAAGTTTGGACTTTCGATCCGGTTTTCGATCATATTATTTCCGATAAGGCGATATCGTATCTCGATCCAACGCAGGCGACATTTCTCGAAACCTATGCTTATCGCGATCAGTGGCGCAACAACGCCCTCGTTTTGGAAAGTGATAACGGCCGTTTTATGAATCACAGCTCCGATCCGAATTGTGATTTTACGAATGGCGACGGTTTTGCCGCCCGGCATATCGAGCAAGACGAGGAACTGACTTGTGATTACGCGGTATGTTGTGTCGAGTACCTTGGACGCGTGGATTTCGGCATCGAGACATCCGTATGGACACTGGTCAATGTGCCGTTGTCTGCGATGAAAGTCAAAAACAGTCCCGAAGCCCGGTAATCATTTTCTTGCCGCCAGCAGTAAGCTTGCAGTCGTCAAGCTCATCCGTTTTGCATTCATGAACACGCCCTTATCGAGTGATCTGTGGTGGATTTTGTGTGAGTCCCGGGGTAGCATGGCTTGAAATGCAGGAGCATGGCGTTATGAAAAAATGGATTTTGGCCATAGGTTTCGGTGTGTGGGTCGGTGGCGGTTCCATCGGTAGCGTTCAGGCTCAACCCTCGGCACTAACCCTCGGGTATTGCGCATCCGATTTCGACGTTTGTTACAACAGTTGCCGGATCAGTCACCCTGAACCGTCTTTCGCGGCTGACCGAGCCCGTGTGATTTGCGGGCAAAACTGTTTTAAGCAGCGCCAGCAATGCGAAGCCCGCGCCGGCGGTGTCGTCCGAGCGGTACCGCAACCGATTGAGCCCTTGTCGGCCCCTCAAGCTCAGCAGCCCCAACAGCGTCAAGCGGCACCCGCAACAACACCGGCTGCAGCGCCGCGGCGTGATGATTTGCGCCGGGCGTATCCTCGCCCGGGCACGGTTCAACAAGCGCCTGCCGGTGTTGCCGGTTCGGCGCCGGTGCAGGCAAAACGCCAACAGGCACCGGTGACATCGTCACGAGTGCCTCAAGCTGAAACAACAGAAAAGGAGTCCGGTTTTCTCGGGTGGTTCAAGCGTCCCGAAAAAAAGAAATCCGTGATACCCGGTAAGCGATGAGTAAAATTTTAAATATTATTTCGATCGTGGCCATGTTTGTGTGCTTTGCAGCCCAGCCGGCCTCGGCAACCGAGCAAAAAGCCAAGACGATCGAGGAATGCCAAAAAATTTACAATGCGTGCTACGCCCAATGCCGCAAGGATTATCCGACACAGGATCTCGAGGGCGATGCGCAACGCACGACATGCGGAACGACGTGTGCCGCGCAGCGCACTGCGTGCAAGGCGGCTGTCGAATATGCCACAAAAGCGCGGCCTGCTCTCGAGGACATGATCGAGAAATTAAAATCTTTTCTTGATGAAATTCTCAAATCGTTGCCCGAGGGCAATCAAGCACCGTCACCGGATCAAAAACCTAAGTCCGGCCCGGAAGAAGGCCCGGTCAAAATTTAGTTTCTCAGTTCTTATGCTTGTGGCCATGATTGGTTTTCATGTTTTTCATGTGCCTGTCTTGCATGTACCTGTGTGATTTTTCCGAAATCATATCGTGCCGGTTTTGCACATGTTGGGGCCAGCGGCTTTTAATAAATGTCAGGACATCCCATATGTCCTGATCGCTCAGTACGCCTTTAAACGGCGGCATCATGCTTTTGTGATTAGCGGTTGACGGCCCGCCGTTTTTGACGACGCCAAACAACATTTCGCTGCCATGATGCCAGGTATGGCCGGTTTCATCCTGCGGCGGCGCAGGCAGCGTGCCGTCCGGATTGCGTTGGCGCCAATTGGCTTGCCCTTCAAGGTTTCTTCCGTGACAGACCGCGCAGTTTTTCATGTAAATTTTTTTACCGCTTTTCACTAGGGCTTCCTTGCTAGGGTCCATTTTGTGCCACGGTTTGTGATGCGCCAAAACCGGTGATGTAAAGGTAAGCGCAACAACCATGGTGGAAATGAAAAAACATATGCTTTTGATAAACATGAGCTTCAGGCCTTGATAGAGATTAATGACTTCCGTGTTCATGTTTTTTATGAGCGCCGTTCGAATAACCGCGTAAGTTGGTATACATTTTCAATTGTTGATCCGTTAGCAGCGGTTTCGATTTAAGGTGATATTTTAAATGTACGACACGCAGTTCTCCTTTTAAACGGGCGATTTTCGATACAGTTTCTTTTAGATTTTTTAACGTGACCGTCCCTTGAGAAAACAGTTTTTCGAGTGCAACTTCGGCTGCAATTAATTTTATACCCTTGGGGATCGCTTCGGCTTTCATTTGCCGGTATAGCGCTTCAACAGTATTCCGCTGTTGATCGGTGAGGTTTATTTTATCGGCTAATTCAAGGATATGCAGTGGACCGGGGTAACGGTTTAATTCAGCCGTTTTAGCCATGCCGAGGCCGCCGCCGGTTTTGAGCCCTTCGATAACTTGTTCAGATAAGGCTTTGACGGGCCGGTTTTGCTGGCCGGCATAGGGTTGCTGCCCTGCTTTTGTGGGCGGTGTCGACGTAATCATTAAGAATGCCGCTAAAGCGAATATTATGGTCGTTTGAATACGCATACTCATGGGATATCCTTCGGAATCATGAATCATGGCCCGGACCTACAGGGTCCAGCCGCAGGAAGGTCAACGGGGGCGCTTCCAGGTAATGCCAGTAGTTACAATCACTTGCCTTAGTGGTTAACAGGCGCAGGCTGCGGGACTATACTCCGGGCCAATCAAATATTTTAGCGGTGTTGATGTCAAATAAACACCGGACCAGGAGGAGTTAACATGAACGACGTTCCCAGTATTCCCTTAGGCTTGCGTGATTCAAAGCTGTTCCATCAACAATGTTATGTGAACGGCCAATGGGTTGATGCCGATGACGGCGGCACCATCGATGTGACCAATCCGGCGGACAACGCGGTGCTGGGGACGGTCCCGAATTTCGGAGCGGCGGAAACCCGTAAAGCCATCGAGGCCGCCGATGCGGCATGGCCGGCGTGGCGCAAGATGCTGGCAAAGGATCGTGCAAATCTACTGCGTAATTGGTTCAACCTAATGATGGAGCACCAAGAGGACTTGGCGCGTCTGATGACGGCGGAGCAGGGCAAGCCATTAGCCGAATCGATGGGTGAAATCGGTTATGCCGCTTCGTTTGTTGAGTGGTTTGCCGAAGAAGCTAAACGGGTCTACGGCGATACCATTCCCCAGCCATGGGACGGCAAACGCATCGTTGTTTTGAAGCAACCGGTCGGCGTGGTCGCTTCGATCACACCGTGGAACTTTCCGGCCGCGATGATCACGCGAAAATGCGCACCCGCGTTAGCGGCCGGCTGCCCGGTCGTGATCAAGCCCGCGAGCTTCACACCGTATTCCGCACTGGCTTTGGCCGAATTGGCCGAGCAGGCCGGTATCCCCGCCGGTATCGTGAACGTGATTACGGGGTCGGCGCGCGACATCGGTGGTGAGATGACATCCAATCCAACCGTGCGAAAACTGTCGTTTACCGGCTCGACGGAAATCGGCAAAAAGCTTATGGAACAATGCGCCGGTACGGTGAAAAAAATATCCTTGGAGCTCGGCGGCAACGCACCGTTTATTGTTTTCGACGACGCCGATATTGATGCAGCCGTTCAGGGCGCGATGGCATCGAAGTTCCGTAACACGGGCCAAACCTGTGTTTGCGCCAACCGGATTTATGTACAGGACGGTGTTTATGACGAATTTACCAAAAAACTCACGGCGGCAGCGGATGCGATGAAAGTCGGCCCCGGCCTCGAAGGGGAAACCCATCAAGGCCCGCTGATTGAAATGGCCGGCCTCGAGAAAGTCGAAGAACACGTCGAAGACGCGACGGCGAAAGGTGCCAAGCTCGTGACCGGCGGTAAACGTCACAAACTCGGCGGCACCTATTACGAGCCGACCGTGCTGACGGATGTGACGTCAGATATGAAAATCGCCCACGAAGAAACATTCGGACCCGTTGCACCCTTGTTCCGTTTTAAGACTGAAGAAGAGGTGATCGAGCAGGCGAACGACACCGAATACGGCCTCGCGTCATATTTTTATACCAAAGACCTCGGTCGGGCGTGGCGCGTCGCCGAGGCGCTTGAAAGCGGTATCGTCGCCGTCAACGAGGGCATCTTCTCGACGGAAGTCGCGCCCTTCGGCGGCATGAAGGAATCGGGGATTGGCCGTGAAGGTTCGAAGTACGGTATCGATGAATTCGTTGAGGTGAAATATATCTGCCTCGGCGGCATCGGTAACTAATGGCGATCACCTGAATGCCTCAATACGACTTTGATCTCATTACCCTCGGCGCGGGTTCGGGTGGGGTGCGCGCCAGCCGCCTTGCCGGCGGGTACGGCGCGCGCGTCGCCGTTGTCGAGGAAAGTCGCCTGGGCGGCACCTGTGTCATGCGCGGCTGCGTGCCGAAAAAGCTTCTCGTCTACGGCGCCCACTTCGCCGAAGATTTTGAAGATGCCCGTGGCTTTGGCTGGGACGTCGGTGAGCCGACGTTCGATTGGCCGACGTTAATCGCTAACAAGAATAAAGAGCTCGACCGGCTTGAAGGGATTTACGGCCGTATCTTGCGCGACAGCGGTGTTAACATTATTGAAGGCCGAGGCAAGCTTGCCGATGCGCACACCGTCGAAGTCGCCGGTAAGCATTATACGGCAGAGCGGATCCTCGTGGCCTGCGGTGGCTGGCCGTCGATGCCGGATGTTCCCGGGATCGAACATGTCATTACATCAAATGAGGCTTTGGATCTGCCTTCTTTACCCGAGAGTATCGTCATCGTCGGCGGCGGTTATATCGCCGTTGAATTTGCCGGCATCTTCAATGCGCTTGGTGTCGATGTCACCGTTATCATTCGTGCCGGAAACATTTTGCGCGGCTTTGATGACGATATCCGCAATACCTTGGCGGCGGAGATGGAAAAGAAAGGCATTACGATTTGCCGTGAAACCATCGTGCGTTCGATTGAAAAAAATGAAACCGGCTATTCCGTTCGGTTGGCCGGCAGTGAAGTTTTAGAAACGGATCTGGTTATGTATGCGACGGGCCGTGCGCCGAACACAAAGGGCATCGGCCTTGAAGAAGCCGGTGTAAAACTTGAAAAAAATGGATCGGTTTGTGTGAACGATTGGAATCAAAGTTCCGTCGAAAGCGTTTATGCGCTTGGCGATTGTACTGATCGGGTGCAACTGACACCGGTCGCTATTGCCGAGGGGCGCGCGTTTTCCGAAACGAACTACAACGACAATCCGATTAAAGTCGATTATGCCGACATCCCATCCGCTGTTTTCTCGACACCGCCGATCGGCACCGTGGGCCTCACCGAAGAACAAGCCCGCGAGAAAGGCCCGATTGATGTTTACATTTCGCGCTTCAAGCCGATGAAGCACACGCTTTCGGGCCGCGATGAAACGACCTTAATGAAACTTATCGTCGATCAAAAAACCGATAAGGTGATTGGCTGTCATCTGCTTGGCCCTGATTGCCCGGAGATCGCTCAAATTCTCGGCGTGGCTTTGAAATGCGGCGCCACCAAGGCCCAATTCGACGCCACCATCGGCATCCATCCGACGGCGGCCGAAGAGCTGGTCACCATGCGCGAAAAACGCCCGGATCACGGTTCAAAAACTTAAAAGTCCCGGTTTTCCGCTGATTTCTTGGCAAACCACCGCTTTTTCCTGGAAAATCCGGGGCTGGCGGCGTATATCGTGGCCTTCCTGGGAACAAGAGATAAGCGGGTCCAGCCCGCAACACGAGGATGACAATGGCGAACAAATGGGCACCGGACAGCTGGCGCGGTATGAATATCCTGCAGCAGCCGACGTATCCGGACACGAACTTACTCAGTGATGTAGAAGAACGGCTTAAAAAGTTTCCACCGCTGGTTTTTGCGGGTGAGGCGCGCCGTCTGAAAGCCGAACTTGCCAAAGCCGCATCAGGCGAGGCCTTTTTGCTGTTGGGGGGCGATTGCGCCGAAAGCTTTGCCGAGTTTCATCCCGATAACATCCGTGACACATTCCGCGTTCTGTTGCAAATGGCCGTAGTGTTGACCTTCGGGGCCTCAGTGCCGGTCGTGAAAGTTGGCCGTATGGCGGGCCAATTCGCCAAGCCGCGCTCCGCGCCGACCGAAACGCAGGGCGATGTAACCCTCGATAGTTACCGCGGCGATATTATCAACGGGATCGAATTTACCGAGGAAGCGCGTCGGCCTGATCCGGAACGCCTCATTCAGGCTTATAATCAATCGGCGGCGACGCTGAACCTGCTGCGCGCATTTGCGCAAGGCGGCTACGCGGACTTGCACAAAGTGCATCAATGGAATTTAGGGTTTGTCGAAGACAGTGCTTTGGGCGAGCGCTACCAGGACCTTGCCAACCGGCTCGATGAAACATTGGCCTTCATGGCAGCCTGTGGTTTGTCGTCTGATACAACACCACAAATTAGCGAAACCGATTTCTTCACGGCTCATGAGGCTTTGCTTCTGAACTATGAACAAGCACTAACCCGGATCGATTCGACGACCGGTGATTGGTACGACACGTCGGCGCATTTGTTGTGGATCGGAAACCGGACACGCGATCCGAACGATGCGCATATGGAGTTTATGCGCGGTATCGCCAATCCGATCGGCATCAAGGCCGGTCCGACGTCCGATCCGGAAGAATTTTTAAAAATTTGCGATACGCTCAATCCCGAGAATGAGCCGGGCCGCTTGACGGTGATCGTCCGCATGGGGGCCGATAAAGTGGAGGAATTAGCGCCGCCGCTGATCCGCGCGTTGACGCGTGAAGGCAAGAACGTGGTGTGGGTTTGTGATCCCATGCATGAAAACGTGACCACAAGCGCTAACGGTTATAAAACGCGACATTTCGATAATATCTTGTCCGAGGTTCGTAGCTTCTTTTCCATTCATCAGGCGGAAGGGACCCATGCCGGTGGTGTGCATTTCGAAATGACCGGCCAAGATGTGACCGAATGCGTCGGCGGTGCCCAAGCAATCACCGAAGCCAACTTAAGCGACCGGTATCACACCCATTGTGATCCGCGTTTGAATGCAAAACAGTCTTTGGAGCTTGCCTTTCTTTTGGCGGAAACGCTCAAAGAAAACCGGTTGGTTGAACCGAGCCGGGCTGTCGCACAGTCGTAAGCGCATCTTAATCAATAATCCGGGGCGTCAGGATGAACGATAAAGTCCCGCGTAATTCAAATCACCCATCATCGAATGGTCCGGGCGACGACGTTGCGCAGTGGACCGATCGTTACTTCTTGAAAACCAAGGAAACGGTCGGCCGCTTCGGTGACAAAGAAGTGACTTATGCGGTGTTTATGCGCCGTCCTGTCGTTTCTTCTCCCGCCATTATGATGAACTGGCTTGAGGCCGTCGGCGCCGAGCGGGGTGTCGCGTTTAAAATCGACGTTAATTACCCAGAAGGCGAGTGGGTTGGGGCGGGTGAGCCGCTGCTTTATATCACCGGGTCTTTCTTTCATCTGGTCGATTTGGAAACGCTGTATCTGCAAAAATTGGGTGCTGCCTGTGTTGCTGCGCATAATGCCCATGCCATGTGCGCGGCTTTGCCGCATGTGGGGTTCTTGGCCATGGACGCCCGTCACTGCACGGGGCCTGAGATGGCGGAACTCATGGCCTATGCCGCATCAGTCGGATCGAAGTCGGCACAAAAAGAAACCGGCGCAAAGGGGTTTATCGGTAACGCCAATGATGCGACGGCGCATTATTTCGGACAAGACCGTGGCCTCGGAACGATGCCTCATGCAGTGATCGGGTATGCGGGCTCAACGGTTCGCGCCGCCGAGATGTTTGTCGAAACGTTTCCGGGTGAAGACTTGACCGTACTTGTCGATTACTACGGCCAAGAAGTTACCGATACGCTTGATGTTTGTAGGCGGTTTCCCGAATTGGCATCGGCGGGCCGGTTGTCGGTCCGGCTTGATACCCACGGTGGGCGGTTCTTGGAAGGTCTAGGCCCGCAGGAATCCTATGCGGTGCTTGAGCGTCATGCTCCCGTCGCCGTCAGGCGTTATCGCAATGAAACCGAATTGCGTTATTTAACCGGCACCGGGGTTTCCGCGGCGGCTATATTTCATGTCCGCGAGAAGCTCAATGAAGCGGGGTTCGATCAAGTTAAAATTGTGGCGACGTCAGGTTTTGATGTAACCAAATGCCGGGTCATGGCCGATGTCGCGGCCCCCATCGATGTGATCGGCACCGGATCGTACCTGCCAGATACGTGGTCAGAAACCTATGCCACCGCCGACATTGTCTCATACGACGGCACCCCGACGGTAAAGGTCGGTCGGGAATTTCTCCTTAAAGAAAAGAAGTAGAGAGGCGCCGTTACTTTTTAGCTTTCGCTTGGGCGTTTTGCTTGGCGCGAATATCGTCGATCATTTGTAATGTATCGGCAAGTTCAATAATCGTGTCGACGCCGTATTGTTTGGTGATCGCCAGCCGGCCGCCTTCGGTTGAGATCGTTTCTTTTAAATCGGTGAGCATGGCATCGAGAATGCGAACCAGCATGCCTTTGGAAAATTGAAACTCTTTTTCCTTTGCATCCGCATCAGCGGCCGCCGGGGCGAGGTGATCGTTGACCAAGTCGACAAACCATTCGACGCGCCGGTCGAAATTCTTGAAATGAAATGTCATGGCGATTTGAGCATCGAGTGCCACTTCGCCGGCTTCTTTATCGTAATAGTATTCTTGAAGATCACAGTTATCTTCGTTGCCGTTGCCAAGACGTTTCATAATGCCACGGCACCTGTCTTGATATCCGTCCAAAAGCTCTTGGCCCAGCATCATGCCGATGGCCATGTTGAATCCGGGAAGAATTCGCCGCGATACGATGCCGTCTTTAAAGAAGCGGGCAAACCGCGAAATCAACAACCGGTTAAACGGCATCGATTTCGGCACGATTTCATCGGATTCTTTTTCGCGAGATTTGAGAAACTGATTGAAGGAGGCCTCGAACACGGTTTCGAGTGCGCCCATTTTTTTCTCGAACTCTTCATTTAGGTTCTCGATATCTTCAACGCTCAGCATGCCGCCTTTTTTGCCGGCTTCGAGCTTCAACCGGTCGGTAAATGATGTCACGACGGTCTGGGCGAGGACCTGGGAATGTTCTTTTGCCGTTTTTGGTGCCGGCGCGGGTGCCGCTTTTGCCGGTGCCGCTTTTTTAGCAACTTTCTTTTTGACTTTTTTCTTAACTTTTTTGACTGCTTTTATGGGCGCTGGTTGCTGCGGCGGTGCCTCGGTGCCGTCTTTATCTTTAGCACCATAGACCCGGCCTGAAGCCCCGCGGGTAAACTTCACGGCCTGTTCGTTGCTGGCGTCCTGCTGGTCGGGTTCTTTTGCCATAGTGGGGTCAGAATATTGGGGCTCGGCGTCAATTGCCAGCATACAATCATGGGCGCTGTTTCACCATATACATTCAGATAGGTTAGCAGGCCCGGTCAAGCATCTCGATCAGGCGGCGAATGGCTGCGCAGGCTTTTCGGCCATAGCGGTGTTCAATTTCCCGGGAACCGTCGTCATGGGCGAGTTTGTCGCGAAAGTCGAAGAAGAGAGCGCGAAGAATCTCAATTAGCCCGGCCTGTTTGAGGGTCCATTGATCGATATTCGTTCCTTCGAAAGCATAATCCTCCGGCGGGGCAAGATTGAGATTGATCAAATTGACCAGCCATTGAACGCGCCGGTCGGCATCGCGGAAGGACCAAGCCACCACCGCCATAAGGTCGTCGACTAAATCATTAATGACAGGATCGTTGTAAAATTCGTTCCAACTAAAGTCCTGGCCCTTTTCTTCCCGGACATTTTTAAGAATGTTTCGTCCGGCAACTTGGCATTGCTGAACGAATTCAGCACCGGCAAGTTGTTCAAGAGCGAGCATCAGCCCGGGCAGAATACGGCGTGATACGGCACGGTCTTTATCGAGTGATTCATTGGGCGGGAACAAATGCGAGAACCGCTTAACCAGAACCCGTTCGAAGGCGCGTTTGCGGGATTCGCCGTGCTGTTCAAGCGTGACTTCATCGAGCCACTGTTCAGCGACTTTTTGCGTCCGGTTGAGGTATCGATTTTTTTCTTCTTTCTTGAATTGACGGGATTGGAATGTGAGTTCCTGCGCGTCAAGCTTCATGGCCGGATTGCTTTTCAGGGCTTGCTGAAGGTAATCGACGAACAGATCGAGCGTTGCATGTGCTACTTGTTCGCACATGTCGCTCGCGCTGCGGCCCGACTCGTTTTTCTTGAATTTAGCAGTATCTTTTTTTGGCATTAGCCTAGAGCACAATTTAATTCTTAAAATCTTATTTATGATACCGATAATACCAACCGTACCGCAGTCTGTCTGTGTGCCTCGTCACACCAAAAAGCCAACGTTGACAGGCCCTTGACTGCCGCCTACCCTGCCGCGTTCTAGCCGTTTCGCCGCTTTTTTCGGTTCTGTCTGGCATGACGAAAACATTGAATATTGCCTTAGCCCAACTTAATCCGACGGTCGGGGATGTCGCCAACAACATTGGCCGGCTTCGCCGTGCCCGCCAGGAAGCGGCAGCGGCGGGGGCTGAGCTTGTTGTGTGCGGCGAGCTGTTTGTTTCCGGTTATCCGCCCGAAGACTTGGTGCTGAAACGGTCGTTTCAGGATCACATGGCGGAAGCGATCACGGCATTCGCCTCAGAAACCGGTGACGGCGGCCCGGCCATGCTGGTCGGTGTACCGTGGCGGATCGATGATGAACTTTTTAATGCCGTTTTGCTGCTCGATGGCGGGCAAATTACGGAAATTCGGCTGAAGTATGATCTGCCCAATTATGGGGTCTTCGATGAAAAACGTGTTTTTCGTGCCGGGCCGTTGCCCGATCCCATAACGTTTCAGGGCGTTTCGCTTGGTATTTTGGTTTGCGAGGATATGTGGACGCCGGCGGTATCGACGCACTTAAAAGAAAAAGGCGCCGAAATACTGATTGTAATGAATGGGTCACCATTTGAAGTCGATAAAACGCATATGCGCCGACAATATGCAACAGACCGGGTATCGGAAACATCATTGCCGCTTGTTTATGTTAATCTTGTCGGCGGACAAGATGAACTGGTCTTCGACGGATCTTCCTTTGTATTGGATGCCAAGGGTCTGACCGTGGTGCAAATGCCGGGTTGGACAGAGAATGTACTGCTCACAAAATGGCAGGCATCCGATAATGCCGTTTGGGAATGCGATCCGGTTCCAGGTGGTCCGGCCCTAACGCGGCTTGAAAATATTTATCAGGCGATGGTGATGGGCCTGCATGACTATGTCGATAAAAATCATTTCCCCGGTGTCTTGATAGGCCTGTCGGGGGGTATCGATAGCGCCTTAAGTGCGGCTGTTGCGGTCGACGCGCTGGGTTCGGACCGGGTGCATTGCGTCATGATGCCGTCGCCTTATACATCTCAGGAAAGCCTCGACGATGCAGCCGAAGCCGCACAGCTTTTAGGTGTGCAGCTGGACACCATCGCCATTGATCCGGCGATGCAGGCGTTTGATACCATGTTGGGCGAGGTCTTCGCCGGTCAGGAAAAAGACACGACCGAGGAAAACGTTCAAGCCCGGTCGCGCGGTATCACGTTGATGGCCATCTCCAATAAACTGGGCTATATGGTGCTGTCGACCGGCAACAAATCGGAAATGTCGGTGGGGTATGCAACGTTATACGGTGATATGTGCGGCGGCTATTCCGTGTTAAAGGATATTTATAAGTCTACCGTGTATAAGCTTTCCCATTGGCGGAACGAAAATTTTTGTGATGGCTTAAAGGGTCCGAAGGGGCGAGTCATCCCGGAACGAATCATTACCAAAGCGCCGTCGGCGGAACTGAAGCCCGATCAAACCGATCAGGATTCGCTGCCGCCTTATGATGAATTGGACGCGATATTGCATGCCTTAATCGAAGAAGAAATGGCGGTACGGGAAATTGTCGCCCAAGGCCATGATAAAGGTATTGTGGAAAAAGTCTGGCGCATGCTTGACCGCGCCGAATATAAACGCCGGCAAGCTCCGCCGGGTGTTAAAATCACGCCGCGTGCTTTCGGCCGTGACCGGCGCTATCCGATCACGAATGGATTTACAGGAACGATATGACGGTTACCGTACGCTTCGCGCCCAGCCCGACAGGATTACTGCATGTGGGGAATGCCCGCATGGTTTTGATCAACTGGCTTTATGCGGCCCACAATCAAGGCAAGTTTATCTTGCGCATGGATGACACGGATCTTGTGCGCAGTAAGCCCGAATATGCCGATGCGATCGAACGTGACCTGCAATGGCTTGGACTTAAATGGGATGAAAAAGTCTGCCAATCGGACCGGCTCGACCGCTATGACGCAGCGTTTGAAACGCTGCAAGCGCAAGGCCGCATGTATGCCTGTTATGAAACGCCGGAAGAATTAGAATTTAAGCGTAAACGTCAACTGGCGAGAGGCCGTCCGCCCGTTTATGACCGTTCCGGACTCGCGTTGACCGACGAAGAGCGGCAAAAGTTCGAGGACGAAGGCCGAAAACCGCATTGGCGGTTTAAACTCGAACACGAAGCGATTGAATGGAAGGATTTGGTTCGCGGCGACGTTCATTTTCAGGGTGAGAATTTAAGCGATCCCGTGTTGCGCCGCGAGGATGGCAGCTGGCTTTATATGTTGCCTTCGGTCGTTGATGACATCGATCTCGGTGTGACCCATGTGATCCGCGGTGAGGATCATGTCGCCAATACGGCGGTGCAAATTCAGTTTTTCAAAGCCTTGGGCGCCGAGCCGTCCGCGTTCGCGCACTTACCGCTGCTGACCGATATCTCGGGCGGTGGCCTTTCAAAACGGTCGGGCTCAATTACGCTTGAATCGATGCGTGAGGCCGGTATCGAAGCGATAGCGCTGAATAATTTTCTCGGTCAATTGGGTAGCGGCGAAACCGAAACCATTCATCACACGCTCGATGCTCTGGCAGCGGATTTCGATATCGCGCAGTATGGCCGGGGTACACCGAAGTTCGATCAGCATCAGCTAGAAGCTTTAAACGCCCGAGTGTTGCACGATATGCCCTATGAACTTGTACGGGACCGTTTGGCGGCAATGGAGCTGCCACATGCCGATGAGGCGTTCTGGTTTGCGGTACGGGGGAATTTAGATAAGCTCGAAGATGTCCGGACGTGGCATGCCGTTTGTTTTGAAACGCTCGATACCCCGGTCGATGATGCCGCCTTCATCGAGAGTGCCCGCAAATTGTTGCCGGATGATCCTTGGGACGACACGACGTGGAAAACCTGGACACAGGCCGTGGCACAGGAAACGGACCGCAAAGGTAAAAATTTGTTTTTGCCGCTGAGGCGAACCTTGACGGGGCATGATCATGGACCGGAACTCAAGGTTTTATTGCCCATTATCGGACGGCCCCGGGTGCTTGAAAGGTTGCAATCATGAGGAGTTTTACAATGTCCCGCCGTTTCGCTGTTAATTTATGCCTTGCATTGTTGCTCAGTGCGTCGGTTTTCGTTTTAGCGGCTTGTTCCGACGATGAGCCCAAGAAATCTGAAAAACGTACGCTTTCCATTACAGGCTCGGGTGAAGTGAGTGCCAAACCCGATGCCGCCGAACTGCAGGCCGCGATTAATGCGGTGGCACGGACGGCCAAAGAAGCGATGGCGGAAGTGTCGGAAAAAGGCAACGGCATGCTGGATGCGGCAAAGGATAACGGAATCAAACCGGAGGATATCCAAACGGGTTCGATTTCGCTAATTCCCGTTTATGAACGTCGCCAACGGGGCGAGCCGGTTAAAGAGCCGAAGATCACTGGCTATCGGGCGTCCTTAAGCTATCGCATTTCATCGAAAAAAATTAAATCCTTCGGCCCACTCATCGATGCGCTGGTCAAAGTCGGCGCGAACAATATTTCCGGTATCCGGTTTTATGTTACCGATCATATAACCATGGCCAATGAGGCCCGCCGTCGGGCGGTCGAAGATGCCCGCAAAGCCGCTCAAGTGATGGCTGATGCCGCCGGTGTCAAGCTTGGCCCGGCAATCCGCATTCAAGACAGCGGCGGTGCGAACCCAAGACCGCGGTTTGCCAAGACCATGGCTCTTCAAGCCGCCAGCATGCCGATCGCGCCGGGTCAGGTTTCGGCACGCTCGCGCGTCAGCATCGTTTTTTCCATTTATGATTAACGCGACGGTCTGACTTTGCCATTGCAGCTGTACAATACGCTTTCACGCAAAAAAGAAACGTTCGAGCCGTTACAGCCCGATACGGTCGGCATGTATGTCTGCGGCCCGACTGTGTACGACTTCGCGCATATCGGTAACGCACGTCCGGTTGTCGTTTTTGATGTGCTCAACCGTTTATTAAAAAAGCTTTATTCAAATGTAACTTATGTACGCAACATTACCGATGTCGATGACAAGATTAACGATGCGGCAAAAAACTCCGGCGAGGATATTCGCACTATCACGACCCGCACCACACAAGCCTTTCACGAAGATATGGCGGCCCTTGGCGCCGAGCCGCCTGATATTGAGCCGCGCGCGACGGATCATATCGAGGAGATGAAGGCGTTGATCGCGGAACTGATCGAAAAAGGTTTTGCTTATGAAGCCAATGGCCATGTGCTGTTCAACGTACCGTCTTGGGACGATTACGGCCAACTCTCGCGGCGCAATCGAGACGAGATGATTGCCGGTGCGCGCGTCGAGGTTGCGTCGTACAAGAAAGATCCGGCGGATTTTGTCTTGTGGAAGCCGTCCACCGACGATTTGCCGGGCTGGGAATCACCGTGGGGCCGCGGCCGCCCCGGCTGGCACGTCGAATGCTCGGCCATGAGCCAGAAATATCTCGGCGTGACGTTCGATATTCATGGCGGCGGTCAGGATCTGATCTTCCCGCACCATGAGAACGAGATCGCACAAAGCGTGTGCGGCCATGAGGGTCATCCGTTTGTGCGTTACTGGATGCACAACGGTTATCTCATGGTCGAAGGCGAGAAAATGTCCAAAAGCCTCGGCAATTTCTACACCGTTCGCGATTTGGTGACGGAATATCCCGGCGAAGCGATCCGTCTGTTGTTGTTGAAAACCCATTACCGCTCGCCGCTGGATTTTACCAAAGACGGCATCGCCGAAGCCAAACGTGAGCTTGACCGGTTTTATCAGGCGCTACGTCAGTGCCGTGATGCCGATCTGCAAAATGAAGCAGTCGATGAGAATTTTATGGCGGCTTTGCAGGATGATCTCAACACGCCATTGGCGATTTCAAAACTTCACGAGTTGCGCGACGGATTGCCCAATACCAAAGGGGAGCTTTTGGCCTCGGGGAAACTACTCGGGCTTTTGCAGCAAGACCCGGAAGATTGGTTTAAATGGCAGGCGGCGGACTCCGCAGATATTGATGAAACCGTTATTGAAGAGTTGATTCAAAAGCGTATCGAAGCTCGCGCGGCGAAGGATTTTGCCGAGGCGGATCGGATTCGTGACGAACTCGCGGACCAAGGCATCGTTTTGGAAGACGGCCCCGACGGTACAGCCTGGAAACGGGGTTAACGCCTGTAACATTTCTCGAAGACCGTTGGGGCGTTTATCAGTCTTCGGCGAGCCAACGTAGTATAACTGAAACTGAACGGTTCGGATCGCGGTCGATCAACCGTCCGATTTGATGATTCAACTTCGTATTGATTTGCTGCGCGGCACGGGCGATATCGAGCGCGTTTGACGTGCCGATATCGATGGCCTCGTCGTACGGTTGTTCTAGCTCGCGGGTCGATGGGCTCACCATTTTTCTCCCTGGTGTGCCATTATACCAAGCTGATACGAATAGGCGGAGTCTTGTGTTGGTGCGTTGGCTAAGCCCAAGGCTCCAGGGCCATGGCTTCGCGCGCGGCAATCCGCCCGGTAACGAAACATTCCGCAAGATTGCCCCCGCCGACATAGAGAAAGCCGAAAACGCTGCCGAGTTCGCCTGCTTCAAAGAGACGCGAAATCGGCTCGTTGAATGAATTTAAAATTCTTTGTTTGGCGTCATGGCGCGGCCCACCCTGGGTGTTCGAGACCACCGGCCACACCTCGCCGACAACATAAGGCGGTGTTTTCAGCGGGACCATCGAGTTGGCTGGGCGGTTGAACGATTGATCGTCGCCCGCATCGCACGCTGCGTTCCAATTATCGAGGGTTTGTTTCAGATCGGCCGGGTTGCAGCCAACAATCCGCGCCAATTCTTCAAGTGTGTTTGCCTGCTTGAGCGTGCCGTTTTTAATTTCTTCGCTATTATCCGCACTCCAGGTAAACGGCTCGACATTAGCATCGTTCGAAACGGGGCCGCCCAACGGATACATCTTGCGCGATTCGTCATCGGCGATCAGATAGGCCGGGATATGCGGGAAGGATTGGGATTCCGGGTCATATGCATCGAGAGGCCGGGCCCCGGTATCCTGCAAATACGGATGGTATTCGTTCATAAACCGCCGTCCGTCGCGGTTCACCAAAATCCATGACATCGCGACGCTGGTATCTTCCATTGTCGGTACCCAGCCCGGCAAGTGCTTGACGCGGATACCGAGTTTGCAGTTCGGATCGGGATGCTTGAAGCCGTATGAGCCGTGCAGGTGCCACATATGCCACAGGTCGGCGCCGACGTCCTGCGCCATACGGATTCCGTCGCCGGTGTTGAAGGTTGTCGAGACCGGACGCACGGGACGGAGCTGCCAGTGTTGAGACTGCATTTCCGGGTCAGCCTCGAAACCGCCGCAGGCAAGAATGACGCCGCGTTCAGCGCCGAGCGCTTTCAGTTCTCCATCGGTGTTCCGGACCCATAAGCCGCGGACCTCGTTGTATTCGTTAGTGATCAGCCGCACGGCCGGTGTCGAATAACGGACCTCAATGCCGCGGGCATCCACATTATCGTGGACGACCTTGAAGAGATTGGGGCCGCGTCTCAATCCTTGTGCTCGCGGGTAGGTTTTTGCCAAATCGAAGCCGGGGACATTATCGATTTCGATATATCCTAGGCTGGCGTGACCCGGGAAGGGGTAGTTGGCCGGCTTGTCGGTGCGAACCAGGACTTCGGCATTATTGGTTTCGGCAAGCTTTCGAATATAGTCCTCGATCTCCGTCATGCCATTGACCAGGGCTTCGAGAGTATCATCGGGTGTGGTGCCGTTATTGGTCGCCTTGAGATAGGCAAGGGTCTCCTCGGGTTTGTTTGTAATGCGGACACCGCCGCCGGCGCACATCGAAATACCGCCGGGAATCGAAGACTTTTCGACAATCAATACCTTGCCGCCTTGATCGGCCGTTTCAATTGCTGCGGCACCGCCGGCGAAGCCGAACCCGGCGACGATGACGTCGTACATTTCATCAAAATTAGTGGTGTAGCGGTCGGGCTGCTGAGGATCAGGCATGTTTTTCAGATTTGTTTTTTTCAGTCATGCTCATTGAAGAATATTATGACCGACTTTGCAAACCCGATTTCATCAAGCCTATGGACACTGTACCAGTTGTGAAGCCTGAAAAGCATTGCTGGTCGCGGGTGTATTTTTTTCATTGTCGACAGTGCTGGCTTTGACGTGGACTGCCCGGATTTCTTTTAATGAAACACTTTGTTTGATCTCGCTTTGCAATTGCAAAATAACAATGTTCGTGTCGACCGATGACGGGTCACCTTTGGCATAATGTAAATTCAAGACACCGATGATCGCGGCTTTGTAACGCGGCATGTAATGGCAGACCGTTTGAACCGCCTCTGCTTTTGTCAGTTCAATGTAAGGTTCAATTCGAATGGATGATTTCCGGTTCAACGGTACGTCGTACGGTTGTAAGGGCAGAATTGATAGAGTCCTATGGCTGGCAGCGGTTTCTAAGTCGACGGCTTTATTCTTGCCAAACCAATCGCCTATCATACTGCCGCCGATCAAAACCGTCGGGACGGCAAGCAACACAACGGCGGCTGCCCACGAAAATACCTTCAGGGTATTACTTTTTTTTATTTTTTTGTTGTTATCAGGGGCTTGTTCGGCGCCACCGGATGATTTTTCAAGAAATTTTGCAATATCCTCATTGCGGGTTGAGGGCTGATTGGGACTCCTGGCCCCGGCACGGGCTCGCCCTGCGGGTTTACGGCGTTGGCCGCTTCGCCGGCTTGAACTGGATCGCCGGGTTGTGTCAGGCCGCCGGCGTGGTGTCGTTCGTCGAACCATATATGATCACCCATATTCATCGAAGTCGCTAAAACAGGGCATTTTGCCGCTAAAACCATGCATATATCCACGATTCAGTAATAAACATATCCGAATTATACTTTCGTATAAACTGGGGTTTACCCGCATATGAAAATCATAATTGTCAGTAAATGGTAAGATTTAAGCCGTTTTTTTGCGATAGATACATGGCCCGGGTATTCGATTATCATGGGCGGTGCCGTGATTAACCTGGAGCCGTTATCATGCCTGACCCTGTAAAACATGCTGTTTCTGTCCTCAATGACGCTTTAGAGCGTGATTCAGAGGCCATTACGCGGCTGGTGAACCTCCGAGTAGACTGTAATGACCGTTTGGCGGCTCATGCGACTATCCAAGTCGCCGATTATGCCGGTATTCATAAAATCGGCGTGTTAGGCCTGTTGAACGCGGCTTTGGCCAACAGCCCGAGCGGTGTGATTGGTGCGAAGGGCAGGGTCAATGCCGATACTGGCCTGTTTGTCGAAATCAAACAATTCGTCGATTTGCGCGCGGGTAAATTGGACGAACTAGCCTAGGCTATTCCGTCATTAGCCGAGAAGCGTATCGATTCCTTTTTGATTAATGGTCCGGCGGCTGCCGTTCACGATGCCGCCGGCACGCCCGATGAGGGCTTGAAACGTTTGATTCGATTCCTGAATGATATACCGAAGCCGGTCCATATCACCATCGGCAATGAGTTTTTCAACCTCAAGACGGACCCGCTCGACCAGGCGGTTGATTGTTTTGATGGTTTCTTCAAAAGGGCGTTTAAATTCCGGCGGTACATGATCATAGGCTTCAATCGCAAGGTCTTTTTCCTTAAAAACACTATCGCGAAAATGATCCTGATACGATTTCGGTTGCCATTCCTGCACCATATCCATCATGTCGGGCATATCGGGGATCATTTCGAGCAGCATCACCACTTCGTTAAAGTGGTTCAAATAGTCAGTTGCCAACAACGTTTGACTATTGATGGTTGTGCCTTCGGTTTTGGCGCAAAGCTCTTGATAGGCTTCATCGTCGAACGCCGTGACAGTGCTGGAAGCGGCGGTATTTTGCATGACCGCGGGATTATGATGAAGGGACGAAACCAAGGCAAGCTGTGGTTTTTCCTAGTTGTTTTTCGGAAATCCTTGAGTTGCAGGGCTTTTTTGGGCATTCTCCCGCCCTTCCCCCGGCATGGGCCGGGTTGCATGTGAAAGCCGGCCAGGATGAGTGATAAACGGGTCTATTTGTTTGACACGACCTTGCGCGACGGTGCGCAAACCCAGGGCGTCGACTTCAGCTCGGCGGATAAGACCGCTATTGCCGAAGAGCTTGACCGGCTCGGTATCGATTATATCGAAGGCGGCTGGCCCGGTGCTAATCCAACCGATGATGCCTTTTTTGCCAAACCGCCAACATTAAAAGGCGCCAAGTTGACGGCCTTCGGCATGACCCGGCGTGCCGGGCGCAGCACCGAAAACGACCCCGGCCTGAATGCGATCCTTGATGTTAAGACCGCTGCTGTTTGCATGGTCGGCAAGACATGGGATTTTCATGTCGATGTCGCGTTAAACATCTCCAATGATGAAAACGTAGCCATGATCCGTGACAGTGTCAAAATGGCGGCAAAGAAAAAAGACGAAGTTATGTTCGATGCCGAGCATTTCTTCGACGGCTATAAAGCCAATCCAAAATTTGCCATGGAATGTTTAAAGGCTGCTTATGACGCGGGCGCGCGCTGGATCGTTTTGTGCGATACCAATGGCGGCACGCTGCCCCATGAGATCGAGGAAATTGTCACCGCGGTCGCAAAGGAAATTCCCGGCGATCATCTCGGCATTCACTGTCACGATGATACGGGCAATGCGGTTGCCGGCAGCCTGGCGGCCGTGCGTGCCGGTGTGCGGCAAATTCAAGGGACACTCAATGGCTTGGGTGAACGGTGCGGCAACGCCAATTTGATATCCATTATTCCGTCGCTGATTTTGAAGATGGGGTTTGAGACTAATGTGTCGGCGGATCAGCTCACCCATCTCTCCCATATCTCACGCATGGTCGATGAACGCCTGGGCCGTACGTCGAATCAAGGCGCGCCGTATGTCGGCGATCGCGCCTTTGCCCATAAAGGCGGACTGCATGTTTCTGCGATAGAAAAAGATCCACAATGCTACGAGCACATCAACCCCGAAACGGTAGGTAATGTGCGGCATATTGTTGTCTCCGACCAGGCGGGTCGCTCAAATATTCTAGCGCGGTTTCGCGAGATCGGCCTCGAGATCGATCCAAAAAACCCGAAAATCTCATCTCTCGTGGATGAAGTGAAAGAACAGGAGTTTGCGGGTTACGCTTATGACGGTGCCGAGGCGAGTTTTGAGCTTCTTGCCCGGCGGGCACTTGGTGACGTGCCGGATTATTTCAAGTTAGCGAGCTTTCGTGTGATCGATGAGCGGCGTTGGAACGCAAAAGGTGAATTGATCACGCTTTCGGAAGCAACAGTACGTCTCGAAACCAATCATCACCAAACCATGGCGGTGGCCGAAGGCAACGGGCCAGTGAATGCGTTGGACGCAGCTTTGCGCCAGGTGTTGACGCCGGTTTATCCCGAACTCGAGGATATGCAGCTGATCGATTACAAAGTTCGTATTCTTACGCCGGGCGAAGGCACGCGCGCGGTCACACGGGTGATGATCGAATCGGCGGATGGTAAAGGCGAGCATTGGTCCACTGTCGGCGTATCGCCAAACGTGATTGATGCATCCTACAATGCCTTACGTGACGCTATTGTCTTTAAATTATATAAAGCCGGTATTGAGGCGCGCCACCAATAGGGCGCCATACGATATGTAATGAACCCAATGGCCGGTACGGACTCCACACAAACTTCTTTGACAACGGTATCAGATGGCGGCCCCGTGATCGTTTTGGTCGAGCCGCAGCTGGGTGAAAACATCGGCATGGCGGCACGTGCGATGCTCAATTGCGGACTCTCGACCTTGCGTTTGGTCCGGCCTCGGGATGATTGGCCGAACCGGCATGCGGTATCGGCATCAGCGGGAGCGACCAATGTCATCGACGCCGTGGAGTTATTCGATACAACGGCCGAAGCGATTGCCGATTGTCGGGCCGTTTATGCGAGTACGGCGCGATCGCGCGACATGACCAATGAAATCCTAACCCCGCGGGCGGCGGCCAAAAACATGGCGGCGTACGCAGCGCAAAAAAGCAGAGTTGGGGTTTTATTTGGTAAGGAATCAAAGGGGTTAACCAACGATGACATCGCCCTTTCTGATGCGATTATTCACGTGCCGCTTAATCCGGCGTTTACATCGTTAAATATCGCCCAAGCCGTTTTCGTCGTTGCCTACGAATGGTTTCAGACTGTGCACGATGCTGAAGCAAACGTTTTTGCGATGCCGAAAGAAACCCGCCCCGCCAATAAACAGGAACTGCTCGGTCTCTTCGAACATTTAGAAAGTGAATTGGATGCTTGCGGGTTTTTGCGTGTGAAAGAAAAGCGCCCGATTATGGTGCGCAATATCCGGAACATTTTTCAGCGCGCTGCGATGACGGAACAGGAGGTTCGCACCCTGCGCGGTGTGATCAAAGGGCTCACATCAATGCCGCGTACGGTCAAAAACAAAGACGAAAATTAATTTAATTCAGCTGCCAAATGGCGCCGTTCAAAACAGCAGCGTAGGCCGTCCAGAATAGATACGGCAAAAATAAAAGCCCCGCGCGGATATCGATCCGCCAGAACTGAATAGTAGTGAGCAAAACCGCAACCCAAAGTGCAAGAATTTCAATAAACGCCACGCCAATTTTTTTTGCGCCGAAGAAAATCACCGACCAAAGCAAATTTAGAACAAGCTGTATCGCGAAATAGGTGAGGGCGGTTCTTCGGACTTCATCTTGTGCTGCGCGCCAGACTAAAAAACCGGCCAGCGCCATCATCATATAAAGGGTATTCCAAACAGGTGCGAACACACCATCCGGGGGCGTAAATGCGGGTTTGTTCAGGGTTTGATACCAAGTGCCGACGGAAGTTGCGGTTATAGCCCCGCCAATGGCGGCGACGGTAAAGCACACGGCAATAAAACTGCCGAGGGCAAACCAAATCGGACCGCCCGGTCCTTTCGGTTGATGGAATATCATAATGCCGGCCTTACAGTTCAGCCGCTTTAAGAAGTTGTTCCGCCGATTTTTTAGCCTGCATCGCGGCATCCTTTTGATTGCCGACATAATACATCACCACGGCCCCCTCCATTAAAAGCGTAAGCCCCTGTCCAAGAAGATCAGGGTTTTTAAAACCAGCTTTTTCCGCCAAGTCGGTTATGTACTTAACGACAAGCCGTTTATTTTCGGCACAGATGACATGAATCGGACTTTCAGCTTCAGGAAACTCGGCCGCGGCATTGATAAACATGCAACCGGAAAAATCGCGGGTTCCAAACCATTCATCCAACGTATCGAAAATGGCGAGCAATTGTTTGCGGGGCTCCTTCGCGCGGCTTTCAACACCTTGCATAAACATGTTGCGAAAGATTTCGTCCCTTTTGCGAAGCGCGGCCAGGATGAGTTCGTCCTTGGACTTGAAGTGTTTATAGAGGGTCATCTTGGCGACCCCGGATTCGGTTAGGATTTTATCGATTCCGGTGGCGTGAAAGCCGTCCCGATAAAACAGATCAATCGCCGTATCCACCAGCTGTTCGCGTTTCGTTGAGGGCATATTGCGGTCCTAATATTGACATACAGGTATGTCTATTAAATATACAAAATTAATAATAAAATCAAGACATTGGTTGCAAGGCCGTCGTTGATTATAACCTGATAATCTAAAATACAACAATAAACTCAATGAGTTATATATGTATCCCGGCCTTCAAACGGGACACATATTTAAGGCTTGACAAAACAGACAAGTCTGT
>Ga0255767_1000517_pt1 | contig 35049 bp, 26 predicted proteins | sample 071ome_24_FD_179967 | JGI IMG/M metagenome (GOLD analysis project Ga0255767, IMG submission 179967) | Coastal salt marsh microbial communities from the Groves Creek Marsh, Skidaway Island, Georgia - 071402CT metaG (version 2) | ecosystem: Environmental > Aquatic > Marine > Intertidal zone > Salt...
CCCGGCAACCTGGTCGTATGCATCCATCGATGCGACTGCGGAGCTGAGCGCCGTTGCAGCTGATCCCGGAGACGCGACCGTGAACGAACTGGTTGCGGTGTACCGGGCGGTCGCCGGTGAACACGACGACTGGGACGAGTTTCGGCTCGCAATGATCGCCGAGGGGCGACTCGTCGCCCGCCTCACTGCCCAGTCGGTCACCGGCCAGATCCACTGATTCCGAAGCGCCGCGCAGAGCAGTGGATCGTCGACCACGGGCCGTGCCGACCCCTGAAAACCGCAACTCGACCCGCCGACTCCGTCGACGCCATCGAACCGGTCCGCCAGACTGAGGCGACATGAACGACTTCGATGCACCCGAGCGTGGCCTGTTCTGCAACCGGACGCTCAACCTTCGCAGTGTGCGAGCCATCGGCTACGACATGGATTACACACTGATCCACTATCACGTCGATGCGTGGGAGCGGGCTGCGTTCGAGCATGCCCGGCAGCGTCTGGCCGATCGAGGATGGCCCGTCAACGGCCTCGAGTTCGACCCTGACGCGTTCACGCTCGGCCTGACCTTCGACCTCGAACTCGGCAACCTGGTCAAGGCAACCCGGTTTGGCTACGTCGTCCGGGTTCAGCACGGAACTGATGTGCTGTCCTTCGACGAGCAGCGTCGCGTCTACGACGGTGAGATCGTTGAACTGGGGGCTGACCGGTTCGACTTCATGAACACGCTCTTCGAACTCAGTCGAGCCTCGCTCTGGACCCAACTCGTTGCGATCCACGACAACGATCCGCTCCCGGGGATCCACTCCTACAGCGCGCTCTACCGAGAGATCGACGCGGCCCTCGGCCGGGCTCACGTGGAGGGGGCGCTCAAACAGCAGATTGCGGACGACCCCGGCCGCTTCGTCGACCTTGACCCGGACCTGGTCGGCGTCCTTCGTGACCAACGCCTCGCCGGCAAGCAACTCCTGCTGATTACCAACTCCGAGTGGTGGTACACGCAGCGGATGATGTCGTGGTGTTTCGATGAGGTGCTCCCAGTCGGGGAGACGTGGCGCGATCTGTTCGACTTGGTGATCGTTGCCGCTGCGAAGCCCCGGTTCTTCGCCGAACGTGGCCCGATCTATCGCCTTGTCGATGCCGAGCAGGGCCTGCTCGAACCGCACCTCGGGCCGTTGGAGTCGGGTGAGGTCTACCACGGGGGCAACGCCTTGATGGTCGAGGCGGCGTTGGGGCACGACCCGAGCCAGTTCCTCTATGTGGGTGACCATCTGTTCGGTGATGTGCACGTCACCAAGGACCTCCTGCGCTGGCGGACCTGCCTGATCGCTCGCGAGATGGAGGCCGAGGTTCGTGCTGCTACCGAGTTCGCTCCTGACGAGGCCCTCCTTCACCGGTTGATGACGACCAAGACGAGCGTGGAAGAACGGCATGCCCGGTTCCGTATGGAACGCCGGCGACAGGTCGTGGCTGGCGAGAACCACGACGACGTTGATGCCCGGATTGAGGCGGCGGCCGCCGAGATCAGCGCTATTGACGACCAGATCGCGCCGCTTGCCCGAGCGGCAACCCTTCAGGGCAACCCCTCGTGGGGTCCCTTGATGCGGGCTGGTGCCGACAAGAGCTTGTTCGCCCGCCAGGTAGAGAAGTACGCGGACGTGTACACGAGCCAAGTCAGCAACTTCGCTCGAGCAACGCCCTATGGCTATCTCCGGGCCGCCCGGGGCTCGCTGCCCCATGACGCTGCGTCCAGCTAGGTCGTGCCGCGCCGGTCGCCGACCAGCCCATCGGCGGCCTGACATTCTTGCCTCTAAATGTCAGATTGCCATAGGGTGCGGCCATGACACGACTCGGCTACCAGATTCCGAACTTCACCTACCCCGGCAAGGACCCTGCGGCCATTTTCCCGACGGTGGTTGCTCAGGCCAAGGCCGCAGAAGCTGCAGGGTTCGACCGAGTCTTCGTGATGGATCACTTCTACCAACTGCCCGGGATCGGCGATCCGGACGACCCCATGTTCGAGTGCTACACGATGCTCGCCGCACTGGCCCAGCACACCGAGCACGTCGGCCTCTCCGCGCTGGTGACCGGCAACACCTACCGCAACCCAGCGATCCTGGCGAAAACCATCACGACCCTCGATCACGTGTCCGGCGGGCGAGCCACACTCGGCATCGGCGCCGGCTGGTTCGAACTCGAGCACGACGCCTACGGCATCCCGTTCAACACCTTCACCGAGCGGTTCGAGAAGCTCGAGGAGGCGCTCCAGATCATCGTCCCGATGCTCAACGGCGAGCGACCGACCCTCAACGGCACGCACTACAAGGTCTCCGAGGCGATTAACTCGCCCGCGCCACTGAGCAAGATCCCGATCATGATCGGCGGCTCCGGCGAGAAGAAAACCCTCCGCATGGTTGCCCAATACGCCGACGAGTCGAACCTGACCGGAACTGCGGACGACATTCCTCGGAAGCTCGAGGCGCTCGCCGGGCACTGCGAGGCGCTCGGCCGAAACCGCAACGACATCAAGGTCACCAAGCTCGTAATGGGGGTGTGCGCGCCGACCATGGAAGAGGCCAACGCGTCGATCGACGAGTTCGTTGCCCTACACGGATGGCCGGCCGAGGTCGCTGACCTCTACCGCGCCATGGGTACCGTCGGCGATCCCGACACGTTCGGCGAGCAGATCAGGGCGATGATCGAGGCCGGGATCGACGGGGTGACCCTCAACCTCTGCACGGTCGGACACGACCCCGACCTGATTGCGCTCACGGGGGAATGCGCGGACGCTGCCATCGGTTGACCCCACCATGGTCGACCCCAGCCCCGCCGACATCGAGTTCTTTTGGGATCCGGTGTGCCCATTCGCCTGGATCACCTCTCGGTGGGTGAAGGATGTCGGCGAGCAAGCCGGGTTAACCATCGACTGGCGGTTCATCTCGTTGCGATTGCTCAACAAGGACAAGGACTACGCGACCGAATTCCCTCCCGAGTATGAGCAGGGCCACATGGCCGGGCTGCGCTTCCTTCGGGTCGCAGCAGCCATCCGGGCTGAACTCGGCCCCGAGCCGATGGGCGCGCTGGTCGACGCCTACGGGGAAAGTTGGTGGGACCTCAGCCCGGAGGAGGCGGCAGAAACCGGGGCCCGGAGTCAGCTGAGCACCGATGCCCACGCCCGCTCGGTCCTGCGGGCCGCCGGCCTCGATCCCGATTACGCCAGCGCCCTCGAAGACACCTCCTGGGACGAACTGCTCGAGGAGGAGACCGAACTCGCACAGCGCCGCGCTGGTCGCGACATCGGCACACCGATGATCACCTTCAACCGGCCGGATGGCCGCGCACTGTCCTTTTTCGGACCCGTCATCTCCCGAGTGCCATCAGCTGCCCAGGCCGTACCCCTGTGGGAAGCCGTCACCACCCTGGCCGAGTTTCCGGGCTTTGCCGAGATGAAGCGCAGCATGCGAGAGGTGCCGCAGTTGCGGGTGATCGGCGGGCTCACCGACGAGCCTGAACAAGAGGACTGGACCGGCGGACATCGGCGAGGCCACCTGGCCAGCGATCGCAAGGCGCCGTCCCCCGAGTGAGTTCGTTCACGATCGAGGCGCTGCGGTATCAGACGCCCCACCCGCACCATCTCGAAGCCGACCGAGTCGTCATCGCCGTCACCGACGGGCTCATCGATGCGGCGGTCCCGGCGGGAACGCCTGATGCTGCGGCGCTCGCAGACCGTCCCGGTGAGCACCGCATCCTGGCCGAGACCCACGCACTCGTGCCCGGCTTCGTCGACCTCCACGTCCACGCCCCGCAGTGGCAACAGAACGGAACGGCATTGGATCTGCCGCTCGATGAGTGGCTCTTCACGTACACCTTCCCGCTCGAAGCACGGTTTGCCGACCCAGCGATCGCCGAAGCGGTGTACCCCGATCTTGTCGGCACCCTGCTTGCGCATGGCACGACCACTGCGGTCTATTTCTCGTCGGTGCACGAGGAAGCGACCCTGGTCCTCGCCGAGACCTGCAGACGGCTCGGCCAACGCGCCTTCGTCGGTCGGGTTGCCATGGACCACCCCGAGGGCACTCCCGAGTTCTACCGAGACGCAGACGCCACGACCGGTGTGGCGGCTAGCCGGCGTTCGGTCGCCGACGTGATCGCCATCGATGGTGGTCGGGGTCTCGTCCGCCCGATCCTCACCCCTCGCTTTGCTCCAGCGTGCACCGACGACCTGCTCCGCGGTCTGGGAGCATTGGCGGCCGAGACTGGCGCCCTCGTTCAAACCCACTGCTCAGAAAGCGACTGGCATCACCGGTACGCGTTTGAACGCTTCGGCATGAGCGACACCGCAACGCTCGACCGCTTTGGGCTGCTGCGAGAGCACACGATTCTGGCCCACAGCAATCATGTCGGGCCTAACGACATCGGACGCATCGCCCAGCAAGGTGCCGCCATCGCCCATTGCCCGATCAGCAACGCCTACTTCGCCAACGCCGTGCTGCCCGTACCCGAGATCCTCCGCGCCGGGGCGAGCATAGGCCTCGGTACCGATATCGGTGCGGGGGTGCGGCCCGGTGTCTTCCAGCAGATCCACGACGCAGTCACCTTCTCGCGAATTCGTCAGGATGGCGTCGACGCAACCCGTGCCCCGGGCGAGCGAGGCGTCGCTGATGCTGCGATCGACACCGTCACAGCCTTCTGGCTCGCCACCGCGGGCGGCGGTGATGCCCTCGGCCTCCCGGTCGGCCTTCTCGAACCGGGATATCGGTTCGACGCCGTCCTCTTCGACACGGCGAGTCCGGGCGGCGCGATCCGACCACTCGACCTCGATGACCACGCCCGCCGCTTCGAGAAACTGGTGCGCCTGGCAACGATCCACGACATCGCCGAGGTCTGGGTCGACGGGACCTCGGTCCGCGAGCGTCGCGGCCCGTCCCCCGAGCAGCGCCACAGCAGGTCTGCATGACCCAGTTGCGACACTCGTCGATTGGTGACGGATTCGGCTCTGAGAGGCGCATAGCGGCCCTGGGTTGCGTAGGGTCGAGAGCGAAATCGAGCCCATTCCCTTGCGGCGACACAGGAAGACCTCTCCGTGCTTGGTAACGCCACCTTCAGCTTCGACGACGTCGCCATTGTCTCGGTCGAGGCATGCGACGCTCCCGAGGTCGTGACCTCGGCCCAAATCGACGAACGGCTCGCCCCCTTTTACGAACGCACCGGGGCCTCGCCTGGCCTGCTTGAGTCGCTCGCAGGGATCAGCCAGCGGCGTCAGTGGCCCGAAGGTGTCTCGTTCATGGAGGCCGCTGCGCTTGCCGGCGAGAAAGCGATCGAATCATCGGGTATCGATCGGGCCCGCATCGGTTTGCTCCTGGATTCCAGCGTGTGCCGCGAGCGGCTCGAGCCATCAAGCGCCGTGACAGTCCACGACCTGCTCGGGCTGCCATCGACCTGCCTCAATTTCGACATCTCCAACGCCTGCCTCGGCTTCCTCAACGGCATCCAGGTTGCCGGATCGATGATCGAGACCGGCCAGATCGATTATGCGATCGTCGTCGACGGCGAGGGAACCCGTCAGATCCACGAGACGACAATCCAGAAGCTGCTGCACCCCGACTCCACGGTCGAGGACCTGTTCGAAAACTTTGCCACCCTCACCCTCGGCTCAGGGGCCGCCTCGATGGTGCTCGGCCGCCACTCCGAAAATCCAGGCAGTCACCGGGTCAAGGGCGGCTTCTTCCGGGCGGCGACCCGACATCACGAGCTGTGTGTTGGCTCGCTCGACGGCATGCGGACCGACACCCGCGGGCTGCTCGAGGCCGGGACGGAAGTCGCCAAACTGGCGTGGGAAGATGCCGGCGACAAGTCCGGCTGGTTCGACATGCGCTACTACATCCTCCACCAGGTCTCCCAGGTCCACACCCAAGCCGTCATCGACACCCTCGGGATCGACAGCGATCGCGTGCCTCGAAGCTTCCCGGAGTACGGCAACATCGGTCCTGCCGCCATCCCAGTGACGCTGGCCAGCGTCCAGCACGACCTGCAGCCCGGCGACGGCGTCATGTTCCAGGGGATGGGGTCGGGAATCAACGCCGCGGTCGTCGAGATCGAGTGGTGACCGACCGGTCGCAGCCGTCAAACCTGCGACCGCCTGACGACCTCGACGGGTGGGACCCAGCATGGTCCCGGATCGTCGACGCGCCGGATCACGCAGGCATGCCCCGTCGATGGCATCTCCTCGACACCGGACCTGCGGACGCTCGACGAACCATCCTTGCCGTCCACGGCAACCCGACCTGGGCCTACACCTGGCGCCACCTGGCGGCTGCGGTTCCCGGCGACGTCCGGGTGATCGCTCCTGACCAACTCGACATGGGCTTCTCGGAACGAACCGGGGTCCACCGCCGCCTCGCCCAGCGGATCGACGACCTCCTTGCGCTCACCGACAGCCTCGAGCTCACCGGCGACGTCGTGGTGGTCGCCCACGACTGGGGCGGACCCGTGGCGTTGGGCTGGCTGGAGCGCACCTCTGCGGTCGTCGACTCTCCGATCGAGATCACGGGCCTCGTCCTAACCAACACTGCCGTCCACCAGCCTCCGGAGGCGTCAGCACCGACGCTTATCCGCAACGCTCGCCGCCCCTGGCTGCTGCCGCGTGCGACCGTCGACACCACCGCCTTCCTTCGCGGCATGTTCGAGCTGTCGAACCCGCGAACGCCAACGGCGGCCCGCCGCGGCTACCTCGCCCCCTATGGCTCCCCCGACCGTCGCCGGGCGATCGCCGAGTTCGTGGAAGACATTCCGCTCGAGCCCGACCACCCGACCGCAGGCTGCCTCGACCAGGTGGCCGCCGGGCTCGCCGACCTGCATGCCGTTCCGACGCTGCTCGTCTGGGGAGCGGGCGACCGGGTGTTCTCCGACATCTACCTGCACGACCTCGAGGCCCGACTCCCCCACGCTGAGGTGCATCGCCACCCCACCGCCGGCCATCTCGTCTCCGAAGACATCGACGTGGCGTCGATCGTGACCGACTGGCTCGAAACACTCGACGACGCTGACCACCGCCGCACCGAATCGAGTGCCGCCGACCCCGTCGACCTCACCGCCCGCCTCCGTGACCCAGCGGTCGGCGAGCGCGTCGCCATTGCAGAACTCGGCGAACAACGGACCGTCACCTTCTCCGAACTGGACACATTGGTTCAGGCGACGGCCGAGGGTTTGCTCACTGCGGGCGGCGTTCGTTCCGGTGATCGCGTTGCACTCATGGTGCCGCCCGGCATTGACCTCGCTGTTGCGCTGTACGCGTGTTGGCGGGCAGGGGCCGTTCCGGTGCTCATCGATAGCGGTCTCGGGCCCCGCCAAATGAGCGCAGCGATGCGCGTTGCCAACCCCGACCACGTCATCGGCGTCCGGCGGGCGCTTTCGGCCGCCAAGGCATTGCGCTGGCCCGGCCGCCGGATTGCCGTGGCATCCCTCCCTGCGGCGACACGGCGCCTGCTCGGCGTCGAACACGATCTCGAGTCGTTGCGTCAGGACCGTCGACCGGTCGACCTCCCTACCATCGACCCTCAGGCGGAGGCTGCCGTCGTCTTCACATCGGGGGCGACGGGGCCGTCGAAGGGGGTTCGCTACGGCGCAGCTCAGATCGACGCTCAGATCCGCCTGCTCATCGAGCGGTACGAGATCGGCCCCGACGATTCGTTGGTCGCTGCGTTCGCACCGTTCGCCCTGTACGGGCCGGCGATGGGCATCACATCGACCGTGCCAGACATCGACGTGTCACGACCGGGTTCGCTGACCGCGAGCCTGCTGCGGGACGCAGTCGACGCCGTGGACGCAACGCTCGTGTTTGCCTCACCGGCTGCGGTCCTCGGGGTCGTGGAGACCGCCGACACGGTCGAGGGACTCGATCGCGCTCCGCTCGACCGAGTTCGATTGCTCCTGTCGGCGGGAGCGCCGGTACCCGCCCACGCGCTCCGAAACCTGGTTGACGAACTCCTTCCCAACGCGACGGCCCGAACGCCGTACGGCATGACCGAATGTCTTCCGGTCGCTGACATCGATCTCACAACACTTGAGGTGCTCGATGAGCGCAGCGAGGGTCTTGCCCACCTCGGCGTTTGTGTCGGCGACCCGCTCCCGGGAGTCGAGATCGCCATCGCCCCGCTCGACCATCTCGGGAACACAGCGTCGGCACCGACTCACGAGACAGGCCGTCTGGGAGAGGTGTGGGTCCGGGCTCCACACCAACGCCTTGGGTACGACCGCCTCTGGCACACCACGCATCTGGCGTCACCGTCGGGCGGGTGGCACGCCACCGGTGACCTCGGTGCCGTCGACCACGACGGGCGGCTCTGGATCGGTGGCCGGATCGGCCATGTCATCCGCGCCGCCGCTGGGCCGGTCGCACCGGCCGCGATCGAACGGGCGGTGGATCGACTTGATCACGTCCGCCGGTGTGCAGCGGTCGGGGTCGGACCGCCAGGCGCCCAGATCGTCGCCATCATTGCCGAGACAGCCGACGCTGGCCGGCGGCCGCGGCAAGCCGACCTCGCCCGTCTCGACGAGATTCGCCGCACCGTCGATGGCACCGTTGGACTCGATGTTGCCGCGTGTCTGGAACTGCGGTCGCTGCCCGTCGATCGACGCCACAACTCCAAAATCGACCGCAGTTATCTTGCCGCCTGGGCGGCTCAGGTGTTCGAGGGCGGTCCGGTGCGGAACCCATGAGAGTGCTCGTCACCGGCGCAACGAGCCTTCTCGGCTCCTTCACTGCGAACACGCTGCGCAACCACGGTCACGACGTCGTCACCCTCCAACGCAGCCGATCCGAACTCGTCGGCGTGACCGAGTATCTCGGATCGATCACCGACCGAGCCGTCGTCGAGCAAGCGATGGCCGGTGTCGATGGGGTCATCCATCTGGCGGCCAAAGTCGATCCCGTGGGCGACTGGTCGGACTTTGCCTCGGTCAACGTCGACGGCACCACCATCGTGCACGCAGTCGCGGCGGAGGCTGGTGTGAGCCGATTCGTCTACGTCTCGAGCCCATCCGTTGCCCACGATGGGTCGTCGATCAGTGGCGAGGGCGCAGCACCAGCCGACCCTGAGCACGCCCACGGTCACTACTCCGTGTCGAAGGCCATCGCCGAGCGGCATGTCCTCGCAGCCTCCTCTGCGGCCCTACCAGTCGTAGCGATCCGACCCCATCTCGTGATCGGCCCTGGCGACACACAGTTGATCGGACGGATCCTCGACCGCGCTCAAGCTGGGCGCATGCCGCTCATCGGTTCGGGACTCGCCCTCGTCGATACCACCTGGGTCGACAATGCCGCCGACGCCCTCGTTGCTGCTCTCCACTCGCTTCCGGCTACCGCTGGTCGAGCACTGGTGGTGTCGAACGGTGAACCTCGCACCGTCCACGAACTGATTGAGCGGATCACCACCGCCTGTGGTGTGGCGTGGTCGCCACGATCGGTCCCGGCCCGCGCCGCCGTCGCCGGAGGCGCCGCCGTCGAGTCGTTGTGGGGAAAGACAAACCGGGACGGGGAACCTCCGATGACGGCATTCGGGGCCGAGCAACTCTCGACCGCCCACTGGTTCGACCAACGAGCGACATGTGCGGCCCTCGACTGGGAGCCACGGGTCAGCCTCGCGGAGGGATGGCGACAGCTCGCCGCCGCCAACCGGCCCAGTTGACGCGTCAGCGACGCTCGCCTCGAAGCCGGTCGATCGCCCGTCGATCCTTCTTCGTCGGCCGGCCACTTCCCCGATCTCGCTGAGCGAACACCGGGAGATCGACATGATGCTGCCGCTTCGGTGGAGGTGGGGAACGGTCCTCGATGCACTCTGCGGCTCGCGCGGCCGACACCCGCTTCTCGATCAACTCCTGCGCCACATAGACGATGGTTCGATCCCGCCGCGCTGCCGCCACGACATCACCGACCTTGACCTTTGCCGCCGGCTTGACGATGTCGCCGTTGATCCGAACCCGACCGGCCGAACAAGCATCCGTGGCCTGACGCCGGGTCTTGAAGACCCGAACCGACCACAACCACTTGTCAACCCGGACACCCATGGCTGCAGTGTGGCAGGCTGACGGCTGTTCCGGCGCCACGCTGTGCTTGAAGCCACGTCGTGGAAGCGCCAGGATCTGACCACACCGTGACGACAGCTGGAGGGACGCCGTGCAGACACCGATGACGATCCGTGATCATCTTGAACGGGCGAAGCTCGTCTACGGCGACCGGATCGGGATCTTCGATGAACCCGATCAGCCTGCACCGAGCCTCGGCGATCTCACCTATCGCCAGTTCTACGACCTGGCCCAGGGGATGGCGGCGGGGCTCGACGACCTCGGCCTCGACCAGGGCGCCCGGGTCGGGATCGTGTCGCAGAACTCCGCTCGACTCCTGACGACCCTCTTCGGTGCCAGCGCCTGGGGACGTGTGGCGGTTCCGATCAATTTCAGGCTCGGCCCCGACGAAGTGCAGTACATCGTCGAGCACTCTGGTGCCGAAGTGCTCATCATCGACCCCGAACTCGTCGATACCCTCGGCGACATTCCCGTGAAGCACCGGTTCATTGCGGGCGAGGAGTCCGACTCGCTGTTCAAGGTTGACGCTGAAGCCCGGCCCTGGACACCTGACGAGACGGCAACCGCCACCATCAACTACACCTCAGGCACCACGGCCCGACCCAAGGGCGTCGAGATGACGCACCGCAACCTGTGGAGCAACGCTGCCATCTTCGGCTGGCACACCGGCGTAAACGACCGCGACGTCTATCTCCACACGCTTCCGCAGTTCCACTGCAACGGGTGGGGCATGCCCTACGCGACAACCGCAATGGGCGTTCCTCAGGTGAACCTTCGCAAGGTCGACGGGCCGGAGATCCTTAGCCGGATCGAGCAGCACGGAGTGACCCTGCTGTGCGGCGCACCTGCGGTGGTGGCCGCCATCCTTGACGCCGCCGCCGACTGGGATGGCGAAGTACCCGGCAAGGACAAGGTCCGCATGGTGGTCGCCGGCGCCCCTCCCCCGACCCGAACGATCGAACGGGTCGAAACGGAGCTCGGTTGGGAATTCATCCAGATCTACGGCCTGACCGAGACCGCCCCGCTGCTCACAATCAACCGCACCCGCAGCGAGTGGGATGACGACACCCCCAACGAGCGGGCCCAAAAGCTCAGCCGGGCCGGCGTTCCTGCCGTCGGGATCACCATGGCCACCGACAGTTCCGGCGAAGTCCTCGCCCGTGGCAACCACATTCTCAAGTCGTACTGGGACAACCCGGAAGCGTCGGCTGAAGCGCTGGCTGACGACTGGTTCCACACCGGCGACGGCGGCTTCATCGACGAGGGCGGGTATCTCACGCTCCAGGACCGCAAGAAGGACGTCATCATCTCCGGCGGTGAGAACGTGTCATCGATCGAGGTCGAGGACTGCCTGTTCTCCCACGAAGCCGTCGAGGAGGTTGCGGTCATCGGTGTCCCCGACGAGAAGTGGGGCGAAACGGTCAAGGCGCTCGTCGTCGTCGGTCCCGATGCACAGGTCACGGAGCGGGACCTCATCGACTACTGCCGGGCGAAGATCGCCCACTACAAGTGCCCGACATCGGTTGAGTTCCGGGACGAACTCGCCCGGACGGCCACCGGCAAACTCCAAAAGTTCAAACTTCGGGCGCCCTACTGGGAGGGCGTCGACCGCGGCATCAACTGAGCGGGCGGTCAGTGACGGGGCGGAGGCCCCGGCACGATGTAGCCGACGCCTTCGACATAGCGGGCGTTGGGAGGCACCGGGCGGTCATCCTCTGGGTCGAGAACCCAGCCGTGCCCGTCGACCCAACGCGGCGGGCGGGCTTTCGGCACCCCACCGGTCGGGGTCGCGTCGGGAGCCGGTGACAGGTCACCGGCCCAGGACGGTAGGGACACCGGCTCTGATGGTGATGCCCGAGTCGGCAAGGTGGGACGGAACGGCGGCGGATCGGTCGGCGGCCCGGCGGAAGGCTCGGCCCCTGTAGGCGGTCCGCTCCCCTCCGACGGGGGAATCGGCTCGGCCGGTCGTGCCACCACGGGTCCCTGCGCTCCGGCCGCGCCAGGCGGAGCCGACTCGGAGGTATCCGAGGGCACGACGGGAGTCGATGGCGGAGTGGCGGGAACGACGGGCGTGGATGGAGGGGTCACCGGTTGCTGAGGTGGTGCGGCCGTCTGGGGTCGAACGGGGGCAATGTGGGTGGTCGGTGGGGGCACCGTTGGTGAGGCGGTCGTGACGTCGGGGCGCGCCGGCGCCGGACGGGCCGCCTGCGGTTGCGGCTGGCGGACGCGGCGAGGTGCTGGCTGACGCCGCTCCTCAGGCCAGAGCCAGGAGGCAACCAGAAGCCCAACACCGATCACACCGAGGACGGTCGACGGCACCAGCGTGGTGCGAAGCAGGGCGGTGAGCAGCGCAGCGAAGATCTCGGCCTGGTCCGGGAAGACGAACCGAACAAGCGCTGGGGCGCCATAGCCAAGCAGGAGATAGACCGCCGTAGTGCCGATCGCCCAGAAGGCTGCCCGGCGAAGAACCGATGGCCGATCGCTGGTGGTCAAAAAAGCCAGCAGCACCAGCACCACGGAGATACCGGCCAGGTACGGCACCGACGTCTCCAGAAGGTCTCGTACCGGACTCGAGTTCGGGATCCGTTCCGTCGGCAACTCCACCGACCAGTTGGTGTCGGCTGGGATCGCAGCTGCAGCGTCCGGCGAGATCGTCGCGATCTGCTCTCGAGCGACCGCAGCGACCGGGTTGAGATCGAGCGTTTGTGGGACCTCGTCGAGTCCCAGGAACGACCGATGGGTTTGTCCGAACGAGTCGATCACGAGATCGGTCACGCGTGGATCGTTCAGCACGGCGAGCGCTGCGGCGTCGACCTGCTCGGCAGTCAGGGGGACGTCATCGGGGAGGGCCGCCTCGATAGCGACGCCGATGTTCTCGGCGAGTTGTTCCGTGACGGCGTCGTTCTCAAGCAGTTCGCGAGCGACGGTGGCCGACCGGTCCTCGTCGAACACGGTCCGCAGCGCCAGGTACCCCGACCATGCGACCGAGCCGATCAGTAGCGCAGGGCCGAGGATGAGTCCTGCGATGACGCGCCGAAACATGGGGTCATGGTGCCACAGCACCGCTTGCCGGAGGTGTCGGGTTGACCCGGCACGCGCTGCGCGGATCTGACCGCTCGTTGAGGGGTTCGCCAGCATTGCTGCTGCGTGTCCACGGGGACAGTTCCTGTCGAGAGGGAGCGGCCCCACAACCCGTATTTGAGCACGCCTCCAAGTAGGGGTACGTTCACAGATGTGACACCTGTTGCATCTGATTTCACAACCGATCAACGCCTGCGGGCTCGCCGAGATCGCGCCGACCGTGAGCGCTCGGAGGTCAGGGCTCGAATCCTTGCATCGGCCCGCAAGACGCTTCGGGAACACACCATGTTCGATCTCACGATGCAGCGCCTTGCAGCCGACGCTGGCTTGAGTCGCCAAACCATCTACCGACACTTCCCTTCCGTTCAGGACATCTTCCGGGCGCTGTCAGACGAGGTGATCTCCGAGATTTACTCGAATCTGCCTGACCTCCCCTTGAGCGATCCGAACTATGTGGCGGCGTTTGTCGACGTTGCCCTTTCGGTGTTCTGTGAGGACCCGAAGGTTGTCCGCGTCCTCGTGCTTGCCTCGGCGATCGGCCGCGCAACCAGCGACTGGGCCCAAGTCGACCCCGAAGACGTCTTGTTGTCGGCCTTGTCCGCCATGCCCCCGGCGAACCGGCCGGTTTCCCCCGATCCCAGCGTTGCGGCTCGGATCTTGATCACCTATTTCCGCGGTGCGCTTTATGGATGGGCTGCAGGGTTCCTCAGCGATGTGGAATTTGCCAAAGAAGTACGAAAGGCCGGATCGCTCACCATCGCATGAGCGAACTCGACCCAATGTCCGACCGCCGACGAGTAACAAGCCCAACGCAGTCAGTACCCGCACGGGCAGTGCTCGGCCTGCTCACGCTCCTCGCACTCGCTTCGACGCTGGTTGCTGCATCGACGGCCCCGCTTTCGGCCACGACTGGGGCGACGGGCGATCTTGATACGACGTTCGACACGGACGGCTGGAACACGATCACCGGAACTGACCTCTGGTTTGAGGCTGCGTCGGTCGTTGTGCAGTCGTCGGGGAAGGTGGTGGTTGCGGGTGCCCGGATGAACGGGTTCCAGTTCGACCCGTTGATTGCCAGGTTCAACACTGATGGCAGTTTGGACACGACGTTCGGTTCCGACGGGACCGGGATCGTGGTTGAGCCGTGGCCGGACGGCGAGACGATCTTGGAGTGGGTGAACCGGTCCGGGGCGGCGGTTGATGTTGCGTTGCTGTCCGATGACCGGATCGTGGTGACGAGTTCGCCGTCCGGTGACAATGAGAAGCACGGCATCATGTTGTTCACCGCCGACGGGGTGTTGGACACCAGCTTTGACGGCGATGGCCGTCTCAAGATCGCGAGTGGCGGACCAAACTGGGACGTGTGGACCACAGCGGTCACCGTCACATCCGACGACAGAATCATGATTGCCGGAACCAGTCCCGACAACAGCTGGGACTACCGGATGAAGGTGTACCGACTGAACACCGACGGATCTCTCGACACGTCGTTCAACAACGACGGCATGCGCAACGTCTCTTTCCCGAGTTCGGTCGACAACCTCGCCAACGCCGTGGTGATGAGCGGAGACAAGACCGTCTTCGGGGGGTCTGCGGCAGACTCTTGGAGTCGTCACGACATGGGTATCGGGCAACTGACGTCTGACGGGCGTAACGACACTGCGTTTGCTTCAGGCGACGGCCGCACCTACGTCGATTTCGGTTTCGGTGATTCCGATGTTCGGGAACTGCTCGTTCAAGCTGACGGCAAGATCGTCGCGATCGGCGAGTCGCAGGTCTTCGACAACGATGATTCTGTCGCAGTCACGCGCCTCAACGCCGACGGATCGCTGGACACGTCGTTTTCCGGAGACGGCAAGTTTGCCCACGACTTCGGCACCGGCAGTTCCTTCGGGTGGGCTGGGGCGCTCGATGCGGAAGGCCGAATCGTGATCGCCGGCCAGTACAACAACGGCGCCAACGACAAAGCGTTCGTGATGCGACTCACCACCGCCGGCGAGCTCGACACGAGCTTCGGAACCGGCGGCATCAAGACGTTTGACTTCGTCGCCGACCACGCCGAGAAGTTCAATGCCATCGCCGTGCAGGGAAACGACATGGTCGTCGCGGGGGGCTCTGGGTCCGATCTCTTGGTCGCTCGACTTACCGATCTGTATGGGTACACCATTCTGGATGAGTTCACCGTGATCGACGGCGACTTCCAATACCCGAACCACATCCCGCTCACCGAAGACGCACTGGCGTCCCACAACACGCCGCTCGAACCATGCGGCCAGCTCACCTTCACCCTCGCAGACGGGATCCCGCCAACCATCGGAATTCTCACGACCGATGGTGCAGCGCGGGCTGACAGCTTCGACCCCGACACGCACACGCTCGGCGTCACCGACTCGGTCTCGTCGTCTCAGCCCGGCTACAACTTCGCCTGGACGTCGCAGTGGGCCCTTCGCTTCGTGGTGTTCGGCGGCTGGATCGGTGGCTCTGGCGAAAAGCACGCCCTCACTGGTTGGACGAACAACAACAACATCACGGACCCAGAGGGCACGAACTACGCGCCAGTCGAGTTCGCGCTCAACTACGGAAGCGACGGCTACCTCCGCCTGTATCGAGACGACGCACTACTTAAGACCAGCGCCAACACCTTCTCCGGCGACCAGACGCTCCACATCGCCGGTTTTGTTGACCAGCAACAAAGCAACCTCTACATCCCCACAGACTGGACGCTGACCGGCCCAGCCGAACTCGACATCACCTACGACAGCCAAAACGGATCAAACATCACCGACGGCGACGCAACCACCGAAGCCTGTGGCGCCATCGACGCGCTCCCAACTGCTCCGACCCGCACCGGATACACATTCACCGGCTGGTACACCGCAGCATCCGACGGGACCGAGATCACCGCTGGTGCAGCCCACGGCCAGGATGCTGACTTCACGTTGTACGCCCAATGGGCAGCCAACACGCTGGATGTCACCTACAACAGCCAGGGCGGCTCGAACGTCACCGACGGCGACGCCACCACCACCACCGGCGGATCAATCGCAACGCTTCCGACCGACCCGACCCGCACCGGATACACATTCAACGGCTGGTACACCGCAGCATCCGACGGGACCGAGATCACCGCTGGTGCAGCCCACGGCCAGGATGCTGACTTCACCCTGTACGCCCAATGGCAGCCCGTTCCAACGACGACGACCACAACGACCACAACTGCACCGCCGACGACCACGACAACGGCCCCGCCAACCACCACAACTGCACCGCCGACCACCACCACAACTGCACCACCAACCACAACGACGACCGTCCCGGTGATCGCAGGACCGACGATCACCGCGCCGCCTCCTGACACCCCGGCGACTACGACGACGTCCGAACCGCCCGCCACCACCGCCGGACTCCCCACAACCGGAACGACCCCGCCGGCATGGCCCGCACTCCTGCTCTTCGTCACCGGTTCCGTTCTGCTCCTCGCCGCCCGGCGCGTCCAACAAACCGCCACCTAGGAGCCCCGCCGTTGAGCGAATTACTCATCGCCCGCGCTGAGCAGGGACGGTCAGGGCAGGCCTGTCGCCACCGGGCCGAGAGGGTGTGACACGCTCGAGGGATGACACGCTGGTGGATCAACGGCGAACTCGTTGCGGGTGACGACGCTCACCTCTCTGTCGACGATCATGGCCTCACGGTCGGCGATGGCTGTTTCGAGACCACCCCCATCGTTCGCGGCACCCCGTTCGCGATGCGTCGCCACCTCGCTCGGCTCCGCCACAGCCTCGCCGGTCTCGGTATCGAACTCGCCACCACCGACGATGAGCTTCGCCAGGCGTGCCAACAGGTCGCCGACGCCAACCCTGAGGCTTCGATCATTCGCCTCACGGTGACTGCCGGGGCTGGCCCGCTCGGCTCTGGGCGGGGCGAGGGGCCTCCAACGGTCATGATCGGCGCAGCTCCAAGTCGCGGCTGGGATGCAACCGCCGCCGTCGTCACGGTCCCCTGGCCCCGCAACGAACGAGGGGCACTCGCCGGCATCAAATCGACGAGCTACGCAGAGAACGTCGTTGCCCTCGCCCACGCAAAGCAACGCAGCGCGTCTGAGGCGATCTTCCCCAACACGTTGGGACAACTCTGCGAGGGCACCGGGACCAACATCGTGGTCGAACACAATGGTCGGCTGGTCACGCCAACCCTCGCCAGCGGCTGCCTTGCTGGTGTGACACGGGCACTCGTGATCGAGACAAGTGACGTGGACGAACTCGACGTGCCAATCGAGGTGCTCGAGACCACCAGCGAAGCCTTTCTCACCTCATCGACCCGAGACGTCATGCCGATCGTGAGGATCGATGAGCGTGCGCTCGAACCCGGACCATTGACTGCTGCCGCAGCGACGGCCTTGGCGGAGCTCATGGCAACCGATCTCGATCCCTGATCAGCGGCACGACGGATCTCCGCTGCGCACATCGTCAATGCCGGGCGCGTCGCCACCGGCTCGCGCGGAGCCGAGCTGGTGACGAAAGCTCTGGCTCAGCCTCAAGATGGTCGATCGATCCGTTGGCGACGCCGTCGATGAATTCCGTCAACTGGGGCCAGCCCGTATCGAGCATCAGGTCATGGCCCCCATGGAGCTCTACCACCTGTGTTCGATAGGCGGCTGCGAGCTGGCGCTGTTCCTCCAGCGTGAAGATGGCGTCGCGCTCGGCAGCCACTACATGCACGGGGGTCGTGACCCGCTCAGTTCGTGGAGGACGAGCGATCATGGCGGCGATGGCTCGAGCTGATTCGTTCTGTAACCGTTCGACCACGGCACCAACGACCTCTTCTGGGGTGTCCTCGGTGAAGAAAAGCTGACGGACCGTGTCAGGGTCATCGACGAGCCGAATGAAGTTGGCGCTGAGCATTGCGCTCACCGTTCGGCGTGGATGCGACCGCAGGAGCCGCAGGTTGGCGGCCAGCGCACCCTTGAGGGGCACGGACGCGACGAGCACGGCGGCATCAACGTCGGCGGACTCCAAGTAGCGCTGAACGACGTAGCCGCCCATCGAATGACCGACCAGCAACGGTGGGTCCGCACAGGCAGCAACCGAGGTGCGGAGTGCATCGACGTAGTGGTTGATGGTGGTCCAGAGTCGATCGCGTCGGCCAGGTGTCTCGTGCCCGGGCAGCGCAATCGAGGTGACCCGGTGGCCACGCCGCTTGAGTTCAGCGTCGACATGCACCCAACACCAGGGCCCGTGCCATGCGCCGTGGACGACGATGATCTCGGCCATGGGCGCGAACCTAGCGAATCCCGTCAGCTGGGGTCTTCTCGGCGACCGTCGGCATGAAGCGCGAACCGGGAGGCATCAGCGCCATGGTTCGGATCGGGGCTCGGCCAGGGCCAACCACCGAACTGTGTACGTCGGTAGTCGTCGAAGGCCTGCATGATCTCCGCCCGGGTGTTCATGACGAACGGTCCATGCTGAGCGACCGGCTCACCGATCGGGCGACCCTGGAGCAGCATGAGCTCGATGCCGGTGTCGCCCGCAATCAAGGCAAGGTCCTGGCCGGACACCACGGCGGCGCCGGTGCGAGCGCTGATCGGTTCGCCATCCCCGATCTGCACTGTCGAACCAGCGAAGGCGTAGAGAACACGGAGGGTCTCCTCACCGGCGGCGCGGGGCATGACCCATCGGCCGCCGGGGCCGATCTTGATGTGCCAGACGGCGAGATCGGCCTCGGGCTTCGCCGCCCACGAATCGGGAGGAGGCGGAGGGGCCTGAACGTCACCGAGCCGCCCGGCGATGACGGTGACCTCGGTCTTCACCCCGCGGTCGTCGGTGGAGACAACGCGGGGCGTGCGTTCGTTCCAGAGCATCGTGAAGTACGGCTCGACCATCTTGTCGGCCGCTGGCAGGTTCAACCAGATCTGGAAGAGTTCACCGGTGTTCGGTGCGTTGCGGTTGACAAGGGGAAACATCTCGCAGTGCTGCACTCCCTGGCCGGCAGTCATCCACTGGGTATCGCCATGCCCGAAGCGGGCAGTCGCCCCCATCGAGTCGGCGTGATCGATCAGGCCCTGACGGACATGGGTGATGGTCTCGAAGCCGCGGTGGGGATGCTGAGGGAACCCCGGCACACGGGCACCGTGGTACATCGACCAGCCGTCCTGCTGAGAGAAGTCACTGCCGATCGCTCGACCCTCGAGTGCTGAGGGCGCCGGGCCGAGATCCTCTTCACCCGCCGGGTAGTGGTCGAGGTGATGCGCAACGAAAAGAAAGGGATCGATCGTCGGCCACTGGGCGCCGAGGGGGAAGGTCTGTAGGACGGGGGACACGGTGTCGGTGCTCATGCCTGCTCCAACGTAGCAACTCCGCAACTTATTTCAATCTTGAACCGTTGTCCGCGGGCTGACCACTCGGCCGACCACGAACAGCCGCACCCCCACCACGAACACCAACATGACGGCGTAGCGCCCAGTCGAGCGGGATTCGCTACGGTCCGGTCATGGCGACCGACCGCGAACCCACCAACGGGCCCGACCCGCTCATGCGAGCCCTCAGCGGGCTGGCCTTTCGATCGATCGGACCGGCCGGCCGAGGTGGCCGCATCGCCGACCTCGCCGTGCACCCGACCCGCCCCTCAACCTGGTACGTCGCCGTGGGTTCCGGAGGGGTCTGGAAGACAACCAACGCCGGAACGACATGGACACCGATCTTCGATGAGCAGTCGTCGTACTCGATCGGATGTATCGAGATCGACCCCCATCATCCCGAAACACTTTGGGTCGGGACGGGCGAAGCGGTCAGCGGGCGCCACGTCGCCTGGGGCGACGGTGTCTATCGATCCGATGACGGGGGTGCATCCTGGCGCTGCATGGGCCTCACCGCCAGCGAACACATCGCTGCGATCCTGATCGATCCTCGCGAGAGCGACACCGTCCATGTTGCAGCGGAAGGCCCGCTGTGGTCAGCAGGAGGCGAACGCGGTCTCTACACCACCCGGGATGGCGGAAAGACCTGGGAACCGAGCCTCACGATCGATGACCACACGGGAGTCACCTCGGCGGTGTTCGCTCCCGACGACCCAGACACGATCCACGCAGCGACCTACCAACGACGGCGAAACGTGCGCGCCTTCATGGGGGGCGGCCCCGGATCGGGTATCCACACCTCCCGCGACGGCGGCAAGAGTTGGGAACGAGCCACCAAGGGCCTTCCTTCCGGTGACCTGGGAAAGATCGGCCTCGCCGTAACACCCGCCGACCCGGCGATCGTCTACGCGACCATCGAAGCCCCCGACGAGCCCGGTCAGCACGAACCAACCAAGGGCTTCTACCGCTCAACCGACCGGGGAGGCTCCTGGGAACGCCGCAGCGGCTACCTCTCTGGGGGCACCGGCCCGCACTACTACCAGGAGTTGTTCGCGTCGCCCCACGATGCGGCGAAGGTGTACCAGATCGATGTCTTCCTTCATGTCACGATCGACGGCGGGGCGACGTTCAAGCCAGCAGAGAGCGGTCGGAACAAGCACGCCGACAACCATGTGGTGTGGATCGACCCGACCGATCCCAACCACCTCCTCGTCGGCTGTGACGCAGGGCTCTACGAGACCTTCGATGACTGTGCGACCTTCCGTCACATCCCGAACCTTCCGATCTCGCAGTTCTACCGGGTGGCGGTCGACGACGGATTGCCCTTCACGAGCGTGCTGGGTGGGGCCCAGGACCTCGGCACCCTCGCCGGGCCAACCCGCACCCGTCACGTCGACGGCATCCGGAATCACGACTGGTGGGTCCCGCTCGGTGCCGACGGCTACCAGGTCGCGTTCGATCCCCACGAACCTGACATCAGCTACCTCGAGTGGCAGGTCGGCAATGTCATGCGCCACGACCGGCGGACGAACGAACTCACCGATATCCAGCCAGTCCCGCACCCTGACGATCCCCCCGAACGGTTCAACTGGGACACGCCGATCGTCATGAGTCCGCACCAGGCGGGGCGCCTGTATGTCGCATCGCATCGAGTCTGGCGCAGCGATGACCGCGGCGACTCGTGGACGCCGATCAGTGGTGATCTCACCGGTGGCGACAACCGATACGAACGTCCGGTGGGTGATCGGGTCTGGAGCGTCGACGGACTCTTCGACCACATGGCGATGTCGTGGTCGGCAACGATCACCACCCTGTCGGAATCCCCGGTCACTGCCGACCTGCTCTACGTCGGAACTGACGACAGTCGACTGCACGTCACCGATGACGGTGGGGGCACCTGGCGATCAGCGCAAACCCCTGACTCCCTGCCCTCCGAAGCATTCATCAATGATGTTGAAGCGTGCCGCCATCACCCCGACCGGGTGTTCGTCGCCGCCGATGACCACAAGAGCGGCGATTATTCGCCCTACCTGTTCGAGAGCGAGGACCGAGGAGCGTCGTGGCGGTCGATCAGAGGCAATCTCCCCGACGGCATCATCATCTGGCAGATCGAGCAGGATCATCTCGACCCCGACCTCTTGTTCATCGGCGCAGAGAACGGGCTGTGGGCTTCGCTTGATCGCGGCACCCAGTGGCATCGCCTCGGGATGGGCCCTGCCGGCGACGGTGGGGGCGGTTCGCTCCCGACCATCTCCATGCGCGACCTTGCCCTGCAGCGGCGCGATGGCGACCTCGTGGCGGGGTCGTTCGGGCGAGGAATCTTTGTTCTTGACGACTACACACCGCTCCGTAACCTCACACCCGAGACCCTCACCGCCGAGGCCACGCTCTTCCCGATCCGGCGTGCTTGGCGGTATGTCCCCCATCTCGAGTCGCAGGCAGCTGGCCAACCCACCCTCGGGTCGACGGCATGGCGGGCTCCGAACCCCGACTTCGGAGCGATGATCACCTACCACCTTGCCGACGACATCCTCGGAGCGGCCGCAGCTCGTCGAGCGGGGGAACGCGCCGCCGAGGGCGACGCGCCGTTCCCGGGCTACGACGCGCTCCGCGAGGAACGGCTCGAAACGCCCCCGCTGCTCCAGCTCGTCGTTCGTGATCACGACGGCGGCGTCGTACGCCGCCTCGCAGCTCCGACGACCGCTGGACTCCACCGGGTCGCCTGGGATCTACGCGGACCAGCGACCGAGCCGGTCTCACTTGCCACGCCGGCCTTCGTTGAGCCGTGGGTGACCGAGCCGGAAGGGTCTCTCGTGCCGTCCGGCACCTACGCCGTTGAGTTGGTTCTGACACGAAGTGGCCAGGAACCGATGGTGCTCGCCGGGCCGGTACCCGTTGAGGTCGCTGATGTTCCCGGAGCCGGCCCTGGCGACCCGGACTTCTCAGCGGCGACCGACCGGCTTGCTCGCCAGGTAGCCGGAGCTGTCAAGGAGGTCGACACCGCCCGGAACCGGATCCGCCATCTTCGCGAGTCGATCGCGAACGCCACCGATGCCGACGGTGCACTTCATCAACAACTCGAGACGGCCGCCCGAGCGATCGAGGTTCTCGCCGACGACCTCACCGGCAACGCCGAACGACAGCGACTCCACGAGCCTGCTAGCCCTGGGGTCAAGGACCTGCTTGACCGGGTCGCCCACTTCGATCGCCAGACGACCGCTCCCCCGACCCAAAGTCAGCGCACGGCACTGGATACAGCCGAGGCCGCCTTCGGTCCGCTCCGCACGGCGCTGACCGCAGCGTTCGAGGAACTCGCAGCGGTTACCCACGCCATCGACGACGCCGGCGGCACGTGGACACCGCGCTGAGCGCTCCGCGCTTTACGGCGCAGCCCGACGCACGAGTGGGCTAGGCAACTCGATTCCCGCAGCTTGACGGCAACTTGGCAGGATCGAGACGCGGGCCAGAAGTGCGACGCCGAAACTTGCGGCATGCGGGAAACGGCGGCACTGCAAGACAGGCCTCTTGGGTTCTTCTATGGGTTGAGGAGTGCGCTTCTCCTTTACGCCTTGATCGGGGTGGTTGTCGTCGCCCTGATCCGGCTGACCTGATCCCGCCGAGCACCGTCGGGTGCCGGTCAGGCGACGTACGCTCGAAACGTGCGACTTCTCGGTGTCGACCTCGCTTCGCAACCAGCAAATACATCAGCCGCCCTGCTCGAGGCTGGTCGAGTTGTTGAGCTGTGGTCGTGCGTCGACGACGATCTCATCGTCACCATGGCGACCGGGTGCGACGCCGTCGGGATTGATGCACCACTCGGCTGGCCTGATGACTTCGTTGCGGCGATCACTGCGCACCACGGTGGACATCCTGTGCCTTCCGCTGAGCCCCGCGCCCTCCAACTTCGCCACACCGACCGCTTCGTTCAGAAGCAGACGAGGAAGCAACCGCTGAGCGTCTCGACCGACCGAATCGGCGTGGTTGCGTTGCGCGCCATTCGCCTCCTCGAGCGACTCGCTGGCCCGGGCGCTGACCGGTCCGGCGCCGCAGGCATTTTCGAGACGTATCCCGGTGGCGCCGTCGCCGCCTGGAATCTGGTCGAGCGAAGTTACAAGCGAAAAGACAGTGAGCCCGAGCGAGCGGTCATCACCGAGGCCCTCGCTGTTCATCTCGACCTGGGACCGTTCCGCGATCAGATGATCGACAGCGATGATGACCTCGATGCGGTCTTGTGCGCGCTCCTAGCGGGGCTCAGCATCAGGGGCTACACCCACCGCCCAGCAGAGAACGAGCAGGAACAAGCGCAACGCGAAGGCTGGATCCACATTCCCACCGGACCGATTTCCGATCTCGACCGGCTCCGCTGAACAAACGAAACCGCACGAATGACCGTGCGCTGACCACCGATCACCCGTACGCACCGCCGGTGCGAGGTTTGTCACCGGCGGTCTGGATCATGGGCGGGCTCTCAGCGTCGCTGGCAATGGGCTACGGCGTGCTGTTCACCATCGTCGCCGACTTTCGGGATGCCTACGGGATCAGCGAGACCGCAATCGGCTGGCTGATCGGTGTCGGATTCATCGCCGCATTCTTCGCTCAGACGTTCATCGCCCCCGTCGCCGACCGGGGTCATGCTCGGACCGTGATCCTCGTCGGGGTCCTCCTCAATGTGGCTGGGCTGCTCGGCATGGCATTCGGCGAGACGCTCGAGGTCTTGATGGCGGGCCGGATCGTCTCCGGGGTGGGGATCGGGGCATCGATGCCGGCAATCCGTCGGATCGTCATCCTCACCGACACCGACAACCTCGGTGAGAACCTCGGCCGACTGCTGAGTGCCGATGTCTTTGGGTTCGCCATGGGCCCGGCGGTGTCCGCCTTGCTCGTCAGTTCCCTCGAACTCAGCCTGGCGTCACCGTTCATCGTGGTTGCTGCGCTCACGCTCATTCTGTTGCCGCTCACCCGGCAGCTTGATGTCGAGGAGCGGGTTGACGAAAGCGGGCAGCGCCTTGCGGTCGATCTCCTCCGGTCTCGGGTGGTGGCTGGTGCGGTGGTGCTCGCAGCTGGTGTGTTCTTGATGATCGGAGCGTTCGATGCCATATGGGATGTCGTCCACGAAGATCTGGGGACCCCGGAATGGATGGCGAATCTCGGCATCACACTGTTCGCCGTTCCGCTCATCATCCTCGGACCGACCGGTGGCAGGCTCGCGCAACGCGTCGGGCCGTTCCGGATTGCCTGTGTCGGTCTCGTCGCCGGCGCGTTCTTCATCTTCGTGTACGGCCAGGTACCGAGCGGAACCTGGATCTTCGGCTTTGCCATGTTCCACGCCATCACGGACGCGCTCACAATTTCCGCTTCGGGGGTAGCGGTAGCGATGTCGGTTCCGGAGGAACGCCAGGCCGGCGCTCAGGGTCTGATCGGAGCTGCGCAGGCACTCACCGGAGGTATCACCGCCGGCGTGATCGGCGGGATCTACGAATCGTCCGGCCGGGCGGCGGCCTACACAACCGCTTCGGTTGCGATGCTCATCGTCACCGCTGGAGGGATGTGGCTGGCTGCCGACTTCTGGCGAAACCGGAGTCATGAACTCCACGCCGACTCGAACTCGGCCGACGGCGAACGACTGCCTCGGCTGCAGGCCCGGCGTCCAAAGCTTCGGGACCGCTGATCCCGGCCGAAGGCCACCTCCAGCCGAACACACAACCGCCCGGACGAGGACCAGGGGCAGCGGTCCGTCGGCCGGGCGGCGCGGGAGGTGGTGGTGTGATCACACCGTAAACCTCGTGTACGACGCCCAGGTATCGAGCAGGCCACGACCAGTTGAACATTCCGTGCAGCGTCCATGCGGGCCGCTATTGCGTGCCATCGGACTGGCTTTGGTAAACCGGTCCGCACGCAACTGCTCCGGAGGGATCCCCATGAAAGTCGACGGAGGCCTCGGCAACACACCCGATATCGCCACCATCATCGCCAACGCGAAGGCGCAGGAGGCAGCTGGCTATGACGGCGTGTGGACCGCCGAGACAAGCCACGATCCCTTCCTGCCCCTCGTCCTTGCTGCGGAGCACACCGAACGAATGGAGCTCGGCACGTCGATCGCTGTTGCGTTCGCTCGTAACCCAATGCTGCTGGCCAACCTCGGGTGGGATCTCCAGGCATTGAGCGGAGGACGCTTCAACCTTGGTTTGGGAACGCAGATCAAGCCTCACATCACCAAACGGTTCTCGATGGAGTGGAGCAAACCAGCGGCACGGGCGAAGGAGATGGTGTCGGCGATTCGAGCCATCTGGGACACCTGGGAGCACGGCGAACCGTTGGCGTTCCGGGGCGAGTTCTATACCCACACGCTGATGACGCCGTTCTTCACCCCCGACAAGGCCGACCTCGGCGACTTCGGACGCCCAAACGTGTGGCTGGCCGGGGTTGGTGAACTGATGACGCGCACAGCTGGCGAGGTGTGCGACGGCTTCATCTGTCACGGGTTTACCACCGAGAAATATCTCCGCGAAGTGACGCTTCCGAACCTGGCTGAGGGGCGCGAACGGGCCGGAAAATCACTCGATGGCTTCATGATTTCGGGTCCGTTCTTCGTGGTTACCGGCACCACCGAGGAGGAGTTCGAGCAGGCGATGGCGGCAACGAAGCAACAGATCGCCTTCTACGGTTCGACACCGGCGTATGCCAAGGTGCTCGAACTGCACGGTTGGGATGATCTGCAGCCGCGCCTCAACACCCTGTCGAAGCAGGGTGATTGGAAGGGCATGGGTGAGTTGATCGACGATGAGGTGCTCGACGCCTTCGCCGTGGTCGGTGAGCCCGACACGATTGCGCCGGGTCTCCTCGAGCGATACGGGGATGTCGTCGACCGGATCAGCTTCTACGCGCCAGGCCAGAGCGACATCCGGGCGTACCGCCCGGTCATGGACGCGATCAAAGCCGGATGAGCGAAGCCGGTCAGGCGTCCGGCGTCGGTTCGGGGTCGACCAGCCGGAAAAATTTTGCAGCGTTGTCGGCGAGAAGCGCGGCGCGCTGTTCCGCGGTGAGGCTCATGCTCGTCGCGATCTCGATGAACGCGTCCCAGAGTGTCTCGTAGTCGACCGAGACCTTGTCCATCGGAAAGTTGGAGGCGAACAGACACCTGTCGACGCCGAAGGTCTCGATGCCGAAACGGACATGCGGTTCGAGTGCATCAACGACCTCAGCCACCGACGGCCGCTGGTCTCGTTGATGGAAGCCGAACCCGACGATCGGCATGAGGAGACCGGAGAGTTTGCAGTGCACGTTCGGGTTTGCCGCAACGGCAGCGAGTCCGGCGTGCCATTCGTCGAGAATGCGATCCCGTTCGGCCTCGGTTTCACCCTGACCGCCGTGGGGGCCAGCAAGCCCGACTGGCGTGCCCATGTGGTCGAGCATGAAGGCCGTCATCGGAACATCGTCAGCGAGTGACGCAAGGTCGTGGAGTTGGTTGTGGTAGCACCACGCCTCGAAGGTCAAGCCGCGTTGCCCAAGGGTCACCAAGCCGGCTCGCATCTCGTCGCTGCGGATCCGGGCCGGGTTCGTCCATGTGTGGACTCGCTTGTCGTCGTGAGCCGCGAGAATGTCGCGAATCCCGCGGAGGCGGCCGCTGGCGATTGAGTGGGCATCGAGTTGGGCTTCGAGCGCGTTCGGGTCATCGACGACGGCGTGACCCACGATGCCGAGCGGGGGCGACTCGAGTTGGTCGAGCCACTGAGTCTCCCCAACCGGACCGAGCGTCCCCCGAGCCGTCCAACCTGCCTCGACGTGCACGATGCCTTCGACCGCGTGGTGCCCGACGGCGGCGCGGAAATCGGCTGGCAGGTGCGGATTCATGACGTACTGGGTATCGCCCACGAACTCGACAAGTGGGGTCGGCGTCAGGGCGCGACCAACACGATCCAGCATCGTGGGAAACCGTCCGAGCAGCTTCACCAACGGCGTGATCTGTCGCGGCGTGGTCCGCGGGTCCCACAAATGAACATGGGGATCAATGATCCGTGGCCGTTCAACATTGCTCACTGCGCTGACCGTACTCCTCGGTTTGGCGCCCGGGCTAGGCCACTCGTGGCGAAATCAGTCCGTTGAGAGACCGAGGATCCGGCGAGCGTTCTGCGCCAGGAAGGGTTCCCAAACATGGTCGCGTAACGGAAGGTCGGCGAGTTCACGGACGATCCGCTCAAGGCTGAGCGCCATCGGGAAATAGCCGCCGTAGAGGACCTTCTCGACCCCTCGGGTGTTGACGTAGTCGAGGATTGCCGATGGGTAGTGGCGGGGCGCAAAAGCCGAGGTCGAATAGTGCAGACCCGGCCACTTCAGCATCAGCTTCACGGCGAGATCGGTCCACGGTTCCCCACCGTGACGCATCACGATGGTCAACTCCGGGAAGTCGTAACAGACGCGGTCGAAGCGCTCGACATGCTGCGGTGTGGCCGGTACTCGGGGTCCTGGAACACCGGCGTTGACGAACACCGGCAGCCCGAGTTCGACACAGGTCGCGTAGATCGGATACCAGGCCGCCGCGTCGATCGCCACCGGCGGCAGGGGCCCGACGGGAAAGATCGATACGGCGCGGGTGCCGTGGTCGGCGTGTTCGGTTCGGATGCGCCGAACTTCGCCGAGGATGTCGAGCGGCCTTCCGAGCTGTCCGACGTGGGTCTCAAGCACGAAGCGGTCGGGATGACGGTCGGCGGCCGCCAACGCTTCGGGCCGACTCGTGTTCACGAGGCCTACAGCGACGCCATAACGGTCCATTTCGGCAAGGGTTGCGTCGATCGGGTCTCCACGTTCGTCGGCGGGAACGTCACCGAACATGTACTCCGCCGTGTGGGCCGAGCCGCGATGCATCGACCGGACCTGTGGGAGCTCACGGTCGGTTCCTGCGGGCGCTGCGAACCCGATCATGGTGTCGACGATCGGGATCCCCTGCGACCCGGCCACGCTGGTTCAGGCCTCCTCGACCAGCGGAACGACCTGTTCGGCGAAGGCTGCGAGACTGTCGATGTATTCCGAGGCATCCCGAGCCCGGAACTTGAGATGCATGACATTGCAGCCAAGTTCACGAGCGGCCCGAATGTCGGCCGCAAGCCCCTCTACCCCGCCTTGCAGCCAATGCATCCCGATGTCGTCGGGCGGGTCACCGAGGATGTACCCCCACGGGGTCATGTAGCCGATATCGAGGGGCACGTCGGCAGGGCGTCCCGCAGCCTCGGCTGACTCGCGCATCACCTCGATCGCAGCGGGGTACTCCTCCTTCGGCAAACCCATCGGGATATACCCATCGCCGATCCGCCCGGTGCGACGCCATGCAGGCTTTCCTGCCCCACCGATCCAGATCGGGAGTTCGTCCTGAACGGGCTGTGGAGCCACCCCGACATCGGCATAGGAGAAGTGCTCGCCCTCATGGCTGACGTAGGTGTCAGCGAATGCCCCTCGAACAGCCTCGAGGGTTTCGTCGAGTTGCGCCCCCCGCGTTGCGAAATCGATACCGAGCGCATCGAACTCGGCCTCGACATGTCCCGCACCAACACCGAGAATCGCCCGCCCCTTCGACAGGTGGTCGAGGGTTCCGAAGGCCTTTGCCGTCTGGAGCGGATGCCGGTAGGCCGCGATCCAGACGACAGACAGCAGCCTCGTGTGTTCGGTGTGGGCAGCCAGATACGACAGGGTCGCCACCGTGTCGTACCAGGTCGTGGTCATCCGGGCGGCGTAGTCGTTGTCAGGGATTGCGATGTGGTCACAGACCCCGACAAACCCGAAGCCAGCCCGGTCAGCAGCCTTAGTGATGGCGACGAGATCATCGACGGTTGCCGTGTCCTCCCACGGGTCGACCAGCGTCCGGGTCAGTGTCTGGATCGGGAGTTGGATGCCGAACATCCAGTCGTGGGCGGAGGTGATCGCGGCCATGGCGCGAACCTAACGCAGGGGGTGCGTTGGCTCGCAATGCCCCTCCCCTCCCAAGGTCACGTGATGAAGTGCAGCGGGAGCGCTGTTGTCCGTTTCATTTCCTCCATCACGAACACGCTGCGGACGTCGTACAAATCGACCCGACCGATCAGGCGCTTGTAGAAGTCGTCGTACGCCTCGATCGACGGCACCACGACCTTGAGCGTGTAGTCGATCTCCCCACTGATCCGGAAGGCCTCAATGATCTCAGGAAGGTCATCGATCGCCGCTGCGAAGCGCTCGAGCCACGCTGCGCTGTGATCATTGGTGCGAACGTGAACCATCACGGTGACCCCGAGTCCGATTGCGGAAGGGTCGACGAGTGCGACCCGCCCGGTGATCACCCCCTCGCGTTCGAGGATCTGCACCCGACGCCAGCACGGGGTCGAGGTCAGCCCAACATGCTCGGCCAACTCCCGCGCCGTCAGCGATGCATCCTGCTGCAGGAGACGCACGATTTCCTGATCGATGTCATCCAGCTTCACTGATCTTTCTCCTGCTAGCAGTTTCAGTCGAAAAACATTCTACGTAATTCGCTTCGAAGGCGATGACTTGCACGGAAGCCCTACCGAACCTCACCTACGGTGGAGCCATGGCCGTCACGAACCCGTTCACCAAACACCCCCGCTCCGCTGGCGAGACCTACTTCCAGCACATGCGGGTCGCGCTCGGGTTCGCGCGACAAACCATCGGTGCTGGCCTCGCTGCGCTGGTTCACGCCTTCTTCCCGATGTTTCACGAGACCACAACGAGCGACCGGATCCGGTGCCTCAACGCGTGCATCGAGACTGGCGATCGCGACTCGATCACGATCGTGAAAGCCGCTCGCATCGCGCCGTGCGCCGACGCACGAGACACCGAGGCCGACTCGACGGTTTTGACCGCGTCGTAGCCTGCCGGGGACCATCACGGGGTGAGCGAACCCCAGGACCCCAACCTTCACCCCATCGAGATCGGCGACGCGGTCGCCGTCGTGACCGGTGGCGCAAGCGGCATCGGGAAAGGCATCGTCGGCGCCTTGCTGCGTCGAGGCGCAACGGTCGTGATTGCCGACATCGAACAATCGGCCATCGACGACACCGTGCGAGAGATGGACGGCCACGGCGACGTCTGGGGGATGCAGACTGACATCACCGATGAGCACTCGGTGAAGGCACTCGCCGATGCGGTCTATGACCGCCACGGGAAGGTCGACTTGCTGTACAACAACGCCGGTGTGACCTCCGGAGGCGGAGGCAAGCCGTGGCAGCAAGAACCCAACGATTGGCGCTGGTGTTTCGGAGTCAACGTGTTCGGCACCGCCATCTGCACCTCGGAGTTCGTCCCTCGCATGATCGAAGGTGGCCAACCCGGTCACATCGTCAACACCTCATCGGGTGACGGCGGCTTTGCGCCGGTGCCCACGGCATCGGTCTACGCCGCATCGAAGGCGGCCGTGAGTTGCTTCACCGAGGCGCTCCACCACAACCTCGTTTCGGAACAGACCCAACTGCGGGCATCGGTGTTCTACCCCGCAGGCGGTCTCCAGCGGACCGGGCTCTTCACGGCGCAACGGAACCGCCCTGAGCATCTCCAGCGGGTCGGCGAAGGCACTGGCCGCAAGAGCATGACCTTCGATGAGATGAAGGCGCTCCTCGAGCGCGCCGGCCGAGAGGTCAAGGAAGCGGACCTCGATGCGCAGGGTGACTTCGTCGTCCAGCAAACCCTCGACCGCACCTACATCATCACGATGGATCTCCGTGACACCGTGGATCTCCTCCACCGTCGCGCCGATGCGATCGGAAACCTGGAGGTTCCGCCCCATCACGGCATGCCCAAAATGACGTGACCAGAGCGGCTCGTCGTTTTCGGCTGAAGCTGACGACGCAGTCGCCTACCAGTCGTGGGTGAGCCCTGCTGCGACGCGCGGGAGCCAGCGATCAGCCATCTCGATCCCGGTGTTGTCGCCTTGGCCTTCGAACACCGTCAACACGAGGAGCTGAAAGACGGCATTGATCCGATAGGCCGCCTCCACCCCTTGGCGGAGTTCGGCGGCGTCGAACTCGACCCCGTGACTGGTGAGGGCTGCGTGGTAGTGCTCGACGTGACCGGCCAACTCGTCGATCCGGTCGGGGTCGAGGCAACTACTTAAGAAGTAGCCCACGTCGTAGCCGGGGTGACCACGCGACACCATCGCCCAGTCGAGGATGATTGCGGTGCCCTCCGGCGCAAACATGAAGTTGTCGCTTCGGCTGTCGCCGTGCACCAGCGCGTGCCGAGTGTTGGTCAGGACGACATCGTCGGCGAACCGTCGGGTCGCATCCTCGAGTCGTTCTCGCGCCAGATCGCCGCACCAGGCGTACCGCTGCTCGGCGACATCGAGGGCAGCGGTTCGCGCCACATCGCTGAGGAGCGTCGGAGTCGGGGTGACCATGTGCACGAAGGTCTCGTCGTCCTGGTCGAGTTCCGGTGCATGCCAGAACGCCGCATGCAGGCCGGCGAGCGCGTCCATCGCCGCTCGGATCGCATCGGGGCCCGGAGGGTCGACGAGGTCATGGACCGTCCCTGCATCACCCATGTCTTCGATCAACAGGGCATACCGACGCTTCGTGGGACGGAGGTACTTCACCGTGTTGCGAGAAATCCAACGCTTCACCGATACCGGAAGCGACTCGATGAGTCGGATCGTGCGGGGACCGGGTTGACCATGCGTCCCGGGGTCGTAGTCGCCACCGAGATACGCCGGCGTCCGGACCGGCACCCGATCGGCGTAGCGCTGATAGAAGCGGATCTCGCGGGCGTAGGAGTCATAGGACTCGGTGATGCCGCGGGTCTGAGCTTGCGAGGCAGCGAACTTCGCGACCGCCGTGACCGGCGCCCCCTCGCCATCGATCCGGACCCGAACTGTTTGGCCAGTCATACCGACCCCTCCGCCGAGCGGCTCGACGGCGATGTCGTCGACTGCACAATCCACGCCTGCGTCGCGGAGGGCGTCACCCACCCACGCCGCCGTCAACTCGTCGGCTGTGTTGGGGATGAAGACATCTTTTGGCTTCGGTTTGGCCATCACCTGCGGACATTAGTCCCCTGGTGCTCACCATCCGAATGAGCACCTGCGACATCTGCCAACCACGAACCGGCGCCTTACGTTCGGCTCGGACTCGTGACTAGGGTCGATTCGACGCGCTCCGCACCACCCAATCGGAACGGGAGTCCCCGTGAACCTCGATGAGACACCGACGCCCGCCGACACCGTCGGCTTGCTCGACGGCATCGCCACCACCCGGTCAATTCGGCGGTACCTCGATGAGCCGGTCCCAGAGTCGGTCCTGCGCGACATCTGCTTTGCCGCGAGTAGAGCACCGACCGGAAGCAACCGACAGGCGTTCCGACTAATGGTGCTCACCGAGGGCTCGGTCGCCCAGCAGGCCAAGCAACTCGTCGCCGATGGAGCCCAGCGACAGTGGTCGGCGAAGCGACGACACGATGGCTACGAGCAGGGCAGCGGGGCGGACGGCGACTCACCCAAGGCCCGGATGGCTCGCAGTATGGATGCCTATGTTGACGGACTCGCTTCGGTGCCGGCGCTCATCTTTCCGGCGCTTATCCGACACCGCGACGCCACTCCGACCGAAGGCGCGTCGGTCTACCCCGCAATGCAGAACCTCCTCCTCGCTGCCCGCGGACTCGGGTACGGCGGGGTCGTCACCATGTGGCACGCGTCAGTCGAGAGTGAACTTCGCCAACTGCTCGAGATACCCGACGACGTCTTTCTCGCTGCGACGGTGACCCTCGGCAAACCGGCCGGCACCCACGGACCCGTGCGCCGCCGCCCGCTCGCCCATTTCGTCTACGACGGGGTGTGGGGCGAGACGCCGGCCTGGGCCGTCGACCCGCCCGGCACCCGCCACACCAGCGCCGGACCGCCCCGAGCCAGCACCCCCTGACCCCGGCCACTTCGAGAACGGCGAGAACCATCGCGCTTGATCTCGACCGGACCAGGCCGGTGCCATAGAGTCAGCCCCGCTCGAACCGACGACCCGGGGGACAGGTGAGCGAAGACGACGCGACCAGCGCGCCATCCACGCACGCGTCGGCGCTCACCGCGGCGGTGCTCGACGAGGAGGCCGCCCGCCAGGCCGGCCAGGCGGAACGGTCTGCGGATGTCGTGTTCGCTGACGACCTGCTTCCGGGAGTTGGCGGCGAGGAGATGCCGCTCAAAGAGGGGCTTCGCAAAGGTGGCTTCTACACGTTCTTCGTGCTGCTGCTCCTGAACTCGCTCGACGAACTCGAGCAATCAGCGATCAATATCCTCGGACCGGATATCGCCGAGACCTTCGGCGTTTCCGACGGCACGATCACCTTCATCTCCACCGCCTCCGTTGCGTTCTTCGTGCTCGGAGCGGGGCCGATGGGCTGGCTTGCCGACCGCATGCGGCGGGGCCCGATCGTTGGCACCGCCAGCCTGGCCTTCGGCTTCTTTGCGTTCCTGTCGGGGGCGGCTGTCAATGCCTTCATGCTCTTCGTGGCCCGGTTCTTCACCGGCATCTCGAAGGCGAACACGATCACGGTGCATTCGACTCTGCTGGCCGACACCTACCCGATCGCCACTCGAGGCCGGATGTACGCGACCAATGCCGGCGTTGGTCGGGTCTTCAGCGCCGCCTCCCCCATCCTGGTCGGCGGCATTGCGGCGATCGCCGGCGGCGTGGCCGGGTGGCGATGGGCGTACTTCATGCTCGGCATCCCGGTCGCCGTGCTCGGGATCGCCGCCTTTTTCATTCCCGAACCAGAGCGGGGTCAGTGGGAGAAGCGTGACGTGCTCGGCGGCGGACTCGACACCGGGGAGGATGTCCCGATCTCGGTGGAGGCTGCGTTCGCCCGCATCTGGCGGATCGACACCATCCGCTACATGACCTTCGCAATGGCGGCGATCGGCTTCGCGCTGTTTCCTGCCCAGTCGATCCAGAGCTTCTTCCTCGAGGAGGAATTCGACCTGGATGCGCTCGAGCGTGGGTTTGCCGTTGCCCCAGCGGGCATCCTGCTCATCGCCTTCCTGCCCTGGGTCGGGCGACGCTTCGACCGAACCTTCCGAAAGAACCCGGATCGAGCACTCCGGATCCTCGGCTTCCTCCTGCTGCCGGCCACGGTCCTCGTCCCGGTGCAGTACTTCATGCCGAACGTCTGGACCTTCGCAGCCGTTGGCGCACTGAACACGACGTTCCTCGGCGCGGCCTTCGCCATGATCCAGCCGTCGATCCAAGCGGTCGTTCCGTACCGGCTTCGCGGTATGGGAACCGCGATCATCACCTTCTTCATGTTCGCAATCGGCGGGATCGGGGGCGGGCTGATCTCCGCCTTCTTACAGGACGCGATCGGGGAACGGCCCACCATCATCATCCTGACCGCCCTGTTCATGCCGATCGGCGGGTTCTTCGTGATTCGCGGGTCCGGGCGGCTGCGTCGAGACCTCAGCCTCGTCGTCGCTGAACTTCGCGAGGAACAGGCCGAGCAGGCCCGACAGGCCGAGGATCCCGAGACCATCCCCGCCATCCAGGTCAACCAGGTGGACTTCAGCTACGGCCAGGTCCAGGTCCTGT
>Ga0255767_1000526_pt1 | contig 34791 bp, 20 predicted proteins | sample 071ome_24_FD_179967 | JGI IMG/M metagenome (GOLD analysis project Ga0255767, IMG submission 179967) | Coastal salt marsh microbial communities from the Groves Creek Marsh, Skidaway Island, Georgia - 071402CT metaG (version 2) | ecosystem: Environmental > Aquatic > Marine > Intertidal zone > Salt...
ACCGAGCGCGAAGAAACCGCGCATTTGAGACGCAAGACGCTTTGGTTGGAGATTGCAAAGCACGTCATCGACAACTGCGCGCCTCTTGATGTTTCGAAAGAGAACGTCAATCAAGAATCGCTCGTCGAGCAAAAAGTCAAAGTAGCTTTGAATTTTCTCAAGGAGACGACCAAAGACAACAACGTTCGCCAACAACAACAACAGCAAGCGGAAGATGAAGGAGCAGAGAACGATACGACCAACAGAATTCTCGGCGTGGAAGACATCCTTCCGTTACTCCCAGATTTCACGAAAATCGACGCCGTTCGCGACGCCGTTCTCGAAGCGTTGCACAAGTACCAGAACGCCATAGAAACGATGAAGAAAGACATCGAGCGGGACAGCGAAATTACCGCGCGCGTGCGAGAACAGGTGCGTCAAATTCAATCGAAAGATTTAGAAATCGACGCGGACGAGCCGTGCGCGACGTGCAAAAAGCCCGTCCTGCGCAACGGTAAGGTTCCGGACTCCTCAGATTGTGCCAAATTGGCCCCATTCTACGCGTTTCCGTGCACGCACGCGTTTCATTGCGCGTGTTTGCTCCGCGAGGCGTTGCCGTTGATGCTCGACGACGAACGCAACCAGTGCCTCTCGCTGATGAAATGTCTCAAAATCCCGCTTCCGATTCGTTTAAAACCGAAAGTCAAACTGTGGGGACCGCCTCCGAAAACCGCCACCGGGCACACCGCGGAATCCGCGGTAGAGAAGCTCGAAGACGTCCTTTGCCAAGAGTGTCCGATGTGTGGCATCATGCGCACGCGAATTATCGACGAACCGCTCTTCCATCTCCCGGAGGAGCAAGAAGAGCACGACCTGTGGGATTTCGAAAACAAATACGTCTTTGAGTTTGAACGAGACGCCGTCCGATTCATCTCGAGAGACGCCATCGACGCAAACCCACCCGACGCCACCACCGGCGTTCACGAAGTGCGCGTAGAAGGAGAGGAAGAGGAAGAAGTCATCCAAATCGTCGACGGTCACAAAATCTTGTGCGGCTACGCCGAGATATTCGACGAGTTACCCGGCGCGCCGCCGTTGAAAACCTCCTGGAACAGGTACGTCTTCCGCGACTCCTCCGACGAAGAAGACGAGATTAACAGAGAGGAAGAAGAAAACGATTCCTCAGACGACGATTTGAACTTTTACTCTTACCCGTAGAAGAAGAGAGAGAGAGAGAGAGAGATTAATTTGTATTAAAATCAGATTGTAAAATAACATCGAGAACAACGCGTGTACTCGTAGTATGAGTAAAAGATTTTCTCATCTTTTTGCTTCACTTTCTGAGAGGAGATGCGCGTGTTCACGTCGTCTTCTTCGTGTTTTTCAACGACAGCATCGACCACCACCGCGGCAACTACCACTTCCACCGTAAAACGACTTTTCCTTTTCGCTGGGAGTAGCAGAAGAAGCTGGGTAGGAAGAGGAGGAGGAGGAGGAGGCGCAGGGGTGGCTTCTTCGTCGTCTTCGTCTTCGTCGCGCTTCTTCCGGAGAGGGAAAATGGATGCGGCACCGGCGCGATGTTCCTCGTCTTCATCTCCTCCTCCTCCTTTTGTGCCTTCTCCTTTGTTTAAATTCGGATTACTGGCGGATATTCAGTACTGCGATACGGACGACCGGACCAATTTCAGCGGGTCGCAAGTGCGCAGGTATCGAAACGCGCTCAACGTCGCGCGGAACGCCGTGCAGCACTTCAACTCGCATCATGATACCCTAAAGAATCATCCGATTGATTTCATCGTCCACAACGGGGACATCATCGACCACCAGTGCGCGTTCGATTTCGAGACGGATTCGTTCAAGCCGCTGTCGGAAGGCCGACGGCAGTTGGCGGACGTGATGCAGATTTTAGACCAGAGTAAGTGCCGCGATTGGATATTTACCATCGGGAACCACGAGTTGTATAATTTTACGCGAAGAGAGTTGATCGACGGGGTCGATTTGAAGAGAGAAGGGATCGAGTCGTACGCGAAGGATGGGTTGACGTTTAAGTGCGCTTCTGAGGATGGCAATTTGTATTACGCGAAGAAACCACACGAGAAGTGGAAGGTGATTATATTGAACCCGTACGACGTGTCGATTTATAGCAAAGGACGAGAGCAAGGATTGGACGAGGAAGCTTTGACGTTGTTGAGAAAGCACAATCCAAACGCGGATAAGTGGTGCGAAGAGAATCCAGACGTCGTGCAGACGGAGAGAATGAGCGGGACGTTTCCGTATTTTAAGGATTTAGAGGGATTGAATGGGAGATGGGTGCCGTTCAACGGCGGCGTCGGAGCGACGCAGCTGGAATGGTTGCGAGCGGAGTTGAAAAAGTCTAACGAAAACGAAGAGAAAGTGCTAATTTTTTGCCACTTACTGGTGCATCCGAAAACGACGAGCGGGACTGGTAGGACGTTGCTGTGGAATTACGACGAGGTTTTAGAAGTTATACAAAAAGACGGCGACGGGTGCGTCAAATGCGTCTTTAGCGGGCACCAACACGAAGGCGGCGTTCACGTGGATGAGTACGGCACGCACTTTGTCGTTTTAGAGTCGCCCATGTTAGCCAGCGACGAGGATAAAGGTCACCCGGGACCATTTTGTGTCGTCGAGGTGAACGAAACGAACGTTTTGATGAAAGGTTTCGGGAGGAGTTTTGAGAGTCGTCTGTTCCCGTACGAAGAAGGATTGGAAAACGTAGAGGCTTTAGAATATAAGATTGCGTTGTAATAATAATATTAATAATAACAATACTGTAATTTCCCGTGCGTCTTCTAATGTACAACATGCATCTAATTTATATGTATTTGGACTGTTATCCATTTCAATCTGCGATGTATTCGCTCTGTATTTTTTTCTTCTCGCATAAACACGCACGCTTTTCTATTATCAAAGCGCGTCAAATGTGAAAACACTCACACTTATCGACGCGCTCGTCACACACATATTTTAATCGCGCGTGTTCACAAAAAAGAAGAAAAAAACAACGACGCAAAGGGAGAGAGAGAGAGAGATGTGGGTGGGATCATGTCGTTAAATCCAACTCCTCGCGCTTTGCTTCGCGTAAAAGTCCTGGTGATATTCCTCCGCGTCGTACCAAACCGTAATCGAACTTTCCGCCGGAGAATACACATCCGTCTTAATCGGACCTTTCCCATCTCTTTCCATCTCTTCAATCATCCGCGTCGCGATCGCGTACTGCTCCTCGTTTTGACACCAAATTGCGCTCTTATACTGCGCTTTCGCCTTCCACTGCGGCGAATGTTCGCTGAAGAAAACCTCTAAAATCTTCGCGTAACTCACCTCCGATTTCTTAAAATCCAACTTGATGGCCTCGGTGTGTCCGTCCCCGGCGCACACCGACGTGTACGTCGGCATGTCCGTCTCACCGCCCGTGTAACCAACCGTCGTCGCCTCGATGCCTTTCATCTCAGAGAACGTGGCATCGGGACCCCAAAATCACCCGAGCGCGAGCACCGCGCACTCGTGGTTTCGGGATAACGGAACGGGAGGCGTTGCCGAGGAGGAAGCGGAAGTCGCGCTGATGATGGTTTTGCCTCTTCGCGTTCTTTTCCCCCGGGACGACGACGAGAGAGAAAACAACGACATCGCGGATGATGGGAAGAAACTTTTCATCGTCGTCGTCGTCGGGGACATTATTTGTCTTTTCTTCTTTGTGTGTGTACAATCCGCGCGGCGTTTGAAAAAGCAAACCTTCGTCGTTTTGCGCGCGGGTGCAGAAGTGAGGTACGTTTTAGGTGATGACCGACGTCTGATTGAAAAAATATACGAGAGAGACGCGCGTATTTGGGAGAGTACGATAATCGCACTCTTCAACCAGTCTTCTCTCTCTTTTTAAAAAAGTCTTAATTTAACCTCTCAAAATGACCAACGGCCAATCGGGAAACTTCTTGTTCCAGTATCTCACGCCGTAGTGTTCCAACTTGCGGCTCTCGTCTTCGAAGCTTTGACCGCGATAGGCTAATTTCATGAGACCGGGCATGATGCCGCACCGGTCGCGGATGTGGTCGCGCAAATCGGAGACTCGGATTTTAGACGGGACGTGAATCCAAAACGGGCCGCCGTATTCTGTGTCGGTGTGGAGTTCGGAAACTACGAGCAAGGAGAGGATGGGGCAGTCGCCGTAGCGTTGGCGGTAGACGTATTCGCCGTGCGGGATGCCGGCTTCGAAGGCTTTTTGGCGGTCGATAGCTTCTTGCTCCGGAGTTGGGTCGTACGGGTCGGTCCATTCCGTCACACTGGCACCATCGCGGGTGGTTTTCGGGCAGTATCTGTTTCGGTTTGGCGGAGAGAGAAAGAGAGTAATAATGAGAGGGGTGCAATGAGATCGTTCGCGGGCTCCGGAGAGGAAAAGACGAGAAGAGAAAATACACGAGCGGGAAAAAAACGCACTTCTCATCTTCCATATAAAATGGGTAATTATTCGGAGGAATATCAAAATACCCCGTCTTCCCAGTCCCTGGTTTATCGTTGTACTTACTAAACGCTCGGTACCTGTGTGTGATACATCGAAGAATGCATGAATAATACATGAAACGCGCGATCGCGTTTGAGCGCGAAGCGAAAAAAAAAACGCTCGAAGTTTTCGATGAAAGAAAAAAAAGAAAAAGAGAGAGAGAGGGAAACGCTCTCGGGCTCAGAGAAATGGTGCTTTGAACATCGCGCGTTCTCGCGCTTCACATTCCTTTTCAGTGTTTATTGTTGACATCATCATCGCCCAATCCCCTCTCTCTCTCTCTCTCGCGCGCCCGCTCTCGAGACGAAAAGAAAATCCCCTAAAACGTTCCAACCTACGCATCACACACAAAAAAATACTCACCTCGGTGGCACGAACGAATTATCCATGCCTCCGCCGTGCGACCCGGGCGCTTGCGCGTACATGTGGTCGTCGAAATCGAAACTCTGCTCGTGCGCCGGTTTCATCCCGGACATTCGCGACGACATCTCTTTCCTCTCTTCTTTATTAAACTCTCTCGCAAGAGACACTTTGCGCGAGATCGATATTGTGTAGTATTTTTAGTGAAGATTTAAATTTTGGCGTTACGAATTTTTCAAGAAAATTTCCCCAGAAATCAGATTATCGGGAAAGAGAGAGAGAAACAGAGAGAGAGATGATGCGTCGAGGAGGCGCTCCAAACGCGCCTTCTGCTCCTCGCGAGGACGACGAGGACGAGGACGAGGACGACGAGGACGAGAAGCTTCTTCTCGCGCGCGGTAGTGGTGGTATTGGTAGTAAAGAAACAACGAAAGTTGGAATTTTGAGTCTCAGGAGAAAGAGAAAAAAAACCAATCCGCTCGACGCGCGAACAGTCATCGCTTTCGCGCTCTTTTGCCTCGCGTTTCGGATCTTCTTCTTGACGGAAATCGGGGAGTTTGGTAAAAAAGAGGTCGCGCCTTCTTCTTCTTCTTCTTCTTCTTCTGTTTCTATTTCTTCTCCGCGAGTAGGAGAAGACGAGGACGACTATCAAAACGACTTGAAATGGGACGAAAATCTCGAGCAAAATCTCAACGAGAAGCAAGAAGAGCGCAAACTGGAAGCGCGGGAGAAACGGAGACAAGATCATTTACTGGATTTACCGTCGAAGAAATACAGATTCGGGACGATCATACCAGACGCGAACACGGGGAAATGTCGGTCGAGACACCCACCGGATTTCTTTAAGCGTCAGATTTGGAAATCGTTCGAGTTGGATCCGAGGAACGCGCCGCTCAACGCGAGTTTGAGCGAAGAGGCGAGGAAGTGTTCGGTGTTGGACGTGGAGGAAGAAGACGATAACGAGGATGGGAAGAATGCGATTCAGTTGACGAAGAAGTTTTTAGAGAAATTACCGTTAGTGCGGGGATCTAGGGTGATGAAGATGGTTTTGGAAGGGGACATTCCGAACGGCGTGTCGCCGAGATTGGAGATTCCCGTGGAGTATTTGGACGACGGTTTGATCGGGCGAACGTTTAGTACGCGTCGTAGCGGTAGAAGTAGTGGTAGAAGTAGTAGTAGTAGTAGTAGCAATGAACGAGGACAAACGGAAGAATTTCCGAGGTTTAAAACGTGCGCAGTTGTGGGCACGTCTGGAACGTTGAAGGAAAAAGGTTTAGGAGAGCAAATAGATAAGCACGAGGCGATTATTCGAATAGATTTAGGACGAACGGTTGGATACGAGAAAGACGTAGGCGCGCGAACGACGTTTGATTTCGCCGCGGCGAACGATTTGCGAAATTTAGTTTCTAACAAAAACGCATTCGCCGGTCGCGAAGAAGACGACGACGTGGAACCAGAAGAAGATAGCGAGTTGGAGAGTGAAAGCGAAGGCGCGAAAATGCGAAACGCGAAACGCCGCCGACGACGAAACGCGTTGCAACCGCAAACGCTCGAATCTATCGCCGCGAGAAACTCGACGATTGTTTTACACGAGCTCTTCAGTCGCGCGGCGTTGAGAGGTACTTACCCTCCTTTCATACGCGCGTTCGAGCGAGTCCGTTCTGATGATAGCAAAGAAGTCCCCTCGGTCGTCGCCATGGAACCTCGCCTCCTCGTCCGCATCCTCCAAACCTTCCACCGAGTCGCCAACGCGCTGGACCAGTACTCCCACGAAAACGGCGCACCGTCCGGCGCGAGAGATATCTCCTCCTCCTCGCGCGCGCCGATATCCATCGTCGCCACCTTATTTGCGCTCCAGGTATGCGACAAAGTCAACGCGTTCGGTTTAGCGCCGCCGCTCGCGGTTCAATCTTCCTCCTCCTCCTCCTCCGGTTCTAAACTCGACGCCGACGGCGAAAAAATTGGACGCACGAGGCCAACCTATCGCAACTACTGGGACCGAAATTTCGCCCACGTCGGGACGTTAAAGAAACACGGTCTCCGAGACGCCGGTTGGGAAGTCGCGCGCGCCATCGCTCAGTGGCCGTGTTCGGAGAGCGCGTTGAGAATCATCGATCCAAAGCCAACCGTGAAAGAATAATATTATAGTTGCGTGTGATGTGTTGAAATGTACATTTTTTTTTTTTGAGTTTGTGAAAAAGATCTCACACTCTTGCCTAAAGATTGTGGGGAAAAAAAGTTTTTAGATATTCTCTATCTGTGCCCATCACAAAACAACCGCGGTCGCTCGCGACGACACACACACACACAAGATATATATATATATATATTTATACAGAATACACACGCATGTCTTGTTCAACTTCTTCTTCTTCTTCTTCTTTATCGTCGATGAGGCGCGCCGCGAGGAGCGTTTCTTCTCTGAGCAGCGGTGGTAGAAAATCATCATCGCGATTCGTGCAAAGGACGACAGAGACGACGACGACGACGACGACGCGGTTTATTGGAAAAGCTGGTGGTGGTGCGGCGTCGAGAAGAGGAAGTGCGACGGTGATGATGAACGCGGCGATGTCGACCGTAATTCCCGCGGAAGTTTCGGAGTTTATAGAACCGGCGGCGATTGAGATGGCGAAACGAGTCGAAGTGATTGAAGTTCCCGTAGAAGGGAGAGAAAAGAGCGTCATGACGTCTTTGGTGCAAAGTAAGAACAAGGAGGTGAGCGGCGAGTACCATCCGTTCGTTTTACTGCACGGATTTGATTCTTCGTGCCTTGAGTATCGGAGGTTGTTTCCGAAGTTGGAGGAAAACGGGGCGGAGGCGTACGCTTTGGATTTGTTGGGGTGGGGGTTTACGGACGGGTTGGACGGCGGCGTCGGGGACTATTCGCCCGAGGCGAAGTGCGCGCACTTGTACGCGTGGTGGAAACAAAACGTGAATCGTCCGATTGTTTTAGCCGGGGCGAGTTTAGGTGGCGCGGCGGCGATTGAGTTTGCCAGTCGGTATCCGGAAGCGGTGGCGAGGTTGGTTTTGATCGATGCGCAAGGTTTTATCGATGGGATTGGGCCGATGGGGATGTTGCCGACGCCAATTGCCAAAGCGGGGGTGGATATTTTGAGAACGAGATGGTTGAGATCCGGAGCGAATAAGATGGCATATTTCGATCAAAAGTACGCAACGGATGACGCGCAAAATGTTGGCAGATTACACACGCTTTTGCCGCAATGGAACGACGCGACGCTGAGCTTTATGCGTTCCGGCGGGTTCCGAGTCGTCGAGAAGATTCCAAAGTTGAAGACGAAGACGATGGTGTTGTGGGGAAGAGGCGATAAAATTTTGGAACCAGAAAACGCGGAGAGGTTTGAGAGAGAAATTGAAGACTGCGAGTTGGTGTGGGTAGAGGAGAGTGGACACGTGCCGCACCTGGAGCAGCCAGATTTTACGTGCGCCCAGTTGTTGAGATTCGGAAAGAAGTAAATAGTAAACTTTTTGTATTATTGATCATCATCATCATCATCATCATTTGGTCGGCACGCTGCCATCGTTTTCTCTCATCAATATGAAATTCATCGCGAATTGTGGCGTCCCATCTTCGGGTATTTTGAAAATCGAATCCGTCCCGTCTTCATTTGGAAACAAATCAAGGCCGGGTAGCATATACATTTTCCCGATGTAAACTCCTGGATAGACCTCGCGAATCTCGTCCCGGAACTTGCTGAACTCGTGGCCAAATTTCGAATAATTGATACCGATTGAAGCTTTACCATCAAAAATCGATGTCGCTTCGTACTCCACGTCGCCTTTGTACAGCTCGATTGGTTCGTTCAACCCAAGCAAAGCGTTCACGATTGGCCCGTAACTCAACTTGATTCTGTTCGTGACCGCGGTCGTTTCCGAACCATCGATTTCATCGATCACTTTCTTGAAACACTTCCCTCTCCAACTGTTAAAAGTCAGCGTGCGCCGTATGCCGTAGAACTTTGCTATCGTAGTTTTCCAGTCGTTCCCGAGAATGCATCCTCGATAACATCCGTTTGGAATTTCTTCGCCGTTCATAGGAAACGCCTGCATGTAACTGTCGTCGAACGAAGTTTGATTAAACTCTCTCACGAACGCGTCGGATCTGCACAGCGCGTCGTGAACAGAGCTGTCAATGTCAGAAAAATCATCCACGCCGTGCTCAATCCTCGCCAATCCTTTCTCCGTCGACAGCGCGTTCGCCATCCTCGTCAGCGTATTCGCAAACTCGCTTTCAGAATTCGTCTTTGGAAGATTTGCATGTTTTTCTTCAATTCCCAATTGCTCGATGGCGGCTGTTTCGGCGCCTCGAGAGCTGATCACATCGACTATATAATTCCACACGAATTTAAACAGCTTCTGGTTCAGCGTGGAAGGCGGTGGAGGTGGGGGTAACGCGTTATACGTCGGACCACCGTTCGCGTCTTCCGCGTTCGAGGCAACGCTTCCTCCTAAAAGTTTTCTCGTCGTCGCGACGGGAGTAGTTTCCGCGCGCGCCGAACGCGTCTTCGTCGCCGTCGTCGTCATCGCTAAAAAAACAACAAAGACGACAAAAAAGATAGCGTTCGCAGCGGATGCTCCGCGAACGCGTCGATCGAACGCGCTCATCGTTTGGTCGCCGTAAATGTCGCGAGCTCAAATTATGGGTACCTTTTCGACATCATGCGCGTATTTTTTTTTTTCTCTCTCTCTCGTTTCCTCGAACACGTCGAACGCGCGTGAAAATGCACACGACATAAAAATAACAAACTCGCGCGGAAAGAGAACAACAGAACGCGCGTAAACGACGCAAAGAAATGTCATCTCGCGCCGCCGCGTTCCAAATAACGTGCGCGCACCCGTCTCGATCGAACCGCGCGAAAAAGCGAGACGCGCCTCGAAAGCAGAGACTCCCTCTGACGGAACGTTTAGAGTTGAAAGGGATATTGTTGGGGGAGAAAACCGGCGGCGAAAATGGAAACGTCGTTTTATCGGCTGCTCTTCGACGCGCGAAATCGAAAGAAAACGCGCAGATATGCGTTCGATACGACAGCGAGAGAGGAGGAATGAACAACGATAACAGAGATGATGAAGACCGTGAGAAAGAAATCGGAGCGTTTGAGTACGACGAAGAGAGAGGCAAGGCGAAAGTGGTTGAGATTTTACAAAGGTTGAAGGAAAATGAAGAGAGGTTTCCGAGACAGTTATCAGACGCTTGGTTTCGAATGCGCGTCGGTATGGTCACCGCGTCCGATGTCGGTGGAATTCTCGGATTAGAAAAGAGGAGAGATATGACGATGGAGAAGATTATGGAGAAAAAGTTTAAACAGAGAGAACGGTACGAAGAGATGATGGTTGACAAGAACGACGACGAGGACGACGGCGGCAACTCGAACCGAATAGCGATACCGCCGGCGATGAATAAGGTGCCGGCGACAAAACACGGCAATTATTACGAAAATATCGCGATAAAACATTACGAAAAAATTACCGGCGAAGTTTGTCACTCGTTTGGATTGAAAACACACGACGAAGAGGAATATTGGTTCCTAGGTGCGTCGCCGGATGGCTTGACAGAAAGCGGGAGAATCGTAGAGGTCAAGTGTCCGTACACGAGAAAGATACAACGGCAAACGAGGTGCTTGGAACATTATTCCCAAATCCAAACGTTGTTGGAAGTTTTCGACTTAGAGGTGTGCGATTTCGTCCAGTTTAAACCGGCGGGCAAAGGAACTGGCCACAGCGGCGATGTTTCGAGACCGAAGATGTTGATTGAATGCGTGAAAAGAGATCGCCTTTGGTTTCAGAATCACTCGAAAGAGTTGGTGATGGCCTCGAAGAAACTCCCGATGCCGTTGTCGTGAGAAGAAAATATGTATGGTAGTAATAGCAGCTTAGCAGTACTTCTTAGCAGCCGATTGTTGATTGTTTTCACTTGAGTAAATTGTTGTATGCCGCGCGATGTATTTATTAATTTATCGTTACAAATATTACAATTCATCTTTCTCTCCGCCTTCCTTTCGAAGAACCGGGCGAAATTCCGCCGGCGAAGGTGCTTTCTTGATCGCCTCTCTCAATTTTTCCGTCGCGAAACGACCGGCGCGGTCGTCTTTGGTATATTTAGCCCCTCTCATAGCCGGTCCAGTCCAGAACATAGCGCGAGGAATGACCTCTAACTTCGCACCGTTTAATGTCAATCGCGAGAGAAGCTCCCACACGTCGTAACCGTCCGAGTGACTTTTATCAAACAAGACCGAACCGGCGTGTTTGATCAACGAGTTTAAAGTGACCATGAATACCGGACCGCCCATGCAATTTCTCGTCGTGGCCACTGGAAATGCCGCGCCCAAAAAAGGCTGGAATTGACGCATATTTGCCGAGGTTAACTTTCGGATTTCAGCGTCCTCTGCGATCGCAGAGGTCCCGTCGTAAACGTGTGCGAAAGAGGTCATGACGTTTGCGTCGAACCGAAACAAAGCGGATTGGAACACGCGCAATGCGTGCGGCTCCAACACGTTTCCGGCATCCACGAATGCAATTTCGCTGAATCCATTCTTTTCTCGATTCAAAATAGCCGTTTTGAATGCAAAATTACGGCAGACTGCCAACGAGGCGCCAATCTTTTCAACTATGCTCAAATCGTAACCAAGATTTTTGTTGTCGTTGTCCACTTGATGAAACGCTGGGTTCCGCTCGCTCGAGGTGCACACGACAACGGCTTTTGGTCTCACGTGCTTCTGTTTCGATATGGATTTCAACGTTCTCGCGAGTTTTTCGTCCACGTCTCTCGTGGCGACGACGACGAGTATACCTTTGGAGATGTTGTGCGCTCTCATATCGACCGCGTCGCGAACCATTTCGGATTCCTCTGTGATTTTCTTCATTCTTCGAAGAACAGCGGCTCCCGGGGAGGAATTACGCGCGGTAGATTTGAGCATCAACTCGCGAGAAGTGGCCACATCCGTGTGAAACTGCACCCATCTTTGTTCGTTTTTGATGACATCGACGGCGCTTTCAAAGGCATTCGTAACAAAACCTTGGTCTAATATCTCTCGTAATTTTTCCGACAACGCGTTGACCGAGTTTCTCGCAAACAAAATGTTGAAATCTTTCTCGTCCTCTCTTGATAAAACGACATTTGCTCTTCGCTTCACAAGCTCAGGCATACCGCCGGCATCGGAAGCGATGAATGGGGCGTTCACGCCGAACAGCTCAAACACACTCAGCGGTGAATTTTCCACCAACGAAGGCAACACCGCCAGTCGTTTCTTCCCTTTCTCGAGTAAATAACTCAACGCTTCTGCGGAGTTCTTCTCAGTGAATACGTTCACTTCTGTCACTATCGCTCTGTTTTTCTCCTCTCGCCACGGGCGCGATCGACGTTCGACGAATCGCTTCGACGGTTCACGATCGATTTTATTTCTATCAGAGCCCAGGAAAGTGACTTTGAACGGTTTCACGTCGAGTTTACGAAGCAAAGCGTCGACGGCGTCGCAGAATAAAATCACACCTTTTCGCGTTTCCAATCGTCCGAAAAAGACAAACTCTTGAATTTGTTCGACGATGGCTGATTCCTTTTCAATTTCTTCGTCACCTGCTTCTTTTCCATCATCGTAACCCGTTTCTTTCTGTTTTTCTACCAGTGCTATTTCTACATTCTCTTCTTCTGCGCCTAATGCGCCGTCTTTCTTTTTCGCGAAAGACAACGCACCTCTAATCCACGACGAAATCTTACCTCCTACGGTAGCTTCCTTCTTCACGTGTAACTCTTCTCCACTATCTCGTCCTCCACTCTTCTTGCCCCTCCCTAATCGACCTTTCACGTACTTCTCTACGTCCAACGCCTCTCTCACTGCCTGTTTTGCCTCCACCGGCAAAACGTACGGCTGCACAAACGCGTTCTCTGCGAGCGTCCATCCCGCCTCTCCTTCCATCCAATTCAGCAAGTACTCGCTCGGAGAAACCACCACGTCTGCCAGCTCCACACTTTTCATCTCCAAGAAATGACTCTCTAAATCCTCCACCGATTCAATCTTCTCCTCGTTCGCTTTCCGCGCCCAAAGTAACGGTCCGTGCGTCATCACTGTCAGCAACGAGTTCTTTAATCCTAAGCCGCTTTTCTTATGCAACAAACTGTAATACCCGATGCCTTGCCAATCTGCAAAATGTATCACGTCGAACGGTGCGTTCGTTTTCGACTGTTCCAGCAAAATCCAATCTAAAACCGCGTACGAGGTTGCCGCGTGGTATGTTATCCCGGAGACGCGATGCGGCGGGAGCGGAACCAAGTTTACGTTTAGTCGATTTTTGTAATGCTCTTGCCACTGCGTAAACGGATCATCTGCCTTCCCATCGCGCTTCTTCTCCGTTCCGTTCTCTCTGTCATTCTTTCTCGCGCTCCCATCGTTCTCCCCCTCCTCTTCGTTCAGCGTCGGCGACTTAATCTTCCCGTGCACTTTTCGGCCTTGCGTATACACCAACGTCACGTTGAACGCGCGCTCCAAATCCCCTTTCCTATTCGCGCCGTCGTCATCCAACGCCGACGCCGACGACAAGACATTCGCCAGAGAGGTATAAAACGTTCCAATCCCACCGTTCGGGACGAGACCGGCAAACTCCGAGCAGACGATCAATATATGAGAGACGCGTCGTTTCTCGCTCTCCAGAGAGATGAAACCATCATCATCGCCTTCGTCTTCTTCTGCCGCACTCCTTCTTCTTCTTCTGATGTCGTTGTTGTCTTCAACGGCATCGAGAAGAAAAATCGAACGGTGCCCAAAATCAGATTTCGATCGGAGCGACGGGAAACCGTGCCGCGTGCTCTCCGCGAAGTCTACGAGAAGGAGGAGCAGGAAGAAGAAGAATCCAATCGTAAATACCGATAACAACAGCGCGTTCGCGAACGGTGCGTTGCGTTTCGTCCTCGCTCCGTTCGTCATCCTTCTTCTCTAAAATCTCTCTTTATATGTATCGTTCTTTTTCTATCTATCGCGTAAAACTCTGACGCACTTCTTCAAAACGATAATACGTGCGTGTATCTATTCTTTCTCTCTCTCGCTCGTTCGGTCTCGGCCCCTTTCTCCCGAGAGCGCGCGCGCAAAAGCGCGTCGTCGTGTGTTTTGAAGTGTGTTTCTCTCTCTGAAAACACTCCCCTAAATAAAATGATACAAAAACCCTAAAACCTAATACAAACCCTAAATAAACATGTGCCAAAAATTCAAATTTTTTTTCGAAAAAACGTGCACGTTTTTCTTCAGATTTTTGCGCGCGCGAGTGTGCGTGTCTACTCTCTCTCTCTCTCTCTCTCCGTATAGCGAGTGAACGACGTGAGCAAACATGGAGTGGGCGGCATTCAACACGCAGCACGACGATTCGCAGCGCGCGAGAGACGGCGAAGGAGGAAAAGGAGGAGGAGTCATCAACGGCGAAGTAGACGCGGAAACGGCGAAACGGAAACGGCGAACCGCCGAAGCCGAGGAAACGCGCATCGCCGGGTCGTACGAAAAGGCGATCCGATTGTTGGCGGAGATTGACGACGACGACGACGAAGATGACGACGATAATGATACTACCACCACCACTGGGGAACAGATGGAGGAAGAGAAGAGCGCGAAAAGGGAAGAAGCGAAGCAGACTTTATTGGCCGTGGTGAATCACGAGATGATGCGCGTGGCGAATCTCGACGAGTTGACGCCGACGTTGTGTTCGGTGAAGAAGCTGGCGCTGAGGAACCTCGGGAACTTGTTCGCGAAAGAGTGCGGCGAGTTTGAGGGAGAGGAAGAGGAGGATGCCGAAATGATGATTATTGACGATAACGATAACGATAACGATAACGGCAACGCGGAAGGAGGAATGATGCAAAGAAAGTCGCAGCGACAGAGTTATAGCTTTGAACAAGCGATTCGGTGTTACTCGGAAGCGGTGAAAATGGACCAAGAAGACGTGTCGAGTTGGTTACGAATGGGCGAGTTGAGCGCGAAGAGAGGCGACGCGGCGTTGGCGAGGACGGCGTTTGAGAGCGGGTTGTTGGCGCAGCCGACGCACGCGCTCCTTTTGAACGAGTTGTGCGAAGTGTGCGTTTTGGTCGGAGACGAAGCGACGGCGAGGTTTCTAGCTGCGAGGATTTTGAATTCAGACAGGAGGAACGAGCGAATGAAGGCGATTCAAAGCAACTTTGCGAACGTGAAACCGAAAGAATGGCTGGTTAAAGCGCGAGAGAGATTTGAACGCGTAAATGCAAGGAATGATATCTCAGCGAGAGGAACAAAGCACGCGCTCTCGCTCGAACGCATGGCCTGGGATGATGTCGCCTCATTGATTCTCGATGAAGTGAACGTCAAGGTTGAGTCTGAGGAGAGCGCGATACGGGCCAAGGGCGACGACGACGATGATGGAGAAGAGGACGACGCCGAAGAAGAGGACGAAGGAGAAGATGTCGCTGCGCCGTCGACGCCGCCGGAATCCTCGACGCCGACAAAAGTGTCCACGCCTTCTAGGAAAGGCGCGTCTTCTTCTGCGCGATCAGCCGGGTTAGGTGTGCCCGTGGAGTTTGTTACGACGAATAATAATAAAAACGACGACAGCAACGACAAGAATAACACCGATTCTCAATCCGAGGATAACACCGCAGGGGCGGGAGTGAACAAGAACAAAAGCAAGAAACAAAAACTGATGAGTAAGGAAAAAACACCACCGTTGACGACTGTCGCTGAAGACGAGACGCAAACTACGATGAGAGAATCTGAAGCGAACGTTGCGTCCCCACTTCCGCCTCCGTCGTCGAAATGGAAAGGTCCGCAATCGAAAATTGCCGAGAAACTTTTCCTATCGCTTTTGAAAAAAAGGGTGAAATTGAGTGCTTCGGATGTAGAGACTTTGAAAGCTGCGAGAAATCGATTAACTACCGCGCACGAGAACAAAAATAATTTAGACTCCTTGAAAAAGGATCGTCACAGCGGCAAGCGCGTTTCTGTTTCCGCGTCGGCGAAGGAACGCGCGCAAGTTTCCTCGTACGTGAATGCGATGAACGCTAAGAACGGCGGCATAGCCGACTGTGCGTGGAAGCTGATACTCGCGGCTGCCTTGAGATGGCGTCCGGACGTAAAGGATGATACCGCGGTGGATGCCTTGAATATTTTGAAATTAGCGGAAGTTTTTGGCGTGGATGGTGTATCCGCCCGTCCGGAAATCCGATTGAGAACGCACTTGATGTTAGCGGATGCGGCGATTGACATCGTCTCGGAATGCTTTGAGACAATTTCGCTGAAATCGGGTGCAGAAACGTCCAAACGATGGGCACTGCTCGCAAAAAAGCACGTCCAACGCGCGCACGAAATTTCTTCGGACGATGACGGTAAGAACGAAAGATGGGGTGAGATTCACTTCGTGGAATATAAATTATCTGTAGCTTTGGGATTAGGCAAAGCGGCGCGAGAGCATTTAGACGCTAGCCGCGCGTGTTGCCCGAAATCTGAAAGCAAAAAGGACCATACTGGAGGAGTTCGAAGCAGTGATAATTCCTGGATACTCGATAAAGCTCCTGAACGATTCACTCGGACAGCGTGTGATGCCGCGGTTCGGCTCACCTCTTTGCGCGAAACCGTCACTGGCGCTGCGGCGAGATTCGCCATGGGTGAAACAAAAGAACTCGTCTTTGAACTCTCGCCAGTGTTGCTTGGCAGAAAACCTTTGCACGTTCCAGATGGCGTGAAAGATGCAGATAGTAAAGACGACGATGCGAGCGAAGAAGAACGTACGAAGAAACCGAAAACCATTCCTACTACTACCAGCAACAACAACAACAATAGCAAAAAGAGGGCGACGTCGAGGAACGAAAGTAGTTCTGGTCAACAAGGCGGCTCGGAAGATAATCGAGAAACGTATGTCATGACCCCGGTGGAACGTGCATCTGCGCTCAAAGTACTTTGCGACGCATCCGTAGCAGAAGGAAACGATCCTGAAACGCTCATTCGTGCGCTCTCTGAACTCTTTGACGTAACCGGTGATCACATCGCCTTGAGAGCCATCGCGCAATGCTTGTGTAGATTATGTTCAAACTTTGACGATTTTTGTGGTGGTGCCAGTGTTGATATCTGCGAAAAGAATGACGTTCCTGCAACGCCCCAAAAACCAGGCGGTGGCGCGGCGGAGAGAATTGCTCCTATCGCGAGTAAGGCGGACGTTTCAGCGGCGACTCTTTCAAAGCGTGAGATTGAAGTGGCATTACTTACAGTTCGCCAACTGAACTTACACCCGCTTGCGTGCGTCGCTTTTGAAACCTACGTCGTGAAAGGTGCCACGGATCCTTCGTTGAATCTGAACCACAGAGACGCATCGAAATGTCGCGCGAAAGCAATCGGTGCAGAATCCGCGGCGCAATTGATCGATGCGTTGCAGAGGTTGGAGGGAATGCTTGATGATTTGGATGTCAAAAAGATGTGCGACGCGAGTGAGCGACTGCACGATTGCATGGCAGACGCGAGATGTTGCTGTGGATCAAAAGCTTTCAGCAGTGCTTCGTATCTCGCAGCGAAGAAGAAGGCTGGTAATAACGAGACGCATCACCATGCGATAGATTTTGCGTCCGGAAGTTCGTATTTGCGGCAGCGGTTAGACACGTTGTCGGAGAGAAGATCGTTATTGTGTAGAAGCATAGCCGAGAGCCGAGAACTGCAGAAAAGATGGACGCCACCTCCTGAAATGCCCGAAAGTGTTCCAGAAGTAATCGAGATTGCAGACTCTGACGAAGACGATACGAACAAGACAGTATTATCGATGGAAACAGATGTAGAGAATACTTTGGACGAGCAAACGACGCCGAAACCTGCGAGTAAACTGCGCCCGTCGGATGAAGAAACAGGTACGCAAACGCAAAGTCAACCGTCCTCGAACATGTTTGGATCCATTGTTGGAGCGATATCTAGAGCCGTCGGGTTGTCTCCTAAACCGCAAGTAGCGCACGATGGAACAGCCACGGCGGCCGGAGCAGCGGCGGCGGAAAATAATGCGTCAGCTCCGAGTTCTCTCGAAAAATCTCAGCAACTTGAAACAGAAAAACGAGGTAAGAAAGCAGTTACACAGAAAGCAGCCGCGGCGGTGAAGAAGAAAAAGCAACAACAGCAGCAGCAAAAGAAACCGCCACCCACCCAATCTGCGATGAAGAAGGCCGAACTGAAGAGAGCGACAGATCCGTACGAGAGCAAGATACGAAAAGATTTGGAGGATTTGCACCGAGTAGACTCGATCATTGCGCAGTGTTTGTGGTGCGCGTACGGAGTGGATCTTTCAAAAATCATCACGCCTTTAGGTTTCTCTCTACGAGACTGCCGCAAGGAAGGCGGTGCGTGCGAGGTGCCAGAATCGTTCTTGTCTGCAAAATCGATGATGCCAGACTTCTTAGAAGACCAGAACGAAAGAAATCAAGCGAACTACAAGGTTTGGACGGCTCAAAAGCAAAGAGCCGCTACGTTGTGGCGCGCTATAAAACCGTTCGTCGAAGAAGCTGTTCGTCAAGATCAAAATGGTGAAGATGACGACAATAATGTTCTCGCGTCAAAATTGACCAAAATACCCGTGGAAACGGTAGAGAATATCCGAAGTGCGGTCAGTATGGTTCGAAGAACGTTCAGAAAGCCGCCAGAGGCTGTTCAAAAAGAAGATTTGGCGCGTTTGGACGCAGTCTTCACGGTTTGGCAAAATCACAGCGGTGACTTCTCGGAGTTGACGTCCGCAGAAGCGACAGCTACAATGGCCTTATTACAAAGAAATTCGCCTCCGCTGTCAAAGAAGGCACGATTGAAGCGACAGATGGTCGATGCCGCGACAAGTAGCATTGGAGGTCCAGCCACGCCTATGCCGAGCTTCACCGGCGCTGCGCAGCAACAACGGCAGAATAACGACGAGAGAGGACGTGAAGGATCTGCGATGATGAACATCGATGATGAACAAGATGACCCGCGAAACCAAGATGCAGATATCTATGCGGAATTGTTCTACCTTTCCGCGAAGCTTGAATACAATAGGTTATCGCAAAGCCTCGAAGTCGTCAACGACAACTGGAAACTCTTGTCTTCGTTGTTGAACTCGAACAGTCCATCTCAATGGTCACCTCAAGAACCTCCGACAGACGAACCCGCTCACGCGACTATGTCTCGCGAGTACTGCTACTTGTTGAAGTATGATTTGTGTTACAACCCGAAACGTGTCGATAGTTGGCGATCTCTCGCGGTGCACTTTGACGCTGTGAAGGACGTAGTCATATCGGACGGCGGAAAGATGTGTTCTGCGGAAGAGTTCAGAACGAATGAAGAAGGCAGAGTGATGGTACTCATCCGCTTGCATCAAAGCTGGTTGAGAGCGTGTCTCCACGCCACGATAGTTCTTCTCGAAGAGAAGAAAAGCGAGCTTGAATCGCAACTCACCAAGGATGCGGTCATTACTGAAGGCGAGTTCAACGCATCGTCTCAAAAACTCACCGCAGAAGAGTCGGAAGCGATTACATCTCAGCTCGAAATCGTAAAAGATGAGTTAGCGGAGAACTACGAGCGTGAAGGTATGGCTTTTTATGAGAACTTACAGAATTGCCTTCCATTTTACGATGGTCGACGCGAAAAAATCGAAAGGGAGACGTTGCCGTATCAGCACGCACTCACGAGAGCGGTTGCGGCATTCAAGAGAGCATCATTGAATGCGCCGGAAACCTATGTGTACGACGTGGAGCTTGCGAAGTGCTACCGGAAGCAAAACGAGCCGATTGCTACTGTTTTGCATTCGTTTAAAACTGCGGTTGAAAGCGCGCCAGAGTTTCTGGAGCCTTTGTACCAACTCCATGCGGCGAGATGTCGAGCGTTATTGACTGTACCACTCGAGTCGAGAAAGAAAGCGACTGAATCGAACACACCAGTGATTAAAGAAGTGAACAAGTACAGGTTCTTACCGGTGGGTGCTTTAGCCGCATTGCCGCCCGCACAGCAGAAGACTTGGACGACGGCTTGGAAAGATGCAAATATGGCCTTGAAGAAAATCAGAGAGAACATTCCTCTGTATCACAAAGTCTCCTACCGCTTGGCGCGGAATTCGTTGGAACACAACACCCAAGTTTACGAGCATTTATCAAAGGCCGAAAATCGCGCTCGCGAAGGTCCTCCACTCGCGGAGGATCCCTCTCACGCGGGTGCTATCGACGCCCTGTCGTGGCTGACGCCTATGTTTGGAGTCACTGAACCGTGGAGAGCGGGACTCGGGACGAAACGAAGGAAGACGAAGAAGTTTGCGTTTTCGCTGGGTATGGTGGAAATGGACGACGTCTCTGTCGGTTTTGGCTCTTCGGCGTCGCCAGCCGAAACCAACGAAGTAGCAGAGGCTGAAGACGAAGAGAGACGAGTGGCGCGGATAGCCGCAGAGTCTCTGGGTAGTAAAAAATACGACGACGACGGCGAACTCTACGTCCAGCTTCAAACAAAAGTCTGCATATCGTCCATTGGCCAGGCAGAATCTACCAGACGCTTCGTTGCCGCCGTTCGAAGAAATTGCTCTTTGTTCACCTCTTGCTGTTATTCTGTCCAAGACTTGGATGCTTTGAATTCAATCGTTATCATGTTGACGTCAAACAAAGACGCGCGTTCCAGAAAAAAAACGGATTACTTGTTTAGATCCTTGGAGGATTTGCGCGAAGCTACGTTAGGACGTTCTATTCGCGCCGTCGCATCTGTGATTGCATTCAACGGCGATAACGACGACGACGACGAGACGAAATTGGACGATGAGGATACGGTGGCCTATTTTCTCGAAAGAGCGTTTGAGCTGTTCATAGAATACGGCATTCCGAGTAAATATAGCTCGAAACCGTGGAACGAAACGATTTTACCGTACATGCGAGCGACGTACGAAGAAGAACACATGACTGGTGACTCGAACATGACGCGTCTTCTCGGTTGGTCATACGAAGCCGCCTTCCATGGCGCCGTGCAGAACATTCCGTTAGATTACGCAGTGCGAATAACTCCAGAACAATTAGCGTCCTCTGAAGCCTGCTCTAAAATGATACCGATCCCTTTACAAGAGAAGAGTTTTGAGGAATACGCGATGTTATTTGTGAACCAAGTCCTCAACCACGAGGATATCTCGGGCTTGTTGATTATCTACATGCAACTGCAGCAAAAACTGTCGCCGAATGCCCGATGGGAGTACATGGTTCGCGACGAAAGCGTGGAGCCGCCTCCAGGTTCTGCGCCCATCATGCGCGCGGCGACGGAAAAAGAAATGCAATCCTCGTTAGAGTTGAAAGATTCCGTGAAAGATTCTTTGGGTCAGTTATGCGTCCAGAAACTCCTGGACCACATGGAGCGCAAGCGGAAAACCATCGCGGCGAAGCTGACGAAGAGCAAGAAGTCTTCCGCTGCAGCCGCTGATATAAAGTATATAAAGTCATATAAAGTATTGAGTGGCATCGAGCTTCTCATGGAAGACTCCTACGAAGCCGAAGGCGGATTATCGGACATCGCTAAAGCGGTGGGTGATTTAGATTACTGCCTCACCGCGGCGATAACTTTGTACGACGAAATCAAATACGAAGCGAAATGTTTGAAAGCTCGATACGAACGCGAGATAGACTCTTACGCGGTGTTGATGGCAAATCCAGACTCCTCCACGTACAAACAAGCCATCCACGCAGAGAAAGAACAGGATTTACGACGCGTCCGCGATGAAGCTATGCTCGAGGTAAAAAAAGCCAACACTCAAGAAAACATGGAAGCGTTTTGGTTGGCGAAGAAGCTCCACACGGAGTGGGCAGACGAAAACCGTCGACTCTTGGCCGAATCTGCGGGAGAATTGCAAGAAGCGCGAGCGAAAATAGAATACAAAGCGAAAATAGATGGAGAAAACCTCCTCAACCGATCGGAAGCGGCCAAAATCCTCATCAAAGTCGTCAACGCTCTCATAACCGGCATCCCGATCGACGGTTCGCAAACCGCTCCGACACCTCCAAATCTTGTCGCCGATGCCGACGCCGCCTACCAGTGGGCAATGGACGCGTGGTGTCCAGTCGACGTCAAAGGTCGTCGCAACGAAGCGCGAAGAAAGAAGAGCCAAAAGTCTTCCCGCGCCGTTCGCGAAGTCCAGTTCCGCTTGGCGAAATCGAAAGAAGCGAAAGAGCAGAAAGCGAAAGAGCTCGCCCAAATGAAGAAAAAAGACGACGAGAATAAGAAAAATTTGGAGAGTTTGGTTCAGCAAGCGTCCTCGCCGGGAGGGAAAGTCCGAGCGGACGCGCCGGACGACCATCAGTACGAAGAGAATGAAGATTTTTAATACGAGTACATTGTACTATCACTCGAAATACATTTTACCCTAAATTCATATTCACATGGTTTAATTCACGTCTCTTTTCTAAACTACATCGTACGCTCTCGCTAACCTGTCTGGCGGATGTCCTCCCCTCCCATACCCCGGTGGATTGAACTTTTGGCGAACCCAACTTGCTAAGGCGATATCAATCTCACCCAACTCCTTATCTGCTACAAAAAACAAATTAACGCCTAACTTATCCGCGTATAGTAGAGAAAGATTATACTCTCTCGCTAATTTTGAAAACGCTAAAATAGATGCGCCAAAGAAGTTTGATCCGTCCCATCTGGAAGATTCGGGAAGAGAGCTTGGAACTGTTGCCGACCGATACGCTCCGAGCGCGCTGTTATGTTCTACTATCAGCACGCGTGGTTCGTATCCACATTCTAAAATACGTTTCAAAACGTGAAAATCAAGAAAATCAACGTCTACCGAAAGCAGATCGATAGATGGGCGAGGCACTTTGTATTTTTCAAAGAGCCCGCATATTCCAGAAGCGGTGATGAACTCTTTGTGCAAGTTAATCGCCGGATTCGAGTGTCCTCCGTCCATGAGAAGCCCGGTCCAGTTTTTCTGCTCTCTCAGAACTCTCGTGTTCACTTCGTTCCCGTTCTCCGTCCCGAACTCGACGTAATATTTCTCGCCCTCGCCAATCCTATCGAAAATGGCTTCCACGATGCCGTCTTCGCCGTTTTGCGAAAATATTTTCTTTTCCTTCGTCTCGAGCGCATCGATCCACTCGATTGTTTTTCTCAGTTCCTCTCCGTCCAACTTCCACGGAGGAGTAGGAATTTTCTTCGCGCTCCTCCTCCCCTTCATCGGAAAAGAAGAAGACGAAGAAGAAGCGCTGGTGTGCTCCGGCGGAGGCGGCGAGGGAAAAGGAGAAGCAGACAGAGTCAGCGTTGTTTTGCCGTCGTCGTCGTCTTTGATGGCATCGGATGTAGAAGACGAGGACGAAAAGAGCCGCAGTTGGTGTTGAAAATGTTGACCAAGTCGCTTTTGTTCAAACAGCGCTCCCAGCGAGAAGCAAAAAACCGCGCCAGCGATGATCGATAAAATCACTCTTTTCTTCATCGCTCTCGTTCGCTCTCTCTCTCTCTCTCTCTCGCGGGGCGGGGCGATTCTCTTCTTCTCTTCTCTTATATTCTTATATTCCTCGCGTGCGATATCTTTTTTTCTTTGGAACTTTTTTGTTTAGGGTCTTTTGTCGTCTAGGGTTTAGGGTTTACAATACCAACGACTCTCGAGAGAATTTTGAATGTGCAAATTGTACTCATAACTGTCTCCAGCGCGCGCGTGACATCACGCGACATCACGCGCGTCATCCTAAACGAAGAACAACGAAGAACAAAAAGTGCGATGCCATCAAAAACAAAACAGCAGCGGTGGCAAAATCTTCTTCGTCTCCAGGACTTATCCGTCGGCATGTTCGTCGAGGTGAATTCGGGAGATCCGAAGAACCCTTGGTTCGGGGAAATTTTCCAACTGTACGCGAAGAAGAAGAAGAAAAAAGGCGATAGGAGAGACGAACGGGACGACCCGTATTTTGAACCGGTCGGAGTGAAGTGGATCGCGCGCGTGCAAGGCGCGAAAGAAAAGTTGTACGAATATAAGGGCGGGTCGCACCGGATTTGGTTAGAATCTATCGTGAAATGTGGACACGATTTGGATTGCGGGGTGTATCTCAAAAGAGGAGGGAAAGGCGCTGCGAAGGAAGCGGCGGCGAAGAAACCGACGACGACGACGACGCCGGTCGCCTCACCCAAAAAGAGCAGCGGCAACAATAAAAACGCGTTGGCGCTGGTCGTTCGTGAAACGACGCCGACGAAGAAGAAGACGACGACGAGAAAAGACGACAACAAGAAGAACGGTATTAAAGCGAAAGAAGCGGAGAAGAGGAAGCACGACGTGGAAAAGCGAAAACTCGCTCGAGAGCGAGAGCGCCTGAAGAAAGAAAAATCGCGGCTCATGACGGCGAATCGCGAAGTGCAGCGCAAACTCAACTTGGTGGAAAAAGATTTGGTCCGAGTCGCCGCCGGCAAGATGCCCTTAAAAAAGAAGAAAAAGCCAGTCGCGCCGCTCGTCGTGAGGACGAAATCCGCTCCGGTTTCCAAGAAGAACCAATCCCCCAAAAAAACCGGCGCCGGAGGCGCCGTTCGAAGAGTCCTCTCGCACGTCACGCGCCGCATCCGAGCGTCCACGCCGACGACGACGAAAACGACGAAAAACACCAAAGCGTCGTCCTCGCCTTCAACGAAACAACAGAAGAACAACGACAACAAAACGACGCTCACCGTCGCCCGTAAAACCACGCCGACGCTTCAGCCTCCCGCCGCTCTCTTCGGCAATTTGAGCAGCAGCAGCGATTCCGAAGAGTTTTAGTTAGAGACCTTTCTTTTTACTACTACCGTGGTGTGCAAATATTACTACCGATACTAGTACTGCTGCTGCTACTACTACTACTACTACTACTACTACCGCTGAACTCCCACCAACTCTGCGTTTCGTAATATTATTATTACTTACGTACACACCTTGCGCTCAAAATTTTCTTTTTTGCTTCAATTCACTTCAAAAGTAGTATGCGAACGGCGCTCTTCGGCTGCCACACGACGACGCACACGAAGAAAGCACTCTCACTGACTCGTTCTTTATCGTCGATACTCGAGCGGCAACAAGCACGACCACTACCACAACAACAACAACGAACGCAGATAAGCACTCATCGCAACAGAAGAACGGTATTTTTAAACGTCGTCGGCATGGATTCTAACGCCACGAATAACCACGGCAGAGGCGGCAGAGGAGGTCGGGGAAGAGGAGGAGGTCGAGGCGGCGGCGCGGGAAGATTTAATTCCAATCATCAGAAGCGGGAACACGCGACGCAGCGAGGACCGAACCCGCCGCACAAAAGACGCGATTCCGAGGAAGGGAAGAGCGATCGTCAACAAAACAGAGGAGGAGAGAGAGTTCGATTGAACGTCGGGACGCAGAGAACGTTGAACGAAGCGCAACCGGCGAAACAGGTGAAAGATGGTGGGAACGTGCCCACGACGATGGCGTTCGCGTCGATGGGATTGTCGCGGGAATCGATGCGAGCGATTTCGGAGGTGTGTAAGTTTACGCACGCAACGGCGGTGCAGGATCAGACGTTACCGCACATCACGAGAGGAGTGGACGTTTTGGCGAGAGCGAAGACGGGATCGGGGAAGACGGTTGGATTTACGCTACCGAGCATCGAGTTGTTGACGAAGAACGAGGTGAGGAGAGGTGACGTGTCGGTGTTGATCGTGTCTCCGACCAGGGAATTAGCCAGTCAAATTCACGTGGAAGCGAATCAGTTGTTGACGTTTCACGAGTACGGCGCGCAGGTGGTGTTTGGCGGGACGAACATTGGGACCGATAAGAAGCGATTGAGAGAGAACAGATGCGATTTCTTAGTCGCCACGCCGGGGAGGTTGATCGATCATTTGGAGAACGAAGGATTGAGAGAAAGGATGTCAAACTTGCGAGTGCTGGTTTTAGACGAGGCTGACCAGTTGTTGGAAATGGGTTTTCGTCCGTCGATCGAGAAGATTTTGAGTTATTTACCGAGAAATAGACAAACGTTGTTGTTTTCCGCGACGGTGCCGGACGCGGTGAAACAAATCGCGGCCAACGCGATGAGTGATAATCACGTGTACATCGACTGCGTCGGCGATGAAGCCGCCGCGACGAATGCTCAAGTCGCGCAGTGGTTGACCGTGGCGGATACTAAGGATCATCTCCCGTTACTTTTGCAAGTGGTTGAAGCGCACGCGAGGGAGGTGCCGAACCATAAGATCATGTGCTTTTTCCCGACCGCGAGAGCGACTGGTTTGGCCAGCGAAGTTTTCGAAGCCATGGGGATCAAGGTATTTGAGATTCACTCGAGAAAATCCCAAGCGGCGAGAACGAAAGCGGCGGACCAGTTTCGCGCGAGCAAGAGCGCGGTGATGATGTCCTCGGACGTGACCGCGAGAGGTATGGATTTCCCGGACGTCACGTTTGTCATTCAAGTTGGATTACCGTCTTCGAGAGAGCAGTACGTTCACCGACTAGGAAGAACCGGAAGAGCCGGTAAAACGGGCGAAGGTTTACTCATTCTCGCGGATTTTGAAAAGTACATCTTACGATCGATGCAAGATTTACCGCTGCAAGTGGCTGAGGCGAGCGTGGACCCAAACGCGGCGGATAGAATCAATCGCGCGTTGCAAAAAGTCGATTCTAAGACGAAAGATCAAGCCTACGTCGCTTGGATGGGTTTTTATAACTCGAGCACGGGGAAGATGGGATGGTCGAAGAACGATTTGGTACACGCCGCGAACTCGTACGCGATCGACGTGTTGGGATGCCAGGGATTACCGGGTGTCTTGGCAAAAACCGTCGGCATGATGGGCTTGAGAGAACAAAGACCGCTGTTGAACGTCGTCTCGCAATTGGACGGGAAACCGTCGGGCGGCGGGGGAAGAGGCGGCGGCGGCGGCCGAGGCGGCGGCGGCGGCCGAGGTGGTGGTGGTGGTGGCCGAGGCGGAAGAGGTGGCAGACGGTAAATGCGGTCACCGCGGCATCGAATGCGTGTCGCGTTCTTATTCTTTTAAATATGTAGTAGTTCTCGTGCGTTTTGCTCGTGTTGTTTCAATATAATATATACACTCATTGCCGCAAGTGCGGACCGTTCGAAGAGGCCCAAATTGAAAACGTTGTTTGTGTCAAACTTACAACCGAAACTTACAACCGAAACAGAAAAAGAGAAGAAAGAAAGCGTTGAATCTGCGCGTGTAACTATGACTGTATTTAAAACGTATCAGAGCAACGATGAGCTTTACGACGCGTTTCATTTTTTACTCAAATGCCGGCCGCTACTTTACGCCCAACTTTTTTAGCTGACGCAAAATATCGCCGACTAAATACAAGGACCCGGCAACTAACACGTCGACGCGTTTCGGTGCGACTAAATCTGCCTTTCGTCTCAAGGCGCTAATCGCGGCCGCCACGGATGCGCGAACGTCCATTTGAGTGCTACTATTTTTACCGCTGCTACTATCACCGCTATTACCACTATTGAAACCTTTTACCTTTTCAATTTCACGCCAAGTCGTCGCGCACGCTTCTTGCCACTCCAAGTTCTTCTTATCATCTTCGACTTTAACGAGTCCGAGCGCGGAGGAATCCGGCGGGCAAAACATGGCGGTGTCGATGTGCACATTTCTTGATTTCAAAACGTCCACGGAAGCAGACATCAACACCTTTGGCGACCGCTCTTCCATGCAATTGAAGAGGAAGACGTTGTGAGACATTCTTGAACTCGATTGTTTCCCCTCGTTGTAGCACATGTCGTGCTGCGCGTCCTTCTTTCGTTTTGCGTTGACGTGCGCGGAAAACCACTCCGCGCACGTTCGCATGGACTCCTCCGTATGCGCGCCGTCCAAATAAAACGTCAAGTTTTTACTGTGCTCGTCTCGCACAATTTGTTCTCGACCAGGCCATCTGGTCTTTTCTAATCCTCTTCGAAAACTATCCGGAAGCAAGAGCTTCGACTTTGGTCTCTTCTCTCTCTCTTTCTCCAGCTCTGCTAATATCCCTCGATGTTTGGTTTTCGCCGCCCATTCTTTGACCAACTCCACGGCTAAGCTCGCGTTTATCCTCTGGTGCGGTCCGCTCAAACCGAGCTCTACTTTCCTACTCCCTCCTCCTCCCTCTTCGTCGTTCTCGTCTTCATCTCCTTCCAGATCAATCTGTCTGGCGACGACCAACTCGCATCCAACCTCTTCTCTTTTCCTCTCCAAACTCGCCATCGCCTCGGGAACTTGCGGGCTCGTAAACGCTCGTATGGTATCATCGTTCGCGCCTTTTTTAAATATTCCAGCTTTTTCCCACGCAATCTTTTCTATCGTGTTCCCCAACACTTCGACGTGGTCTAATCCTAAGCTCGTCACCGCGACTACCGCGGGTTCCCTCACGCAGTTCGTCGCGTCTAACCGTCCTCCTAATCCGACTTCTAATATCAAACACTTCGTCCCGGCGTCTTTAAATATCTTCAATCCCAACAGAAATAAGAACCGAAAATACGCCGGTAACTCCATCTTCAACTCGTTTTCGATCGTATTCTTCGTCCACCAAAACGCCTCTATGAATTCTCGTTTCCCGACCGGGTTCCCGTTTATCCGAAACCGCTCTCGCACGTCCACCAGGTGCGGGCTCGTGAACAAACCAACGTTTTCCACGCCATTTTCCAACAAAATCGACTCCGCGAACGCGCACGTCGACCCTTTCCCTTTCGTCCCGGCGACGTGAATCGCGTTCGAATTTTCTATAAACGACCGTAAATCGAGCTCATCCACGTACGCGTGGAGCAATTTGAACTGGTCTTCCCACGTCACCGAGCCCGGGGAGTTTCGGTTTTTCCCGGAGATGGTCTTCGCGAGTTCCGAGAGGCACCGAGAGTACCGAAGTTCCAATTCTTCTTCATCTTTTCCTCCTTCTCCGTTGTTTACGACGTTCACGGCCGCGACGACTTCCGGCATCTTCTTCTTCTCCTTTTGTGTTTATCCTCTCGCGTCTCTCTCTCTGTGGTCAAACTGAGAGAGAGAGAGAGAGAAGGAGTGTGTGCAGAGAGTTGTCTGTTATATCCACGGAAAAAAGGCAAAGAAAAAGCGAGCGAATGGAGCGAATGCGACGACCCACGTCCCCCACGTCCTCTCGTCTCTCTCTCTTGTGCGCACCAAAAAACTAACTTCTCTCTCTCTCTCTCTCTCTCTCTTTGCGGTGAGCTTAATTAGCCACCAACACCCTAAGCAATAAACCCTAAACTTATTACACGAACTTGCATTTAAGGAAAAAAAACGCGCGACGAAACGCGACGCGCGTCACCTCAAACGAGAGAGAGACAGAGAGAGAGAGACAGAGAGAGACAGAGAAGTTCGTCCTCGTGCTCTCTTCTTCTCTGGTCCTAATCTCTGTCGACAGAGCGAGAACGGGAAAAAGAAGAAGAGATACATTTTTCTCTCCCATTTTGTGAGTTGTGGGGGGCCGCGTGTGTCGTGTGAAAAATGGAAAATTCCAATCCGTCCTCCTCCTCCTCCTCCTCTTCTCTCAACGCCGCGAGAACGACGACGATATCCCCGACGCCGTCGTCGTCCTCGACGACGTCCCTGAGCAACGCCAGTAATTACGGAACGACTTTGACTGCGACGACGGGAAGAGGAGGAGAGAAATTGGCGAGAGCAGCAACACCATCATCGAGCAGCAGCAGCACAAAATTCATGGAACAAAACGCCGAGGGGCGCATAACGCGCGTGGAGATTAAGAAACCCTCGTCGTCGTCGTCATCGTCGTACGCGCACTTGCAATCGCACTCGACGGTGCTGAGTAAGAAACCGTCGACGCCGAAAAAGACTGGCGAGCAGAAATGGGTCGCGCCGGATGAAGGCGCGTTTATGAACGTATTCGCGTCCAACGCGTGCAGATTGCTGAGAGCGTTCGGGTCGGTGATGGTGTTGATCGTGCTCGGGATAATTGGGTTGACGTATTACGCCACGGTCGCGTTAGTGTACGGGCCGTTGAGCCAAGAAGGGACGGCGGACGAGAAAAAAGTCGCGCACACGGTTTTGGTGACGTATCACGTGATGATCTTTATGATTTTGTGGTCGTATTTCGCCATCGTTTTAGCAGAGCCCGGGAGCGTTCCGGAGAGGTGGGAACCTCCCGAAGAAGACCCAGAGATAGCCGCTACTATTCCAAAGAGTGAAAGCAAACGCAGAGTGTGCAAAAAGTGCATCGCTTGGAAACCAGAGAGAACCCATCACTGCTCGGTGTGCCAGAGATGCGTGCTGAGGATGGACCACCACTGTGTGTGGGTGGCCAACTGCGTCGGCGCGAGAAACTACAAATTTTTCTTACAATTTTTAGCATACACGTTCATAGGAACAACTTTCGATGCGATATGTCTACTGAGCGATTTCGTGCAGTTCTTCAGGGACGTGGAAGATAGCGAGCGCTCTAGCAGCAACGCGTCGCCGCAAGAGAGAGACGAGTTGAGGCAACACGGCGGGGCGATGACGGTTGTCTTTGTGGCGTTTGTCATGAATGTGGCGTTCGCGGCGTCTCTATTAGGCTTCATCGTCATGCACGGAAACTTAGTCTTAGCAAACATGACGACGATTGAAATGTACGAGAAGAAGAAAACGCTGCCCTGGAAGTACGACAAAGGACGGTGGGGGAATTTCAAGGAGATTTTCGGCGATAATCTGTTTAGCTGGTTGTTGCCGTTTCACACGAATCGCGCCAACGAGAAAATCGACCAAACCGCCGGATTGACCGAAGGCCACATCGCGTTGAAAGGAGAGTATTGCCGCCCGATAGTTCCGTAGAAGAGAGAGAGAGGAGAGTGAAAGCGTTATGATTAGCAGAGCGTTTACTATTATACAATAATTGTGATACAAAAATACTAGACTAACACGTAGAAGACGGGAATAAAATCGCAAAAGAACTAAAGCGCGCGCGCGAGAGAGAGAGTACCATCATTGCAAAACTACTCCTTCCTAAACATCATCGCCTCTCTGAGCTCCCTCTCCCGCCTCTCTTTCCTCTCCTTCTCTTTCCTTTCCTCCTCAATCTTCGCTTCTTTCTCCTTCGCCTCGATCACCTCCTCCATCTCTCTCTTCAACGCCTCCAGTGCACTCGCTTCTCTCCCGACTCTTCTCTCCATCTCCAAACGCATCTCTTCGTTCAATTTTTCCAAACCCTTCGCCGAAGACCGCGCGTCTGAATCGATCAAAGCGTTCAGCTCCAGCGTTTTCGTCAGTCTTTCTCCTCTCGTCGAAGACACGAACGCGGAAACGTTCGTCTCGATGGCGTCCAAATGCGGAGCCATTTGCGAGACGAATTGGTCCGAACGTTTACGGATAGTTTTCGCGAGGCGCGAGGAGGTCATCTCCTCCTCCTCTTCCGAGGGAGAAAACGACGACAGCACGCCTTTGGTTTGTTTGTGGATGAAAGACGTCAAGCTGTTCGACATTTTATACGCGCGTTGTGTGTGTTATTCTCTCTGTTTCTGTAAAGTTTTGGGGAAAAGTGAACTTTTTTTCTCCAATGTAAAGAGAAAAAAATGACGCGCTTTCTCTGTCGCTCGTGCACGACTTCCTCTCTCCTTCTCCCGAACGGAGAGAAGAAGAAGAAGAAGAAGACCACAATTAGCGGCAGCACCGGAAGTCGTCGTCGAAACGCGAAAAGCGTCGTTCGTCGAGAAGAAGAAAAAAGAGAAGAAGAGATGGGGATGAAATCATCGTGGACGACGGCGTCGCCGGTAACCGACGAGAGGAGGAATACGAAGAAGAACGTCGTCGTCAAAGTCGTTCGAAACGGCATCATGGACAACAAGAACAACGCGTCGACGGGGTCGAGCTTTTACGACCCGTTCGAACGATCGAAGTTTCAAAAAATAGGCGACGAGATCGACCGGAGAATGTTTTTCCCGGGCGGCAACGGCGATGATGCGAGCACTTCGTCCTCGTCGTCTTCTTCTCCTTTCTTTGGTCTGGAGGAGGAGTTCGCGAAGCTCGATCGAGAGCTGAGCGACGCCCGCGAGCGAGCGCTTCTCGTCGGAACAGAAGGAAGAAGAAGAAGAAGCGCGCACGAAGATTTCGGACCGAACAAAACGGTCTCGAAAGAGATTTCGAGAGAACACCGCGGGAGACATTCGTACAGCAACTTTCGCTACGCCGAGTCGGTGACGACGTACGGTCCTTCTCCGCCCGCCGCCGCGCGGGTCGGGAGAGGAAGCCGGCAAAGTCTCGTCGACGCGCCCACGCTCGGATTGTTGCTCGTGCTCGGAACGACGTACGTCTATTTCAAAGAGAAGACGACGTTCGCTCGAAACTTCTCGGCGACGAATTTTAAAGAGGAAGAGAAGGAAAAGTTGGCGCGAGAGTGGCCGGTGTTGTATTTGTCCTCGGAGGCTTTTCGGAGAGAGTTTCGCAAAGCGAAGGAGAAAGAGGAGAAGCGAGAAAGAGAAAAAGAAACGAGAGACGAGGGCAAAGACGACGACGACGACGACGACCGGAAGCGTTGACAAAAACCCGCCGACGCGAGTTCGAATCGAGAAGAGAAAGAGCTTCTTTTATGTGTTGTATATTACGCTTTCGCGACGAGAAAATATCTCTACTCTGCGCTCGATTTTTAACCACAAGTTCAAATTTTTCCCGAGACGCCGAGTCCCGCACATCAAATTATTTATTCTCTCTCCGTTTTTAAACGCGCGCGAACGACACGAAGAAGAAGAGAGATTGGGTTGGGGAACGATGATGTCGAGCGCGTCTTTTTCTTTGCCTCGCTTAAGAGTCTCTTTTCCACGTTCTTCTTCTTCTTCTTCTTTTATCGACGACGATGCGAGAAGGTTTCTTCCCGGGAAGAACGACTTTCGTGCGAGCGCACACTTCTCGTTGAAACAACGAGGACGAGGACGAGGACGACGACGTCTGAGCGGCGACGCGAAAGCGGTGATATCGGAGAACAGAGAGGAAGGAAAGACGGAGAAGAAGAAGAAGAAGAAGAAGAAGAACGACACCGGCGTGGTCGATGTGAGAATGATCTGTACGGACGTGGACGGGACGTTGGTCTCACCAGACGGCAGTTTGCCGGACAAAACGGAGAAGATGATTGCGAAAGCGAGAGAGGAGAAACGGGTGCCGCTGATGATCGCCACGGGGAAAACGCGAGGTCCGTGGGCAGAGACGCTGTACCCGAAGCTGAAGCAAGATTCTGGAGTACCCGGGGTGTTCGTGCAAGGCACGGTGATTTACGATGGTCTCGGGAACGTGTTGGAATCGGTGACGTTGCCGCAAGTCGCCGTGGACGCGATTTGCGGGTACTGTCGCATTCGCGGGATATCGGTGGTGGCGTTTTGCGAGGAGAAGATTGTGTGCGAGAGGAGAGATAAGCAGACGGATTTGGTGATGGAGTACGGCGAAGCTGAGCCGGTGTGCGTGCCGACGTTGTCTTTTTACGAGAAGAAACCGAATAAGATGATTTTGTTTTGGGACAAAGAGACGAACGGGAGCAAATATGCCGATTTTGCGCGGTTTCGCGAGGAAGCGGAGCAGATGTTGGGAAATTACGACGTCGATGTTACGGTGGCGGTAGACGGCATGTTGGAGTTTTTACCGAAAGGCGCTTCGAAGGGTGCCGCGGTAAAACGCGCGTGCGAGAAGAGTTTGAACATCGCGATGGAAAACGTTTTAGCGATTGGAGACGCGGAGAATGATTTGGACATGCTGAAAATGGCAGGAGTGAGCGTAGCGGTCGCGAACGCGAAAGAGAGCGTGAAAAAAGTGGCGACGTTTACGACAGACGCGACGAACGAGGAAGGCGCCGTAGGCGAGGCCATAGAAAAGTTTGTCTTCGGCGCCGAAGAGAACGAAGAGAAGAAGGAAGAAAAATATGTATCACCACCGTCACCGTCACCGCAAGCAGCAGCAGCAGCAGTACAACAAGCACCTGTAGCAACAAGCAATAACATCGACAGCAGCAGCAGCAGCAACAACAACAATAACAACAATAGCAGCAAAAGAACGAAACCGTCGATGATGAAGAAAAGCAGCGAGTTCAAAATCGTCACGAAAGAGGCGACTGAATTCGCGAGAGCGAATCTCACGGAAACCATCTCAAAAGTTAAAGCTGAGATTGATAAGTTCGATAAGAAAGAATTCGAAGAGAAAGTAATGAAAAACGTCTTCACTCCCGTCGTAAAATCTGTGCGCGCCGCGCAGGAAGGAGGAAGTGCGGAGCTCGCGCGAAGACGAGCGGAGATGGATGCCGAAAACGCCAAGCGCTTGAGCGACGAAAGTAAGAACGACGAAGCTTCGGCGGCGAAGAAGACATTAGCAGCGAAAGCTGCCGTTCGCGCTGCCGAAAGTGCCTCAAAAGCGGCCATACTAGAAGCGGAACTCATTTCATCGAGCATGGACGAGTGCGAAGGCGAGGAGTGTGAGGCATTGGAACCCAAAGCGGCGGAATTGACGGAGCGCCTGGCGCAGCTGCAAAGAGGCTTGGAGTTTGAAAAGAGAAAGTTGGCAGAAGCCCAGAGATTAGCAGCAGCAACAGCTGCTCCTCCTCCTCCTGCAGCTAAGACACCACCATCACCACCATTACCGAAGGCGGCAAAAACAGATACGCCTTCGTCCGCGTTGATCGAACCGATGTTGGAAGAGCCAGAGTTTTCGCTTCCGGTAGCGACTCCGAAGAATTCGCCGGCGGCGGTGAAGGGCGTTAAGAACTATAAGTCCGTCTCCGCGAGTTCTAAGCAAACTAAAGCAGTAGAGAAAACGTCCGTCGATAAAAAAGAAAATGCGAAGAAAGAAAAAGAAGTGATAAGAGATGACAAAAATAACAAAGAAGAAAAGACGAAATCCGAAGTGAAGGCGGCTTGGAAAGAACCGGCTGTGTCGTCATCTGGGCCATCGTCGCCATCCTCGGCGGGCGGTAATTGGAGAGACACCAAAACCGAAGACAATTCTGTTGCATGGAAGGATGAGAAGCAACAGAAGCAGCAGCAGCAGCAGCAGCAGCAGCGAGAAAAAAAA
>Ga0255767_1000527_pt1 | contig 34790 bp, 28 predicted proteins | sample 071ome_24_FD_179967 | JGI IMG/M metagenome (GOLD analysis project Ga0255767, IMG submission 179967) | Coastal salt marsh microbial communities from the Groves Creek Marsh, Skidaway Island, Georgia - 071402CT metaG (version 2) | ecosystem: Environmental > Aquatic > Marine > Intertidal zone > Salt...
CTAACTCAAAGCGCCCTCACTTCCGTCCAGTTCAAGCAAAAGCTCACCAGTGTAGGGATCCCAGATGCGCGCTCGTTGATCTTTGAACGAGGAGAGCAAACGAGATCCATCTTTATTGAAAACAACGGAGGCTGCCCGGTCCTCATGGAGCATGATTTTTCGGGCTGACAACTTGGGCGCGCGTGCCATGGCAAGCTCCATGGCAGCCTGATGGGCTTGTTCCAGCGCCTGCTGTTTCTGCATGGTTTGCAGAAAGAATCCACCCACACCAAAAACGGACAAGAAAACCACCAACAAACTCAACACTGCAATGGCTGGTTTCCGACGGGCCCATTTCACACGACGTTCCCAAAAACCACTGGGACGGGCTTCGATGGGCTGGTAGTCCAGCCAACGTTCCAAATCCTGACACAATGCCTCCGCCGAAGCATAGCGCCGAGATGGATGTTTCTCGAGGCACTTCAGACAGATCGTTGAAAGATCTTCGGGCAGGGATGGATTCAGATGGTTGGGATGTTTAGGTTCATCTGATGGGACACTCTGAAGTACTTCCAGAGAATCTTGAGCATCAAAAGGAGGACGCCCTGTGAATAAGTGATAGAGAACCGCCCCCAAACTATATACATCAGCAGAAACCGTCAAAGGCACACGTCCTGACTTGGCCTGTTCCGGAGCCATGTAGGCCGGGGTTCCCATGATAGTTCCCGTGCGCGTCAAGGTCACATCTTCCCCTTCCCGCTTGGCGAGACCGAAATCGGTCACCCTTGGTTCGCCCTGAGCATCGATCAGAATGTTACCCGGTTTGATGTCACGATGAAGCACGCCGCGTTGATGTGCGAAGTGCACCGCCCGGATCACTTTGACCATCAACTCCACTGCTCTTCTTGGATGAGCCATCAAAGCAGGAAGCGATTCCTTGAGAGTGCCGTTCTCGATGTATTTCATCGTAAAGAACGTTTGGCCGTCGTGCCTTCCGATTTCGTATATGGGAACGATGTTGGGATGGTCCAAATGCGCGACCACTTCAGCTTCGGAAAGAAAACGCTTGAGCACATCCTGACGTACGAAAGCACCGGCCAGGAGCATTTTCAGGGCAACCACACGATTGAGTTTCTTTTGCCGCGACTTGTACACCACACCCATGCCGCCCTGTGCAATTTCCTCAAGAATCTCGTAATCCCAGGTCCTTTCTTCCTGCGCATCATTGCCTGGATTTGATGTCTTCTCTTCCATTTGCAGTTCAGGCAACACCACTGTTTCATCAATGCCCGCCTGCAGCAGGCAATGAGAGCAAAGTTCGTCCACGGACTGGAGAGGAGCGCCGCAAGTATCGCATTTCTTTTGGTTATTCATGGCAGTCATTGATTTTTCCTTCAATGCCTACTGATGAAAGTCCGGACAAAAGTAACACCTTTTCTCAAAAAAATTCACGACCTGGAAAGACACTGCTGCAGATAGGCCAGCTCTTCCTGAACCTTGGATGAATCATCCATGGTGTCGGCTACCTTACGGTGCAATAGATCCCGATAGGACTCACGCAGGCGTTTCACCCGCATTTTGACGGCCGCCTCACTCAGTCCCAGATCATTTGCAAGGTCCAGGTATCGTTCCTGCCCGGCATCCTTCAGCATGTGTGGTTTCAACCTTTGGAATTCGTCCAGCCTTCCCTCCGACTCCCATTGCATCCGCAGAGTGCTCATGACTTCTTCCAGCAAACTCAATGCCCAACGTCGTTCATAAGCATGCTCCGGATCGGCAGCCTGCCAGGTTTCCACAGCCAACTTTTCCTCCCCCTGCAACGCATCCAGAGAAACCAGCATCGCCTCTCCGCCACGCTTGAGCGCACGTTGTTTGGCCCATTGGTTCTGCATATAGTGTTTGAAGGTCCCCAACAGGAAAGACCGGAACCGGCCGCGCATCGGATCGGCCTGAGCCAGGTATTCCCGACTCAGCAATCGCTCGAAAAAACCCTGCACCAGATCCCGTGCGGTTTCACGATCATTGCCCTTTTGTCGCGCAAAGGCATAAAGGGGATACCAATACCGTTCGCATAACATTTGCAGGGCATCCCAACCCTGCGTTTTTTCCGGGTCGGAAGCCGCCACGACTTGAGACCACAAAGTCGTGGCAAACCAACCCGGTGCTTTTCCTGATTCTGATATCGAGGAATCCTCCATGCCATGTTTCAAAAAGATGCATTTTGCAGGTAACCGATCAAATCGGCCAGATCCTGATCGCTCATGGCCTCACCCCAGCCTTCCGGCATCAGGGACCGTGTTGCGGGTCTGAGCGATTCAATCTGTTGATTTGATACGAAGCGGTGCTCTCCGGTGGTGGTGGTGATTTGAATACCATCGACTGTTTCTTCCCCAAGAAGAACAGTCCACTCGGTTCCGTCCTTCATCACCAACTCATGAGCCAGATACGTTTGCTCGATCGCATCACTTGGATTCAAAATGGCAGTCAGCAAAGCCAAACCGGATCGATCGCTTAAAGCGTTGAGATCCGGTCCCACACGGGCGCCTTCATCCCCGAACACATGGCAAACACTACAGTTCTGTTTGAACAATTCCTTACCGTTCGAACGGTTCCTGGAATGTTTGGCGAGTTGTTCGAAGCGTTGTTGGACGGTTTGATCGGAGATACGATTTAAACCCAGACGATTTGATCGCTGATCCAATGCTTCTTGCACCGCTTCCTTCATCGAAGCGTTCGGCAAATTCCGGAGAGCAATGGTCATTTCAGGCGTCAGCGTGGCATCCACCAGAGGTTGTTTACTCGATTCGAATTGTCCGGTTGCCAAAGTTTTCAAAAATTGTTTCGTCCAGATTTCCCGTTTCAACACAATTCCCAACAACATCCGGCGTTCTTCCAAGGAAGCCCGGTTCCAGTAAGATTCCAGCCATGCCAACTCTTCTCCCAAAGACTGGGGCCTGCTCGAGATGCGCTGCAGGATGGCCGTCTTTAAATCAGGGTTCAAACCGGACTGCACTCCGAACAAAAACTCAAGCCATGGAGTCCAATCCTGAATTCCGCCGAGCGTCCACAGGAAATCAAATGCGATGATCCGTTGCCCTGAAGCACCGCGTGCATCCAGCAATACCGGCACCATATATTCCCTCATGATGCCCAAAGACCATCCTGCGTTATCGGTCACCTTCCCCCCGCCCTTCGCAAATTGTGTCACTAATTCAATGTTGCCCAACAGCGTTTGGTCAACATTCCCTGTCTGACCATTCATACGTTTGGCGAGACGTTGGATGCTGACCTTGTCTAATCTTGCTCCCTCGCGAACGCTGATCCCGTCCGGGAGCCATCCCGTATTGACTCGACGCTCCACGCGGGCGGCCTGTTGAACGGCTTCACCCAGCCATTCAACCTTTTGACGAAATGCCAATGTCAACAGGTCATTCAGCAATGGTCCGTCCCGGCAAATATCACAAGTCATGGAATGTTTCAACATGGGTTCCAAGTGCGTTGCCGTGGAGGTCAGCAATGCTTCCTTGAAATGAGGGCGTCGCTGGTCTCGATGCATGGCTTCCACCAATAAGGAACCGCTCCAACCAGAATCAAATGTCCCCAGGGATAAGATGTTCTGGTAACGGACAGATTCCTTGGGATCATTTACCAATGATGCAAACACCATTTCCAAGTCCCGTTCTTTACCCGGCACATTTCGGTAGTTTGCCTTTTCAGAAAGCTGCAGCGCATTTTGCCTCACTCCTTCATGTTGATCTTTCAATGCCACCAACAAATCCTCCACATCCAATTGACCTAATCCATGCAAAGTCCATAACGCATGCAGACGTGCTTTTTCATGATCGGATCTCCGCAACAAGCCTTTGAGAGCATCCGTCTGATCGACGGCATGCCCACTGATCAGCAATCGTTGCGCTGTGTCCCGCAGCCAACCATTGTCCTCGCTCAGTTGATCGGTCCAATTGGAAGGAGTCATGGATGCCAATTTGGGGATCGCACGCCTGACCGATCCTTTGCGGGAGATACGATAAATACGCCCTTTGTCCGTGCCGGCTCGGGTATCCATGTATTGCTCGACATCATCGGGAATCCATTCGGTGTGTTCGATGATCAAACGATACATATCAGCAACGTAGACAGCGCCATCCGGTCCGGTTTTGGACATGACAGGGCGGAACCATGGATCCGTGCTGGCGAAAAATTCACGTGTTTGTTCCGCCTCCGGACGGCTCGCCTTGAAACTCATGCCATCTGGTTCCATTTCAAAATGGCGCACCAAATTGTGCACGGGTTCACAGACGAACACATGCTGTTTACCATCATTAAAAAGAACCGAATCGCGATACATCGACGGGCCACAAGCCGAAGTCACATGCCCTCGCATGCCGATGTCATTAAATCGCTGCAGTGTGGGGGCGATTTGATCGACCTTCTTCAGGTCAGGCTCTGTCGCAAGCTGAATTTTATTGTCACCCAGATCCACATGGGACACTCGCCCCGCGTAGCGTTCCGGAAGTTGATAATGCCATAGCCAATTTGGATTGTTGTTCCCAAACCAATTGCCCCAGTCATCGCGTCGACGACCAAATTGGGTTTGGCCTTCCACCATTTCGAACAAACCATCCACCGGGTTGAAACGGAAATCACGCCGCCGGATATTCCATTCATCCTCACTCCAAAGTGATCGAACCACACCACTGCTGTCTCCGTTTGCGCCGTGCAACAAATGATCTAGTCCATAAACGAATCCGTTGACCAGATGCTGTTGATTCCACACACCAAACCCTTCGAACAAACGTCTCACCAAATCCGCTTTGCCGTCACCATCCGAATCGGAAGCAAAGAAAACATGCGGTGCAGCGCTGATCCAAAGGCCATTCTCCCACGGATAGATCCCGTTTGGCCACGGGATCTGATCCATAAAGATCACCGACTCATCATAGATGCCGTCACCATCCACATCTTCCAAGCGCTTGATCCGTCCGCCGGGAGCCCCGGCCCCATCCAAGCCCATGGGGTAGCCTCTCATTTCAGCTACCCAAAGGAACCCATCTGCGGACCACTCAAAAGCCACAGGATCTTCCACCAAAGGTTCCGAAGCCACACACGTCACTTCGTAGGAATCACCAACTTGTAGTGTCGTCATGGCTTCAGGCAGAGATTTGGGTTTGGGACGATTGCCCAGCAGGATCTCCTGAAACGCCTTGCGCTGCACCAGGTCAGGCAAATGAGCCGTGTCCTCGTTCTGCACCCAAACATGCCCTTTTGCAAACCAGGCGCCATTGTCACGATGTGTTCCCGCACGGACGAATGCAGGGATGGCATCTTCATCCGATCGTTTTCCTTCCATGATCAACCTCGACCACCCTTCTTGAAATCCCAACACCCATTCTGGAATGAAAATGTAAGCCGAATAACGTGTTTCATCGGACTGAATCAGATCCAACCACCCATCCGAATTGATATCCACCAATCGGACGCCCATGTCCCTGCCTTGATCATCCACCAGGTCCAGCCCCTCCGGCCAGAAATAACTCATCTCCTCCCAGGTTTTGCGATCCTGATTCCATTTCAGGACACCGTGTTGACCAGGATACGCCACAATCAATTCATCGACCCCGTCATGATCCACATCATGCACCAGCACGCCGTCTGTGTTTTGCTGGAACACGGTGGGAACAACCTTGCCGTTGCATCGCAGTTCCGAAATCAGACTTCCCAAGGGTTCCAGCCCATCGGCACCATTCAACCAGGCTCCTTCTCCATGACCGTCCCGATAAAACCATGCGGTTGGCCCGCCTTTCCAGAACACACCGTGTTTGATTCCAGTGGCATGGTTTTCCTCGGCCAATACTGGCAAAGGGGATGTTTGGTCCGAGTAACTCCCTTGATCTTCATTCCATATGCGAATCGTCCCTTTGCTTTCTCCGCCCAAAACCACATCGAGGTATCCATCATGGTTGATATCCATGAGGCGGTTTCCGGCATCCTTTCCGTCGGGCCGCCTTAATCCCCGTCCCAGCAAAAGATGATCACGCAAACGTTCCGCTGCTTCCTTGAATGTTAAAAACAACACGCGCCGTCCATAACTTGCATCCGCATAATCGATAAACTCATTCACCTGATCATTGCGAATCCATCCGTGAGGGTGAAATACCCAGGTAAAAACACCCTGCTTTTTCACGGTCAAATCAAGCGCTCTTTTCCAGTCATCAACAGTTACCTCATTGTTCACGCCGTGCAGATTCTGAGCTTCCCAATCACTGGGCGCGATAGCAGGAAATTCCCAGCACACATCATTGATCACGTAAGGGTATGGATAGTTCTCAATGGTGGTGGTAAATGATGGAAACGGCACATACTTGGTGAACCGTTCCTTTCCTTCCGAATCCTTTACCAGATCCTGAGGAAGTTCCGGATCATCGGAAGTCAGCAAACACATCACGCTCGAATCAATTTCCAGGAATCCTCCCTCCTGCGATGTGAAAGGAAATATCTCGCTGTAGAACCGGGGGCTGGGTGAATTGATCGAATCACAACAGGGCATCCGATACGCAACCGTCCGGTTGTTTGGAATGCTGTTGAGCAGATTGATACCTCCAAAGAAAGTGTTTTCAGCGTTCTTGAAATCTCCTTTGGCAAGCAAGGGACAGGGATGAGACAAGGTATGCACTTCCAAAGACAGTCCCTCCTTCAACCACACCTGAAATTGCGGATCACCCGGATCAAAGCTATTACAGTATATACTGACCGGTGCACGCCCATCGATACGTTTGAGACGATTCAGAATGGGACGCAGGTATTGCTCATACTTTTGAGTGGTCCGGAGATCATCGATAGCCAGGATAACAACAGCATCCACCCCCTCTTCCCCGACCCACTGCGGCGTGGTCAACTTCGGGTAATTCTTATCCACATAAAAGGGATGATTGGGAGCCAACACCTGTTGACCACCATGAATCGTGGCGAGAAAAAACGAGCACCAAAGAGTCAACAAGGTTCCAAGCATCAACCTGCCGAACCCATGCGCCGAAATGGAGGATTTCATGACGATATTTAAGACGGATTCAACCCACGAACCAAGTCGAATTTACGGAATCATCATCTTCTGCTTGTCGCATTTGATTGGGGTTGCTTTTTTTCTCGCACAAAGGCACTAAGGCACAAAGAAACCACGGCCAACCGACCGTGGTTTAAATTCGCATCTAAAAAAACTTCGTGTCTTCGTGCCTTTGTGTGACAAAAAATATCACCCAATCTCCGCCTTATCACGAATGTGAATATAAGCGTGCACATGAGGAGCGCCTCGGAAATAGATCAATGAGGACGGACCTTCAATCTGCCAGACATCCCAAACACCATCATTCCCAAGATCCTGATTCTTGTAGAATGCCATGTGGAGATGATCAAATCCGGCTTGATCCACCAGTTTCAACGCCTCGTCGGCATCTTGTTTACGAAATGGCGCCATCACGTCGGCCAACACCTGACGCACCAGGCCTTTCTGATCCCCCATCAATTCAGTCATGGAGACCCCCGGGAGTCCGGACTTTTTACCGGTGAGCGTCACAGTCTTGGTTCCCTCTTCCTTGCGGGACTGTCCCAGCAAGGCCATTTCACGCTGTTTACCGTCCAGCATCTGAAACACTTCATTGGCCCGTTTGGCCTGATACCAATAGGCATTGCCCGGGTGATCGGCGGGTTCCCGGTCCTTATTACCCGCTTGATGTCCATAAAAGATCGGGCCACCGAAAGCCGCGCCATCCACCGAATTACCATCACAACGTCGAGTGACATGTCTTCCCGTGAGCACGAATTCAAATTTGCCTTCACCCGGTTCACCGAACAAAGCAATGGAAGTATCCTCCAAACCTTCCTCATCGGTGTCCCAAGCCACTGCCTCAAAAATGGTTTTTGCATACTCTTCGCTGTGAATACCCATGAAGATCTCCCGAATCATGGCCTGTTGATCGGCGGTGAAATGCTCCCCAACGCGTGACTTGGTGATATACCAGTTGTTCTGGACCTCGGATCTCAACGGGTGGTTGAACGGAAAGCAAATCTGCTGCTTCTGTTTCTCATCAAGGCTGCCAAACAAAGTGGCAACAAGTGTTTCAGACGCGGGTTGTTTTTTCTTGGCCGCTGCATTGGCGAGTGTGTGCACCAATGGATTGGCTGCGGCTGCTGCTACGCCAAGGGAGCAGCTGGTTGATTTCAAGAAGCGTCGGCGATCCATTGCTGATGCCGTCTGCAGTCCGGTATTGGGATGGTTATTCTGGGAACTCATTCTTTCCTTCTACCTCAATTGAAAGAATCATGCCACAAAAAAGAAGTCAGCATTTAATGGAAGTAGCCTTCGCAAGAAGGTAGCCGCCCCAAGTTCAAGTTGATCCCTCGGCGTTCGACTGCCACACTTTTGCAAGTGCGGCTACGATGTAGCCGCTTTCGCCAGAAAGTGGCAGCCCACTCTAAACCAACAAGCTTATTTGAAAAGAGAGGCGACCCAATCACTTTCCGGCAGGGCATAGGGTCGGAATGTTTCCAGATGCCCTCTTCGTTCGTTGTAGAACAATGCGCGATGGAGTCCCAACTGACTGGCCTTTGTATTGTCGATGAGCGCGGCGGAATCATTGGCGCTCATTTGAAACAACACGCGCATTTCAAATTCGGAAAGAGCCTTTCGATTCAGAAAACGCTGGGCGCTGTTGTAGGAATCAACCGTTACGATGGTATGTATGCGCAAAGCGGGTCCTTCCCGAACAATCCGGTCAAACACATCTCCGGGTTTGGAAACACCCTCACCATCACTGTCGCCAAAACTGAACTCATCCTCTGGCTTCAGTTTCTTGAACAATTGCAGGCCAAACACCAGAACAAACACCGCTGCTTCAGGTTCGCCCGGTTCTTTCTCCCCTGGCTCCAATTTGGAATCGAGATACTCCATCATGTCCTCCAAGCTATCATCCCTCAGCGTGCGTACCGCATGTGGCACCAAGGAGACAACCTGATCCAACATCTCTCGATGCAGGGAATGATCCGGCAATGCATCCACCACCACAAACTCAACTTGCCCTTTCGGATATTGAGCCGCCAAGGAGATCAGGCTGGAAACCATCATGGAAAACGCCATTTCATCATTCTGTCCCAAAATCAAAAGGTGACTACCACTCTGCAGACCAAAAGCGGCACTGGTAGGCCCCTTGATCGCATTCGGGGCCCCAAGCCAGGCAATTGGCAGATCCGGGGCTTTGGCTGCATCGGTTGACAGTGCAGTGGCAAGCTCATCATTTGCTTTGATATCAGCAGGGGCATTCCCTTCGAACACCACAAATTCCCTTTGCTCCAGGGAGCGTTCTTTCGCCATCCGAGCGATCTGGTCCAGTTGAGTTTCGCGCTCCTCATCAGACAGCCAGACGGTTTGAAAGGGACTGTTTCCTTCAACCGCGCCGCTACTGTCGTTGTAAACACCTTCACCCGGTCTGGACAACAAGCGCGGAGCGGCGTTGGATTCATCCATAATCAGGTAAGCATCCGCCTCGTCACATTGAAGCGCAATCCGAACGGCCATCTGGGCAAAGGTTGTTCGCGCGAGCGTGTAGGCTCCCCCCAGTGTTTGTGAGCCTAGAATCACATGAATACCAAAAGCACGACCCTGCCTCACGATTCGATCCAACAGGACAGCGGCGTTTTGAGCCACACGGTCATCTTCCACAAAATACTCCTGAAATTCATCAATCATCAACAAGGTGCGAGGAAGCGTCTCACCTTCGGAAGCTTGCAGGTAACCCTTCAAATCCTGAACTCCCTTCTGACGGAAAAGATCACCTCGACGCCGCAGTTCCTGATCGACTCGTTCCAACACGCTTAATCCGAACTCACGATCACTTTCAATCGCAACCACCCTGGCATGTGGCAGCCGGTGTGAGGCGTAACATTTGAATTCAACACCTTTCTTGAAATCGATCAGATAAAATTCGACCTGATCCGGCGAACACCAAAGTGCCAGATTGGACACCATGACGTGAAACAAGGTCGATTTACCGGAACCTGTCTTACCCGCTATCAGGGCGTGTTGCTGGGTTCCCTTGCCCAGTGTCAGATACTGCCATTTTGAGGCGCCGGTGCGACCGATGGGCACGCGCAACAGTGCACTTGTATCGAGTGACCAGATCTCTTCCGGCTTGGGCGCGATCTGGGAGAACGGAACTTCCACCCGATTGGAATCGACACTGGCCCGACCGATCTGATGAATCATTGCGATGGCCTGTTGCGAATCAGGCTGAGCATACCAATTCCATTCAACTCCGGTCCATTGAACGTTTCCGAGTCGACACCCACTGGCTTGGGCGCGCATCCAAACACAATGTTTTCGCAAATCATCCAGCGCCGCATCGTCCGGCAAAGACTGACGTTGATCACGGTGCAACCAGACAAACACCCCGCAACGTGCCCCGCTGACAATGATGCTTTGCAAACGTCGCAGAGCCGTTTCGCTGAAGCCAACCGGAAAGTCCGAAATAACGAGCACTTGATACTTCTCGGCAATGTTCCCTGCGACCCGGTTGTATTCCGCCAATGAAGGGTATTCATTGCGCAAATACATCTGGGTCACTTTTTCCATGTGCTCGGTCAGATCCCGCAGACACTGTTCGATTTGATTCGACTGCGTCCAAATCCGGCGATGGATCAACTGCTCATCATGGTCGGCAAGATGCATTAATCCGGCAAAATTCTTTCCGAGCCCCACGGGATCAATCAGCGTGAATTGCAGGCGTCCCACAGGCGAACTCATCAACAGACGCAGGGCCATGCCATTGAGAGCATCGACGATATCCTGCGGGGCAGGCCCTTCTGATTCGAACAGGATAGACTCGCCATCCGGCAATTTGAATATAAGGGGGACTCGAAGAGATGCTTCCCCAAATGTCATTCTTTTATCCGAAGGAGGCGATGAAAGGAACTGTTGTAAGTCCAATGCCAATTCGGCAAAACCTCCTGCGGGATCTCCTTCGTCTGGAATCTCCCATTCACCTGAAAAAGCCGCATCAAACCCGGCAGTCATTTCCGAGGCCGCGCCGTGACTACCTTTGAGCAGAGAAAACCATTCAGACACCCGACCATTCCATTGTTCCACGAGAACATCCAAATCCCGGGAAAAACGGTCGTTCACATCAGATTCCATCGAACTCTGCTCATCATCCATTGTGTTGAGATTGCCCCTGTTTCCATGCTCTCCGGCCGACGTTCCCTGTGCATGATCATTTTCGAGTCGATGCAGCGCCGCTTGGAACATGTTTTCATGGCGAGATTCCAACCGCTCTTTTCGACGCTGCAGTTTTCGGAGACCGGTCTCAAGATTTTCCGTAGCGGCGGCCTCAGCGGTCTTCAAAGCTTGTTCAAGACCTGACTCTACCTCCTTCAAAGTCTGTTCAATACGCGTCAGACCCTCGTCCCGGCTTCGATCCGCGCCCTGTTGACATCGGCTGACACATTGAGTCGACACAGCATACTGTTCCAATATGAACCTCACTCGCCCTCGGGCCAGAATGTAACCAAAAGAATAAAACGCAACCACAAGACCGGCCACCACGCCCGTGTAGAGGAGGAGTTGCTCTTTCGCAATCCCGAGTGTTTCCGACACCTGCGGCACAAAGAAACCAACCGCTCCCATCCCCCCAACCAACGCCAATAACACCCAAACCGGAACGATGGAGAAACACTGTGCCAATGATGTTGGTATCGAAAAACGAAGCTGAGCCTCAAGCTCTGTCAACTGGGAACGCAAGGTTTGCAGCAGCGCGTATTCATCCACAGTAGAGGAATCCTGAGCAGCAGGCTCCATTTCTCTTTGAAACCACCTGCGAAAAGATCGATACCCGCGAAACACCTTCCAAGCGAGGTGCTGAATCCCTTCCAGACGCTGAGTTTCAACTGATAAATCTGCCACGTAAGATTTCCATGTCTGATCCATGGCAAGCGAATTGGCATCTTGATCACGCTGCGCCTGGAGCAGGTCCTTTTGATTTTCGTATTGCTGTTGACTCCGGGCATGTTCTGCAGCGTCATGAAGTGCCTTGTTTGCGTTCTCAATGGCTTGTTTGATTCGAAACCTGCGGGATTCGAACCGGGTTTCAATGCGTTCGCGTTCGGCATTCAATGCATCCTGCGCCAAGGCTGCTTGTGCATCAGCTTGTTTACGGACATTGGCCTTTTGGGATTCGAACTTTCGACGAATAGCTGCCAAATCCCCATCACGCGCCTCGATCAATGCCTTCTCCCGCAACCCTAGTTCCTCGACCGTATGCCGAAGTTGTTCGAGTATGGAAAGGGTGGTTCCCGCTGTGAGCATTTTATTCACAATCTTTCCTCACTTTCTTTAAAAGGACGTTCAATTTTTCCATGCCATGAACGGCACGATTGACGCTCGGCTCCAATTCCTTCAAATAAGTCTGTTCAAAGGATGCGGCCTTCTCATCTTTCCATACCGAGCGGGTCGATTCCCATGACCGCAGCAGGTCCTTGGTCAGGGCCAACAACTGATTACTTTCCGACGAACTCATTCATTCCCCTTCTGTTGCATGTCCTTATCCAAAGCATCCGTCCCGGGTAATTCATTTGCTGTGCTTTCGGATGAAGGCTGATTGTCTTCCTGAACTGAAGGCTGGGTTTGGCGGGGAGAAACATACTCATCCAGGACACGCTCCAAACGATCCAGATGTGCCGCTCCCTTTTGCAAATCCTGTTCCAGAACCGTGCGCAGCCTTTCCACGTCACGTCCATGCGGTTCCACTTCGCTTTGATAACGCCGGCACCACACTTTGACGCATCGCAGTTTTTCCTCCGCCTCACGAAACGCCTTCCTGGCGCGTTGAACAGCCACTTGCTGAATGTCGCTTGATTCACGCAGTTCCGAAAGCTTGGCGGAAAAAGCGGCATGTTGTGCCTCTTCCAAAGCACGGTGCCGAACCCGTACCTGATGTTCCCAATAAGGTTTCTGATGATCCTCCAGCCATGCCCGGGTTCTTTTCATGTCAGAGCCGACTTCGTCAATCACATGCGTTGCCTTCTCTACATATTGAATCAAGCGCAAGCGAAACGCTTCCAGCGCATCCAACGAACGTATCTGAGCTTTGTCGGCCATGACTATCGTTGATCCAGATAGTCCTCAATCCTCTGAGCTTTGCGCAGGAGGAAGGGGGTGTGTTGATTGGATACTTCCACAAACTTTTTCAAAGTCCGCATCGTCTGACTGAATTCCTCGGCAAAACGCTGCTGTTCCTGATCCTGCCAAGTATCGCCCAAGGCCTTGAACCGAGCTTCCAACAGAGACATCCCCTGTTGGAGCCCGGCGTTGAATTGTTTCAATTCCTTGGCAAAACGCCGAACTTCCTCCGGATCCATGATTGCCCGTGACATCAGCTATTCCTTTCTTCTTTGATCTCAAGTGTCATTTCACAAACAAGTATACAAGCAGATATCAGGCCAGTGCAGTAAAAACACTTCAATCTACTGATAATTAAAAGTCATAACCTCTGTAACAAATGGGAAGCCCGCAAGTGTATAACCAGCAAAAAGGATCCGCTATGAAACCCGATTCGATTCAGTTCATCCATTTCCTTTCCCTGATCACCGTATTGCTCATCATGTTTCTGAGTTTCTGGATAGGAAAACACGCTCCGATCAGACTTTCACGCACCTTTAAAACGAAACCCAAATACTTTGCATGGATCTTTATGTTTACGGGATTGGGGCTACTGGTGGGAAAAACATTATCACTTGTTTCACTGGGAGGAACACAATCACTTGAAATGCCGGATGAAACAGCAGCGCTGTCCTTCCTGATGGTTGGCAGCATGAGTTACCTGCTCCACCCGATGTTCGAAAACAAGACCAGCGGTAGAAATGCCTTTAAAAACAAACGACTGGTCCCATTGTTCGGATTATTTGCAGCCATTGGCATACTCGAGCGCCCTTTGTTCCTGACAGCAAAAGGCCATGAACTTGCCGCACTGTCAGGCACCTGGAGTGAAGGAGTCTGCCTTCAATCCACACCCTACACATGTGTTTCCGCTTCGAGTGCTTCCGCTCTGAATCAAATGGGCTTTCAAGTGACTGAAGGTGAACTGGCCCATCATTCCAAAACAACCTGGAGAGGCACCAGTTTTCAATCCATGAAAAAAGCGGTGCAACAAGTGGGACAAGAGCTCGGTATAAACATTCATCTTGAAACACGAAAATTATCCTGGGCAGAGCTGACTGAACTGGAATCTCCAGCCTTATTGGAAACCACCTGGAATAACGCCATCGGACACTCCACCGCCTATCTTGGGTCACACGATGGTCACGTGGTTCTGGGCGAACCTCTCATCGGCAGGATCACCGTGGATGAAGCAGCATTAAAAGGAACCAAATGGCAATGGAACGGGGTTGCACACGTATTTGTTATCAGGTGCAGAAATCAATAAGTTGTTGTAAATCTTCTCCTATCGATTCATCTCATGGGTTCCTGGCCATTGAATCTTTAACGGTTTCCCAACGCCACACCAACCCATCCTCCGGATCCAACACTTCCCCCACCTTTCGAAAACCACACTTGGCCAAAACCCTCGTGGCAGCATTTTCTTCAGGCAAAATGTGCGCGCAAACGAAGCGAACTTCGTCATGGCTGCAGGCATAATCAGCCATGCCCTGCGCTACCTCGGTGGCATATCCTTTCCCCTGGTGCTCGGGCTCAATTCCATAAGCAATCTCCACCACCCCCTCCGGGTTGGGAGGCGCCATGAAACCGCAGTTCCCAACAAAGACATCGGACTCTCTCAGTCGAATGGTGAATCCGTGCAGCCACGGGTCGGGTTCGGTGGCTGCCTGTATCCGAGCCAGCCAATCAGGAGATAATTCTACCTTCTCCTCGGACGACATCCCGTCAATCATGGCGCGCAATTCGTCAGGAGTTTTTGGCACAAGGTTTAAATGAGGTGTTTCAATCATGATACCGACATCCTATGACGCCATCATGCTGAACATCGACAACGGTCCCGTCGCCATGGTTCAGTCAGGTAATCGGTCCCTGTATTCACGAAAAGGCATCCATGCCATATTGAATGCTTTGAAAAGCACCGAACGCCTGGCGGTCTGGTCGGCGAGCGTTGATGCCAAGTTCGAGCAACACGTTAAGAAAAACCGCGCCCACATAGAACTGCACCGCGTCAAAGCCAACCACCAGGCCAAACGGGCAAGCTATGTCATCTACACCATCCAAAAAAATGCCCCGAATGGTGTTCAATGAGCATTTGCACAAGACTAAAACTTCCAGGAAATCCCGGAGAATACTGTCAAATCTTCCGCGTCATCATTCAGCCCCACGAGAGAGCCAGCATCCAGCTGTGCGGCATCGCCCAAAGCATAGGTGATTCCGCTGCTGAAGTGCGCCCCATAATTGTCGTCACTGCTCACACCTAAGTATTCGAGATAAATACCGATGCGATCCGTCAAATCCAGACCAATGACAGCAGTATGCGACACTTCCCAATCCCATTTTCCACTGGCACTGTCAAAGATGCGCTGAATTTCCACCTGAGCACCCAAACTCCATTTTTCACCCGCCCGCCAAGCAAAAGGTGCAATCATCCCTCCTTCCCATTTGTCATTCCCCAGACGCGAGGATGTAGGAATTTTGACGACCGGCATCAAGCCAAAGGCTGTTTCCCCTTCGTCATTTCCCCATATGTTGTATTTCAAACGGAAAACCAAATCGCTTGCATCCCGAATGCTGTTCTTCCCTGCCGCAGATGTTGTGGTTTCATGCTGATAAGGCGTCCAAACCATCTGCAAATCCACTTCATCGGACAGCCCATATTTCAAATTACTTTCAGCAATGCTCCACACTTCAGTCCTTGTCCCGCCCGAGTCATTTTTGGACCAACTAAAAAACGATGATTCCAACTGAAAATGGCCTTTATCAACGGTGACAGGACTTTCGGTTGCATCCGGTCTGTCCGTCTCCAACTCCCTCAAGGATTGAGCACACCCCAACCAACCAGTGAATATCCATACCCACCATACCCCTGTGTTTACCTGACTGGTAAAATGTGATTTAAATAATTTGATTCTATTCATTTTAATATGTTTGGCTTTCTTTGTTAGGCAAACCTAACTTGCAGGCACAAGACTGCCTTTTACCTCTCATTCGTCAAACTTATTTAGAGCAAACCCTAAAAATTGGGCATGAGTAGCGGACAGTGGTCCTTATTTCTTACCATGCATGTAGGCGGGAAATCCCTCAGCAGGCGATCCATCCGGATGGCGCAAATGAGATCCATGATTTCGTTTGAATCCCAATGGAATATTGAGCCCTGAAGTCACCTTCAAAGCCTGATACAACTGTCGACGGAATTGCTGAATCTGGTCCTGAAATGCTGGATCCGTGATCAAATTTTTGTTTTCTCCCGGATCCGTTTCAAGATCGTAAAGTTCATCGAGATCCCAAATACCATGGTATTGAATGAATTTATACCTTTCACCTCTTAGAGCAAATGTCGTTGGCGTCATGGGAAAAGCGGGTTCCCAATAATATTCATAGAGTAAAGCGTCTCTCCAATCAGATGGTGGAAAATCAGCGTCCTGCAACATCGGGAGAAAACTTTGCCCATCCATGGTGTCAGGAATGTTGATTCCAGCAAAATCCAACAGGGTCGGAGCCACATCAATATTTGCAACAAGAGCATCCAAAACTTTTCCTTCCCCGGTGAATCCTGGAGCATGAATCACCAAAGGAATCCGCATGGATGGCTCATATGCACAACGTTTATCGATCAACCCGTGCTCCCCCCAAAGATGTCCACCATCACTGGTAAAAAAGATCATGGTATCCTCAGTGTGACCGGAAACTTTCAAGGCTTCGCGAACACGTCCGACACTATCGTCGATGGAAAGAATCATTTCACAGTAATGCCGATACATCTCCTCGACACTTTGCCCGGACCGTCCATAGTAAGGATACTCAACCCCATGCCAGCTATTCCGTTGATTTTTAACCCACATGGGTTTCTCCTCCTTCGGCTGCGGAGGATCTGAGACGAATGACGGGACTTGAAGAGATGGATTCAAATACCGATCCCGATGCCGCTCCGCCGGATCATAAAGTCCATGAACACCTTTATGAGAAAGATAAAGCATGAAAGGCTGATTCCCCGTCCGGTTCAACAACCAGTCTTCAGCGTAATCACTCAGTTCATCGGTCATATATTTCTTTCGAGGTACCCTGGTGCCATTCACATTGATCTTTTGATTTTCCGGAGCATAAGTCCCCTGGCCGGGAAAACTCACCCAATGATCAAAGCCGGGACGAACGGCATCTGACGAACCTCCCATGTGCCATTTTCCAACAAATGCCGTCGTATACCCCTTTTCCTGAAGAAGCATGGGAAAGGTCCGGGTTCCCTGAAGAATCGGTGTTGAATTATCCACCACTTGATGGTGATGCATATATTGACCGGTCAAAAAACTGGCACGGGCTGGAGAACAAAGTGAAGTCGTCACAAAAGCATTTCGAAAAACGGTGCCTTCGTTCGCCAGCGCATCGATATGGGGTGTTTGGATGAACGGGTGCCCCATGAACCCAAAGGTGTCATACCGCAAATCATCAATCAGGATAAAGACGATGTTTTTCGGGCGGCTTGCGGCGGATGCTCTGGATGTTCCGTTGGCGAATACCAAAAGCATCAGTGCCAAAATGAATCTTCCGATAAAAGGGTCACCAAAATAGTTCATGACCTATTTCAACAGGAAAACACCGAATGGTAAATTGTAATTGGCAATCCAGGGTTTTCAATGTCAGTATCCCTTGAAAGGATAAAAGCAAGTTAAACACTCACAAACCATTTAAGACAATACTCTTCTGACTGCCATTTATAACGTTTACCAAAAGTAATTTCATAAAAACCTCTGCGTCACTGCGTCTCTAGCGTAGCGGGCGTGAGAATAAAAACCATCAGCGAGCCCTTATACGCAAACACTTTTGGCAATCAGTATAGAATCTCCATATCACAACAACCAGAGAACAGGAATCGAATTTAAAATACGATGAAAATAAAAATCGCGATCTATCTGCGCCCAATGACCGGACTCCTTACTTCCCGTATTGGACTCGTCGTCATTTCAAGCATTGCTACATTTGCATGCTGGGCACAAGGACCGAATTTCAAAGAAATCCTTCAAAGGGCAGCGCAATTACCAGTTGAAGAGAGGGATGCCTTTATCCAAAAAGAAATTCACAAACAAACACTGAAAAAGCGTTTGAATGAATTCACGGCTCATGTGGATACGGAATACACCCCCTTCTTCAAGGAGATCGGATTCACTGACGAACAAAACGCTCACTTCAAAAAGCGACGCGTTGAACTTTTACGACTGGCCATCGAAGATGGTGATCCGAGGCAGGATTTCATTTCAGAGCGACACGCCTATGATTTGGATGTCAAAGACGTCATGGACAAAACCTTTCTCAGGCGTTTGGACCAGCACCCTCTTACGAAAAGATTACCCCACACGGTAAATGCTTCTGTTTGGGCCGGGGATAAGGACAAGGAATATGAGTTACTCTATGAGAGTTATGGCATTCCGGAATCATATATTGAAGATTTCAAAATCAGACGTCGTGCTCTACATCAACAAGCCAAGGTCCTGACCAGTCCAAGGGAAACACTCATCAAAGCGAGGGAAGCCTACCTTAGCCGGATAAGAGAAGTTGCCGGAGAAAAGGCATTTGAGTCATACCAACGTTGGGAATTAACGAAACAAGCCCAACGCGTCTATGAGAAAATCAAAGCACGCACAACTGAGATCAATCTTGATCTATTGAAAAACAACGAAGCTGCAATAGTCGAATTGTTGCGCGAGGCCAATCTGCAGCTATCACATAATTGGCATTGCCCCTTTGGCCCACTTCCGGCACCAATGGTCAGTCAAAAATTAATGGGACTCCAGGCCGAAAATGATTTACCCCAATTGGAAAAAGCCAGGGACACATTCTTCGCCGCCGCCAAGTCCTATAAACTCCCCGCCCCACTCCTCCTCGAACTCCACGGATTTTTCATGGAAGAACTGAACCATCTCCAGGTAATGATAGAAGGAGGAAAAGATCCGGAATTAAAAATTAAATTCGGAGCTTTTGAATAGTTCTACCTTGGTTCACTTGCTTGCCTATCAAGATCACATCCATTCGATTGAACAGAATAAGGCTATTTGCTTAACGAATGATTCCTGCCTGTTTCAACCATGCCACAGCGGCTTCCGGCCAGGCTCTTGCTTCACCTTCGGAATGCAGCCCGTAGCCATGACCGCCCGTTGCATAAAGTTTGAATGCATGGTTTTTACCGGCTTTTTTCAAGGCATCGGAATAGATCCTACTGCCCACCACATGGGTTTTGTCATCTTCACTATGCACGACAAGAGTCGGAGGTATGTCCGCCTGCAGATCGAGGTCAGGCGAAACACCACCTTGTTTATCATCAAGATAGGCAGGATAAACCAGAACGGCGAAATCCGGACGGCAACTGAGTGAATCGATTTGATCCAATGGTTCGTATGAACGCCGCGCAAACTGATTGCTCGCTTTGGCAGCAACATGCCCTCCAGCTGAAAAGCCGATCACTCCGATTTTCTGTGGATCAATCTTCCAATCAGCAGCCCTGGAACGCGCCAGCCGAATGGCACGTTGCACGTCTTGAAAGGCCCCGTCGCGGTTTTGAGGGGTTCGATATTTCAGGACCAGCGCCGCAACACCTGCCTGATTAAAACGTTCCGCAATCTCGGATCCTTCCTTGTCCACCACCGTGTAGCGATAACCGCCACCAGGGCATACAATGATGAGTGGTGTTGAATGCTGCGGGTTTCCCTCGGCCGGAAACCAAGTCAGGGTGGGACGGCTCACGTTGGTGATACGCTGAAAACCATCATCACGCTTCACTTCCGATTCAGGCTCACTGGCAAGCTTCCCCGGCACCATCCCATCCGGCCAGACATCCACCACCAGATTCTCCGCACACGCGGGCAGTGAAATGGCTATCAACAACAAAAACAATCGGATCATGCCGCACCATACCCGGCTCCCGGCAACTCGTTCAATAAAGTTATTTCATTGTCGTCATCAGCACGTCTGGCAAAGTGCCCCCATCCTAATTCAATACAAACGAGATGAAATCACCCTTTTCACATTCATCGGCATGGGCCACACCTTTGGCATTCATGTTTTCCCTGCTTGCTGCAAGCGTCCTCCCCACCACCACTCAAGCAGCGTCCAAACCCAACATCGTGTTGATACTTGCGGACGACCTGGGTTACGGAAGTCTGAACAGTTATGGAGCCGATCCGAACCACATTCACACACCCAACATCGATCGACTCGCCGAGGCAGGCATGCGATTCACCGATGCCAGCACGCCTTCTTCCGTTTGTTCGCCCACCCGCTATGGATTACTGACCGGACGCTATGATTGGCGGACCGATCTGCACCATGGCGTGCTGAACACGACAGATCCCCTGCACATCGAAACTTCCCGACCGACACTGGGCTCATTGCTTCAGTCCGTCGGTTACCGCACAGCCGCCATCGGTAAATGGCACCTCGGCTATGGGAAAGAAAAAGCCGATTTCACCAAAAAACTCAGCCCGGGTCCCCTGGACATCGGTTTTGATTACCATTTCGCCGTCCCTCAAAACCACGGCGATGCCTCCGGAGTGTATGTCCGCAACGATTCCGTCGTCGGATTACGTTCTGACAAATCCGTTTCAGCCGGCAGATCACCATATGGTCGTGAATATATCGGGATCGACGCACCCCAACGTGTTGATGAGAACGTCATGGATATCCTGACAGTGGACGCCGTGAACTGGCTGAATCAACAAGATGCCAATGCTCCGTTCTTCCTGTATTTCGCGCCGGTTGCCATCCATTTCCCCTACACCCCCTCGGCACAAAAAGGAACAAGTGGCACAGGCCTTTATGGTGACTGGATTCACGAACTCGACCTCTCGGTGGGTCGTATTCTGAACAAACTGGATCAAATGGGATGTGCGGATGAAACGCTGGTCATCTTCACAAGTGACAATGGAGGCGTGTTGTTGACCGATGGAGAACGTCCGGAAGCTGTAGCTTATCGAGCCGGACTGCGTTGCAACGGAACCTTGCGCGGTCGGAAACACAGCATCTATGAGGGAGGATTCCGAGTCCCCTTCATTGCCCGTTGGCCGGACCACATTCAAGCAGGCAGCACCCATGACACAACCATCAACCTGGTCGACCTGTTTGCGACACTGGCATCACTCACAGGGCAGAGCATTCCCGCCAACGCCTCCTTCGCGGAAGACAGTTTCAACTTCCTGCCAGCCTTGCTGGGTAAGCCCAGCTCAAACAAGACCCGCTCCACCATGATTCTCCACAGCCCGAACGGCAACTTCGCCATTCGTCAAGGTCCGTGGAAATACATCGAAGGCAAACCAAGTCCAACCTTGAAGAGAACTCCGAGAAAGGATGAATTGAACCCACAACTATACAACCTGACCGAAGACCCAGGTGAGCAAAAGAACCTCATCAACGACCGAAGGACCATCGCGGCTCAACTGGCCGAATTGTTGAACCAACAAAGGCATCAAGGTCATACCCGTCAATGATTTTCAGTTCCCACCAACACTTTCACATTTACCGACATGAGCACTCCATTTCCTACACTGATCCGTTCCATATTCGTTGCAGCCTTGATGCTGTTGTTATCATCTCCTGAGGCCGTCGCCAAAACAGAACGTCCGCCCAACATTGTCTTTATGTTCGCGGACGATCTCGGCTATGGCGATCTGGGTTGCTATGGGCATCCCTACGCCAAGACACCGGCATTGGATCGATTGGCCAGCGAAGGCACACGATTCACCCAGTTCTATGTCACCGGAGTCACCTGCAATCCCAGCCGCACAGGTTTGATGACCGGGTTGTTCCCAGCCCGCTATCCGAAGTATGCCGCAGATTTCGGGTTCGGAGATCGGGTTACCATCACTGAGTTGCTCAAACAACGCGGATACAAGACCGGCCACTTTGGCAAATGGCATATGGGCCCAGAATCGAGGGATGGCACCTATGGTCTGGACAAAGTGAAGGTCATGGGTAAAAGCATGAAACCGACTGCCGGCCGTGACGATGATCTTTACTCGGAGGCCATCGAATTCATTCGGGAAAACTCCGAGACCCCCTTTTATGTCAACATCTGGGGACACGCCACCCATTTCCCTGTCAACACAGCCGACAACCTTGTTGAACATTTCAAGGATGTGAAGGTCTACCGCAATGACTTCTCGGAAACCATGCAGCACAAATTCGACGAATGCCTTCAAATCGGTGGTGATCTGAATGCTTCCATGCAGCAGTATCTTGCTGATGTGTATCAAATCGACCGCAATGTGGATCGTGTTCTGAAGACCATCGATGCACTTGGGCTGCGCGAGAACACCATTGTCGTTTTTTCAAGTGATCATGGACCGGCACCTGTTATACTTGCCAAGAAAGGCGCCCGGGAATTTTCCAACAATATGCTGGGCTACGCGGGACACTTTCGCGGAGGAAAACACACCCAGTACGAAGGCGGAACAAGAGTGCCGTTTATCATCCGCTGGCCCGGTCATGTGAAGGCTGGTCGTGTCGACCATCAGAGCGTCTGCTCTTTCATTGACTGGATGCCTACCCTCAGCTCCATCGCTGGAAACATCAACCTCCCTGTTCAACTTGACGGAGAGGACATCTCGGACATTTGGTTTGGTGGTTCAAGAGCCAGGTCCAAACCGCTTTATTGGAAATCCAGCGCCACCGGCAGCAACCCCGCCATGCGGGAACGAAACTGGAAACTTCATCTTTCGCTCCGTGGAAGAAATCAAACGGAACTCTATGACCTCTCCAAGGATCCAAGTGAAAGCAACAATGTCGCGGATAAAAATCCTGATTTGGTTCAAGCTCTGAGCGCCAAACTCACCCAATGGGTCAGCGAACTCCCTCAATCCTACCAGAAGAAAAAGAAAACGGGCCCTGCAGCGACACACGGTAAGTAACGCTACAGGACCCATTCCAAGCTGTTCCGCCACTCGGCGGTGCTTTGTTAATTCAACTCAAGCAAAGGGCCAGCTGGTTCCGCATGAATAGCATCGCCAGCTGGCGTTGAAAGAGCGTGTTGGAAAGCCAACACTTTGTTCATCATTATCGGGCTCTGAAATAAGCCTGACCTTGATCGGCTGCCACAGTGTGAGGACTGGTGGCACCATCGACTGGAGTCCAGGGACCAGTGATCGATTCGGCTGTCTCCAATACGGCACCTTCGTAGGTGATGGTCACCTGACCACCATCAGCGGCAATGGCGATCGCACTAGGCATGGCTTCGTGCACGATCAAATTATCGATCGCCCACCACCAGTCGTTACCTGCGTCGAAGTAACCAAAGGTCAAGGTCACGTTTTTCGCGCCGGCAGGATTGTCGAGTGCCAGGGTTACCGTTTCATTCGTGGTATGATCCTTGTAGTTCGGACTGTCGGAATTTGATTCCCACAACATCACCTGGACAGGATCGCCACCGTCATATGAAGCAGTGATATTACCTGTCTGGTGATAATCGCTGTCATACTCTGGGCGCCATGAGGAATCAAACTGCAATTCCAAGGCTCCGGCGGTTGCGCCCGTAATGTTCACATCCCAGGAAAGGAAAGTGCTGAGATAACCCTCGTGGGTCGCATCAGCCCATTCATCACCATCGGCGATCGCAACTGTCCCGACGCCATTAACAAACAAACTTCGATCCTGGTCACCTGCGGTTTGAACCCACCAGTCTTTGTTCGCAAAACTCCAGCCTGCCCATTCGGTGACACCATCAGTGGCATCGTCGCCAATACCGGCTGTAGCCGAATCATCGATACTCATGTTAAACGGTGCTGATTTTGTCCAGACATTATCAGCAGCCACTTCTTCATTCACGCTGCTCCCCAAGGTCAGGCGTTCGAAGTTCTCGAAACCATAAACACCGGGCTCAAGCACGTGCTGATAAGCGCCTTCTTCAACACGAACGTTATCAATTGCCCACCACCAGTCATTGCCGGCGTCGAAGTAACCGAAGGTCACCACCATGCTCTTGGCACCTTCAGGATTGCCGAGAGGAACCATCACACTGTCGTTGGTTGCATTGGGCTTGTAGTTCGGGCTGTCTTCATTGGATTCCCAAAGCATCACTTGAACAGGTTCTCCACCATCATAGGAAACGGTCACGTTCGCGGTCTGATGATAGTTGCTGTCATATTCAGGACGCCAGCTGGAGTCGAAGTAAAGGGCCAATGAACGGGCAGAGGCGGAAGAAACATCCACCGTCCAGCTCATGAAGGTATCCATGAAACCTTCGGCGTGAGCTTGATCATCCCATTCGTCACCATCAGCGATGGCAATTGTTCCGGAAGCTTTGGTGAATTCGCTGCGACGTTGGTCATCGGCTGTTTGAGCCCACCAGTCTTTGTCTGCGAAACTCCATCCGGCCCATTCGGTCACACCATCGGTGGCGTCATTGCCCACTCCGGGGACACCAGAATCATCGATGCTCCAACCTTCAGGAGCGGTCTTGGTCCAGACGTTGTCCGCGGCCACTTCTTCGTTCACACTGGAACCAAGGGTCAATCCCTCGAAATCCTGTGAAGCGAAAGATGGAGCTTGAGGCAAAACACCATAAACTTCGATGTTATCGATGGCCCACCACCAGTTGTTTCCGGCATCATAATAGCGGAACGACAAGCTCATGGTGCTGGCTCCTTCGGGAGCATCAATGGCAACCGTCACGGTGTCATTCGGAGCATGATCCTTGTAGTTGGGATCATCGCTTTCCGAGCGGAATTCCAGCACTTGAACGGGATCGGCTCCATCAAAGGAAGCTTCAATCACACCTGTCTGAATCACTTCAGGACGCCAGCTGCTATTGAATCGCAGCATCAAAGATCCCTGCTCCACTTCAGCAATTGAAATCGCCGGAGTCATGATTTTGGTATCCATGGTTCCGAACCCGGAAGGGCCACCTTTATCATCCCACTCGTCACCATCAGCAATGGCCACGGTTCCCGTTCCTTTGACAAATTCCGTGCGACGTTGATCGCCGGCTGTATCAGCCCACCATACGCGGTTGGCAAAAGCCCAGCCTTCCCATTCACGCACACCAACTTCATCATCATCAAGGCCGGGGAGATCATTCACGCGATCCCATCCCTGGGGAAGAGTATCGGTCCAGACCGTTTCTCCAGCCACACCTTCATCCACGTTGGGACCCAGTGGCAAGCCTTCGAAATCTTCAAAGAAGATGAGTGAACCGGGAAGTTTCGCTTTCACTTCCAGCAATGCTCCACCGGATTGAGGGGTAGAGCCACCCGCATTGCTCACAACCACTGAGTAGTTACCAACATTGGCATCCTTGGCTCCGGCAACTGTCAAGGTGTGGGAATTTTCGGCCGAGGATTCTTTCAAGATAGACTCACCTTTGAAGAACCATTCATAATTGAAAGGACCAGATCCTTCCACGCTGACAGTAAATGTAGCATCTGAGCCTTCGACCACTTCAACTCCGCTAGGTGAAGATACCAAGGTAGGAGGAGCAGCGCCTGCATTCAAAACGAGGTTGTCAATGGCCCACCACCAGTCATTACCGGCATCAAACAAACCAAATTTGAAAGTAACAGATTTGGCACCTTCCGGGTTATCCAATTGAATGATGATGGTTTCATTCGGGGCATCATCATGGAAATTCGGGCTGGCGGGATCCGAGAGCCAACGAAGGATTTCAACTGAATCACCGTTATCGTAAGTGGCAACAATGTTGGCACTTTGATGGTAGTTGCTGTCGAATTCATCTCTCCAGCTGGAAGCAAATTGTAAAAATGCGCTACCAGGGGCCACACCTTCAAGGGAGATGGCAGGTGTGGAGACATAGGTGTTATACCAACCGTTCTCCTCCGAATCAGCGTGAGGCGCGTCATCCCATTCGTCCGGATCCGCCACCATCACGTTCCCCTCAGCCAGAACGAATTCACTGCGACGCTGGTCGTCGGCAGCTGTTACCCACCATTCTTTATTAGCAAAGCTCCAACCTGCCCACTCGGTGACACCATCTTCGGCTGGATCACCCGCTCCGGGCACACCGGAGTCATCCACTTCACTCCAACCTTCGGGTCCTTGTCGGGTCCAGGCACTTTCGGATTCCAAGTTTTCATCTTCATTTGGCCCAAGCACCACGCTTTCAAAATCTTCAAAATAAATGGCTGCATCAAAGGTGAATTCGGCAGTCTGCTCACCAGCTTTGTCGTCGGTGTAAGTCACCACAATGGTGTGCTTGGTTCCGGGAGCGAAAGGATTATCTCGATCGACTAGGACGGAAAAGGCATCCCCTGACTTGTCGATCGATGGGCTTTGCACTACGCCATCCAAAGTCAGAACAATGCTGTCCTGATCGATATTGGTACTCCCCTGATTCAACACAACACCCACATCCGTGTCACGTGATGCGACATTACGGGGAGGCGTCCACCCTGCGATGAAGGAAGGCACATCAGGAAGCACCAATGGGATACCATCTGCGGTCGGTTTTCCCAAAGCAAGCGCCTGGCCGGCACTGATCGCTTCGTCACGCAGTTGAACACTGTTCACATAACCTTCAGCTGTGGTGCCACTTTGGTCCACGCTGAACAAAAGAGCATCCAACTGAGGATCGATGGATTGTGGTCCGAAGTCCTGTAGATCCGGCGGAATGGCCCAAGTTCCGACTGATTGACCATCCAGATAGCGATAGGCCACATCGGTAGAGGTATCAACAACCAGGATCACACGGTGCCAGGTATCAGGTTGGATTTCTCCCCCTGCATTACCGGCGATCAATGCGTTGTTTGCTCCGATAGAAAACTCAGCGTCGGTGTAGTCCGTGTTTAAATCAGCAAGATTCCTGACCTTGGAGTTGGATGTCAGAGGATAGTAGACATCCATGATCAATGTGTAGGTATTGGGATCTGACAAATCCTGAAGAACAGGAAGCGTGAATCCTGATTCAGGCTCCGTGATTTCAGGGAATTTCAGAACTTGTGCTGATGCTCCGTCGATTGCTCCGATACCGAATGATTCGGTTGTGCCGAATTCGCCTTTGGCGAAGTATTCGGTGATGGCTTCACCGCCATTGGCGCTGTTGTAGTTTCCGTCGAATTGCCAAAGCCCCACACTCTGGGCCTGGGCACTCAACCCTACACCGGCGGCCACAAACAGGGCCCCCAACGCTTGAATAGGTCGTTTTATGGTTATCATGGTTGTTGTTTCAGTTATCTAACTAAGGATGTGTATCTGAAAAATGATCGGGAATGGACCGTGCTCAATTATTTGGTCATCATGCGTTGACGCAATAATTGCTCCGCACGCTTATCCCCTTTTTCCGACGCAGCACGTTGAAGCTCGTCGTTGACAGTCATCAAACATCGGCTGGCCGTTTGACGTTCCGTATCGGTGAGGTCGGAACGCGAGCACAAGGCCTGGATGATGGAGGAAGACTTGATGAAATCTTCCTTGGAATATGCGAGGAGTGCATCCTGCACCATTTTCTTCACCTCGCCCGATGCATCGGCAAAGGCTTCATTCATGGCGGGATTGACTTCATCAGGCCCGAATGATTCCGGCCCTGTATATTTTTCCTCACCGCAGGCCGACAGAAGAAAAAGGACAGCCAAGAGGGATGCAAAGTGCCCCAGAAAATTCATGCGATTCATCATGACAATAGAAATTTACGGAAAGATGATGTCCAATTACGGCTGTCTCACAGGTTGCTCGCCGGTATACCAACGATAATCCACCCCAACATCGAATCCGGTAAAGCTCACGGTGCTGACGTGACCTGGAAGCCACAAGATATTGTTACGCTCGTTGTGGCGATACCATTCCAACCACATTTCTCTTTCAGGATACAATCCCTGCAGATCGTTTCTCCACTGGGTCAGGATCTCGCTCTGACCGGGAAATAATCCAATGGAATCGGACTCACCCTCCATTTTTTGTTCAGCTGCGTCCTGACAAAAGATGGTGGTATTTGGACTGACGTAGGATGATACCTTTGGTTTTTTATTACCTGCTGTGAGTTTGCCATTGATCCCGAAAGCCGAGTCCAGCCAGAACGAAGCAGGAAATTTAAGTCCTGTCTCACGCCATTCATCGACATGTTTGGCGCTGGGACAATTGAAAATCGTTCGAGCATTCCCAACGTAATCCTGATAACCGATTCCCCAATAAGCATTACCGTGTGTTTTCTCAAGCTGCACGGAGGATCTTGGGTTGATCGTCCACATACCGTGGTTGGGAAAACTTCCGTTGATGTTCCAATACTCATCGTTATTGTCGTCGGCATACATGATGGCAGCCAAACCGATCTGCTTCAGGTTGTTGATGCATTTTGTCTGCTTGGCTTTTTCTTTGGCCTGACTCAAGGCCGGAAGAAGCATTCCGGCAAGGATGGCAATAATAGCGATCACCACCAATAGTTCAATCAGTGTGAAGCCTCGAAGGGCAATGGATGTTTCACGCCTGTAGGTTTTGGCAGGGAGTTTCAGAACGGGTTTCAGGTTCATACAATTTGAGTCTCTTGACAGTATTTTGTGAGCGTTAGAATTGTTACGGAATTGTTACAGCATAAAATTGAGATGACAATCTCAAACTTACAAACACCAGAACGTCCAACACCGTCAACACAGACATTTCTAGAACTGATATGAAACGGTTTTAGGGAGCTTTTGTTTCAAGTGTGTAACGTTGAAACTTTAGTTGACGGGACTACTGGGAACTCCCTTCAGAACACTATAGGACCGCACATAACTGTAATAAACGATTCCCTCTGAACGATCCACGGTGATAAACTTACGCTGGTCCTCATAAAACTCAGGATTTTCCACGGACATGGGACGCCACCATGGATAATCCCCTACCCCCTGATGCCAAGCCATATAGTCCGTTGGCGTCTCGGTTTTGGAATCCAGCCCCAGGGTGGATTCAACGAAAGAATCAATCATGGTATCATCCGCCTTGAAACGAACATATTCCCCATACACGTCACCATCTTGATAAAGGCCAGGCTCCAAACGGAAGCAAACCTCCGTAGCACCCTCCGGATAAGTTGTCTCGTGGCTGTATTTTTGGAATAAAGTGCGCTTCGCTTCGTGGGAAAGCGAGGAATCAAGTCCCACTTCAACCAAATCGGAGCGTAAGAACCAGGACATTACGCCGCCAATGACCATCAGCACCAAAATGAAAACGATGGTCATTGTATTTTTTTTGGCACTCATGGGCGGCATTCAAGCTTTCCCCTCTTGTTTTGGCAAGCAGCGATTATCGTAAAACAGTCCCCAGCAAACCACAAAACGGAACCTTGATATATGATGTAATTGCGCTAGATTCTCGCGCGTTAGATCAATCATTATGAAAAAAACAGCTCAATTTATTGGAACTTTAATTGTTGGAATCTCTTGCAGCCTCTGGCTGACCGGTTGTGGAGAAGGTGATCACGCAGGACACGACCATGGCGGAGAAACCACCCAAACCGCCGACAGTAGCTCAACCGGCAATGCAGGCGATCAGCTCGCCGGAGCGCTTTCGGGTGCCATCAATGCCACCGCGGATGCCGCCAAGGATGCGGTCAATCAGGCAGCCAAAGAAGTCGAAGACTTGACGGATGAAGCGATCATCAAAGCTCAATCAGCCACCTACCCCCTCAAGAAGTGTGTCGTCAGTGGCGAAGACCTGGGTAGCATGGGTGACGCGGTCAACTTTGTGCATGAAGGCACCCTGATCAAACTTTGCTGCGATCATTGCCTGCCGGATGTAGAAAAAGACCCCGCCAAATACGTCGCCATGGTCAAAGAAGCCATCGCCAAGTAAGTTCAACTTACCATCATTTCAAACAGGAAGGAGCCCTCTGCAGGGTTCCTTTTTTTATCCGCACCACCGCAGTCGCGGGATCTTCGAGATGCCGCAGATTATTGAATGTTTTGACAGGCTATACTACGGGGATTCTAATCACGGTTGCGGTCGTACTTTCATTCAAGGAGTAAAGCTTTTTTAGAGGCCTGATTCCACCCATAGAAATTCACATTTTTCGACGTAGTTTCCTTAAATTTTAGCCAAAAATCTGCGAAAATCTGCGCAATCTGCGGTTCAAAACATCAAGCCCGATCACGAAATCGCTGGGCGATCGGGATGCGTCGGCCCATGCCGAAGGCACGTGTCGTGACTTTTAATCCGGGGGCGGCCTGGCGACGTTTGTATTCGTTGATGTCGATCAAGCGGATCATTCGCTCCACCACTTCCTGGTCATAGCCCATGTCCACAATCTCTTTTGCCGATCGAAGTTCCACGACGTAGGCCTCCAGAATCGCATCAAGGGTATCATAGTCAGGCAAACTGTCCTGATCCTTTTGATCGGGCCTTAATTCTGCCGACGGAGGTTTGACGATGGTGCTGTTGGGAATCAATTCACGCTCCCGGTTGACCCATTTGGATACTCGATAGACCATGGTCTTTGGCAAATCACTCAGCACAGCCAAGCCACCACACATATCTCCGTAGAGCGTGCAATACCCGACTGCGAGTTCGCTTTTATTGCCGGTCGTCAACAACAGGGATCCAAACTTGTTCGACATCCCCATCATCAACACACCCCGCATGCGGGCCTGAATATTTTCTTCCGTCACATCCTCTTTCAGTCCCTCAAACACCGGTTCCAATTGTGTTTTGAGCGATTCAAAGGGAGGTTGAATGGATATCTGATCGTATCGGATCCCCAGTTTTTCAGCCAGATCCCGTGCATCGTCCTTACTTCCCTGTGAAGAGTAAACAGAAGGCATCCCCACACCCCGAACATTTTCCGCTCCCAAAGCATCGACCGCCACCGCCGCGGTCAAGGCAGAATCAATGCCTCCGGACAAACCGATCAGTGCGGATTTGAATCCACACTTATGCAAGTAGTCTCTCACCCCCAAGCTCAGCGCTTTGAAGATCTTTGCCTCATCGCTGTCAGGCTGGGGAGCGGCAACCGGTGGAATGGCGTTTGAAGTCACTTCCAGCACGATGCATTGGGATTCGAACATACGTCCGACGGCATGAGCATTGCCATCAGCATCCACCCACAAGGAAGCTCCATCAAAAACCAATTCATCGTTCCCGCCAACCATGTTGCAATAAACAATGGGCACATTCAGACGTTGGGATTGCCGTGCGAGCAAGGCCTGACGCGTGCGGTTCTTTCCAAGAAACCACGGTGAGGCAGATATGTTGACGATCACCTCACACCCCTGGCTCGCCAAATCCTCCAGCGGACGGCGCCGGTAACGACGCGGGACGCCATACTCCTCATCGTTCCAGGCATCCTCACAGATAGTGAGCCCGATTTTTTTCCCGAGAAACTCAACCGGTTCATTGGATGTGGCGGGTTCGAAGTAACGGTCTTCGTCAAACACATCATAAGTCGGCAACAAGGTCTTATGCCGAACATCCTTTACCTTGCCCTGATGAAGCAGTGCGACTGAGTTAAAAAGATCACGTCCTTCAGAACAGGTGTTACGCTCCACAAAACCAACCACCAAACCGACCTCACCGGTCCCCCTTGCGAGAGCCTCCAAAGCAGCCAGGTTTTCCTCAATGAAGCGAGGCTTTAAAAGTAGGTCCCTGGGTGGATACCCCGTCAACATCAACTCCGGGCAAACCACCAAATCGACACCCTGCTCGACACCCTTTTGATAAGCGTCTCGAATAAGGCGGGCATTGTTTTCGATATCACCAACCGTGGCGTTGAGCTGAGCCAGAAGAATCTTCATCTTGTGAATCCCGATCAATTAGCGGCTGAAGAAATGCTGCAGAAGTGTTCCCCGTTCGGAGACAATGCGAGTCCCGACCTTGATCCCATTTTTCTCGAACCAACCCTGGTTCATTTCGAGCACGAACTGTATCTGATCCGATTCGGAAGGAATGGGATCCAGACTCAGCGGCTCCATATCGTAGATCTCGAGAATCTTCCCATCGCGATCAATGTAAGCACAGGACAGTGGCACCTTGGTATTCTTCATGTAAAACGAAGTTTGGTGCGGATAACTGAAAACAAACAGCATCCCATCATTCTCCCCCATGCTTTCGCGAAACATCATCCCCGTGGCAATCTGGGTGATGCTTTGGGCAATCTCTGCCACAATGGTCTTGTCAGCAAGGTAAAGTTTAGTGGTACGCAGTTTGGGTTGTGCGTGATCCAGGTGCAGCACCTGCTCAGCATTGTCACTACTATCCCCCTTGTCAGGAGTTGCCGACCTTGTCTCAGGCGCCTTCCCGCACCCGGTAATAACAACCAGCAGCCACAACCATCCCATATGCTTCCATAACTTCCAATTCATCCACCCCATTCACTATGGAATGAGCTGTTTTGTCAATTGCCAGTAACGGATCTTGTCATGGTTGCCAACTCATGAAGCAGATACCCGCATTTTCACTTCAGCTCGAATTCCATTGACAGAAGCGTCTGTGGAATCGCACAAAAGGCCTTTGCGAAGATGTACGAGATCACACAGTTGAAGAATGGCGCACGTATTGTTTCCGCGCACCTGCCTCACATGGCAAGCGTGTGCATGGGCGTTTGGGCGGGCACGGGAAGTCGTCATGAATCGTTGGCGCAGAACGGCGTCTCTCACTTCATTGAACACGTGCTGTTTAAAGGAACCAAAACCCGGAATGCCAAGGAAATTTCCGAAGCGGTTGAAGGTGTCGGCGGTTATCTCAACGCCTTTACCGCCGAGGAGAACACCTGTTATTACGCCAAGGCGAGCGCGGATCGTTTCGGTGTTTTGGCAGATGTCCTGATGGATATGTATTTGAACCCGGCATTTGATCCTGACGAATTCGAAAAGGAACGGGAAGTCATCAAGGAGGAACTCGCCATGTACATGGACCAACCCAGCCAACGGGTCCTCGAGGTGCTGAACGAGGTTCTTTGGCCGAATCACCCGCTCGGACGATGCATCACCGGAACCGAGGCATCATTGGATGGATTAAAAGTTTCCACATTGAAACGTTTCTGGAAAAACCACTACAACGCGTCGAATACCATCATCGTCGTCGTTGGCCCCATTCCGCATCAAAAAGTTGTGGGGAAACTCAGAAAACATACCAAACACCTCCCCGCCGGAAATTCCCGAAAATATATTCCCATGCGGGATCGCCAGGTTCAGCCCCAGGTCAGGGTCCGATCTCAACGATCCGAGCAAGTCCAACTGGCATTCGGTATCAAGACCTGCTCTCGTCATGGAGAAAACCGGTACGCGCTCAGGATATTAAACACCATGCTGGGGGAAAACATGAGTTCGAGACTTTTCCAAAGGCTTCGGGAAGACCACGGTCTGGCTTATTCGGTCTACAGCAATCTGGGATATTTTCATGACGCGGGTTTTTTGACCATTGCCGCAGGGATCGATGCATCGCACATCGAACAAGCTCTCACGCTGATTCATCAAACGCTCAACGAATTCAAAGAGAACAAACCCAGCCGCAAGGAACTGAGACAGTCGCGGGATTATTTGATCGGTCAGTTGGATCTTCACCTGGAAAACACGGAAAACCACATGATCTGGCTCGGAGAGCAGATTCTGGGTTATGGCACTTGCTTTCCTGTTGAAACAATCCGTGACAGACTGACCCGGACCACTCCGGAACAAATCAGAGCAGCGGCCCGCGAGTATTTCCAACCGAACAACCTTAATCTGGCAGTGATTGGAAAAGTGGCCAAGAGCCGTTTCTCCGGCATCCATCATTGGCTGTCATAAACCCTTCATCCATATTTCAAATCATGGCAAAAACTCAACTGGCATCAGCAAACGACCTACAACCGGGACAAACCCTCAAATTCAACTACACCCAAAATGGTGTTCCAAGGGAAGGATTCCTTGCCCGCTTGAAGGACAAATGGGTGGCCTATGAAAACCGATGCAGGCACATTGCCATCAGCCTCGATTTCGACAACAACCAGTTTTTCACCCAGGACGGCAAATACTTGTTCTGCCAAACCCACGGCGCCGTCTACGAACCCGACACCGGACTATGCGTCCAAGGCCCCTGCACAGGAGCCAGCTTGTTTGCCCTTCCTATTGAAGTTGATGAGTCGGGAGTATGGCTGGACATGGAGTGAGGTTTTTCATCTGCCCTGCATCGGATCCAGATCGGGGTCATCCAGGTATCCGCCGGGAGGTAGATCTCCGTAGCCTCTGAACAAGTCAGGACGCAGGTCGTCGGAAATGATCATTTCCTCTTCAAACCATTTGCCGAGATCCACCAACTTACAGCGTTTACTGCAAAACGGACCGAAATTACCCTGAAACCAAGCCCCCTTCTCCCGGCAAGTCGGACACGCCACTTTCAAATCCTTTTTCATTTGGTTTCGTCCCTTTTTCTCTGCGCCTCAAGTCCCGTCAGGGACGAGCGTGAACAAAAGCATCAACCACGACGAATTTCCGACCCCTGAAAACGGATCGAGATTCGAAACACTTTCTTGGCGCGACAGGTTATTTTCCCGGTGGTCAGGTCAAATTTTTCCGGAAGTTCAATTCGATGCAGGTCGACCACCGCGTGGTACCCTCGTTCGGAAAAAATATCAATCAACATCGCCAGGGCCAAGTCATTGTGCAGCAACTTGTCCTCGGAGTTCACACTGGCCAATCCAGAGATCGCATGACGCACCACAATGGGCATGATTTTGGTCTGA
>Ga0255767_1000531_pt1 | contig 34735 bp, 23 predicted proteins | sample 071ome_24_FD_179967 | JGI IMG/M metagenome (GOLD analysis project Ga0255767, IMG submission 179967) | Coastal salt marsh microbial communities from the Groves Creek Marsh, Skidaway Island, Georgia - 071402CT metaG (version 2) | ecosystem: Environmental > Aquatic > Marine > Intertidal zone > Salt...
CAGCCCATCGTTGTTGATATCCGCGATGGCCGAACCCATGGACGACCAGGGCACATAGGGCAGCGCCGTCAGGTGAACATTCTTGAAGGTGCCATCCTTCTGGTTTTCATACAGTTTATCCGCTCCCTTGTAATCGTTGCTTACGTAGATATCCGGTGCCCCATCATCGTTGTAATCCCACCAGATCGCAGCCAAACCAATGTCGTTTCCGGCAATGCCTGCCGAGTGGCTGACATCGGTAAAACGCTGGCCCTGGTTGTTTTGAAACAAATGATCGGCCTGGCCGGTGATCATCAATTCCATACGGCCACCTCCCTTGTTCACAATGCCAAAGAGCTCCTCGTAGGCGGGGGCGATCTCGTAGCCCGACTTGCCTCGCTTGAGCAGGTTGCGATCCATGGTTTCCCTCGTGTTGCTGGGGAGTTTGGAATCCGCAATGTCCACGTAGCGATGGGTCACTAGATAGCCATCAAGAAATCCATCCTGATCATAGTCCGCAAAGGACATCATGATACTGGCACCATTGAAATTCAGGCCGAGCGACTGGGCTGCTTCTTGAAAGTGACCTTTCCCATCATTGAGGAAGACCATGTTTTCCGAGCGATAAGCACACACGTGCAGATCCAGGTCGCCATCATTGTCCAGATCGGCAAACCCGGCACCCGTACACCATTTCTGACCGGTCGAAATGCCCGAAGAGTGGGTGATGTCTTCAAAGCGTAATCCACCCAGATTGCGGTAGAGTCTTGCCCCCTGATTGTAGTTGCCGACAAAGACATCGGGCAACCCATCCTGATCGATGTCTCCAGTGCAGATGCCTGCACTGGCACCGAAATCTTGAAACAGCCTCAAGGGTGCTTCATCCGGAAAATGATGCGTCAGGTTCAGCCCCGAGGTCTCCTTTGGAATCCTGCGAAAACGGGAGCCAGAGGGGTTTTCCAACGGCGACGCAGTTGCCTTTAGTGGCTGGATGGCATCGCCTTGGCTTGCCTTCCAGGGCATCAGAAAAAGAGGCCCGATCAGGGCCACCCAAAGGCATCTCATGATTCTTGGAGGGAGCATTTCTGGATCTCAGGAACCGCACCATCTTGGAGGGCATGCTGCCTGAAATGCAACCCTAGGTTGGAAAGTGGCTTTTAGAGAGAGCCTGCATGCGATACTTTCCCGAGTATGGAGATTCATCTCCGCACTCAACTCTGGATCTGAGCCCAGGCGAAAAGGACCCCTGGAGCAGGTTTTTAATAGTCATGAGGCACTCCTCCACCTTTTTTTGAATTCGGTTCCCTTGATCTAGCGCATTTGCTGTGGCCGCATGTTTTGGGGCTTTTTTCCTGTCCTTGAAAGCTGTGGCTTCCCAACGGGGATCCATCACTTTGATAGCTTGCCTCCCATACAGCATCATTGGATGATACCGTGCTTATGATTGTGAGTCCTAGGTTCATGACGGCTGGGAGGGCGGCACTATTGAGGCAGCGATCCTGCTTTCTCTTCCTCTGTGGTCTCGGCGTCATGGGTCTGGCTCTTTGCGGGCTAGCGCAAGCGGTGGTGATCTCCGAGTTCATGGCCTCCAACGCCACGGGTTGGATGGATGAAGATGGAGAACGGAGCGATTGGCTTGAAGTGACCAATCTCAGCGCTCAAAAGGTTTCTTTACTGGGTTATTATCTGAGTGATGATCTTGAGGATTTGAGGCAGTGGTCTTTTCCGGATGTTTCCCTTCCACCCCAATCCAGTCTGACGGTTTTTGCCTCTGGTAAGGACCGATCCTTGGCGGGTCGAGAGCTGCATGCTTCCTTCAAGCTCAGCAAGACCGGCGGGGTGTTGGCCTTGGTAGCCCCGGACGGTCAGAGCCTGATCCACGCTTATGAGGTGACCTATCCCCCGCAGCTCCCCGATGTCAGTTACGGGCTGGACATGCAGGTCCAGCGGCGTGAAATCATTTCCGGCAATCATGCGGCCAAGTTTCATCTGCCGATCGATGACAGCCTTGGAGAGCAATGGATCCTTCCTGAATTTGATGACCGTTCGTGGCAGCAAGGAGTGATGGGGCTGGGATATACGCGCGAGGAAGACCCGTCCAACGAAGGCAATGAACCGGTGGTCAATCCTCCGTCAGATGAGCCCATGGTCCTGGCCGATGTGACTTTTCCCTCGGATGTGCTGAAGCCCACTTCGACCCGCTCTCCAGCGGGTGAAGGTGTTCAAGGCGTGATCGACAACAACGCCGATACCAAATACCTCAATTTTGACAAGCTCAACACCGGTTTCACTGTTCAGCTTTCCCGCAGTGCGGTGGCCGTGGTGGGGTTGATCCTCACCTCCGCCAATGACGCTCCGGATCGAGACCCCACGGCGTTTGTCTTGAGTGGGTCCAACGACGGAGAGCGTTTCAGGGAGGTGGCCCGTGGAATCATCCCCCGCTTCGATAATCGATTTCAATCCCATCAGTTGGACTTTCCCAATGACACCCCGTATCGCACTTATCGATTGACCTTTCCATCGGTGCGCGATCTCGGAGTCGCTGTTGCCATGCAGATCGCCGAAGTGGAAATGCTTGGTTGGGTGCCAGCGTCCAGTTTGTTGGAACCTGGTGAAGACCCGATCGACCCAGTCATCGATTTGGGAGCCCTGGAGGACATCAGTCAACCGGGGGACCGAATGGTGCCGACGACGAATAACTCTCCAGTGGGCGAAGAGGTCTGGCTTGCCATCGACGACATCCCTCAGACCAAATACCTGAACTTCGATGGAGCTGGCTCGGGCTTCATCCTCGAACCGCAAGCGGGGGAGACCGTGATCCAGGGCCTGCGCCTGACATCGGCCAATGATGCACCCGGGAGGGATCCGGCTTCCTACCGTCTGGAGGGCTCCTCGGAGGGGCAGGACTTTGAAATCATCGCTAGTGGAGAGGTGCCCTCTTTTGAGGGTCGCTTCAGCCATGTGGAGGTGAGTTTTGTCAACCAAAGGGCCTACCGCTTTTACCGTTTGGTCTTTCCTACACTGCGAGGAGGAGCCGGGCAGCTCATGCAAATCGGAGACGTGGCTTTTCTGGGAAGGGTAGGACTGGGAGTGCCCGATACCCGCAAGCTGATCCGCAGCGATCTCGAGTCTGTGATGGTTGGGCAGCACACTTCGGTTTTTGTTCGATTGCCCTTTGAGGTTGAGGACCCATCCCAAATCAAAGGCTTGCGTATGAGTGCCCGATACGATGATGGGTTCATTGCCTATCTCAACGGAGTGGAGGTGGCCCGCTCCAATGCGCCACAAAATCCTCGTTTTGATGCCACCGCCCTCCTTGAGCGGGGGCTGGAGTCAGCGGTGATTGAAGAGCTCATCGATCTGCAGTCCTACGCTCACCTTGTCCGTCAAGGTGCCAATGTGCTGGCAGTGCATGCCCTCAATGATGCTTTGAAGAGTCCATCCTTCCTGTGTTGGCTCGAACTCAGGGACGAGGATCGAGAGGTTTCACCGACTCAGGCGGGTTACCTGATGGAACCTTCTCCGGGCAAGATCAACGGTGCGACCTGGAAAGGGCTTCTCCCTGCGCCGCAAACCGACGCGGCCAGTGGTTTTTTTTCGGAGAACCTGGAGGTCGCATTCGCACCGAACGATCCTGAGACATCCATTTATTTCACTACTGATGGGCGTCGACCTGATCCTCTGATTGGAACGCTCTACCAGGGTCCTATCACGATTGGGAAAACCACCATTCTGAGAGCCGTCACCCTGCGCGAGGGTTGGAGGCCTTCTTCGATAACCACTCGCAGCTTCCTTTTCCCACGAGACATTGCGACCCAGTCGGCATCCTCGGAAATCATGAAGCCTTTCCCTGACCGTTGGGGGGGACAACTCGCGGATTATGGAATGGACCCTAGGGTGGTGGCTCCCAATCGGCAGGATGCTTATCGTGGCCGCTATGCCGATTCCATTCAGGAGGATCTGCTTGCCATTCCAAGCCTTTCGCTGGTCATGGATCCGGAAGACTGGTTTGGAGGGCAGGGCATTTATGCCAATCCTACCGCACGCTCCAGCGCATGGGATGCATGGGAGCGTGCCGTTTCTGTCGAATGGCTGGATCCAGACCGTGCAGAAGGGTTCCAGATCGATGCGGGCATCAAGATTCAGGGGGGGGCCTTTCGCAATTTCGGTCTTACCTTGAAAAAATCCTTCCGCCTGATGTTCAAGGATCCTTACGGACCTACGAAACTGGAATTCCCCGTTTTTGGCGAGAGTGCTACCGATCGTTTTGATAATCTGGTATTGCGGGCCAATGGCAACGATGCCTGGCCCTACGCCGGTGGTTCGGCTCTGTACGTGAGGGACGCCTTTGCCATGGAAACAGCGCGCGCCATGGGCATGGTGGCGCCGCATAGCAGATTTGTGCACCTTTACCTCAATGGAGCCTATTGGGGACTCTACAACCTGGTTGAGCGCCCCGATGCGGCTTTCTCCTCTACCTATCACGGCGGTGACAAGGATGACTGGGATGCCCTTAATCAGGATTCGGTACCTGATGGTACTCGCGAGGCATGGAATCGGCTCTTGAGTCTGCTCAATCAGGGCATGGCAGATGATGCATCTTTTTTTCGAATCCAAGGCAGGAATGCCCTGGGTCATCGAGATCCTGAAATGGAAAACCTGCTGGATGTGGAGAACCTCATCGACTACTGCCTTCTCAATTTTTTCATCGGCAATCGAGACTGGCCCGGACGCAATCATTGGTATGGTCGCGATCGCACCGGGAGCCAGGGATTTCAGTTCTATCCCTGGGACTCGGAAACAGCGATGGGACTGGGGTCGGATCTTCAAACCAACATCACCGGTGCCAGCGGCTCAGTGGCTGCTCCCTATGCCGCCTTGCGAGCCAATGCACTCTTTCGCCAATGGTTTGGGGATCGTGCCCACCAGCATTTTTCCCCGGGTGGGGCCCTTTATGTCCATCCAGACCTATCTCAGTGGTTGCCTGCCACTCCCGAAAACAATCCGGCGGCTGCTCGCTTCGCTCGGTTGGCTTCGCAAGTAGAATCGGCGATGGTGGGTGAATCGGCCCGATGGGGAGATCAGAAAGGTAGTGGACCCTTCACACGCGATGAGCATTGGCTGAAGGAGCGTGATCGCTTGCTTGCAGGTTATTTCCCCGGGCGCTCAGCCGTGGTGCTTGAGCAGCTGCGACAGGCCGGGCTCTATCCGCAGATCGATGCTCCTACCTTGGGGCATCCGGGAGGTTTCGTGGAGAGGGGTTTTGAACTTTCGATGCAAGTGCCCGAAGGGAGCTTGTATTACACGCTGGATGGATCGGATCCACGAAGCAAGTTGGAAGGAGTGGAGCTGGCACGCACCCGCCTGGTGGACTCGCAGACGCCTCGATGGGTCTTGATCCCCAGTACCCAAAATGGTGGCAGTGCTCTGGGCGAGCGTTGGAAAGAATCGCTCAGCCTTCCGCTCGATGGTTGGCAAAGCGGTCGTGGAGGGGTGGGGTATGATACGGCAGAGACCTACCAAGCCCTGATTGGCATGGATGTGAGCCAAGCCATGCCGGGGCAAAACCGTTCGGCCTACATCCGCATTCCTTTTGAAACGAAAGCGGCATCCCTGAAACAAGCGAATTTCTTGCAACTTCGCATACGATATGATGATGGCTTTGCCGCTTTTCTCAACGGCATACCGCTGGCTTCGGCCAACGCACCGGGGAACTTGATCTGGAATAGCTTTGCCAGCGGCGCGCATGACGACGCTCAGGCCATTCTGTTCGAAACCTTCGATGTGAGTGGTTCCCTCGAGCACCTCAGGGAGGGTGCCAACCTCCTGGCCATTCATGGGTTGAATGTTTCCTCGACCAGCAGTGATTTTCTTATCGATGCGGAGCTGGTGGTAGGGCAGCGCGAAGTGATTGGAGAGGAACCCACTGCGCACCTCTACCAATCTCCCATTGTTTTGAGTGATGCCACCACCATCAAGGCACGAACCCTTGTGGGCGCTCAATGGAGTGCGCTGAGCACGGCTACCTTTGTCGTGGGGGAACCGCAGCTTCAGGTCAGTGAATTGCACTACCATCCAGCAGCACCCGGAGCGGATGAATTCGCTGCAGGTTTCGATGATGCAGACGATTTTGAATTCATCGAATTGTTCAATCCCGGTGGTGTTTCCTTTCCCCTGATTGGGGTGCATTTTGTGGATGGGGTGCGATTTGATTTTACCGAGAAGGAAACGAAGTTTCTGGCGCCTGGTCAGACGCTCCTGGTGGTCAGCCATCAAGCGGCATTCGAGATGCGATACGGAGAGGGGTTGCCTGTGGCGGGTGAGTATGAGGGAAACTTTTCCAACAGTGGGGAGCGTGTGATACTGGAGGATGCCCAAGGGAAGGTTGTGCTCGACTTTGCCTATGAGGATCAACTGCCCGAGCTTCAGGCAGCCGATGGAGGGGGGTTTTCCCTGGTTGCGCTGCAGGGTGGAGGAGATCCCCGACAACCCACGACGTGGACACTCAGTGATGCGGAAGGGGGATCGCCGGGCAAGCGTCCTTCAGGAGATGCATCCGGCCTGTTGCGCCCCACTCTTTCCATCGATCAGGATAAGGTGCTCATTGAGTGCCAAGTCCCCCTCAACGGGGACTATGGTCTTTTTGCCAGCCAGGACCTTGGAGGGATGCAGTGGGACATGGTCCTTGCCCGAAGGCAGGTGGCTTCACTGGACTCTCTTCAATTCGAGATTGAACTGGGCGAGACCTTCCCAATGCGTTTTTTTCAGATCCGCAAAGTCAGTATGCTTCCCTGAGAAAGAAGTCTTTGCTGAAGCACAAGGTGGCGTTGTTTGGCCGGTTGCTTAGAGCTGCCTGGGGACTCTCATCGGCCAGTCTCATGGACCCGCTAGCTTCCTACGGATAAAACCTCTACGAGGGCGTTTTTATGCCTGACAGACAAGGAGATTCATCTTAATGTGTCATGATGCCTCCCCTCAAAGACCTGTACCCCACAGGACCCACGCACCGTGCGCATGCATGGTTCAATCAAGCTTTCACCCTAATTGAGCTGCTTGTGGTCATCGCCATCATTGCCATCTTGGCAGGTATGCTTCTTCCGGCCCTCTCCAAAGCCAAGGAGAAGGCCAAGCGTACCCAATGCATGAATAGCCTGCGGCAGGTAGGGATCGCGAGTCAGATGTATGCCGATGACAACAACAATATTCTTCCGCCCATGGTGGACAACAACAACCGAATTGGTAATTGGTCGTGGGATATGCCCCAATCAGTGGTTTCCAATTTGCTGGGTTATGGTTTCGAGCGGGATATCCTCTATTGTCCCTCTTTTGCCGAACAGAACAACGATGACCTTTGGAACTTTACCCAGACTTTCAAGGTGCTGGGTTACGCTTTTGCTACCAAGGGCTCGCCAGCACTGGCTTCATCCAATGTGTTTGAGCGCATCCAACAAAAAGTCGTAAAGAACCGTGATGGCTCTCAATTTACTATTGGGATTTCCGATGGCATTTACGTTGCTGATGCCACGCTTTCTGGTCGCAACGAACGATCAGGCAATGGGGGTAATTTCTCAAAGGTGGATGGGGGATGGGCCGGGCACAGCTCGCCTCATCTGGCAGCTTCATCAGCACGGCGAGGTCAATCCAGCGGGCAGCTCCCTGCGGGGGGCAATGCACTCTATCTGGACCAACACGTGCAATGGAACCCGTTTTCAAAAATGCATCAGCGGCGCACATCGGGTCCTTATTTTTGGTGGTAAACAGATGCCAGGCCGTGATGTGGTACCTTTACCGCAAAGGCCCTTCGTTCATGGCGTAATCCTTTCACCTTTTTCTGTTGGATCCACCCTCTTTTCATTGAAGTTCCGGGTGGATCGCATTACTGATTTTGGATGTTCGTGAGCCACGATGCATTCAGCAAGTGTGGGTATCGGTGGGCCTGGATTCTCTCGTTGAGTGCCTCCATCGGGACCTTTGGTCAACTGAAAGCTTTTGATGTGGGTTGGCGAAAGCCACTCTCGACCAAAGAACGTGAGATAGAGGCAAACATCCTTCAACGCCACAATATTCTTGGTCTTTATCCATCCATGGTCGAGGTGCCCATCGATGGAAGCTCGGTGGATATTACCACGTCTGCACCCTTCAGCGATGCGGTCCATGCCGTTGCATGGACTTCTCACTATCTGGCAGGTGCGTCCTACCGCTATGCCTGGCTGCGCCAATCCGGTGCCGATCAAGCTTCCGTAGACCAGGCCAAACTTCGTGCAGATGAGATCTTCGAGGCGGTGTACCGTTGCCAGCGGGTCACAGGTCGGCGTGGTTTGTTGGCACGTGGGTATTTCATTGGTTCTGGACCAACTTTTGATGAGAGACGCGGTGCCAGTCATCGCGATGACTGGCACCAGGGCGAGGCCGATGGATACGCATTGCGATTCTGTGCAGGGCCCAGTCACCACATCTATAGCGCGGCTGCCATGGGCATGGGGCAGTATTATGATTTGGTGGCAGAGGGGCTTCAGAAAGAACGAGCCCGGGAGGCCATTGACGCATTGGTGAGTTACTGGGTCGACAACGACTACAAGATCGAAGGCTACGATGACGCCAGACCTCCAGTGCCCATTCTCGGGCTCACCGATGGCCAGACCTTAAACACCCGGGTGATGATGGCTATTTCGGCCTGCAAAATTGCCCTGCATGCCACGGGTAAAGCAAAGTTCAAAGAAGCCTATGAGGATTTACTGAGTCGCTATCAGGTGAGAGCCCTCAAGTCCTTTCGAGTAGGAAAGGGTTATGACGATGCGCATCATGTTTTTGCCCATCTCGATTTGTTGGACCGCATTGAAACAGAAGAACCATTGCGTCAAGCCTATGGAGTCGTTGCTGATGGCCTTTGGCAGCATTATCAGAATGAGGGTCACAGCCACTTTACCTATATTTATTACAAACTGCGCCCCAATGCTCCGGGCAAAGACAAAGCCATGCGTCTCGCGCACCATACCCTTGCGACCTGGCCAACAGACATGACCATTCAACCGATCATGTCCGACCTTCCATTGGATGGGGGGACACCTTATCCAGTTTACGCGACGGGCTGGGACAATGAGTTTATCTGGAAAGGCGATCTGAACCGTCCCAACGCGCATCATTCCCGTATTGCCAAGGGTCTTGCGGTCTCCCCACAATCGCCGAATGTGGCCATGGTCGTGGATCCCTCAGGGCACCTTTACCTGACCCATGATCAGGGTCGTTCGGCCAGTGGATGGAAATGCGTTAGTGACCTCCTCAAGTCGCCTGTCAAAGCTGCGGCTTTTGGAAAGCGGACTCGCATCATGGCCGTCGCCTGTGGAGATGGATTCTACCTGAGTGAAACCGCCGGCCATGAAGGTTGGTTTCGTCTGCCCCTTGAGTATGAAGGAGTGCCTGAGGCGGTGCTCTTCGATCCCTATGATCCCAACGTGATCTACGCCATGACGGGTCACCATCTCTATCAAAGCATCGACCATGGAGAGGATCGATTAGGGCGTGCATGGAATGAATTGAGCCAAGGCCTGCCCAAAGGCTTCAATTATCACTTTCATGTTGCGACATCGAAGAGCAAGGACTTGACCTATTTCTATGCCCAGGCTGGTTCCGATCTATACGTTGCCACCAGTGGAACGGATATTCGGTGGAAACGCTCCAAACTAGGTCTTGGGGAATACGGGGAGTCCAAACACTGGTTGGCGATTGATCCACATGATCCGCGTCATGTCATGTTTGGTGTGCGATTTGGAGCCCCGGGGACCCTGCTTTCTCGCACCGTCCTGCAGCAAACACGCGATGGCGGGGAGAGCTGGAGCGCCAATCAAGAAGAACTTACCAAGGCTTATTATCAAGGGGGGCTCCTGATCCGCTTGATGCGGTTTCCTAGTGAAGATTTGAGGGAATGCTATTTTGACCATGAGGGTCTTCTCGCGGTGACCGAATCGGGACAAGTCCTCAAATCCAAAGGTGAGATGATTCAGTGGACGCCCATCATGGATGGGTTGGACATCCCTCGTGTGGATCGTTTGTTTGTACCTCATTACGGAGATTTGCTCTTTGCCTCCACCCCTGCAGGGATGTACCAAAAACGCCGGGACGCTCTTCAGTGGGAGCCCTCTCATCTTGTCATGCAATGGCGACGCCATGAACGTCGTGAACTGGGAGGGGCGGCTTTTATCACGGCTTATTGGCGCGCCCTTTACTTTGGGCATATCGATCCAGACACGATTCAGTTACCTTACGAGGAAGCCAAAGAGCGGTTTGGATTTACATCCAAGACTGTCCCTTGGTAAGAGGTTCACAGGGAGTCTCCCTAAGCCTCATGCAACCGTTCAAAGATGGGGCTTCGGAAAGAAAAAAAAGTCTGAGTTCTTCAACTGGGTCTTATGTCTCTGCATCCGTTGCTTGCGCGCGAACGCCCTTGAGTCGTCTGGAAATCCAAAGACAACCAAGGATTAGAATGATTTGAATCAGGAGCCGCACGATGTGACCGCGGGTTTCAAACCGCGTTTGCCCAAAAGGGATGTCATGGACCCACATGTTGAGGTTGGCCGGATACATCAAAACCAGTAACAAAGCCATACAAAGCGCAGCCCTCTGACGCATCTTTGGGAGCATCAGTCCCAAGCCCAAAAGAATCTCCAAGATGCCGCTTGCAAGCGTCCAAAAACGTGGGAAAGGCAAGTAGGGAGGAATGATGGCATCAAAAGGCTCGGGTTGGGTGAAATGCAGGAGGCCTATTCTCAAGAAGGCTATCCCGAAAATGATGGCCAGCCATGTCTTTAAGGAATTCATGGTATGATTGCGTAGTGCCTTTCTCTACCAAGTATGCTTATGTGGTTGCAACGATCGCCATCGATTCACCTGAAGTCAATCCTGCAGAGTGCCTGTGTTGGGATAGAATCCTAGCGCGGTTGAGAGAGGTGAAAGTTTTTTTTGGGATGAGAGACGAAGTCAGACTTTTACGTGCGTTTACCTTGATCGAGCTTTTGGTGGTGATTGCCATCATTGCCCTGTTAGTAGGGATGCTTTTGCCAGTGCTTTCCAAAGCGAAAGCCTTAGGTACGGGAGCGGCGTGTCTGAGCAATCTGCGGCAAATCAGCTTGGCCCTCAAAATGTATGAAGAGGATCATCAAGGCGAATTGCATACATTCAAGGGACAAATTCCAAACCATGGTATGTGGTTTTCCAATCCACGATCGCCTCATCGGCTAGACAAGAATGACCCCAAAGCCTACTGGGCGATCGCCTACGCTGATTACTACGGGCAGCAGCCCAAATTGTTTCGCTGTTCAGCTGCTCGAGTGGTCGATGATTGGAGAGCTACCTACCGATTTCCAATGAGCTTTTGGCTGAACTCCTCTTATGGCATCAATGGACAACTAGAAGTGGGTTCTTTGCCCAAACTTTCCCGCTTCATGCACCCATCCAAGACCATTTTGGTCCAGGATTCTGCTGAACAAAAAATGGAAGGCTCTACTGCCAGTTATGGATCCGACAATCTTGGGCTTCGCCCCGGAAAAAAGGAAATCCTGACCCAATGGAGGTATGATCTAGCAGGGCTCTACCCTAATCATGACATGTCTCTGGAGTGGTATCGCCACAATCGACAATGCAATACTTTATGGCTGGATGGTCACGCAAGTCGGATTGGGTTCACAGGTTTTGATCGAGGCATCGATTACCGCTTCTATACCGGAGATTTTACCCAACCGGTCAATCCTCTCACGTTTCCCTAAGCCCAGCTAGACCCATGGCGGTGAAAAACGGCTTTGCCTCAAGTTGGATTTCTTGGCAAGGCAATGCTTCGGATTTTCCCTCTCATGGATGATCGTTGCTTTTGGTCCTTTCGCGGTCATTCGTCCATTCCCTGCGCTGTGATGATGTCTTCAACTGCTTTTGCTTTGCCGGCAGGGGCCATCTTTCAAAAATATCCTTCTAGTTCTTGAAACCCATGCTCAGAACCTATTGATTTTAATCCGAAGTTGCTGCGGAAATCATTCGTTCCATCAGTCATGAGTCAGCATAGCATGTCCTTCAATCACTTTTTGGCCTCCCTGCTTTTGTGCAGTGGAGTCTTCATCGACACACAACATTCACTCATTGCTGAGGATGGTGAAGAGGGAAAGGTCTCGGCGTCCACAGACCCTTTCCCACTTCGGGTGGATTATGTGCATTACCGACCGGCAACGTATGAAACCCGTATGGTTCAGGAGAACGAAGATGTTCATCCAAACCGAGGTGGCTTGATCTATCTTTACTATACCAACACGACGGATGAGGTGGTTGATCTGGCTTATTGGAGATTGAACCATCATGACGAATCAGTCTGGCGCTTGGATAATCTTATCTGTTGGGATCGTCGTTATGATTCCCGCATTCTACCTGGACAGACATCGGTTCTGGAAATCAATGGTGTTTCCGAGGATTTCCAAGTTGGAAAGCCTTATCATTTGGAATGGATCGACAAGAGAACCTGGCAGACCTCATTAGAGTGTGTGGGTTCCTTTGTGCAGGATCCCATATCCATTCCACTGATTCGAGTGCACAAGGGTTTGAAAACGGTGGACGTTCACCTTCGCAATCAAGGGAAGGCTGCTGCTGATATTGGTGATATGACCATTGCCGGAAAAAAAATCATATCTTCGACCCTAGTAGGCAAGAGGCTGGAGCCTCAAGGACATGCCATCTGCCGTCTTGAGCTGGATGATGGCTTCAGTCGCTCCGAGCTTCTCATTGCGAAGGTTGATTACCATCAAGAGGGAAAAACACTCCAAGTCATGGCACACCGTCGAGCTTTTGCCGATAACTTTCCCATCGGTACATGGGGGGCAGAACCCGAGCAATACCCATCTCAAAGACAGCATCACATTGATACTTGTGTGAAGGGTGGTGATCCAACTTCAGCTTTTTATCGCAAAGAAGCTCTTCGTTTTGGGTATCGCTCCCTTTCGAGCATCCACTTGAATCACATGGCGTTATGGAAAGAGGAGGCGCCCAACCCGATCATTGCCTGTCTCCAACTCTCCGATGAGCCCGATTGGGTGACTCATCCGCAGCAGGTGCTTCTTCAGGACAATCTCGTCAGGCGATCCTACTCCCATGCACCAACCATGACCACTCTCTGCAGAAATGTTACGTTCTTCGAGTATGCGCCGATCGTGGATTTGCCATGCATGGATCATTATTGCGTGACGGCTCCTTCGACCAGTCAATGGCCGAATGTTTTTGGCACGCGTCTGGAGGAAACGGGTATCTACACCCGTGACTTGAAAATGGCCTCCGAGCCCAAACCCATATGGGTATGGTCTCAAGGCCTTTTTGATTGGGACGAGCGGCCCGAGCAAAGTGTGCCCACTCCTGAGGAGTTAGGTGTTCAGTTAGTTCAAAATATAGGCAATGGAACCAAGGGGATTCTTTGGTTCACGTTTCGAGAAGGACCTGGTCAACAGTTCCCTGCGACCAAAAAGGCGATTCAAGAATGGGGACGCGTCCTACGCTTGCTAAGGGGAGATCTGCTGGAATCCGAACCTATGTTGCCTTCGGGCATCAGCGCACCACCAACAGTGGATTGCTTTGCACTCGTCACCATGAGCAAGTTGATTGTATGTCTGACCAATAAGGAATATCTCATGGCCTCCTCCGGCTATCAATTCAAGCCCGTAAAGGATTTGGAAGTCCAAATCAACCTGCCTTCCTGGATCCAACCTTCCGGTATGGTCCAGCTAACGCCCAAGGGAATCCAAAGTGTTTCGCATCGATATAAGGAAGGACAACTTGTTGTTTCTTTGGACCTGTTGAATGACGCGGCCATCATGGTTGCCTCCAACGCCCAGAATGCAGAGGACGTCTATCAGGCAAGGTTACGATCCATCTTATCAGATGAGGATCGAGATTTTTCCAAAGGGATGTGTGCATTGGTGGACTGCCGCATGCAGCGCCATGCCCAGCCAGAGATTCAATCGAGCGAAGAGGTCATGCCTTTGGCCATCGGCGCAGATGTGGATGAAGTCCTGCATATCGAAGTTGCTGAGCCTTCCCTTGCCAGCACCCGAACAGAAGGTCATGAACCAGCATGGAACCTCAAAGTCTCTTCAAAGAAAGGAGACCAGGGGCTAAGCCAAGAGGGATATCTTTTGCCAAACGGAAATATTGTCTGCAGGGTTATAAACTCGAGAAGACAATCCCGGTCCGTAGCTATCCATCAGGGGAATCTTTGCTTTATGAAAAAGCTTCCTTCGGAATCGACTGCCATGTTCACCTGGCCTGCTCGGTAGCCGTAGGTAAGGTGCGCAACGATCGTAAATAGGCCAATGGGCAATGGTTTCTTTTAACCTATTTTTGAAACAATCAATCTTTATCATTATGTCGAACGCGTGGATATGAACCCTACTTCAAGAAGAAAGTTTATTACCCATACCAGTATGACTGCGGGTGGGTTTTTGGGTCTCCAAAAGTTTGTAAACCTACAATCAGAAGAGTTGGATGAGGATGGCAATTTTCAAGGATATGCCAATGAAGCAAATATTTATGGGCCCTTGATCAAGGATCCCAATCGCATCTTAGATCTTCCGGATGGTTTTTCCTACGATGTCCTTTCAAAGACAGGAGACCCTATGACTGATGGTCTTAGAACCCCTGGGGCTCCAGATGGTATGGCAGCCTTTGAGGGTTCTCACGGCCAAATCATTCTCGTTAGAAACCATGAACTTTCCGATAGCCAGACCTTTGAAGGTCCCTACGGTATTCAAAATGAAAAACTACCAATTTCCGAACTCAATAAGTTCTACGATGGGGGCAAAGGGATTCGTCCTCAATTAGGCGGAACGACGACGGTTGTCTTCGATCCTCAGAAAAAATGGGTTCAAAAATCCTTTTTGAGTCTCGCCGGAACAGAACGAAATTGTGCTGGGGGGCCCACTCCCTGGGGGTCATGGATTAGTTGCGAGGAAACCGTTTCACTAAAGGATGAGTATAGGGAGTGCGATCATGGATATAACTTTGAGGTCCCTGCTACCGAATCGATGTTCCTTAACAAGGCTGAACCGATCAAGGCAATGGGAAGATTCAATCATGAAGCGGTCGCAGTCGATCCGCTCACAGGCATTGTCTACCAGACAGAGGATCGCGAAGATGGTCTGATTACAAGATACATTCCGAAAGATAAAAACCATTTATTGAGCGGTGGTCTCCTTCAGGCTTTGGCTGTCGTCGACCAACAAGGCTGCGATACACGTAACTGGGCCGATACAGGCGCTACAAAATTTCCCAAAAATGTTCCTTTAGCTGTGAAATGGATCACATTGGAGAACATCCATAATCCTGAGGATAAATTGCGCCATGAGGCCCATCAAGCTGGGGCAGCCATTTTTGCAAGAGGTGAGGGCATGTGGTACGGGAACAACCGAATCTACTTTGCCTGCACCAGCGGCGGTGCCTCCAAGTCTGGACATATTTTCTATTACCAACCAAGTCCCTACGAAGGGACCGTACAAGAGCGCGATGCTCCTGGGCACCTGATCCTTTACGTTGAACCCAACAACACCAAACTTATCGAATATTGTGACAACCTTACGGTTTCTAAATCGGGTGATGTGGTTTTCAGTGAGGATGGTGATAAGGATCAATACATCAGAGGAATCACTTCCTCTGGAAAAATTTACACCATTGCCCGGTCAAGCTACCATGGAAAATCTGAAATGTGTGGGGTCTGTTTTGCCCCTAATCATCCCATCCTTTTTGTGAATATACAGCGCCCCGGCATCACGCTGGCCATCCATGGTCCATGGAGACATGGATGAAACGAGTTTACGCCATCAAAGGGTCTACCTTCTTCTGGTAGAAAATTTTATCTTGTTGGTATCCGACGATGTAGAATCTGCGTCAACCAGAAGAAGAGATGGTCGGAGCGACAGGATTCGAACCTGCGACATCCAGCTCCCAAAGCTGGCGCTCTAGCCAAGCTGAGCTACGCTCCGACCCGAGGCAGGCGATAATAAGAAGCCAAAAGCGGACAAAAGCAAAGGTTTTTTTCCAGATTGTTCGCGGGTCTGGTGCCTCTGGTAAACAAGGGCTTGGAGTGGCTCCTTATTGGGCTACAATGGTCCCTACCGATGATGCGTTCGTTTTTCATCTGGGCAGGGCTTTCGCTGCTGGTTTCGGTGGTGGCGATCTGGGCACGCTGGCGCGCGCCCATGATCGACATGGGACGTTATGACACCCTGTTTGAGGAAGTTGCGGCACCTTCACCCCTCCATCCAGCCTTGATCAAGGCGGTGGCTTGGCAGGAGAGTCGCTTTGATGCCGGCGCCAGGGGCGGGGTGGGTGAACTCGGTCTGATGCAACTCACGGACATGGCTGCTTATGAGTGGGCCGACCATCATGGGCAGGTTGCTTTCAAGCCGGAACATTTGCTCAATGCCCGCACCAATGTGATGGCGGGTACGTTTTATCTGGCTAAGCTGGTGAAGCGATATCAGGACTTGGATCGTCCCTTGATATATGCCCTGGCTGACTACAATGCTGGGCGCAAGCCGGTCCTGGGTTGGATGGAGGGTGGCGGGGCTACCAACAGTCAGGTTTTCCTCGAACAAATGGACTACCCCTCAACGCACCAATACGTCCTAAGTGTCCTGCAATATGCGGAGGATTTCCGTTACGACTTCGAACCGGGTCCTCAGGACCCTGCCGGTCAGATGGTTCCTGAGGAGCTCCGCGAGAGCCCAAACTCGGATCGTAACCCCACTGCACAAGGTGATGAGTCCAAGCCCTGAAATTGGGGCAGGCACTCAACGTGCCTTCTTGATTTTCTGATAAGCGGCCAGCGCTCTTTCGCGGGCAATGGTGTGGTTCACGACCGGATGCGGGTAGGTGACACCTAGCTGGATGCCGGCTGAAGCCAAGGCGAGAGGAGGGACTTCCCAGGGGGCATGGAGATCTGCATCGGACAGTTTGGCAAGCTCGGGTACCCACCGTCGGATATAATCGCCGTGACCATCAAATTTTGCGCTCTGGGTCATGGGGTTGAAGATGCGAAAATAAGGTGCGGCATCGGCGCCACAACCCGCAATCCACTGCCACCCCAGGGTGTTGTTGGCTAGGTCGGCATCCACCAGGGTATCCCAGAACCATTTCGCGCCCTCCTGCCAGCGGATCAACAGATGTTTGACCAGAAAGGAACCCACGATCATGCGCACGCGATTGTGCATCCATCCTGTGGACCAGAGTTCACGCATGCCGGCATCGACCATCGGGTAACCGGTCTGGCCTTTTTGCCAGGTGCGAAGCAAGCTCTCGTCTTCCATCCAAGGGAAGGCCTCAAACTCGGGACGAAGCGGGCGATCGGTGGTGTTCGGAAAATGATGCAGCAGGTGATGGGAAAACTCCCTCCAACCCAGCTCTCGCATGTAGCATGAGCTCATCAGTGCGTTGGGACTCACGCCTCTGGGTCGGAGTCGTTTCAGTAGGCCATGATAAATTTGTGCTGGAGTGATTTCTCCAAAATGCAGGTGGGGAGAAAGACGTGAGGTGCCCTTGATGCCGGGAAGATCGCGGCCGACCTCATAAGTCTCGTACGCCTCGGAAGCAAACCGCTCCACTGCCTGAGCGGCGCCTTCTTCGCCAGGTTGCCAGATATCTTTCCACCCAGCATCCCATGAGATGGTGGGCAGCAGGTGAAGAGATTCCAGTGGGTCAGAGGCAGGCCACTGTCGGGGAGAGGGCCAATGGGTTGGGGCTGGAAGGGGTTTGCCTGGTTCAAACCCCTGACTCTGAGCTCGCCAGAAAGGAGTGAATACCTGGAAGGGTTTTCCGCTCTTGTTGCGGACTTCGGTTGGTTCCCACATGAGGTGCCCGCCAAAGGTTTTCCACGTGACGTGTCTTTCATCCAGAAAAACTTGCATGGCTTGGTCGAGCGCATCGGTGGAGCGATCGTAGGCGCGACTGGCATAAACCGCCTTCGCACCGGTCTCACCGATCAGTTTTGCAAGGACCACCGCGGGGTCTCCCTGGCGAATTACCAGCCGCGTCTTCAGGGCCCGCAACCGTGCGTCGTGGGCTTGAAGGGTATGATGCAGCCACCACTGAGAGGCTGCCCCCATGGACGGAGCGGCCCCCTTCTCGTGGATGTAGAGCGGAAGGATGGGCGAACCTTCCTTCAAGGCTTCTGAAAGGGCGGCATGATCTTCAAGTCGCAGATCGCGACGAAACCAGAGAATGATGGGCGCTGGACTCATGTTTGATTTAGAGATTTGGAAATTGTGCCACGAATCAGTGCGAGTGCAACCAGGGGATCTACCCGCTACCGGGACATGTCTTCGGCTTGGAGGTACTCACGATGGGTGAAGAGCAGACAGCCCACGCCCAGGCTGATAAGGGTTGCCATGGCGAGCATGAGAAGAGAAAGCCAGGGTTGAGCGGAATCACGCACCAGGTGCGCCCCAATCTCGGGATGCAGGGCGAGGAGATCTTTGAGGTGATGCGTCATGGAGAGACTATGAAGGTTGGTGGGGATCTGTCCCACGCCAAATTCGATCACACAGCCATAGATCAGACCCAAGACAAGATACTTTCGAGTTAATAATCCCATCAGTGAACTGATGGCTCCGTAGACCAGGATGGCAGGAACAGCAACGCTCATGAGGCCCAGCATCACGGGTAACCATCCTTCGACCTCCTGCAGCCACCACATGCTTCCAAATGCCAGATAGGTCAGGGCTACGATGATGCATGTCCACAGGCACTGACAGGTGTATTGGCCGACGAGAAACTGCCATCGGCGTATGGGACGGGTGAGGGTGTAGCAGGCTGTATCCTCCTGCAGGTCATCCCTGACCAGGCCTCCAAAGCTATGCAGGCAAAAAAGGGGAAGGGCGAGGAAAGTATAAAGGTCGATCGTAAAGAGCATCCATCCGCCCATGGATTGAAAGGAAGAAGCCCTGAGGTAGCCCAGGAGAGGGAGTCCGAGAACGTGGAGCAGGATCGCCAGGGACTTGCGCCAGCTGAGTTGCGAGCGCCAGGTCAGGCACCACAGGCCTGCGAGGCTTTGCCATGTGCCAGGGTGCCGTGGGGCAGCTGGCATGCGAGGGCCTTGTGCTGAATCGTTCTCGGCCTTCATGAGTGAGTGACCTTGTTGAAAAGGGTTTGGAGGGATCGGTTACCACTGCGAATTTCATGGATGGCCTGATCGCTTTCTCGCACGAGCGATGCCCATTGCGGAAAAAAGCCTTGAGGATCCTTGATGCGGAACGTCAGTCGACCCTCCTCCTGATGGGCATCAAAACCCAGCAAGTGACCGCCCTCAAACAGGAGTGCTGCCAGGGCTTCAGGGTCCTCACAAAGGACCGTAAGTTGTTCGGGCCAGTCCGTCAGGCCAGAACGTATGTGGTGTCGGGCGCCGGTGGCCATGACTCGTCCCCAGTTCAGAATCATGATGTTTCGGCACAGGGGCTCCAGCTCGGCCAGGATGTGGCTGGAGATAAGAATGTGCACTCCTTGAGCCGCCAGTTCCTTGAGGATGGTGGCGATCTCCTGTCGGCCCATGGGGTCCAGCCCATTCATGGGTTCATCCAGCACCAGCAAATCGGGCTGGTGCATGATGGCTTGAGCCAGCTTCACGCGCTGCCGCATGCCTTTGGAAAACTGTCCCAGCCGTTTGCCCCAGTCAGCTTCCCTCAATCTTACCTTGGCAAGGGAGGCTGAAGCGATTGGGCCTACCTGCTGTCGTGGGAGCCCAGAGAGCAAACCCAACCCGGTCAGCCATTCCAAGGGGCGAAGGTGTTCGGGGAGGGCCTCCTTTTCCGGGCAGTAGCCCAGGCGAGCCAGGGTGGGGGGATGGTTCCAGGGAGTGTGGCCGAGAACCGTCAGCGTACCGGAGCTGGGTTTGAGTTGGCCAGTAATGATCTGGATCAGCGTGCTCTTGCCAGCTCCATTGGGGCCTACCAATCCGGTGATGCCCGGCAGGATGTCAAAACTGATGTGGTTGAGCCCCATCACCAGTCCATACCAGCGACTCACCTGGCGAGCTTCAATGATCGGAGCACTCATTCGGGTTTTACCTTTCGCTTGAGAATGATCAGGCTTATTCCAACCATGATGGCCGCACCTACCCAGGGGGCACTACCCTCAGCGGTAGGGAAACGCATCCATCTTTCGGTGAGGCTGGTGAAGCTCCCGAGAATGGGGAGATTTTCCATGAGCTGCGAGACATGAGCCGAAGGGTTGAAAAGTTGGATGGCCCATTGATCCAGGATGTGAGTGAAGCTCAAATATGCCAGCCATGGATGATCTTCCCCCTGGGACTTGGCCAGAAAGTGGCCGAGGATCCACAAAACCAGCCAGATCACGGTGGTGGCTTTCTCGCGTTGGGAGAGAGCGGAAACACCCATAGCCAGTAGACTCAGGAAGGTGATGGAGGCGACCACAAAGCCGACGCTCTGAAACAAAGCCAGGCGTGCATGCCAAAGAAAGGACCACTCCGGTGAAAGCAGGCAGCCCAGTAACCAGGCCTGCATGATGGGCAATAGCCAGACAAAACCCAGCAGTCCGAAAACGGCCATGAACTTGCCAAAGAGATAGTCTCCATGGCCGAGGGCCTTGGAACGATAAATGATGATCGCGCGACTGGAGAGATCCTGTGAAATGAGCGACGGGATCATTAAAGTCACCAGGACCAGGGAGAGGGGCTGAAACCAGCGGGTAAAGTAATAGAAACACAAACCGTAGGTGCTGCTTACCGAGAGGTCCGGGCGTTCCAGAATCCAACTCACCAGGCCACCTACCAGGGCACGCGGCTGGGCGTCCATCTGGTTGACGACGGTATAAATGACGCTGTCCTTGACCAGCAACTGGCCCACTCCGAAGAGAATGGCACTTTGCCCGAGGCAGAGCACCCAGGCGGCCAGGCTCAGGTGCCGCACCCATTTGTTGGACCACACCGAGCGAAAGGCCTGCGCTGCGACGGCCAGACGCCGGTGCCAGATGCCACGGGCCTGCCCCTTCCAGTGTTCGTAGAGATCAGGAAGCAGGTTCATCATGGGTTTCGAGGGCTTGAACGAAGAGGGCCTCGAGCTGGTTGGGGCTTTGAAGGATTTCCAGCGGTGTGATCCCGGCCTGATCAAGGGCTTCTACCAGGGGACCCAGATGGTCGCACCCATGTTCGACCTGGACATGCCCGTTGGGCAGCAGGGTGGTCTGCCAACCCGAGCGCTGCATACAGGCCATGACCGTCTCGGCAGAAGACTCGGTGATGATTTCAGCCGTGGGTTTGCGTTGGGCCTTGAGCCGATCGATGCGGTCCTGCATCAGGACTTTGCCCAGAGCGATGATGGTGATCTGATCGCAGATGCGTTCGACATCGCTTAGGAGATGGGACGAGAGGACTACGCTGATCCCATGGTCCTTCCATAGGGAGCGGATGAGCTGGAGAATTTGTTCCCTGCCCGCCGGGTCCAGACCGTTGGTAGGCTCGTCAAGAAAGACAATTTCCGGGTCATGCACAATGGCCTGAGCGAGTTTCACCCGCTGCTTCATGCCCGTGGAATAGGTGTCGACCTTGCGATAACGCTCCTGGCCCATACCGACAAAATCAAGCATCTCATGAGCTCGTTGTCGGGCGTCCTGAAAGGGCATGCCTGAAAGTTGGGCGCAGTAGGTGACGTACTCACACCCGACCATGCCTGGAATGTGGCAGTCCTGCTCGGGTGCATAACCCACGCGGGTGCGGATGTCTCGGCCCGCACGGGCAATGTCGCTGCCCAGAAGCCATGCCTTGCCGGAAGTGGGCTTGAGGAGTTGCAGCAGGCACTTCATGAGGGTGCTCTTGCCGGCACCATTGGGGCCCAGAAGGCCGATGGCACCTGGAGGGATCGACACCGAAACCTCCTGAAGAGCCCACTGCGATCCGAAGCGCTGACTCAAGCCTTCGGTCTGGATCACTGCGTCTGGCATCCTGCTGGAATCATGTCAAAATCAACGTCCGATCACCATGACAGGCCGACTCAGGCTCGACAAGCTTGCGATGGGGCAGAGGTTAAGGTTGGGTCCATTCCTCCTCTTTGTGACTAAGTCATACCGAAGGAGAAAGACATTGCCTTCATGCATGGCCACGACGAAACTGAATCTTCCGTGAGAACACCCCTTCCAATCTATGATATCCATCAAGACTATGATTGGAACTATGCCCATGCTCCAAAGCTGTCCATGGAATCCACCGATTCCATGGACCCTGTACCCGGGCAGTGGACTTATGCCGGGCTGTCGGTTCCCTCTCCGTTGGCCATGGCGGCAGGCCCGCTTCTCAATAGCCAGTGGCTGCTTTACTACGCGCGCCTGGGTTTTGACGTGCTGACCTACAAGACCGTGCGCCGTTGTGAACGTGCCAGCTACCCCATGCCCAACCTGGTGCCGGTTGTTTCAGACCCTCTCATGCCAGGGGTGCCTGCGGTGAATGCGCAAGCCACCATGGGGGATGCCTGGGCCGTCTCTTTTGGAATGCCCTCCAAGATGCCAGGGGTGTGGCGCTCCGACGTCGCCCTCTGTCGGTCACACTTGGCATCTCACCAGATCCTTTCGGTCTCAGTGGTGGCGACTCCAGATGCGACGCCCAGCGCAGTGGCGCTGGGCGAGGATTACGCCCAATGTGCGGTGTGGGCGTTTGAAAGCGGTGCCGACGTGGTGGAGTTGAATTTTTCTTGCCCCAATGTCTCCACCTCCGATGGACAACTTTCCAACCAGCTGGGTGTGGCAAAGGGGGTCCTGGAAACCGTCCGTGCTGCGGTAGGGGATCGCCCTCTGCTGGTCAAACTGGGTGTCGTGGACGACGTGGAACAGATCGATTTGTGGATCGCCCTGGCTCAGTTGACACGCATTGGATTGGTGATGATCAATTGCGTCGGAGCTCGAGTGCGAACGGTGGGTGCTTCCCCTAATACCTTTCACTTTGGCGGAGACTCTCGAGGCATTGCCGGCAAGGCCATTGCTCCTGCCGTGAAGCAACAATTTCATGTTTTCGCAGAGGCTCGCAAACGGCAAAAGGCCAGCGTGAGCCTCTTGCCGGTTGGAGGCATTGATCAAGCTGAGGAAGTCACCTGGTTTCTGGACCGGGGGGCCGAAGCTATCCAGGTGGCCACCGCTCCCATGCTCAACCCGCACTGGGCCATGGAGATTCGTCAAAGCATGCAGCCTACGGGTTACCGACTATGACAAAAATGTCATGGGGCAATTGCAATCCTCCATTGCCAGGCAGCCCATCCGGTCCTAATGTCAAATGAGACAAGCAGCTTTCAACAAAGCATCAACCAAGGTTTGTCGATACTTCAAACATGTATTGGATCTTATTCATTGGAACCTTGCTGATGGGTCTCTGGGCCCAGGCCAAAGTCAAGGGTGCCTATCGGCGCCAGTCACAGATACGGGCTCACAATGGTTATTCCGGAGCCCAGGTGGCGTCCCAAATGCTCCAGCGTGCCGGCATCCAGGATGTCGGTATCGAAATGCAGCGGGGTATGTTGAGTGATCATTATGATCCGACCCGCAAGCGTCTGGTCCTCTCTGAAGAGAATTATCATGGCACTTCCGTTGCCGCGATTGCCGTTGCGGCTCATGAGTGCGGTCATGCCCTGCAGCACCAACAGGCCTACGGGCCACTGAGCATCCGCATGGCCTCGGTTGGTATCACCTCCTTCGCCAATGGTATGCTGACCTGGCTTATGATTGGGGCTTTGTTTTTCGGACTGATTCCCATCCAACTGGCCCTGCCCCTTCTGGCGGGTTGCTGGGGCATCATCATGGCCTTCAACCTCATCACTTTGCCTGTGGAATTCGATGCTTCGCGTCGAGCCAAGGTGATGCTCACTGAAATGGGCTTCACCGCAACGGCCACTGAAGACAGAGGCGTCTCCGAGGTGCTCAATGCTGCGGCTTGGACCTACGTCGCTGCCTTCATTACCTCTTTGGCTTACTTCCTGTATTATTTGCTACCTTTTCTGACAGGCCGCAGCGACGATTAAAGCATGGGGACTCCTTCCCTCGCGGGCAAGGGTCTCCATAGACTATTCACTCCCGTGGGTCGCCGGTGAAATTCATCAGGTTGATGACAGATTCGCGTTGCCACAGCTAGGCTGCGATCGGCAAGATACGTGGGTGAGTCACAAGAGCAAAGCCCCGGGTTTGTCGGCCTACCCGCGTCTGGACCCGCAGGGCATTCGCCCCAACATGAAAGTGGCCGATCTTATCGATCAGGCTTTCCTCGCCTACAATGGTGGGCGGTTACGAGAAGCGGCCCAGTTATTGACCACCCAAATGCTGCCCCGTGAGGGGACCCTTGGCATGAGTCTTACCGGAGCGCTCACTCCTGCCGGTCTCGGGAAATCCTGTCTCATCCCGTGGATGAAGGCGGGTTTTGTCGACTGGGTTGTTTCGACCGGTGCCAATCTCTATCACGATCTGCATTACGGCTTGGATTTGAATTTGCATCAAGGTTCTCCCTTCCTGGACGATGTGCAGTTGCACCGCGATGGCGTGGTTCGCATCTATGATGTCCTGTTTGATTACGATGTTCTTCTCGACACCGATGCCTTCGTGCGCCAGGTCATTCAGGGGGAGGAGTTTCAGCACGTCATGGGCACCGATGAGTTTCACTACTTGCTGGGCAAGTATGTGGCTGAACGAGGTCGCAGGCTGGGGCTCAAGGACAGCTCAGTGTTGGCGACAGCCTACCGTTATGGCATCCCCATTTTCACCAGCAGCCCGGGCGACAGTTCCATCGGGATGAACGTGGCCGCCATGGCCCTTCGAGATCAGGCCCTCCAGTTTGATGTCAACCGCGATGTCAACCAGAGCGCCTCCATCGTCTATGATGCCAAGGCTGCCGGGCGCACGTCTTCGGTTTTCATTCTGGGGGGAGGAAGTCCCAAGAATTTCATGCTTCAGACCGAGCCTCAGATCCAGGAAGTGATGGGGATTGATGAGAAGGGTCACGATTACTTCCTGCAGTGCACCGATGCCCGGCCTGATACTGGGGGCTTGAGTGGTGCCACTCCGGCTGAAGCTGTCAGCTGGGGCAAGGTCGATCCTCAGACCTTGCCCGATTGCGTGGTGGCCTATGTGGACTCCACGGTTTCGCTGCCACTGCTCACTGCTTACTGCCTTTCTCGGGTTCCCAAACGCCCGCACAAGCGGCTCTATGACCGCCGCGATGAACTGCTGGGGGCCTTGACGCAGGCCTATCTTAAGGTGGGAAGTGTGGCCAAAGTTCAGGCGAAGCGGCATCTGGCCAAGCGGGCCACCGGTGCTGGTAAACAAGCCAAGCGACCTTCCTGCCGAAAATGAAAAGCAACTTTCAGGAAAGAGATTTCCCAAAAAACTCAAGTGATCCATTGGCCTGGTTCCGTCTCTTTATATGGCTGGGGGCACTGGTCGGTTCCTTTGGGGTGTTGGCAGAGGATGCGCCCAAGGCATCGTCTGGAAAAATCCTGAAGGTGATGTCTTATAATATTCATCATGGTGAAGGGACCGATCGGCGTCTGGATCTGGAACGCATTGCGGCTGTCATAGCCGATTCGGGGGCAGACATCGTGGCCCTCCAGGAGTTGGATCAATCCACTCGTCGGACTGGTGGGGTAGCCCAGACCGAGGTCCTGGCCCATCACCTGGGGATGCATCATCAATTTGCCAAGGCCCTTCATTTTCAGGGTGGGGCCTATGGTCTGGCAGTGTTGAGTCGGTGGCCCATCCTGCGGCATCGCGTTCACGCCCTGCCCTATCGCCTGGGCCAGGAGCCTCGCATTGCGCTGGAGACCTGGATTGCGCCGGGTGAGGGTCGCACGGAGTTACACCTGGTGGATGTGCATCTCTGTCACATGAGCTCTGAGACGCGCCAAGAGCAAGTGCAACAGGTGCTTCAGCTGATCGATCACCGTGGCGCCGCACCGACTCTTCTGGCGGGAGACTTCAACGCCCGCCCCGAGAGCCCGCCCATGGAGTGGCTGTGGGAACATGGATGGCAGGATGACCTGAAGCCCCACCGTGGAATTGATTATGTGCTTCGTGCGCCTGGCTGCAAACTCAAGCGCCGCTCGGCCGAAATCCTCAACGCACCCACCGCTTCGGATCACCTACCGATCATGGTGACCTATGATTGGCCGGAGGTGGACTGAAGTCCCTCCTTGAGGTCTTCCACAAAAGAGCGCACATCGTCGGGGGTGGTGTCCCACGAGCACATCAGGCGACAGCCTTTTTCTCCGATGAAGGCATAGAACTTCCAACCCAAATCGTGCAGATAGCGGATCAGGCTCTTGGGCATTTCCACGAACACCGAGTTGGCCTGTCTTGGAAAGAGAATCTCAATACCCGCCACCGGGCTGAGCAGTTCATGCATCAAGGCGGCCATGGCATTGGCGTGAGCCGCATGCTTGAGCCATACCTCATTTTGCAGCATGCCTACCCAGGGAGCCGAGAGGTAACGCATCTTGGAAGCCAGCTGGCCGGCCTGCTTGCAGCGGTAATCAAACTCATGGGCCAGTGGGCGATTGAAAAAGACCACCGCATCTCCTACTGCCGAGCCATTCTTGGTGCCACCCAGGCAAAGCACGTCAACCCCGGCCTGCCAGGTGAGGGCTTTGGGAGCGACACCCAGTTGTGCCACAGCATTGGCAAAGCGGGCCCCATCCATGTGCAAGGTCAGCCCCAGGTGCTTGGCCCGGCAGCCCAGTGCTTCCAGTTCATCCACCGTGTAGCAGGTGCCCATTTCGGTGGCTTGAGTGACACTGATCACCTTGGGTTTGGGATAGTGCACGTCGGTGCGGCGCCGAACCATGGCTTCTACCGCGTCGGGGTGGATCTTACCATTGGGGCCTTCGATCAATTGCACCTTGGTGCCATTGGAAAAGAACTCAGGGGCCCCGCATTCATCCCGTTCCACATGGGCGAAGTCATGGCATAGGATGCTGTGGTAGGATTGGCACATGGCAGCCAGTGACAGGCTGTTGGCAGAGGTGCCGTTGAAAACAAAAAAGACTTCACAGTCGGTTTCAAACACCTCACGGATCATGTCGCAGGCTTTCACCGACCAGGGGTCTTCACCATAAGCCGGCTGATGATCCCGATTGGCCTCCTCCAATGCCTGCCATGCCTCGGGGCAAACTCCTGCATAGTTGTCGCTGGCAAAATGACGTGGGCGTTGCTTTTTCATGGTGTAATTGAACCCTCTTGAAGGATTCTGTAACTTGCCAGCGCCCCGGCCTTCTGGCCAGTCGGAATGTCCTCAGGACCCTTTGCTCATGGCTTTTTCCTGTTGCCGCAGAAGGGGTTTTGAGGCAAGGTTTGGCACAATGAACCGATTTTCGCTCTCCATCCTGGGATCGCTTGCACTGGTGTTTACTCTGACGCTGAAAGGTGCTGAAAAGCCTACTCATTCAGCCGTCACGCCCGCACCACGGGAAGGTGGTTGGATGAAACGCCACGAACAATTCAATCAAAACGTTCAAGCCCACCAGGGAGACATCGACTTGATCTTTGTGGGCGATTCCATCACCCAGGGGTGGGAAGGTGCGGGCAAGGCAGTCTGGGAAACCTACTACGGGCACCGCAAGGCACTGAATCTGGGGATTGGTGGAGATCGCACTCAGCATGTTCTCTGGCGTTTGGACCACGGTAATCTCGAGGGTATTTCACCCAAGGTGGCGGTGGTGATGATCGGTACCAACAATTCAGGGAACGATCGCAATACGGCCGATGAGATGGTCGATGGCATTACTGCAGTGGTCAATAAGCTCAAGACCAAGCTTCCGGAGACAAAGATCCTGCTTCTGGGCATCTTTCCGCGTGGAGAAAACTTCAACGACCAGCGAGGCAAGATCCTGCAGGTCAACCAGGCTATCCAGAAGCTTCAGGACTGGAAGCGGGTCCAATACCTGGACATCGGTCATCGCTTCATGGAGCGTTCGGGAAGCATTCCTAAAGCCATCATGCCTGATTTCCTCCACTTCTCCACCGCCGGTTACGGCATCTGGGCCTCGGCGATGGAAAAGCGCATCTCCACCCTCCTCAAAGATCGACCGGTTGAAATGACCCATGCCGACTTTAGCGGAGAATGGACCTTTTCCATTCAGGGACCCAATGGTGAAATGGTGGATTCACCCTTGAACATTAAACAAAATGGTGCGCGTATCAGTGGCACCATGTCCATGGGGCCCGACCGTTCGTTTGATCTGGAACACGGTGGCATCTTTGGGGATCAAATTGACTTCACCATCACCCGCGACCGACCCCAGGGCGGGCAGATGATCTATCAGCTTAAGGGAACCCTCAAGGACCAGCGTCTGGAAGGAAAGGTGACTGCCAAGATGGATGGTGAAACCACCACCATTGACTGGAGCGCCAAACGCTAGGCTTGGTCTGAAAAGGTTTTCGAACAAGATCAAAGCCTTCCCGCGAAGTAATCCAGGCGGCGCTTGACTTCGTCACGATCTACGGGGTCCTTCAATTGGGACACGTCAAAGGTCAGGGGGTTTTCCACCCGGTCGTGGAACAGCACTGCGCTATTAAGGGTGATGAGTTTCACCGCATGGTTGGCTCCTTCATTGAGGATTTCATAAAACGTGGGGCGAGGGTCTCGTTTGCCGATGAGTCCCAGAAATTCAGCGGCACGAAGTCTCACCAGTGGATCTTCAGCCTTGAGCAGGGCTTTGGCCTGTGGAACAAAGGCTGCCGCCTCCTCGCCAAAAATACTGCACACCGTCAAAGCCCAATAGCGCATGGAGGGATCTTCGGTTCGCAGGGCACGCATGAGATTGCGCTCGGCCTGATCAAAGGGTTCCAGCGCCAGGTTGCAGATGCGAAGCAGCTGTCGAATGTCCCGTTGGTGCTCATGGCCATAACCAATACCATCCTCAAGGGCATGCTCTATCATCTCACTTTCGGGATAGAGGCTCAGGTCATTGATGCGGGTCATGTGATAGCTCAGCCGATCGCGCATGACCTCCAATAGCGCGGCATGACCAGGGCTTTGCGCCAGATTGTTGACTTCATCCGGATCTTCTTGAAGGTCAAAGAGCATTTCCACCGGTTTGGGCTGGAAAAAGGCGCTTTGAGCGGCATTGAGCTTGCCCTCCGTAAAAAGCTTCCGCCACTCGGCATAAGCGAGCATGCGGTATCGATAGTTGTTCTGAAGCCCATCTGGGTAGAAGGGCTGAAAGCTACGAATATACTTGATGGAACCTTTGCGAAGGGAGCGGACCATCTCGTATTTCTCATCAAAACGATCGGCATGACCAAAGGCTTCATCCCGCGATTCGAGGCGTGCAGCGGTAAAGAGTTCTCCCAGAAAAGGGTTCCCATCCATCACGGCAGGAACCGGCAGCCCTGCCAGGTGAAGCAGCGTGGGCCCAAAATCAATGAAACTCACAAAGCCCTGCGGACGGGTGCCAACCTTGAGTGGAAGGCGCTCGCGCCAGGTCTCGGGAATACGAATGACCAGAGGTACGTGGAGACCAGTTTCATAAAGGTAGCCCTTCCCCCTGGGCAGCACTCCGCCATGATCCCCGAAGTAGAAAATGAAAGTGTTCTCCAGCAAACCATCGGCTTCGAGTTGACGCACCAGGTTGCCGATCTGTCCATCGACCCGTTGGATACGATCGAAATAACGCGCCTTAGTAAAACGAAAGGTAGGGGTGTCGGGTTGGTAGGGGGTGAGATGAATGTCAGCGGCGTCGGTCCGGTTGGGTTGCTGGGTAAAGGCCGTTTCATCAAAATGCAGGGAACTTTCGTGAGTGGTGGTAAAGGTCTGCATGTGAAAAAAGGGTGTTTGGGGCGTGGGGCGATTGCGCCAGCTGGCCTGGCGAGAGGAGACATCCCACACGCCTTCTCCCTCGACCACATTGTAATCTTTTTTCTGGTTATTGGTGGTGTAATACCCGGCCTCTCGAAGCAACGCTGGCCACATGATTACGCCTTCGGGAAGGTGGGCCTGCTGGAGCTTGCGATGGTATTGAAACCCCCCTCGAGGCGCGAGAATTCCGGTCATCAGGGTGGTGCGGGCCACCGAACAAACCGGAGCGTTGGAAAATGCATGATCAAACACCAAACCTTCCTTGCCTAGAGCGGCAATGGCTGGTGTGGCTCCGTGTTCGTTGCCGTAGAGTTGCATGTAGTGCTTGGAGTTGTCTTCGGAGAGGAGGAAGACAAAGTTGGGAGGGCCTTGGGTTGCACGGGCACTGAGCCATGGCCCTGAGCATAGGATGAAGGCAATCAGCAGGTAGGCGTGTCGAAGGCGATCAAGGAGCGAGGGAATGGATTGCATAAGCCCATCCAATCACAAACAAAGCTTCCTTGGCAACCCCGAGCGGTTGCCGGGCTCAACGATCCCAACCCAGTTCCTGGAGGCGCTGGAGTTCTCCTACGATATCCACACCCTGATAAAAAGAAAACCAACCCTTGAGTCGTTGGGTTTCTCCAGGGGCGCAGTCCGGAAATTGGGGGTCGGAGTGCATGCAGGGGCAGGGTGCGTTTGCCCAGCATCGTTGGTGTGGGGTCCAGGCGGTGATTGCCCATCGCCTTCCCTCAACATCACGGCAGGCAATGTAAGGGGGAAGAAGCAACTTGTTGTCGTTTGTTTGAACCTCGAATCCGGCGAGTTCACGAAACATCACACAGTTCTGAACTCGGAGATCATCCAGCGCCGCCTCGCTGCCATTTCGAAGCCACATGTCCATGATCAAGCCTCCGTGGGCCCCTGCCACATGGGTGCCAAAAGAGATCCCGTTGGGAAGAAGACGCTCCATGCTCAGGGAATGATCGGGGTGCCGCGTCCATTCGGTAGTTTCCAGAGCAATGGATTGTTCATCCCAGACCGTGGGAATGTGGGTATGGGCCAAGTAGGTCAGTCCCAAATTAGACCAGATGGCCTCGGGGATATCCAATACGGCATAACCGCCTCCTTTCCAGGGAGCAAAGGCACTGACCTTGGTTTCGCGCTGAGGATCGATGGCCCCGTCCAGAAACCCAATGCGGGGATGGCGGCCTCCCGGGTAGGGAAGGACGAGTAGATGCGACGGGCTGGATCGAGTGGGAGAGGGCTGGATCGACCACTCTTGCATGGCCTTTTCAATCTGCTGATGGCTCAGACCGGTAGCCGATGCTGTTTCTGACACCGAGAAATGATGATGGGTGATCATGTTCTCCAGCCAGTAGCGCAGCTCAGAATCATGGCTAGGTGTGCGTGCCACAGAGGAGGCTGCCTGAAGGTTGGACCCCAACCCGAGTCCCCAGACAAGCCACCATGGGACAAACGTTCCCACCGGGGCACTCAGAGACCGCAAGGCACCTTGACCCATGCAGAAGAAAGAGAGGCAATGGCTGACCAGCCTGACGATGTCAGAAAACAGGGCTGAGGGGTGCATGTGTCGGTTGTAACCTCCCTTCATGAAAAGTCCATTGATATTCAAAAGGTGACCGGCTACCGTGAATGGATGTTGGACGACCGCTCCTACATGCAATCTTCCTACGAGCCTGTAAAGCGCTACCCTGCCGTGGTGGTGCTGATGGGGGTCTGTGGTGTGGTCTTCCTTCTCCAGTTATTGACCCGCACGCCTGGCTTTCCCAGTTTGTGGGACAAATATTTTTTTCTCAGTCAAGTGGGAGTGGGAAGCGGTTTTCTCTGGCAGTTGATCTCCTTCCAATTCATTCACGGTGATGTGTGGCACCTGCTTTTCAATGGTTGGGCGCTGTATGTTTTTGGTCGGTCAATCGAGGAGACGTTGGGCAAGGATGGTTTTTTGAGTCTCTTCTTCATGTCGGGTGCTGTGGGTGGGCTTCTTCATTTGCTCATTGCCTGGTTCACCGTCGGGATGCAGATGCCTCAATACATGGTGGGTGCCTCCGCAGGTATCTATGGTCTGATTGCTGTTTTTGCCCGTCTGTGGCCCGATTCCCCGCTCATGATGTTTCCTTTCCCGGTCACCATCCGGGTGAAGCATTTGTTCATCCTGCTTCTGGTCATCGCAGGCTTGGGTCTGCTCTTTTCCAAGGCAGGCCAGGTGTCGCATGCGGGGCATTTCGGAGGAGCCATCGGTGGTTTGCTCTATGCCCACTATTTCATGGGTAGACGTTCGCCCGTCTTTGTAGCGCAGTCAGAGCCGGTGCGCCCCAAGGCCCGCAAGAGAGCCCCGGTGGCTAAAGTGACCCGGATGTTTGGTCAGAAGGCTTCGCGCGTGCAGAAACCAGCCGAGCTGACTCGTGAAGAATTCATTTCCCGCGAAATTGATCCGATTCTGGAAAAAATTTCAGCTCATGGTATGCACAGCCTAACCGACAAAGAGCGCCGCTTGCTGGAGTCGGCTCGCTCCAAACTGGACGGTCGCTCGCGTTAGTATCCCTCTTCCAGGACTGGAGTTAGAGGACCACGGCACCCTTTTATTTTGAAGGATTCTAGCCACCCCTAAAGCCAAGGGATCATGATCAAGTCACTGCCCATTGTAGTGCGAGAATTGCAGGTTGCCAGCCGCCGACCTTCCACCCATGGATGGCGCATGCTTTGTTCTCTTGCAGGTTCTACCCTGGTCATGGTGGCTCTGATGAGTGTGTCGCTGGCCAGTCTTAGAGGCCCCACACAGTCCGGTCAGGGCCGGGGAATCTTTCATTCATTGACCATGGCCGCTTTTGTCTTCTGTGCGCTTGCCGGCGTGTTTGCCTGTTCCGATGCCTTGAGTCGTGAACGTCGAGAAGGCACCTTGCGACTCCTATTTCTCACCGATCTGCATCCTTTGGATGTCATCTTGGGTAAATGGACGGGGCATGGCATCAATCTCTTTTTTGGATTGCTTGGAATGATTCCATTTTTTGCCCTGACCTTTCAATTGGGAGGGGTCACTTTTGGCCTTTTTTTGAAAACTATCCTCTTCCTTTTCAATACTCTCTTTCTCTCCATGGCCGCCACCTTGCTGGTTTCCTCGTTCAGTCAGGACGAACGTCGCAGCTTGATGGCCTCGTTGGCTGTGGTTGGGACGCTCATTCTGGGACCAGCCGTTTTTGTTGAATTCCTGGTGGGGCGCGGAGAATCCCCCTCCTGGTTTTTTTTCACGGCCAGTATCTTTTCTCCCATGCATCATTTCCCCTTTCTGATGGGGTCTTCTTCTTGGGTCTCTCTTCGAACTCCCGAAACGTGGGCTTCGTTTGCTCTGCAATGGGGAGGCATGCACCTTGCTGCCTGGTCTTTTCTATGGATGGCTTCTCGCGGCATCATGGAGGATGCCTCCTCAGGAAAGCCAGCCCAGTGGTGGGCGCGTCTTCGACTGGGGTGGCATTATTGGCTCTACGGCAGCGGTCCTTCTCGTCGCAGGCGTCGCCAGCGCCTGCTGGACCATCATCCCATGGTTTGGATGGTGATGAGGGAAAAGCTCAAGGAGCAGTATGCATGGGTTCTTGTGATCTCGGTGGCGATCATTTGGTCCACCGGTTACCTCACCCATGGTGAAGTCATGGGTGAGCCTCCGGTATTGCTGGTGCTTGGCTGGTTTGTGCATCTTTTTCTCAAGATATGGGTGGCAGCGGAAGCTGCGACTCTCATCGCTGAGGACCGACGCAGCGGGTCCATGGAATTGCTGGTGACGACCCCCATGGGAGCCCGAGGCCTGGTGCAGGGCATTTTCAAAGCCACTTTGCTGCAATTTACCAAACCCATGATTCTGCTATTGGGCTTGGAAACTTGGTTGATCATGACCCTCGCCCAGGGTACGAGAGTCATGCTCCTGAACGAAGCCATCTGGCTCTATGCTGCAGGCATGTTCATGCTGGTGGTCAACATGGCATCCATTGGTTGGGTAGCCATTTGGTATGCCATCCTCACTGGCAGCGCCCATAAGGGAATCAGTCGATCCGTTTTGACGACTTTGGGTGTTCCGTGGGTCCTGTTTCTTTTGCTGGATGGAGTCATGCGCTACCTGGCGACTGTGCATGGAGTGGTATGGGTGGATCATCATGCCGCTCACGTCCTTCTCTGGATCCTGGTGGGTCTTGGCTGGAACGCTGTCTTTGCCTGGGGCATCATCCGCCGTCGCGTTTTATCCTGCTTTGAAAGAACGGCGGCCGAGGGTGCCATGGGTGCTTCCAATGCGTCGAACGCCCACTAGTCTGACCACGCATCTCTGAGTGCCTCGGGCTGAGAACCTTGCTGGCGAAGGGTTCTTAGGCTGAGAGACGCATCTCGCTTTGCCAGTCGCTGCCCATGAGCATCGCACACCAGGGGACAATGGTAGAAATCAGGTGCTTGCCACCCAAGAGCACGATAGATCAGGAGTTGTCGGGCAGTGGATACCAACAAGTCTTCTCCTCGAACCACTTCGCTGACCTGCATGCGATGATCATCGACCGTCACAGCCAGCTGATAGGATGGCACTCCATCGGAACGCCAGATCACAAAATCACCAAAGTCGCGTCCTGCTTCATAAGATAGGGGGCCCAGACGGCGGTCTACAAAGGCGATGTGTTCTCCCTTGGGCACCTTGAATCGCCAACAATGGGGTTGATCCGTGATTTCCCTGATGGAAGCCGAGTCGCTGGGGCGGCAAGTCCCCGGGTAGAGCCATTCATCATCCGCGGCGTGTGGGGCACGCTGGGCTTGCTGGATATCTTTTCGGGAACAGGTGCATGGATAGAGGCAACCTTTTGCTTTGAGTTGGGTCATCGTGGCCTGATAGAGAGAGGTCGAGGTGCTTTGGAGGTAGGGTGTGTGGGGGCCCCCTAC
>Ga0255767_1000534_pt1 | contig 34684 bp, 34 predicted proteins | sample 071ome_24_FD_179967 | JGI IMG/M metagenome (GOLD analysis project Ga0255767, IMG submission 179967) | Coastal salt marsh microbial communities from the Groves Creek Marsh, Skidaway Island, Georgia - 071402CT metaG (version 2) | ecosystem: Environmental > Aquatic > Marine > Intertidal zone > Salt...
TCGGATCGCCAGAAGACAACCAGCGTCTGCTGGACGCCCTGGCAGAACTGTAATCCCTTGGCCAGAAAGATAAGCAAGAAAACCCGGAATACTCTCTCAGGTATTCTGGTCGGCGTTGCCTCGGTTTATGCCGTCATCAATTTTGCCGAGGTGCCTGCTGAAGAGGTCAGTGGTTTCATCGTCACCACCGTGCTGTTTATGACCGGCATTGTCATGCTGGCCCTGCTGGCGGTGTCAGTATTCAAGCTGCTGTCACTGCTCAAACGCAAACTACTGGAGAAAAATGCGCCCTGGGAAGGTTCGCTGCTGGACGAGCATCAGCGGCCGGATTCCGGGGACGAGGCATCCGGCAAAGACCCGGAAGAAAACGAAGACAGGATATAAACCAGGCCGTCTTCCCGCCCAACCACGGCCGGGTAGTAATCCCGCCGCACCGACACCTGTTCAAACCCGGCGCGTTCATAAAGACGAATCGCCGCCTTATTTGAGGCCCTGACCTCCAGGAACATGCGGGTCATGTTGTCAGCGGCCGCCCGGGCCAGCACAAATTCCAGCAGCTGCCAGCCAAAGCCCTGTTTCTGGCAGTCCGGCTGAATGCAGATATTGAGCAGAGAACATTCATCAAGCACCGACATGACGATGGCAAATCCCACCAGCAGCTCGGCTCCGTCCACTTCGCGGGTTGCGAGCCACCCGCTATGACCGGCATGAAAGCCCTCCAAAAACTGCATCAGCGACCAGGGATGTGACTGGCAGTCATTTTCGATACGGACCACGGCTGGCAGGTCCGCTTTTTCCATCTTTCTGAAACTGAGGTTTTGCATCCTGCCGGGAGTCTGTAATTGATTGCAGTGTCGCGGTCAGGCGAATTGCTGCCGGATTTGCTGCCAGGCATCCTTTTTCAGTACCGGCCGCTGCAGCAATTCATCCAGACTGCGTGTCCAGGCAATTTGCCAGTCGGGGGGCAGAGGCGGTTCCGGCGTTTCGGCGTCGGACTCGAACAATCGTCTTACCACCGCTTCACCAAGGACCAGCAGCTTGCGGGTTTCCCAGTCTGACATTTTCTGGTGCAGGTAGGCTTTCAGTGCCATTGCTGCCGCACGCTTGCTGTTGTCCACGTGCAGGCCGGTCACCATGGGCCAGCGAAAGGGTTTTTCCTCAATCGCCAGGTCACCGGGAGCCAGTCTGCAAGCGCGCAGCAGGTTGGCCAGCAATGCCTGGTGTCTTGGCGACAGCTGGGTCGGCCCGAGGTGAGGCATGGCAGCAAGAATGGCGAGATCACCACCGCCGCGAATGCAAACCAGTTGCAGCTTGATCTCTTCACGGACCCGGCTGGTGTCGGCCGCTGCCTGTTCAAGTGCTTTTTTCGGTAGCTTTGCCTGTGTCTTTTCCAGTGATTGGGGACGTTCAGGTTGCGCGGGCTTCTCCGTCACTTTCGCAGCGACCCGTTCGGCACGAGTTGAGGGCGCCGGAGGTGCCGGCCTGTGATCCTGCGCCGCGTCCGCCTGTGCTGGCGCCGTAGCCGGGGCGGACACTTGTGTCACCTGTTCTGTCACGACGGTATAGACGGTATAAAGGGAGGAATCAGGCGCACCCGGCAATTGCACGCGGGGCAGATAACAGTCGATTCCCAGCGCCTGCAGGGTTTCACGACGCTGTGATTCGGGCAGCGACATGCCAGAGTCTCCGGACTAAGGTGGGGTTGGAATGAAACAGTCATTCTACCCGGCAACCGGGCTATTGCAACGCGCACAGCGGAGTGCCGACAACGGTCAGTCACGCTATCCACGCTTTGAAGTAGTTCACAATTTCAGCGCGACGTGTCAACCAGTCTTCAGTCTGCTCGTTGTTACGGGTGAAGCGAATACTCCGGCCGGTATTCCCCCTTTCAATCGAGCACTAACACGTACAGGAGTACGGCACATGAAACTGAACAAACTGATCATTCTGGGAACCACGCTACTGGTGGGTACCGCACTGTTGCCGGTTGCCCAGGCCCAGGACAGCGGCCCCGGCTTTTCACCACAGCATGCCGGCGCTGAGGGCCACCAACGACGTGGGCCGGGTGCCGGTCGGGGTCGTCATCGTCCGGGGCATCCCGGCGGCAATCCGAACTTACTGATCGAGCGCCTGGACAGCGACGGCGACGGCTATGTTGATGAGGACGAATTTCTCGATGCCCGCTTGGCCCGGGTCGACGATCAATTCGACCGCCGTGATGCTGATGGTGACGGCCTGTTGAGTGAGGAAGAAGCCAGTCGCCCGCCACGTCGTGGCCCCCGTGGAGACACCACGGAGCGTGAAGAAGTCATCGCCTGCGTCCGTGAAACCATCACCGACTGGGAAGGACCGCATGAAGTCGAGGACCGTTTTGATGTTGTCGATACTGATCTGGACGGATACATCACCCTGGCGGAACTCAGTACTGCCCTTGCCGAACGCGCCTATGTGTTGTTTGACCGTATTGATGCCAACAGCGATGGCCTGATCAGCCCCGAGGACATCACTGCGCATCAGGACAACGAGCTGAACCTGCGTCGCGTGATCCGCGCCTGTGTTGATGAAGTCTCTGATCCGTTCGAAGCCCCACTCTGACAAGTGCGGTTGTTCCTCACTGCACTTTGATCACTATTCTTTCCTGACATAGAGCATTCATGGCCAGACAATTGTCTGGCCATTTTTTTGGCTTGATCCAGCGTATGGCATTGGGAACCCGTCCGGTTATCATCTGTCTGAACTGAAACAGACAGCATTTCACGGAGCACCCGATGTCACTCACTATCCCTTCACCCCTGGTCGAGGCAGACTGGCTGGAAAATCACCTCGGGGATCCGTCCCTGCGCATTTTAGACTGTGCCATGGTCATGCAGACCCGGGAAGACGGCAGTATCGCCTTTGCCTCAGGCGAGCCAACCTGGCATGAAAGCCATATTCCCGGCAGCGCTTATATCAGTACCGGCGAAGAACTGTCCGACAAGACCTCCCCCCTGAACATGATGATGCCTGCGCCGGAACAACTGGCAGAAGCCTTTCTCAAGCGCGGTATCGGCGACGGTACGGCAGTGGTCTGTTATGACCGCGGCAACCATGCCTGGGCAGCAAGAGTCTGGTGGCTGCTGCGCGCCTGCGGTTTTGACAATGCCGCGGTGCTCAATGGCGGCTGGCGCAAGTGGCAGGCGGAAAAACGCCCGGCATCTTCGGAGACCACGTCCTGGCCGGTGCCGGAAACGTTCACCATCAATCCCCGCCCACAGCTGATGGTGGACAAGGCCCGTGTGAAAACCGCCAGCGAAGCGCAGGATGCGGTGCTGATTCACTCCCTGCCCCTGCCCCTGTTTACCGGCGAGAAGGTCGCGTATGCCCGCCCGGGCCGTATTCCCGGCAGCAAACACCTGTATTGCGAGTCCCTGCTCGACACCGACACCTTTGCCTATCACGACATCGATACCCTCAAGGCCCGCATTACGGGTGCTGGTATCAGCAAGGACGACACGGTCATTACCTATTGTGGCGGCGGCATTGCCGCCAGCGCCAACGCCCTCGCCCTGACGGCGGCGGGGTTCGAGGATGTGGCCGTCTATGACGGGTCACTGTCAGAATGGACGGCAGATCCTGATCTGCCCATGGAAACCGGTTAACAGCATAAGGTTGGCGCCATACCCAGCGTTCCGGTCCTGGCCTGAAATCAGCCTTTACCCAGTATTCGCCGCGCAGCATTGCGCCCGGGTAAGCCCGTGACGCCACCACCGGGGTGAGCACCGGACCCGCACAGGTACAACCCTGCCACCGGCATGGCATATTGCGCCAGGCCGATTCCGGGGCGAGCGGCAAACACCTGGTCGAGGCTGAGACGGCCATGGAAGATATCGCCACGCACCAGCCCGAACTGCTGCTCCAGATCCCACGGGCTCAGGACCTGGATTCCGGCGATCAGGGCATGGAAACCCGGAAAATAACTCTCCACTACCGCCAGTATGGCCTTCACGGCCTGATCCTTGTCCGTCGCCCAGCGTGCCCCCAGATCCGGCGAAAAGTGCTGGCAGAACAGGCTGGCCACGTGTCCCCCGGGCGGGGCCAGGGAGTCATCCACAAGACTGGGGATCAGCATTTCCACCACGGGCTGCTCTGACCAGCCGCGGGCTTTGGCACTGTGCCAGGCCCTGTCCATATAGCCCAGGTCGGGCGCCATGATGATGCCGGCTTCCAGGCAGTGCGGCACCTGCCTGCCGGAATACACTGGCAAGCCCTGCAAGGCCACGTTCATGCGAAACGCCCCGCTGCCCGATTTGTACTGCCGCATGTGATCACTGACGGCCTCAGGCACGTCCGCGGTGTCCAGCAGCTGACCGAAGAGCAGCACGGGGCTGACGTTGGCGGCCACGATATCGGCCGAAAACGTGTCTCCGGCTGCCGTGACAACTCCGCTCACCTTACCGCCATGGGTGAGGATACGAACCACGCCGGTCCCGGTCTGGAAACGCACGCCATGTTTCCGGCCTTCGGCGGCAATGGCGTCACTGATGGCGCCCATGCCACCAATGGCATGTCCCCAGCGACCCGGCTCGCCATTCACTTCGCCGACCAGGTGATGCAGCAGGTTGTAACCGTTGCCCGGGGTATAAGGCGAAACATAATTGCCGACGATGGCATCAAAGCCCAGCAGCGCCTTGATCGGGCTGGACGTGAAAAAGTCATCCAGGATTTCCCCGGCGCTGCGCCCGAACAGGGTCAGCAGAAACTGCTTCTGCGCACGATCCAGTGCGCTGAATTTGCGACTCATCCTGAACAGGCTGAGCAGATCACCCAGGCCGGCATTATCGATGGCCGGTGGTGTCATCAGCATGATGTCCTTGATCACCGGCACCACGGCAGCAAGTAATTGGTCATATTGGCCCAGCGCCCGGGCATCGCTGGCAGAGTAGCGCGCCACTTCACTGGCCAGCTGGCCGGGTACCGCCGCAAAACTGTCACCCTCGGGCAGGGGCAGGAAGTTATTGACCCGCCGCGGCAGGATTTTCAGTCCATGCTGATGCAGGTTGAGATCACGGATGACCTGAGGATGCAGCAGGCTGACCGTGTAGGAACAGACCGAATTGCGATAACCCGGATGAAATTCCTCGGTGACGGCGGCCCCGCCGAGCACATCACGTTTTTCCAGTACCGTCACGTCCAGGCCTGACCGGGCCAGATAGGCAGCACACACCAGGCCATTGTGACCACCACCAATGACAACCACTTTCTTGGGCATGTTTAGGGTTCCAGCGAGGCCAGATATGCCGAGAGGGAAACAATATTTTCCAGGGAAAGCCCGGCGACAGCCTCCTGCATGAGCGGCGACCAGAGGCCGCGGCGGTTACCCACCTGCAGGTCGTACAGCTGGCGTGCGATATAACTTGGCGAGCGACCGGCCAGCCCCGGCACCGGGCCAAGACCTCGCAGATCATCCCCATGACAGGTGCGACAGCTGCCGCTAGCAACCAGTTGCTCACCAGCCGCCACGCTGCCGGTGGGCACGTAGGCCATGAAACCGGAGCGGTCATCACGCATCTCGGTCAACTCGAGATTCTCGGGTAATTCCAGAATGCGATTGCCGATGAGTTCTGTGCCACCGCCAGGCGCTTCCACATACATCCACCCTGCCACCACGGTTTCCGGGACCGTGTCCGTTTCGATGACACGGATCCAGGGTTTTGGCGTCAACGAGGCAAAGTAATCAGCAGCCGCGGCTACCTCTTCCTGCGTGGCCGTGGCACCGATGGCCCGCATGAAGGTGGCTGGTCCGTGCAGGGGCTCTGAGGTCTGGCGCAGACCGGCACGCCAGTCCGCCATCTGCTGCAGGATATATTCACGGGGCAACCCGGCCAGGCTGGCATTCTCCGGTCGGCCCATGCCATTGGGCAGATGGCAGTAGCCGCAGGCAAACACACCGGGGTTTCTTCCCTGTGCCACGATAGCCGGCATCTCGGGATGGTCTTCCGGATGCCAGTCGGGTGGATCATAGAGGTTGCGGGGGTTGGTAAAGGTATAGGCAACATCACTGCCCGGGACAGTCAGGGGAACATTGAACTGAAAAGGAAATTCCACTCCCGGTGTATTGATGGCATAGGCCCAGGGCAAAGGGGTACTGGCTGGCGCCGTGTCTGCACTGAAGGCCGCAGGCGTTGCCATGGCCAGCATGAGCAACAGGCTGGCGAATGCACCCCGGGTTGCTCCCGTACTATTCACTCGAATGTTCTGCATATCCCTGACCATCTGATGCGTGGTGGTGTCGACAGGTTTAATTGTCGAACTGGTAACCCGGCGTGGACCTGGAAATACCCACTTCCTCTTCGGTCATGTCCACGGCAATGTCCTGGAACAGCGGTGTACTGAGATAGCGCTCGCCGGTATCCGGCAGCATGCACAGGATGGTCGTCCCCTTTGCGGCTTTTTCCGCAACCTGCAAGGCGGCACTGAAGGTGGCACCGGCCGAAATACCGACAAAAATACCTTCCTGCTGTGCCAGCTCGCGCGACAGGCGCATGGCATCCGGGCCGGCAATTTTCAGGGTCGCTTCCACATTAAAGTCGTTAACTGCATCTTCTGTCAGTTTGGAAATGAAGTCCGGCGTCCAGCCCTGCATCGGATGCGGCGTGAACGCTTCATGACTGACAGCGGGCGAACCATCCCGGTTGCGGGCCTGCTTCACGCCACTGTTTACCAATGCCGCGATCTCCGGTTCCGACAGGATAATTTTCGTTTCCGGACTTTTCTCCTGGAGGGCTTTCGCCACGCCTTTCAGGGTCCCGCCTGTTCCATACCCGGTGACCCAGTAATCCAGTTCACCATGGGGGAACGCCGCCAGGATTTCTTGTCCGGTGGTATGGTAATGCATGTCGGCATTGGCTTCGTTTTCAAACTGCTGGGTTAGGAACCACCCGTGCTTTTCCGCCAGTTCTCTGGCCTTGTTGACCATACCGGTGCCTTTCAGCGGCGCTGGCGTCAGGACCACCTTCGCGCCCAGGAAGCGCATGAGCTTGCGTCGCTCAATACTGAAACTTTCGGCCATGGTTACCACCAGGGGATAGCCCTTCTGTGCACAGACCATGGCCAGGCCGATACCGGTATTGCCGCTGGTGGCCTCGACCACTGTCTGCCCCGGTTTCAGGGCGCCGGTTCTTTCGGCGTGCTCGATAATCCCCAGCGCCAGGCGATCCTTGACAGAACCCATCGGATTGAATGCCTCTGGCTTGACGTACAGATTGACGCCATCCGGGGCCAGCTTGTTGATTCTGACGACGGGCGTATTGCCAACGGTTTCGAGAATATTGTTGTATTTTTTGCCGCTGCGGGCTTCGATGGCATACGCTGAACTGGACATGAATTTTTCCTTACTGACAAAACGGGCAAGAACGGTCTGACTGGCGAAATACCACATCACGCTGATATTCCGGAATGGTCATTCCCCCATAAGCGCCAATCTCGGTGAGTACAAGCGCCGTACTCAGGGCGGTTTTGCTTCACTGGCGTGAAGCAGGTCTGCAGGGTATTACGACTGGTGCAGTCTTGTCATTATACGGGCCAGCCTTTTTCGGCCCCGGGCGGCACCAACAACGACGAAGCCACCTGCAGCATGATCAGGCATCCGACTTGTAAGAACGGTCATCGCAGTTGTAGGGTTCCCACGGATAACTGGACACAAACATGGTATCGCTGCCGCGGTATGGCCGATTGAAGTACGCCGGATCCTCGGCCACATAGGTGCGTACCAGCGCCCCGTTGCTTGGATCCAGGCGAAAGCGCTCCGTTACGACCATTTCGCCACTGTGCGGGGTATTGGCATCGGCGAGCAGAATGCCGGGCAGAAAGCCCCTGGTGGTTACGACCAGTTCATCGTTCTCCCAGCGGCCGATGGAATAGCCACCGCGCGTGGACGTGATACTGTCGGGAAAGTCCTCATCGAGATGGATCGTACGCTCGAACACCATGGTGCCGTAAATCAGGCGCACTTCATCGGCCGTCTGCTCGATGCGATTGACGGGGTTGTCGAAACTCCAGTCCCACAGGATGTTTGTGGTCTCACAACGCAGACGCGGATTGTCGGTGGAAGATCCGTCAAAGCCGGCTATGGCAGCCTGCCCGGCCGGTGTCAGGTCAAGCGGACTCGGCCTGCCCCATGTGGTGGACAGTGGATCATCAGTAAAGGATTCCGGGGTACCGCGCGAGCCCTGGAAAGCGCGACCACCCTCCGGCACTTCGCCCGGATCAAATTGGTCTGCCACGCTCAGCGGCACCAGGGTACCTTCAAGACCCCGCGGGTCGGTCATGACCACCTGCTCTGCCGCCCAGTCACCGGAGATATCAGGATCGCCATTGGGCAGGCGCTTGATTTCAATGGACTGCCGCAGGTATTTCTCGGCATCGGTAATCTGCTCGTAGCGATCCAGGCTGAGGCCGTTCGCAAACGTGATGGTGCCGGTGTAACAGGTATTTTCCTCAAAACGGTCCGGTGACCCCGTGATGGTGACGGTGGAGCCGTTTTCAAACAATTCCTTCGTCCAGCCGGAACGACGCAGCACGGTGCCGCCCCGGAGTTCACATTTCCAGTTGGTGATGGTGCCATCGGCGTTGGTGACATCGATATAGACCCAGGAGTGTGGATTGACCATGGCCAGGTTGGTGATCTTGCCATGCACTTCAATATCGATATTGAGGTTGAAATTGGCCAGACCATGATGCGCCGTGACAGGCAGAGCCATGCCCAGCAGGGATAGCAGCGGCAATACCCGAGACGAGATTTTGAGGAAGCCTGTTGTCGATCTATTGGCTGTTCTGGGTTTTCTGGGTGTTCTGGATGTTCTGAAAGTGCGCAAGGGAAACCCTCCGGGGATGTGTGCTGTGCGGCTAGAGTATGTAAGCGGTCCGTGAATTTCAATCCGACAAGCGATGCCGAATATGCTTTAATAGGCGTCACTGAAAACAGTCTCATCAGAAGACGACACATGCCAAGCCGATTAATCCGCTATATGAGCTATAAGAAGAGTACCGACAGAGTCTCCAGCAGTTTCTAGCAGGCAAACGATTGACCCGATTCATCAAACAGCATCTTCCCGGTATGCTGCCTACGTTTTTGCTCGCCCTGCTCGGGCTGGGCGCCGCTTTCACGGCTTTTTCCTACGATGTCGGCAGCTTCACCGGCATGGGCCCCGGTTTTTTCCCGCTGGCCCTGGGCCTCATTCTTTTTCTGCTCGGTGGTGTCATCCTCTGGCAAGATCGCCAGCCCCCTGAAGCCATTGCCGAACAGGCGCATCCATTTGCCTGGCGCCCTTTCGCCGCAGTTTCCGCCGGCATTCTTGCCTGGGTACTGCTGGCCGAAACTACCGGCTTTTTCGTGGCTGCCGCCTGCCAGGTCGTACTCACATCCCTCGCGTTACCCAAACCGCGCTGGCGCAGCATTGCCATCATGGCAGCCGTCCTGGCAACCGGCGGCTATTTGCTGTTCGTGACCCAACTCGGTGTGCCGTTATCGGCCGTCGGTTAACCTGGCAGGGAGCAACCGCATCAGTATGGAGACCCTCAATCTGCTGGCCATGGGATTTGAACAGGCGCTGACACCGGAAGCGCTCATGTTTTGTCTGCTAGGCGTCAGCCTCGGGACATTCATTGGCGTCCTGCCCGGGATTGGCTCCCTGACCACCATCGCACTATGCCTGCCGCTGACTTTTCACCTGGAACCCTTATTGGGCCTGATCATGCTGGCCGGCATTTTTTACGGTGCCCAGTACGGCTCTTCCACCGCCTCCATTCTGCTGAATGTGCCTGGCAGTGCCCCGGCGGCCATTACCTGCCTGGACGGTTATCCCATGTCGCGCCAGGGGCGTGCCGGCATAGCGCTGTTCATGACGACCATTGCCTCATTCATCGGAGGCAGTTTTGCCATTCTGCTGCTGGTGTTTTTTGCGCCGGTACTGGCGAATTTTGCCATTAGCTTTTCTGCGGCCGACTACTTTTCCATCATGATCCTGGCACTGACCGCAGCCTCCACCCTGTCGGTGGGCTCCCCCGTCAAAGGCCTGGCCATGGTGACCTTCGGCCTGCTGCTGGGCATGGTCGGCACAGACATCAATTCCGGACAGTTCCGCTTCACCTTCGGCATTCCCGCTCTGACCGATGGCATTAACCTCGTGGCCCTGGCCATGGGTCTGTTCGGGGTTGCGGAAATTCTGAATAACCTCAATGAAGGCAAAGTACCGCAAGCCGGCCAGGAAGCCATAACCCTGAAGAACATGATGCCAACAAAGGACGACTGGAAGGCCTTTCGTTACTCCTGCATGCGCGGTTCGCTGATCGGCAGCTTCATTGGCATGCTGCCCGGCACAGGTCCGACCATTGCCACCTTCATGGCCTATGCCGGCGAGAAAAAATTGTCCCACCATCCGGAAAAATTCGGCCACGGGGCGGTTGAGGGCATCTCGGCCCCGGAAGCCGCCAATAATGCGTCCGTCCAGGCCGCGTTCATCCCGACATTGACCCTGGGGGTTCCGGGTGACGCCATCATGGCCGTCATGCTCGGCGGCCTGTTGGTACACGGCATTACGCCCGGGCCACAACTGGTCACCACAGATGCCGCGCTGTTCTGGGGGGTGGTTGCGAGCTTCTGGATCGGCAACGTCCTGTTGTTGATCCTGAACCTGCCCATGATCGGCCTGTGGGTGAAACTGCTGAGCATTCCGTACCGTTTTTTATTTCCCGCCGTGCTGTTCCTGATCTGCATCGGCGTTTACAGCGTCAACAACAACCGTGTCGATGTCCTGCTAACCCTTGGCTTTGGCGTGATGGGCTTTTTCCTGAACCGTCATGGCTTTGCCTCCGCACCATTGCTGCTGGGATTTGTCCTGGGCCCGCTGATCGAGGAAAATTTCCGGCGCGCGCTGGTGCTTTCCGACAGCAGCCTGGCCACGTTCGTGGAACGCCCCATCAGCTTGGTGTTCCTGGTGCTGACCGCGATCCTGCTGGTGTTCTCCTTGTGGCGCAAAACCGGCACAACCCATTCACGCTCACAGGCCGCACCCTGATGTATTTACGACCTCTACTGACTTTTGTCCTGACCCTCCTGCTCACCGCCTGCGGCGGTGAAAACTCGGGCGTGGCGGGCGACCCGGCCAGCTATCCGAACAAACCGGTCCGGGTCATTATTCCTTTCGGTCCCGGTGGGCTGGCCGATGTCACGTTGCGCCTGGCCGGCGAACCCCTGGGCGAGCTGCTCGGCGAACGCCTGGTGATGGAAAACCGCCCCGGCGCCGGCGGCGTGGCTGCCACCACCACCATGCTCAATGCCGACCCCGATGGTCACACCCTGATTGTGCTGACCAACGGCACCACCATTGCCGAAAGCCTGTTTGAGGACCTGCCCTACAACATCACCGAGGAGCTGGTGCCGATTTCCGCCGTCGCCTGGTTCGATCTTGTGCTGCTGGTGAACCCGGATTCCGGCTACAGCGACCTGCAGTCCCTGCTGGCCGCCAGGGGCGATGACCTGCGCATTGCCACCATCAATCCAGGCAGCACCCAGAACCTGACCGCCGAACTGTTCACGTCCCGGGCCGGAATGGACAGTGCCACTATCATTCCCTATCGCACCACTCCCGATGTGCTGGGAGCCCTGCTGCGCGGCGAAGTCGACCTGGCCATTGATGCCTACACCGCCCTGAAAGGCGCTATCGACAACGGCCAGGTACGTCCGGTGGCTGTCACCGGCGAGGTCCGCAACCCCGCCATGCCGGATGTTCCCATAGCGGCCGAAGCCGGTGTCGAGGATTTCGTGGTCACCGGCTGGAATGCCCTGTATGCCAGGGCCGGAACCGACCCTGCCATTATTGCGCGCCTCAACAGCGAAATTGCCGCAGTGCTCGCCACGGGTGACATCAAAGCCCGTTTCAGCGAGCTGGGCGTAGAGGCGCGTGGCAATACGCCCGAAGCGATGCAGCAACGTCTGCTTGACGATATCGTCAAGTGGCGCGGTGTCATTCAGGCCGCCGGCATCGACACCCTGTAAAAAAGCGCCAGGAAACACTTTGATATGTCCGTAACACGTCCAGCGTTGCTGGTTGACGCCCACGCCCACGTCTTCACGCTCGACATGCCGCTCATCAACAACCCGCGGCACAGCCCCACGTACAGTTTTCCCCTGGACGACTACCTCGCCCAACTGGAAGCCAATCGAGTCAGCCTGGGGGTGATCGCCGCTGCCAGTCCCTGGGGTGATTTCAATGACTACACCCGTGAATGCGTGAAACGCACACCGCAATTGCGCGGCACGGTCATCCTGCATCCGGAGAAGCTGGATACCTACCCGCTGGACGCCATGACCCGGGAAGGCATCCTGGGCATCCGCCTGCCCTTCATCGGCCTGAGACAATTGCCCGATATTCGCTCGGCGCCATACCAGCGCCTGTTCAAGGCCCTGGCGGATCGCAACTGGCATGTGCATCTACATGTGGAAGGCAGGCATATCCCTGACTTGTTACCGCATCTGGTCAATGCCGGCCCACGCCTGGTCATCGACCACCTCGGCCGGCCGGAACCGGAAGCAGTGAAAGATGCGCCTGCGTTCAAACCCATTGTCGATGCCGTCAATCGTGGCGAGGCCTGGATCAAGGCATCCTGCGGCTACCGAATCGGCCCGGTGGCAGAAGAACATTTCACAGCATTCCTCAACGAGTGTGGCCCGGACCGCCTGTTCTGGGCCAGTGACTGCCCGTTCGTGGGCCATGAGGGTGAGCTGGAATACAGGGACACCATCGACTGGCTGGCCAGGCTGCTGACCCGTGACAGTGATGCCCGCAAGATCTTTGGTGAAAACGCCAGGGACTTCTACTTTCCGGAAATGCTAACCTGACCAACGCCCCGCGCTTAATGGGTCAGGGCATAAACCGCGAAATTCACCCCGAGTTGGATGGACAGGTTGGCCTCGAACTGAGGGTAGCCGGGATCATCGGCACGCTGCCAGCCATCGGCAATATCGTTGTTGAAGGTGATCATCACCATGATGCGGCCATTGTCGTCCAGGATGGCCCGCCATTTCGGCTCACGGCCGCCTTCCCGGTAACCGCGCGGCAGGTATTGCCAGGTCGGCACCTGCCGCTTATCGGTAAGATCGAACACCATGTGGAACACCGGATGATCATCCGGCAGATCGACGATGGGACGGTCCGGAAACACCCGCTGGATGGTTTTTAAGAAACCGCTCCACTCGTAATCCCCATAAAAGGAATCGCATAGCAGAAAGCCGCCCTTGAGCAGGTGCTCGCGCAGTTTCAGTGCCTGGTAGTCCGTCAGGTTCCAGCTCCCCACCAGGCCGGAAATGAGAAACGGCCAGTAGAACGCGTCATCGCCATCATCCAGGTTGACCGGCTGTTCCACCGAACGCACATGCATGGTGGTCATGCGTTCCAGCAGCATGGCGAACACCCGGTCGCCTTCGGGGTAATCCACGGACCAGGCTGTGCCCCCGCGGCGCCAGTCGCCCGGGCCACTGCCAAAGGGGCCGCGCTCATATTGCGGGTACATGAGGCGGCCTATAACAAACTCGGCGGGATCCTCAAAATCCGGCGGCAGCTTGAGGCTGTTCCAGCCCATCTCCATGCTCGGGTACTCACGCCATGCGCTTTGCGCAAACAGCATGGTGGGTATCACGCCCAGCAGCGAAAAAATGAGCAGCCACTGTCCAGCATATTTCGTCATGACTAAAGCATACCTGCGGCCAGTGGCAATTGCACAGTTATGCCCGTAGCATGCATACCACTTGCCCAACGGAGCAGGTATCATGAAACCCGTAAAAAAAATCCAGAAAAAATTGCGGGGGATCCATGTCGACAGTTTCAACTTCACGACTTGCTAGGGGCTTGTCCCTGTTTGCCACGATCATGCTTGCCGGTTGCGGCACGACCGGAACGACCAGCATCGTAAGCACACAGGCCAGATCACTGGCGCCACCACCGGCCGCCACCGTCTTCGGCGAACCGGTGCCGGTCACGGCCCATGCTGACCATACCTTCCTGCTCGACAGTGCCAATCCCCAGCTGCGCGCCAACAAGCGCCTGGTGTACGACATGTGGCGCACCATTCTCAATGCCGGCCAGGTCGAGGCCGCTGACCGCTACCTGGCGCCGGATTATATTCAGCACAATCCCACCGCGCCTACAGGCCGGGATGCTTTCAAACAGGTTTTTGGCCGCTTTATGCCGCGCCAGGACACAATTCCCGAGACGGTGCAGAATCCGGTGGTCAGTATTGTGGCCGAAGGCGACCTCGTCGTGATGGCGTTTGTGAACGAATACGAGGAGCCGGATGGCTCAGGCACCTATACATCCACCCACTTCGACATGTTCCGGGTCGAAAACGGCCTGGTGGCTGAACACTGGGATTCGATTCAGATTCGCCGCGGGCAGAACACGCCGGCCTTTGGCGGCACGGGACCACAACCGGTGGTGGGCACCCGGGGCCTGGCTCAGCTGGACATGCTCACCAGTGATGACCCACAGCTGTTCGCCAACAAGCGCCTGGTCTTTGATCTCTGGCGGCATATCCCGGAAGCCGGTCGCGAGGAGCTGGCCGATATTTACATGGATCCGATCTACATCCAGCACAACCCGAATGCCGCCACCGGCCGTGCCGGGGCCAAGGCCTACTTTGCCATGCGCCCGGACACCAGTATCGACAGCACCCTGGAAGATCCTCTGGTGGCGCTGGTCGCGGAAGGCGATCTCGTCGTCCAGGTCCTGCAGGAGGAACGGCCCCACCCGAACAGGCCTGGTGAAATCTACTACGTGGCCTGGTTTGATATGTTCCGGATCGAAAACGGCCGGGTGATCGAGCACTGGGATACCGCCTCGAAGGGCGAGCTTCCCGCCATCATGCAGCAATAACCGGCTCATCGGGACAGATCGCCGATGAGTGTCGCTGTCATTTCGCTGGCTGCCCTGCTGGTGGCGCTGGTGTTGTCCATGGGGTCGCGCATCAATGTCGGCCTGATTGCCATCGCCTTTGCCTGGCTGATCGGGGTGTACCTGGCTGACCTGTCCGCCGCCACCGTGATTGGCGGCTTTCCGACATCCCTCTTCCTGACCCTTGCCGGGGTCACACTGCTGTTTGCCATCGCCGAGTGCAACGGCACACTGGCGTGTCTGGCCGGCTACGCCATGCACCTGATCCGGGGTAACCGGCTGCTGATGCCCCTGCTGTTTTTTGTCATCACCTGCCTGCTTTCCGCCGCCGGTCCCGGGGCCATCTCCGCCAGCGCCCTCATCATTCCCATGGCCATGTCCATCGGCATGAAGCTGCGTCTGCCGCCATTGCTGGTGGCCCTCATGGTGGCCAACGGCGGCAATGCCGGCAACCTGTCACCAGTCAGCACGGTGGGCATTATTGCCAACTCGCGCATGGCATTGGCCGGCATCACCGATGAGGCCTTTAAGGTATTCTTCGCCAATTTCGCCGCCCATCTGCTGGTATCGGTGGCTGCCTACGCCTGGTTCCTGGTGCGGGACAGGCCGCAGCAACAGGACGCGGTCCAACTCGACACCCGCCAGCAGCCCATGGACAAGGCCCAGCGCCTGACCACTGCCGTGCTGGTCTGCTGGATCATTGGCGTGATTGGCCTGAGCCTGAATGTTGGGCTCAGTGCCTTTACGGTCGCCTGTGTCCTGCTGGTGTGCCGGGCGGCAGCAGAGCGGGAGGTCATCGCCAGCATGCCCTGGCCGGTCATGCTGATGGTGGGCGGGGTGGCGACCCTGGTGGCGCTGCTCGATCAAACCGGCGGCATGGACCTGTTCACGGCGTTACTGTCTTCCCTGTCTACCCCGAACACCATTAACGGGGTCATCGCCTTCATCACGGGGGCCATCTCTGCCTACAGCAGCACCTCCGGCGTGGTCATGCCGGCCTTCCTGCCCACTATTCCGGATCTGGTCGAGAACCTCGGTGGTGGCAATCCGCTCGCGATCGCGCTGTCGATCAATGTTGGCTCATCCCTGGTGGACGTCTCGCCCATTTCCACCATCGGTGCCATCTGCCTAGCCACGGTGGCCGATCCCGAGCAGTCGCGCCGCGTTTTTGTGCAGATGCTGGCCTGGGGTCTGAGCATGACCGTAGTCGGCGCCCTGCTCTGCCAGTTTCTGGCCACCGCGCTGGCCATCCAGTGAAAACAATGTGGGCAAATTACTGGAATTTTCATGAATAACCGACAGATTTATAAGCAGTAATATCATCAATTTCTGATATCAATGCCCAACCTGCATCACTGTGCGTTGTGGTTTCAATTACAGGATTTCTCAGGCAGGCAGCACACAATGATTGATATTCTTATTCAGCTGGCACCGATCTTCCTCTATTTCGGTCTTGGCATACTGCTCAGGGCGACCGGTCTGGCCAACAAGACCAATGGCGAGTTCGTGCTCAGGCTGGTCCTCATGGTGACCCTGCCCCTGCTCATCCTGGCGACCCTGCCGATGACCACCATGACGCCGAACAAGGCGATCCTGCCCCTGGCCAATATCGCCATCAGTTTTGCCTGCATGCTGATCACCCTGCTGGCCGTGAAAGTCATGAATGTCGAGCGCCAGCAGGCCGGCACCATGCTCGTCAGCACCATGATCCTGAACAACACCTACATGTTTCCGTTCATTCTGGTGGTGTATGGCAGTGAGGCTTTTGCCGATGCGGTCCTGTTCGATGTCGGGAATGCCCTGCTCATGTCGACCTATGTCTACATGCTGGCCTATCGCTACGGAGGCGAGGAAAACGACAGCACCGGCATGCTGGTAAAACTGGCCAAGGCGCCGATCCTCTGGGCAATTCTGGTGTCCCTTATGCTGTCTGTCCTGGGCTATCCGCTGCCCGCACCGGTGGTTGCCACCATCAACCCGGTGGCGCAAATGACAGCCCCACTGATCCTGATCACGCTGGGCATCTTCTTTTCCATCGACCTGAACCAGCTCAAGCTGGTCGGGGTGACGGTATTCATCCGCATGGGCATGGGCTTCCTGTTTGGCATCGCGATTGCCAACTACCTCGAGCTCGGGGAAACCTCGTTCATCGTGGTCGCGCTGTGCGGCGCCGCCCCGGTCGGATACACGGCGCTGACTTTCTCGTCAGTCGCCAAGCTGGACACCTCACTCTGCTCCAGTGCCGTGTCCATCTCCATCTTGGGTGGACTCATCTACATCCCGCTGCTGATGCTCTATTTCGGCGTGCCCTAAGCCTCCTGTCGCCCGCCAGACCTGGCCTGTTCCTGACCATACCACCGGCTACGCTTGGGATCGGTTTTCCGTTTAGTGACTGCTATGGGCTAATGCAATACAGCATGCTCTTGCTGTTCGGGGTCAATGGGCTGCTGACCTATTTTTTCGAAACCCAGAAGAAGCAAAAGCTGCTGGATATCTTTGGCCCGTATGTGCCTCAAGAACTTGTGGCTGAATTGAATCCCCATACCGAACCGTTCAAGCTTGATGGGGAATCGAAACACATGACGATCCAGTTTTGCGATCTACAGAATGTCTCCGGTATATCCAAGCAAATGACACCCAGAGAACTGGTGAAAAGGCAGGACGATTATTTCAACGCATTGACGGCCATTCTTTACCAGTACGGCACGACCGTCGACAAGTAGATCAGCGACCCCATCATGACGTTCTCGAGCGCGCCGGTAACCCAGCCGGACCATGCCAGACGAGCAGTGCTCGCCAGTTTTGAAATGCAGCGCGCGGTCGCCAAACTGTCAGCATCCTACAGCAACGCGGCTGGCCTACGCAGACCATGGGCATCGGCATCAATACCGTCATGATGAGTGTCGGCAACATGGGCTCAGTTTACCCGCTGGCCTATACGGTGATCGGCGATGCCGTCAATCTGTCGCCACGCCTGCATACCATGACCCGGGATCTACAAGGTTCCCACCATCTGGGGTGAGGAAACAGCCAAGAGCGTGAATGAAGTGGCCTTCATGGAGCTGGATACCGCACATGTCCAAGGCAAGAAAATCATATCCCGAATCTACCACCCAATCGGGCTGAAATCGGATGTCTCCGAAACTGTTCAGGCCAACAAAGCGCTGCAGCACAGGGCCTTGCACTGCTACTACAATCGTAATTTTGATGAGGCCGATGACCTGTTCTGCCGCCTGATCCAGCAGAACACTGGCTTTGAGGATTACTACCGCTACATGCTGCAGCAGGTGGCAGCCAAGCAGAATTCCACCACCGTAAAGCCAGGCGAAATCAGTTTAGGAAGACGGTTTCGTTGATTCTCCAATACGCTATGCTTAGGCTGGCATAAGGCGCAGCCCGTTTGCCGACACGGCACTAATTCTGCGGCGACTTATCGACATGTCGGCAAAAGTTACGCTATGCCGACCTACATTCTCATCACTTGTGACTGGACGCTTTAAGAGAGCGTAGTCCCGTGTCCGTAAAAGTCGGCAATCGCCAGCCCGGCCGCGACGCTGGTGAAGGGATCATGTTCAACGACCTTGTCAGGAAAATGCGCCTCGAGAATACGGGTGACCGCCGGTATCAGGCAGGATCCCCCTGTCCGGAGCACCAAATCGATATCTGAAGGCTGCATGTTTGCCTTGGCAAGCGTGTCATTCACGGCCTGCTCGAAACGCGTCAGCAGGTCGCCAATCATACGCTCGAAATCAGCCCGGGTGATTTCCACCTCGACATCGATCTCTGGGATGTCCAGCACGGCCCTTTCTTGGACTGACAACGCCGCCTTGCAATCCTTGATGGCCTGGAACACCTGGTAGGAATAGTTCTGGGTGATGAGCTCGTAAAGGCGTTCAAACTTCACCGCACACTCCCCGCCCTGGCGAATCTTGTCGAGTACCGGGGTCGTGTATTCATTCTGGTTAAGGATGTAGCTGATAGTCCAGTTCAGCAGCAGATCACCATAGGCATCAAAGGGAAACAGCGTGTCGATGTCCTTGCCATCGACTTCCCGGCGCCAGCGCTCGCCCTTGCCCAGCAGGGGGAACAGGATATGTCGGAACATGCTTTGGTCTATGTGATCCCCGCCAAGGCCAATACCGTGTATGGCAACGACATCAAAGTGGGTCTCGTTGCGCGCCAGGATACACAGGTCGAGTGTGCCGCCGCCAAAATCCACGGTGAGCAGGGTTTTGCTCGTTTCTATTGGATTGGCATGCAGGTAGCTGAGCGCCGCCGCCGTGGGTTCCGGGTAAAAATGCTGCTCGGTAATTCCGGCATACCGGTAGGCTTCACTCAGGCGCTCAAGCGCCACCTTATTATGGCCGGCATCGCGGCCTTCAAAATTCACCGGATGCCCGATGCAGGCCCGATTGCTGTAGGCATAGTGTCCGGGCAGTTCGGGGCAAGCCTTTTCAATGGCCTGACGTATGCGCAGCAGGATCGGGGTAATGAGGGCGACCAGGCGGAAGGGCCGGTCAAACACCATGACCCGCAAGGTGTCGACACTGCCCAGCAGGCGCTTGGTACCGCGAAACAGGCGACCGGGGAGACTGCCGTCATTGAAGGCCTGGCCATAAAACACCTGGGTGTCGGCAGTGGTCGGCAACTGTGACCCCATATCCATCTGCCCGGTACTAGTGCGGCCTTCACCCAGGATTTCCACACTCAGCTCCACCTTGCGGCCCTGGTTGCGGGAGATGTAGGTATCGATGGCTTCCTGCCCGGTGCAGGTCACAAAGTCGCGATCGATGTAGCTCGCCGAGGGCATGATGGCATTGTCTGTTTCCAGCTGGACGAGAGTGATGGTGTTACCGTCAAAGAGCGCGGCCGCGCTGTTTGAGGTCCCGAAATCGACGCCAACCCCGACATTGTCGGGCCTGTTTTGCGCAAAGCCCTTTGCGGAAGACTGGGCTGGTGAACCGGTTGCTTCTGCCATGGTACAAATCTAGCCTGGAGGCCATTGTTCGGCCTGCGTATTTTGACGAAAAAGAATGCGAAGATACCGAAGAAAAAACCCCGGAACAACTGCTTATTCCGGCCTGTTGCCGATGCCTGGCTCACGTTGAATTCACCCGGACTCCCTGCTAGTCTCATGGCTTCATTAGCCACCGTTTGCTGGTGACTAGACCACCAGTCAACCTGTTTGCTGTGCCGGGGCAAGCCCAGAAAAAACAAGAAAACAAGCGCCATGGCTGGCGGCAACACCTAAAATCAATAATCAGTTCCGGCTACCGCCCAACTCAAGACAGGTTTCCGGGGGATACTTTAATACAGCCAATACAGCGTCCAATACCGCTGTAAAACTGAGGTAAGCCATGTCTCAACACTACACCACGCGCTTTGGCTCGATGCAGGACTATGACAAGGGCCGCGTCGAAATCATCAATGACGACGTCAAGCATTACGCCTTCTCCAACTGCTTCGATATCGCCAACAACAGCAAACCCTACGAGAAGGTCGTGTTCGGCCAGAATATGGAATATGTCCTGGAGGTCGTGCGGGCGGAAGGTGACTCGCCCTGGTACACCTGTGCCCATGACGAGTTCGCCCTGTGCATGGACGGTGAGGTGCAAATCCACCTGGTGAAGCTGGATGGCGCCCAGGCCGTTCAGGACGAAAACAAGGAAGGTTCCGTGCTGGTCGACGGTGAACCCCAGGGCGCCAAAATGGGCTGGATCAAGCTGGGCCGCGGCCATCAGGGCATGCTCCCGGCCGGCAGCGCCTACCAGTTCCGCAGCAGCAAACCCGGGGTCATCATTTTGCAGACCTGCAAGGGTGAGCTTTCCATTGAACGCTGGGCAGATATCTGCCAGACCGCATAACGAGGGAGAATCAAGATGGCAAATTCACACGGTTACAACGACTTTTCCCTGGGCAGTTTCAATTTTGCCCGCGACGAATACTTTGCGCATATCACCTGGAACACGCTCGATGGCAGGCCCATGAGCCATACCATGGATGTGGGCAACTTCCTGCGCGCCCTGATGCGGGATGTGGCCTGGGGCTTCTTTTACGGCTGGGTCAACTTTGACGATGTCATCGGCACGGTGAACCATTACGGCACCGTTGAGCTGTATGCCGGCTCCTTCAATGGCGCCATGAAAGATGCGGGCATCGACCGCATGGAGGAATTCTCCACGGACGATATCCGCCAGCTGTTTGAAAGCATGCTCGCGGACTGGACCAACGACGGTTTCGATCCGTTTGCGGCGCCCCAGGAAACCGGTACACCCTACGGACCCAAGAACGGTGATAACATGCCGGCCATCACGCGGGCCCGCGAACTGGCGCGTCGTTGTGTCGGCCTGGAAGGCGACCTAGCCCTGCGGACCGATGAACGTGGTGCGCCGGTCAACCGGGCTTTTGCCGATGTTCCCCAGGATGTCCCGGAAGTGCATGCCGAACCCGGTTTTGAGAACGAGGTCCATGCCTTCAACCTGTTTGCCTTCCTGTCCCGTTCCCAGGTGACGTGGAATCCCTCATTCACCTCCGTGGTCAAGAACAGCTTCATGTGTCCGACCACAGAGGAGCATATCCTGCCCATCATTCACGGCAACGACCGCGTGGAATGGTTCTTCCAGATGTGCGACGAAATCCACTGGAACTGTGACCACAAGGAAACCGGGGAACCCCTGGCCCGCGTGATCATGAAGGCCGGCGACATGGCCGCCATGCCGGCGTACTGCCGTCATCAGGGCTTCAGCCCGAAACGTTCCATGCTGCTGGTCTGGGAAAACGGTAACCCGAACCTGGTGGACGACATCAACAGTGGTGCCGCACCCCAGGTACCGGTGCAGTTCTGAGCGGCATCGTGAGCATCACCCACAATCACAGGACCCTGCTGCTGGCGACGCTGTGCGCCGGCAGCTTGCTGGTGGCAGGCTGTTCCGAGGAGCAGCCCGAGCCACGTAACAACGTTTCCGAAACCCTGTCAGTCAATCTGCCGGATACGCTGTTCCAGTTTGATGCTGAACCGGCCGCACCTGTGACAGACGGGACTGTGGCGGATTTCAGGATGCTCTCTGACAATGCCGGCCCGACCACCATCGCCATCGCACCGGATGGCAGCCTCTGGTACACCCTCAGCAGCGCCAATGCCATCGGCCGCATGAATCCGAATGGCACCGGCATGGTGGAATATCCGATACCCACGCCCGATTCCTCGCCCCGCATCATCTCGCTGGGTAGTGACGGCAACATGTGGTTCTCAGAACACAACAGCGGCAAGATCGGCCGCATCACCCCTGACGGGGAAATCACCGAATTTGCCCTTTCCTCCACGGACAGCCAGCCGCGGGCCATCGCGCTGAACAGCGACGGCAATATCTGGATCGGTTTGTTTGCCGCCAGCCGCATTGCCCGCATCACCCCCGATGGCGATATCACGGAGTGGGACATCCCGACACCGGACAGCGGCCCGCGCGCCCTGGCAGCCGGTCCTGACGGCAACATCTGGTTCTCCGAGTTCAAGGGCGGCAAGATTGGCCGCATTACGCCAAGTGGCGAGATTACCGAGTTCGACCTGCCGCCACAGACCGGCCCGGGCGATATCACCGCCGGTGCCGACGGCAATATGTGGTTCCTCGAACTCAACGGCCGCATGGATGACACGCCCGTGGTGGGCAATAAAGTCGCTCGCATTACCCTGAATGGGCAGGTTACCGAGTTCGATATACCCAGCGAAGGCTCAACGCCCATCAATATTGCTGTCGGCCCCGATCGCAATGTCTGGTACACCAAGAACAACACCCTCGGCCAGGTCACACCGAATGGCATCATTACTGAATTCCCGATTTCGGACGGCCCTGCCCGCGCCGTGGGCCTGAGCGCCGGCAGCGACCGCCAGCCGCCTGATCGCCTGACCGACCGCCTCTGGTTTACCGACCCGGTCAACAACCGCATCGGTTATCTGCAGTTCAGCCAGTGAGCGCCGAGCGCCACACCGGACTGCCCCTGAACCGGCAGTTTGCCCGTGCCCTGCACCAGCACCAGGCATTCAGCCCTGCTGATCTTGAAAAGGCCGCTTATTGCCTGCTGGATTTTCTCGCCTGTGCCTATGCCACCCGCCACTTCACCTGGGTAAAACAGGCCAAGGAAGTGGCCTGGCAGAATTCCGGCGCAGACTCGGGGGCCAGATTGCTGGGCACTCCCCGTTTTGTGTCTGCCCAGGATGCCGCTTTTGCCAATGCCGTTGCAGGCCACTCCCTGGTGCGGGACGATATGCACCTGGGCAGTGTTTCCCATCTGGGGGTGGTGGTCATTCCGGCTGCCCTTGCCATGGCCAGCATGACCCCCTGCTCCGGCACAACCTTACTGCACGCCGTGGTATGCGGTTACGAAGCCGGCGGCCGGCTGGGTGCCCTGCTCATGGACGTGGAGACCGCCCGCAAAGTGCGCCCCACCGGCCTGATCGGCGCCTACGCTGCAGCCGCCACCTGCGCCCGCCTTGCCGGTCTTGATGAAACGCAAACCGCCAATGCGCTGGGCTTTGCCAGCAACTACATTACCGGACTTAACGAGTGGGCCAGCTGGGGCAGTGAGGACATGTATTTCCATCCCGGCATCGCTGCCCGCAACGGCATGACCGCCATGCAACTGGCCCGGGCCGGGGCCACGGCGGCGGCAGGTGCACTGGACGGCGCCGCCGGCCTGTTTGCTGCCCTGGACAAGGACATTCCGGCATCGCCTGCCTTGCCGTTTGCCGATACGGCAGAAATAGAGCGTGTTTTCTTCAAACAGGTGCCCGCCTGCAACTATGCCCAGACAGCCGCCCAGGTGGCTCGCCAGCGTCATGAGACACTGCATAAGGCACTAAAAGGCGCGAGCGATGCCATCGCTGCCATCGAGGTGCGTGTGCCGTATGCCGCAGCCCACTATCCCGGTTGTGATTATGCCGGCCCCTTCAGCAGCATCCTGCAGGCACGCATGAGTATCCATTTCAATGTCGCCAGCGCCCTGCTGCATGGCGATTTTCACGACAGCCATTACCAGGCTTATGCCGATGAGGCTGTTGCCGCCCTGGCAAAACGGGTCAAGGTGAGGGTTGATGATAAACTGACTGCGGCCTACCCCACTTGCCAGGGTGCCAGCATCAGTGTGCAACTGAAATCAGGTGAAAAGATCGAGGCGATACTGCCCGATGTGCTGGCTGCCTCGCAGGATGATGTGACAAGCCGTTTCCTGGAGGCTGCCGCAGAAGCCATCGGCCCGGATCAGGCCGAAACCCTGAAAACCATCGTGTTGAGTCTGGCCGATCAGGACACCCCAGAGGCGTTGCTCAACAGCCTCTGAGGCCTTACTGGCACTGGCTCAAGCCAACCACCAGGCTGTTATTGGTCTCGCGGTCATCGCAATTGGGATACAGCTCGCCCGGGTGGGCCATGCCCACCGGCCGGCAGTGCATTTCCCGGACCAGGCCAGGCTGGTTTATCCGGGCCAGTTCCTCGCCACCGGCCGGGCAGACCGCCTGTAGCCTGGCTTCGCAATCCACGCCCTCAAGCGGCGCACAGGCAATCAGGTTGACGGTCCTGTTGTCTTGCAGCCTGAAGCCCCAGAACACGGCTTCATTGCCGACCCGGCCATTGACACCGGTTGCTGTTGCGCCATCAAGCTGGGGAAAGATGTCGGCGAGGCGGGTGGCAAAGACCAGCTCCGGTCCGCCGATCTGGACCACGGTGCGAACCGGAGGACGCGGTTCCGTAGCGCAGGCGGCAACCTGGCTCATGAACAGCAGAATGGCAGACACAAGGATTGGTATTTTCATGGTCTGGTCTCAATAAGCGAAAAAATGCTGTGGCATTTTTATCATGAGAACCCGAAACCGGTCATTGTCTTTCAGGCATTGACCGTCGGGCTTTTGCTTGCCGAAGTATCCGGTGTTCATTACTCTGCATGTTCAGCCGTCCTTATCAAATGAGTTATCTTCGGGGGAAAGTCGCATGACGCACCTACTGCCAAAAATGACCGCAACGATCTGCCTGGCTGCCAGCTTGGCCATCGCCAGTGCTTGCGCCGCTGCCCAGGAACCTGCTTACAAAGACGTGATTTACGCCCGTCCCGACAGCAAGACCCTTGGGCTGGATATCTACCTGCCGGAGAACAGCGATAACCCGCCGCTGATCGTGCAGATTCATGGTGGCGCCTGGCGCTTTGGCGATAAAAACAGTGCTGTCCCACTGCAGTTTGTCGACCATGGCTACGCGCTGGCCAGTCTGGACTTTCGCCAGTCCACCGATGCGCCCTATCCCGCCATGATCCATGACATCAAGGCCGCCATCCGCTTCCTGCGGGCCAATGCCGACCTTTACGGGTTTGATGCCTCGCGCATCGCGGTGACAGGAGCCTCCTCCGGGGCCCACCTGGCCCAGGTCATCGGGGTCAGTAACGGCCATCCTGAACTGGAAGGCACGCTTGGCGACCATACCGATACATCATCGGATGTGCAGGCCATCATCAGCTATTTCGGTGCCAGCGACCTGACGGTCATCCTGTCCCAGTCCACCCCGTTCGGCCTGGGTGTGCGCGAACCCTCCCTGGCCCAGCTGCTGGGTGCGCTCCCGGATAAGGCCCCTGAACTGGCACAACTGGCCAGCCCACTCTACCTTGTGGACGCCAATGATCCTCCGCTGTTACTGCTGCACGGGGACATGGATCCGCAGATGCCTGTGAACCAGAGCCTGAACATGCTCGGCGCTTACAAGAAAGCCGGACTGGATGTGACGTTTGACCCGGTACACGGCGCTGTCCATGGCGGCCCGGATTTCTTTGACGAGGAACATCTAGGCAATGCACTGGACTTTCTGGCACGCACGATCGGGCACTGACCTCGACAGATGAGTTTCCCCCTGCAACTGGGCGAGATCCGCATTGACCGGATCGTCGAAATGGAAGTGCCGTTCCTGGCGCCGGCAGACGCCTTTCCGGACATGCCGGCCGCGTGCCTGGATGCCCATCGGCACTGGCTCGAACCCCGGGCCCTGTGCCCGGAGACCGGCATGCTCATCATTGCCATCCAGACCTGGGTGATTCAAACACCGGAGCACCTGATCCTGGTCGACACCTGCATCGGCTGCGACAAGACCAATCACTACTTTTCGAACTGGCACCAGCGCCAGGATGATGTGTGGTACCGCAAACTGCTCGAACAGGGCATTGATCCGAATGCTGTCGACTTTGTCTTCTGCACCCACCTGCACGGCGACCACTGTGGCTGGAATACGCGGCTGGTGGACGGCCGCTGGGTTCCGACCTTCCGCAACGCCACCTACATCATTGCCAAGGACGAAGTGGCGCATTCTGCCGCCCAGAATGCCCCGGCCTACCAGGAAAGTGTGCTGCCCATTGTGGAAAGCGGCCAGGTGATGGCCGTGGACACTGACTTCAGGCTCAATGAACACGTCCGCCTGTCACCGACACTCGGGCACACACCGGGCCATGTCGCTGTCCACCTGAGCTCACAGGACCAGCATGCCGTGCTTTGCGGCGACCTCATCCACAGCCCGATCCAGTGCCTGTACCCCGACTGGCCGTACTGGATCGATCATGATCCAGTGCAGGCGGTCGATACGCGCAAGCGTTTCCTGGCAGAGCGCTGCGCAGATCAACACCTGGTATTGACCGCACATTTTCCTTCGCCCTCAGCCGGTCATGTGCTGGCAGACAAGGATCAATACGTCTTCAGATTCCTGGGCTGAAAAAACGGGTTTTTCTCATTTTTATCAGCAAGTTACCTGTATTCCACTGCTACTCTTTGTTGATACCGATCAAGCCTGCCAGAACTTCCCCAATTTCTCCCTCCTTCTCTGCCAGCTTTCGCTATAATGGCGGCCCTTTGATACACGAATACCTATAATTCAAACGTTCCGCAGGAGTCATTTATGGCCACGATCGTCGGCGGCATCGCCACTTCACACACTCCCACCATCGGCTTTGCCGTAGATTCCCACAAGGAAAACGATCCTGTCTGGGCGCCCATCTTCAAGGGCTATGAACCTGTCCAGCAGTGGCTGAAAGACCAGAAACCGGATGTGATCCTGTATATCTTCAACGATCACATGACCTCCTTCTTCCTCAATCATTATTCCCACTTCACCCTGGGTATCGGCGACGAGTACCCGGTGGCGGATGAAGGCGGCGGCGCCCGCAAGCTGCCCCCGCTGAAAGGCGACCCGGAACTGGCCGAGCACATTGCCAAGGGCCTGGTCGCTGATGAGTTCGACCTGTCCTTCTTCCAGGACAAGGGCCTGGACCACGGTTTCTTTTCACCGATGTCACTGCTGATGCCCCATGAACCGGACTGGCCGTGCAAGGTCATCCCGTTCCAGATCGGTGTCTTGTTAGCGCCGTCTCCCACGGCGGCGCGCTGCTACAAACTGGGCAAGGCGCTGCGCAAAGCCATCCTGAGCTATCCGAAAGACATCAAGGTCGCCATCGCCGGTACCGGCGGTCTGTCGCATCAGGTGCACGGTGAGCGTTGTGGTTTCAACAACACGCCCTGGGACATGGAATTCATGGAGCGCCTGGAAAAGGATCCGGAAGGCCTGACTAATATCACGCTGGCGGAATATTCCGAGCTTGGCGGTGCCGAAGGCGCCGAGGTGGTCATGTGGCTGATGATGCGTGGCGCCCTGTCCGAGAAAGTGGAAACCACCCATCAGACCTACTACCTGCCGTCCATGACGCCGATCGCCAGCATGATCCTGGAAGAACGTTCCGATGAGAAGCCCGAAGAAAGCCAGGAAGACTACATCAAGCGCATCAACCATCAGCTCGCCGGCATCGAAAAACTGGAAGGCACCTACCCGTTCACCATTGAGCGTGGTGTCAAGGCCTACCGCCTGAACAACTTCCTGCACGACCTGATCATTCCGGCAAAACGCGAACTGTTCCTGAACGACCCCGAAACCGCCTTTGCCGAGGCCGAACTGACCGAGGAAGAAAAGGACATGGTGCGCAACCTGGAATGGCGCAAGATGATCCATTACGGCGTGATTTTCTTTATGCTGGAAAAACTCGGCGCCGTGGTCGGTACTACCAACCTGCATATCTATGCCGCCATGCGCGGTGAGTCGCTGGAAGACTTTCAGAAGACCCGCAACGCCCAGGTGCTCTACTCGGTGGCTGGTGATACAGATACCGACTGGGACAAGGAACAAAGCAAGACGTCTTAAGCCACACCGGTTATTCGCGGCTGAAGCCGCTCCTACGGGATTCAGGGGTTCTGCAGAGAATCATGGCTTCCGGCAGGTGCGGCTTCAGCCGCCAAAACTGCTGCCCATTATCAGGCTGGATCACAGCCAGGCTTCTGTCATACTCTGTCCCCATTCATCTTTGGGGAAATCACATGTTGCTATTGATCGCCGGACTGGTGCTGTTTCTGGGTACGCACTCCACCCGTTTGTTTGCCAGTGACTGGCGTGCCTCATTTATACAGAACAAGGGTGAAAACGTCTGGAAGGGCCTCTACACGGTGGTCTCGCTGGCGGGGCTGGTCCTGATCGTCTTTGGCTACGGCGCTAGCCGGGCCGATCCGGTATTTCTGTGGGATCCACCGGTGTGGACCCGGCATGCTGCCGCCCTGCTGGTGCTGTTTGCCTTCATTCTGCTGGCCGCGCCGAATATTCCCCGCAACCACCTGAAAGCCCGGCTGGGCCATCCCATGTATGCGGGCGTCAAGCTCTGGGCCCTGGCCCACCTGATGACCAACGGTCGCCTTGGGGATGGACTGCTGTTTGGTGGTTTCCTGGTCTGGGCGATTGTGGGCTTTTCGATATCTCGCAAGCGCGACCGGCTCGCCGGGGTCAGCTATGGGGAAGGCAGTGCGAAAGGCACGGCGATCACGGTTGGCGCTGGTCTGGTGGGCTATGGCGTATTCGCCATGTTCCTGCACCGCCTGCTGATTGGGGTCTCCCCCTTCTGATTCAACCCACTCATTGAGATAGTCCGGATTTACACCAGACTGAAGAAACAGAGCTTGTTGCCTACGGGATCGCGCATGTAGGCAGCATAAAAGTGGTTACCCTCCGTTGGCCAAAGCGGCTGCCTAGGCGGCATCGACCATCGGTTTGCTGAGAACGCGAAAGGCCATCATGGTGCCATTGCCTGTGGAAGCGGCTTCCCCATTGAACGGCGGACAGATCAGAATCTCGACATTGGCATCCGGCGGATCCGGCAGGCCGTATCCTGCCCAGCCATTATCCTGGGCAAATTTCTTGACTTGTCCCAGCGTCGTCATCACCGGATCATAAAACGCCTGTGATTTTTGCGGGTCGTTGGTGCCCAGGGTGATATATCCAATCATGACGGAATCCTGTCAGGAAAATTACGGGATTCTTCACGAAGCAATGCTACTCGGGTTAAGCCGCTTTTCACGACTACTGCAGGGCTGAGAGTACATAAAGGTGTCTGGTAAGAGTGTAAACAGCGAGTGTCTGATAGAGGCGGTTTAATGTCATGTCAGGTTTTTTAAAGCATGGAAATTACCTGCTTAATCGCTGTAGAATAGCCACCCTTCGGGAGCAGCCCCTCCGGCTGAGCCCGTTTTGCTGAAGATGTCGGAGTGTAGCTCAGCCTGGTAGAGCACTACGTTCGGGACGTAGGGGTCGTGAGTTCAAATCTCGCCACTCCGACCATTTCAGCCGGACAAGAAGCAAACACACTTCACATCCATTCTCTTGTCCCTTGCCCCCTGTTCATTGCCACTTGCCTCAGCCTGCACGGCTCTTTATCTTACGGTTAGAAATAATAACAAGGGAAAAGCGTTGCCATGAAACCCGACCTGACCAATCAAACCATTCTCATTACCGGCGCCGGTCGCGGCCTGGGCCGTCATGCGGCCCTGCACCTGGCCGATTGTGGTGCCATTATTGGCGTGGCTGACATTGATGGTGACAATGCGCGCGCCGTGGCCGGGGAAATCACCGGCAATGGTGGCAAGGCCAAGGCCTATTCGGGTGACATGGCCCAGCGTGACACCTTCCTGGCCGTCGCGACGGATTTCGCCAAACTCACCGGCCGCCTCGATGCCATCATCAACAACGCCATGCTCCTGCGGTACTGTCCGGTCCAGGATGTCGATGAGGACACGCTCAGCACGATGCTGGATATCGGTATCAAGGCCCTGTTCTGGTCAGCTCAGGCTATGCTGCAGCATTATGCCAAGGACAAAGGTGGCTGCATCATCAATCTGGCCTCACCGGTGGCCACGCGCGGCTTTCCCGGTACCTCTGTATACAGCACGGTCAAAGGCGCTGTCACGGTATTCACCAAAACCATGGCGGCTGAACTTGGCCCGCAGAATATTCGCGTCAATGCCGTCTCTCCCGCGTCAGTCCCGACACCGGGGTCGCTGGGTCTGAACAGCAAGGAAGAATACGAAAAACGCGCCGGCTGGATTCCCCTGCGCCGCAACGGCACCGAGACCGACAACTCCAATGCCATTGCCTTCCTGCTGAGCGCAGAGGCCAGTTTCGTGCACGGGGAAATTTTCAACGTCGATGGCGGCGTGGCGGCGTGTAATTAAAAACAGCCAAGAGCTGGACGTAGGCCGGAAGAGGCACGAAGCGCCGTCAGCCGGCAATTCAATTCAAGGCATTACTGTAAAATATCTTTGCCATGCCGGATGACGCTTCGCTTTTTCGGCGTACAAATCTTTCGGAATGTAGTATTACCCTACCGTATACAAGGCATCGATGAGGCGCGCTGCCCGCGGGCCATTGGTGCCCACCGCATGCATCTTGTTGCAGCAGTAGGAAAAGCCGATCTTCGCATCGGGGTCGCCGAAGCCGATGGAGCCGCCGATACCATGGTGGCCGAAACTGCGCATGTTAGGTCCCATGTAGACCGCTTCCGGGGTATTGAGTAACACCCCCATGGCCTGGTGATAGGGCCGCTCCTGCAGGCCCTCGGTCTGGTTATGCTGTTCGGTGATCATGGTTTCCAGCCCGGCTTTGGAAAGCAGGCGCACTCCATCGAGCTCACCGTTGACCACACAACCGTAAATACGCGCCACGCCGCGGGCATTGCCATGCCCACTGCCGCTGGCCACTTCCACTTCCCGCCATATCCTGCTGTTCATGGTTTCCGCCCAGGGTTCGTCGGGATTCTGCTTGAAGGCCAGTGCCCGCAGCGAGGTTTGATCGGCGCCATCCTTGGCGGCGAACAGTTTCGCCTCCATATTGGGCATGACCTCGGCCACATGACGCTGCTCAGCCTCACTCATGCCGCCAATGTAGTACTCCGCCTTCAGGGGTTCGGTGACTTCCTGGCGCAGAAACGGGCCTACCGTCATACCGGTAATACGACGCATGACTTCACCCAGCAGGAAGCCCTGGTGATGGACGTGATAGGCGGCCTTTGTGCCGATCTCCCATAACGGTTCCTGTTCTTCCAATGCCTTGACGATGGCTTCACGGTCGAACATGGCACCCTGCCATAACGGATTGGTGGTCAGTACTGGTACCGCGGCAGTGTGGTCCAGAAAATGCCTGATGAGGGTACTTTCCTTGCCGTTGTTGCCGTACTCGGGCCAGTACTTGATGACCGGGTCATTCGGATGGACCAGGCCTCGATCCATGAGCATGTTGAAGCAAATAGCCGTAATGCCCTTGGCCACCGACATCATGCATACCGTGCTGGGGCCATCCCAGGCATCATCCATGGCACCGTTGCGCCAGCCACCCCAGAGATCGACAACCGTCCTGCCCTGACTGACGATGCTGCAGGCCGCGCCGATCTCATCTTCCACCCTGAAATTCTCGATAAAGGCATCCACGACAGGCTGGTATTCGGGTTCATAGAAGCCGGCCAGGAAATAGTCATGGCCGCGGGCGTTGAGGGTGTGCGAGAGTTCCAAAATGGCTCCTTTTGATTCACTTTTTGTTATAGTCGCTGCTGTTGTTTTACCCGCAAGCGGGCGAGCCGTACCATAATAACAAAACCCGGTTTTGATGTGCCTATGCCAGACAAGTTAGAGAAATCAGACGACACCCTACAAACCTTTGATTACATCATTGTCGGTGCCGGCACTGCCGGTTGCGTGCTCGCCGCGCGTCTCAGCGAAGACCCGTCCATCGACGTCTGCCTCATCGAGGCCGGAGGCTCCGAGAAGCATCCTTATATCAGTATCCCGGCTGCGGTCGGCTGCGCCATCATGAACCCGGCCATGGGCTGGGGCCTGAAGACTGTACCCCAGGAAGCACTCGGCGGCCGGCAGGTGCCCCTGCCGCGAGGGCGGGTCATTGGCGGCTGCGGGTCCATCAATGGCATGGCCTACTACCGCGGTGATGCCCACGATTACGATGACTGGGCCAGTGAAGGCAACAGCGGCTGGGACTATGCCAGCCTGCTGCCCTACTTCCTGCGCTCGGAACACAACCCGGAATTCAGGGACTCGCCCTATCACAATACCGGCGGGCCCATGGGCGTAAGCTTCATACCGAAACCAAACCGCCTGTGTGAATCCTTCAACGACGCCATGAAGGATCTCGGATTCCCCTACTGTGACGATTTCAATGCCCCGCATCCGAACGGTTACGGTTATCGCCAGGGCACCATCTGGAAAGGCAAACGCGTGTCCACGGCCAGCACTTACCTGCGCCCGGCCATGAAGCGTCGCAACCTGACCGTGCTCAAGGACACCCACACGCGTCGCGTGCTGTTTGACGGCAAGCGTGCCGTTGGTGTGGAAGTACAGGCGGCCGATGGCATCAAGCGCTATGGCGCCGGCAAGGAAGTCATCATCAGTGGCGGTGCCTATCATTCACCGCATATCCTGATGCATTCCGGTGTGGGTGACAGCAGCCACCTGGAAGATGTCGGCATCGGCGTGGTGCATCACTTGCCCGGCGTCGGCAAGAACCTGCATGACCATCCCTCGACATATACCGCGCTCGACATGCGCGACAGCACGTCCTACGGCATTTCCTGGAAAGCCATGCCGCGTGATGTGCTGCAGTTTTTCCAGTATGCCCTCTTCCGGCGCGGCCCCATGGCCAGCAACCTGTTTGAAACCAACGCCTACATCAAGACCATGCCCTATTCCGACCGGCCTGATATGCAGCTGGTGTTTCAGCCCGCAAGACGCAACATCAAGCCGTTCCCCATTCCGCTCAACCATGGCTATGCCGTGGCAACCGTGTGCCTGTATCCCCTCAGTCGCGGCAGCGTGACGCTGGCCAGCAACGACCCGCTGGAGGCTCCGCTGATCGACCTGGCACTGGGCCAGCAAAAAGAGGACATCCAGACCCTGGTCCGAGGTCTCAAGCTGGCACGCCAGGTCAGCGGCCATGACAGCTTTGGCCAATACGCGGCAACCGAGCGTGTCCCCGGCGTCGATATCCAGAATGACGATGAGCTGGAAGCCTATGTGCGCGAAACGCTGACCACTGTGCATCATCCGGGTTCATCCTGCCGCATGGGCAGCGGCCCCAACGATGTGGTGGATGCCGAATTGAGGGTGCATGGCCTGGAGGGTCTGCGCGTGGCCGATGCCTCCATCTACCCGCATGTGCCCGGTGCCAACACCAACGCCAGCGTGGTCGCCATCGCCGAGAAAGCCGCTGACATGATCCTCAGTGTGCCGGCTCCGGAGCCGCTTAAAGTCTCAATGTAGATCGGGATAGGCCGCAGGCTGTTTGCCGACAAACCGTTCCATTCGACAAAACAACAACATCACAAGCAAAGGGGGAACACATGGCCCAAGAACATCTGAAAACCTGGCGGATCGGCGCAGTCGAGGTCACTCGCATCGTCGAGGTGAACGGCTGGGAAGATGACATCAGCATGTTGTGGCCGGATGCCTCACCGGAGGATGTGCAACGCTATCCCTGGCTGAAACCGCATTGGGCTACCCCTGAGGGCAAGATGATCATCAGCTTCCAGTGCTTCGTCATGCGCACGCCACAGCACCAGATCATGCTCGACACCTGCATCGGGGCCGACCGCCAGCGCGAGTTCGATATTTTCACCAACATGCAGACATCGTTTCTGGAAGACCTGCAAGCTGCCGGCTTCAACCGGGAAGAGATCGACATCGTTCTGTGCACTCACCTGCATTTCGACCATGTCGGCTGGAACACCCACCTCCAGGACGGCAAATGGGTACCGACCTTTCCCAACGCCCGCTACCTGTTTGGCAAACAGGAATACGCGCACTGGCAGATGCTGCAGGAGACCGGCAACTACCACGACCTCAATCACATGACCGATGCGGTGCAGCCGGTGATCGACGCCGGCCTGGTGGACCTCATCGACATTGATCACAAACCCTGCCCGGAAATCTCGCTGATCCCCACCCCTGGACACACACCGGGTCATGTCAGCATCGTGATTGAATCGCAGGGCGAGAAGGCCGTGATTACGGGCGACATCATGCACTGCCCGATCCAGTTCGCCGAACCGACCCGCATCGTGCGTTTCGACATGGACCAGGCCCAGGGTGCCGACACGCGACAAGCCTTTGTTGAGCAGTTTGCCAACGAGGACGTACTGGTGCTGGGCTCACACTTTGCCGACCCGACCGCGGGTCATGTGGTCAGTGATGATGACGGGACGCGGTTTACCTCGGAATAAGCATTTCCCAAACTTCGGGGACAGTTTACTTAATTAGGCCTATTCCTCGGGCTGAGTATGCGCAACTGATAATTAAGTAAACTGTCCCCAATTTTTGCAGCCCCGCATATCCCGATGCCGTCACTCAATCCTCGATAAACGAGATCGTG
>Ga0255767_1000544_pt1 | contig 34343 bp, 31 predicted proteins | sample 071ome_24_FD_179967 | JGI IMG/M metagenome (GOLD analysis project Ga0255767, IMG submission 179967) | Coastal salt marsh microbial communities from the Groves Creek Marsh, Skidaway Island, Georgia - 071402CT metaG (version 2) | ecosystem: Environmental > Aquatic > Marine > Intertidal zone > Salt...
GGTGCTCCGGTCCGGTGGAGCGGGGGTCCTGGTTCATCATGCTCTTCTTGCCTCCTCTCCGAGCACCGGGGCGAGCAACGCCTCGAGGGAGCGGCGCGCCCGGTGCAGGAGCGATTTCACGGCGGGAACCGAGAGGTCCATCGCGGCTCCGATCTGGTCGAGGTCCCAGCCTTCGTACTGCTGCAGGAGAATCGCCTGTCGCTGGTTGTCCTTCAACCGCGCCAGCGCCGCCCGGACCGCCTCGCGTCGCTCCGCCCGGAGGGTCGGCTCCTCGGGAGCCTCGACCCCCGCGCTGCCGGGGCGCCACTCCTGCTCGGGGTCGTCCGCCTCCAGGCTGGAGCGGGGGACCCAGCGCTTTCGCCGACGGGTTCGGAGCTCGTTCAGGGCGATGTTCCCGGTGATCGTCACCAGCCAGCCGCGGAAGTTGCTCGGGTCCCGAAACCGGTCCCGGGAGCGGTAGAGGCGGACGAAGACATCCTGGGCGACATCCTCCGCCCCGGCGAGGTCGTGGATGTACCGTCGTGCGTGGCGGACGACGAGGTCGAGGTACCGCCGCACGAGGACCTCGTAGGCGGTGACCTCCCCGTCCTGGAAGCGCTGCATCAGCTCCAGGTCATCGAGGGTCTCTAGCTCTCGGACCAATGCGCCTCCTGCCGGGGAAACACCGCGTCGGCCGCCGGGTTCCGCGGGTCCTGCCGCCCTTCCAGATCGTGAGGAGGTCGGGCGAGGCCCCCGGATCGTGGTTATACTCCAGCCACCTCCCGCCGAGCAGGGCGGATTCGTCGAGCGGGGCTCCGACCGCGTCGGCCCGCGCCCATCGCGCTGGGGGGGAGGGGGGGGCCGATCCGGCGCGGCGGTCGGGGCTCGGGAGAGAGACGAGGCGGGGAGGAGGGGCGTGATGGAGTCGCAGGAGGCCGAGGCGGGCCGCGAGCTGCCCGCGCTGGAGATCACGGTGGAGGAGGCCCTTCGGGGTGAGCTCCTCCTCGTCGATGTTCGGGCCCCCTCCGAGTTCGCCGAGGATCACATCCCCGGGGCGACGAGCGTGCCTCTCTTCTCCGACCGGGAGCGCGCGGTGGTCGGCACCCTCTTCCGCCACCTCGGCGAATCGGAGGCCCGCCGCTGGGGAGGGGAGCGGGTCCATGAGCGCCTCGAGCCGTTCTTCGATGAGGTGCGCCTCGCCCTGCAGCTCCCCCGCGAGCCCGAAGCCCCCGCGGACCCGAGGCCCCGGGTCATCTGCTGCGCCCGGGGCGGAGAGCGCTCCGGCGCGGTCACCGCGCTCCTGCGCGAGCGGGGCCACCCGGTTCGGCGACTCGCGGGGGGATACCGGAGCTACCGGGAGGGGATCCGGGCGCGACTCGGCACCCTCGGGGTTCCGGGCCCGGTCCTCCTCGATGGTCTGACCGGCAGCGGGAAGACCGCGGTGCTCCGGGAGGTGGCGCGGCTCCGGCCGCGGCAGGTGCTCGACCTCGAGGGGCTGGCGCGCCATCGATCCTCCCTGCTCGGAGACATCGGCCTCGTCCCCGCCTCGCAGAAGGAGTTCGAGAGCGGCCTCGTCGCCGCGGTGGATCGGCTCGAGGGACCCTGGACCCTGATCGAGGCGGAGTCCCGCCGGGTGGGGGATCGGGAGATCCCCTCCTCCCTGTATCGTGAAATGCGCGCGGCTCGAAGGGTGGAGCTCGCCGCAACGACCGCGCAGCGGGTCGCGCTCCTGCACGCCGACTATCTCGGCGTGGATCGGGGGAGCGACCGCCCGCCGGAGGCCGCGATCGAGGCGGTCTGCGAGCGGATCTCCGCCCTCGTCGCCTACCCGCGGGTGGGGGAGGCGGGCGTGCGCTGGCTCCGGGAGAGGCTCCGGTCCGGAGCGATCGACGAGGCGGTGCGCTTCCTCCTCGAGGAGCACTACGACCCTCGCTATCGGCACGGGATGGTGAAGGGCGCCCCGGCGCTCCGCCTCGATCGGAGCGGGCTCGGGGCTGGCTCGATCGAGGAGAGCGCGCGCCGGCTCATCGACTGGCTCGACGCCGAAGTCGGGGCGGGGCTCCCCCCTCAGCTCCCGGCTCGGACGAACCCCTGCCACGGGGCGTAGTGCACCGCCCCCAGCTCCTTCAGGCCTCCGAGGATCTCCTCCCCGGCGTCTCCGCAGACCTCGAACCGGACAACGGCGCACCGCTCGGTGATCTCCGGCAGGCAGGTGTTGAAGGCCGCGGAGGAGAAGTGGGTCAGCACGGCGGCGCGATCGGCGAACAGCTCGCGGACGATGACCCGCGTGCGATCCTCGTTCCAGAACCACTGATAGGCGAGGGTGTCCGGTTCATCCGTGGCGGTCGTCCGCTCCAGCTGGGTGGCGAGCTCGATGAAGCGCTCACGGAAGTCGGCGGGGACCTCGAACTCGACGGTGAAGTGGATCTGGGGGAAGGGGGCGCCGGACATCTTCGTTCTCCGTTCTCGGCGCGTCCGACCGGCGGGGAGAAGGTCGGCACACGCGCCCAAGAGGAAACCCCCGCAGGCCGGGAGGCCGACGGGGGTTCGAATTCATGGTGGACCCGAGGGGGTTCGAACCCCTGACCTCTGCGTTGCGAACGCAGCGCTCTCCCAACTGAGCTACGGGCCCTCGCTTCGAGGGAACAGGGCTGCTCCGCGCGAGGGTCACCGAGGTGACCGCACCGGGGCGGGGCGCCCCGATCGGGAAGGGCGTCCGCACGGCGTTCGCGCCGAGGCCGCTGACTCCCGATCGTTGGGAGCTTATAGTCTCTCGCCCTCGTGGCGGCAACCGTTTCCCCGCTCCCGAAGGAGGCCCGATCCCGTGTCCGTTGGCTCCGAGCGCGCCGGCACCGCCGAGGGGGGGGCTCCCCTGCGGATCGAGGTCCTGGAGCCCTACGATGCCGTCAGCCATCGCCTTCACTGGGACGGGCTGCGGGAGCACTCCCGTCATCGCATCGGCCTGCACACCCTCCCGGCCCGACGGTGGAAGGTACGGATGCGGACCGCTAGCTTTCACTTCGCCGAGCAGTTCGCGGCGCGCGCCGCCGCGGGCGAGACTCCCCCGGACCTCTGGGTCTGTTCGGAGTATCTCTCGGTGGCCGAGTTCGTCCCGCTGCTGCCGCGCGGCTGGCGGGACGTCCCGATCGTCGTGGACTTCCATGAGAACCAGCTGACCTATCCGCTGCAGGCGGGCGAGGTCCGCGACCTTCACTTCGGATTCAGTCACCTCCACGCGGGCGCGGTCGCCGACCGGATCGTCTTCCACTCGCGGTTTCACCGAGACGAGCTGCTCGCGGCCCTCCCCGGCCTGCTCAAGCCGGTCACGGACATCGATCTCCGCGCTCTGCCCTCGATGCTCGCGGAGCGGGCGGTCGTCCTCCCCATCGGCATCGCGGCGTCCACGCGGACCCCGCGCCTCGATCCGATCCCCGTCCCGACGGTGGCCTGGAGTCATCGCTGGGAGTACGACAAGGGCCCGGAGATCCTCGTCGATGTGGTCGAGCGGCTCCTCGCGGAGGGAGAGCGGTTTCGGCTGCGACTGCTCGGGGGGAGATTCCGCGCGGGGCGGGAGCCTCTCGAGAGGCTGGCGGCGCTCCTCGGGGAAGACCTCATCGACGAGGGGTTTCTCCCCGCGGTGGAGGACTATCGACGCGCGCTCCTCGAGTCGGACATCACCCTCTCGACGGCGCGTCATGAGTTCTTCGGCATCTCGACCGCGGAGTCGCTGAGGCTGGGGCTCCTCCCGATCCTCCCCGACGATCTCGCCTACCCGGAGCTGCTCCCCCGCGAGGCCCGTCGCGCGCCGTTCCTCTACCCTCGAGAGGATCCCTCTCATGAGACGGCGGTGCGCACGGCGACGGAGGCGCTGCGCGAGGGGCTCGCCATCGTGCGGGAGGGGGGAGAGGCGGAGGTGCGGGGGAGACTCCTCGCCGCCACGGCGCAGTTGGGCTGGGAGGCGGTGGCGCCGCGCTATGACGCCCTCTTCGAGGAGGTGGTCGGCGAGGCGCGCAACGGTGCCCACGCGGAGGCGCAGACTCGGGGGCTCAGTCCCGGGCGGGACCCGGATCCTCGGACAGGAGCGACTCGAGGCGCTCCGCGAGCGCCCTGAGCTCCTGCCGCATTTCCGGGAGGCGCGCGATGCAGGCGAAGGCGCGCTTCATCCGCGCCGCGTCGGCGGCGGGGATGCCGAGCACGGTCCGGCCCGCTTCGACATCGGAGAGGACGGCCGACTTGGCGCCGACCCGCACCCCGCTCCCGATCCGCAGGTGACCGGCGACCCCGGACTGTCCGGCGAGGATCGCGCCGGCTCCGATGGTCGTCGAGCCCGCGATCCCCACTTGGGCGGCCGCCATCGTCCCCGGACCGATGACGCAGTTGTGGGCGATGTGGACGAGGTTGTCGAGCTTCGCCCCGGCTCCGATCACCGTGTCCTCGAGGACGCCGCGGTCGACCGTGCAGTTCGCTCCGATCTCGGCCCCATCCTCGATGCGGACCGCGCCGAGGTGGGGGATCCGCTCGATCCCGGTCGGCCCCGGCTCGAAGCCGAAGCCGTCCGACCCGATCACCGCGCCCGCGAGGATGCGGACCTTCCGTCCGAGGGTGCAGCGGTCGTAGATCGTCACGCGGGCGTGGAGCTCGCACTCCTCGCCGATCGTCACCTCCGCGCCGAGGACGGTCCCCGCTCCGATCACCGCCCCGGCGCCCACGGTGGTCCCGGGGCCGATCACGGCGGCGGGTCCGACGGTGGCGGTGGGGTCCACGACCGCCTCTTCGGAGACGATCGCGCTCGGCGAGACGCCGGGGGATGGTCTCGTGGCGGGGTGGACCATCGCGAGAGCCCGGCCGAAGGCGAGTCGCGGTTGGGAATGTCGGATCACGCTTCGCGTGGGGGAGGCCTCGACTGCGCTCGTCTCTCCGACGAGCAGGACGCCGGCCCGACAATCGACCGGGAGCTCCAGGCCGTCCGCGAGATAGGCGAGGTCGCCGGGGCCCGCGCCGGCGGGGGGGCGGATGCGCTCGATGGTCCGGTCCGGGTCTCCCTCGATCCGGCCTTCGAGGCGGACGCAGAGCTCACCGGCGCGCAGCGAGAGGGCCATGGTTCTCCCGAGGGTCGAGGACGGTCACCGTTTGCAGGGCGACCAGCTGCATTTCGGAGCGGAGTCCGGAGCGGAGTCCGACGCACAGGAGAAGCGCGGGAGGTCTCTCCGTCAAGTCTCGCCGGCGATCAGGGGAGGTGACCGAAGACCGGCACCTCGATCCGCGGGCGCTCCGGGTGGTCGGTCTCGACTTCGACGGTGCCGCCGAAGGCCCCGCGCAGCCCGGACGGGGGGGAGATCCTGAGGATGAGGGTCTGACCGCCGCCCTCCCGTGGGGAGGTCTCGATCGTGAGAGGGACCTCGATCGTCCGGGCGCGGGGCTGGAAGCGGGTGGAGAGCACCTCGAAGCTCCGACCTCCCGCCGCGAGGAGGTCGACCCGCTCGGTGTGGTCACTCGCCTCCCGGACGACATTGAAGTTGCAGTGAGGGGGGGAGAGGCGGATTCCGCGGGAGACGGTCCCGCGCACCGGCATCAGGAAGGCCCTCCCGTTCACGAGGGCGTTCAGCTCCCCCCGCACCGGGCCTTCGGGATGATCCGCGGAGTAGGTGACCTCGATCCGCGCCACGTTCCTGACGGGAGGAAGAAGGGTGGCGCGCAGGTGCTCTCCCCCCTTTCCCCAGCGGAGCTCCGTGATCTCCGGCGGGGGGAGCTGGACCGCGGCGGAGCTCAGCTCGATCACCTGGCGGGCATCCCCCTGGCTCTCGCCGACGAAGCCTTCGAGCACGGTCTCGAGCGAACTGCAGCGGACGCCGGGGTGCAGCTTCGCGAAGATGTTGAGGACGAGGGGCGCGCGCCGCCCCTGCACGCGGAAGTCGACGTGCTTGTTGAAGTCACCGAAGCTGCGTCCGAAGGTGATCGTGACCGTTCCGCTCCGCGACTCTCCCGGCGGGATCGTTCGCGCGTCGAAGCGGACCTCCATGCAGGAGCAGCTCTCCTTCACCTCGGTCAGGACGAGGGGCGTGGAGTCCGGGTTTCTCAGGGTGAACTCGACGACGCGCTTCTCCCGGTGACCGACGGCGCCGAGGCGCACGAAGGCGGGCTCGAGCGCGGGGGCGGTCATCGCCTTCCCGGAGGGCGCGCCGGTCGCGTGAGGATCGGCCCCGGAGGTGAAGGGGGGGGCGACCAGCGCCAGCGTGAGCAGGGTCGCCGGCAGCGGAGCCGCGAGGAGCTGTTTCGCGAGGAGCATGATGCCTCCGTCCGTGGGAGTCCTGTTCCCATCGAGTCTAACCGCTCGCGATCGGGCCGGAGCGCCCCATCCACCCGATTTCAGGGCGGCTCCGGTGGAGACGGGGAGCGGTGATACAATGGAGGCTCCTCCTCCCGCACCGCCCCGCCTGCTCCCCGGATCGAACCATGCTCAGGGCTTCGCGCTCCCTCCGTATCCTCCTCCTCGAGGGGTTTCTGCTGCTATGCCTCGCCCCCGGCCTCCCCGGCCAGGTGGCTCGGCTCCCGGTGGAGCTGCCCGCGGATCTCGAGCCGACCGTCGTTCGCCTCCTCTCCGACCTCGACTCTCCGGACTGGCGCCGCCGGGAGCGCGCCACCTCCCGCCTCATCGAGCTGTCGCCCCTCTGGCGCAGTCGGATCCCGGTCGGTTGGTCTCCTCCCTCTGCCGAGGGGGAGTGGCGCTGGCAACGGGTGAACCGCCTCGTCGCCCAGCTCACCGCGCTTCCCGAGCTGTTGCGGGGGGGGCCCGACGCGACAAGGGAGGGGAGACTCCTCCACCTTCGACGGGAGACCGGGGCGGCGTTCCTCGATGCGCTCGAGGTCTGCTTGAAGCACCCGGACACCCGGGTGCGCGGGCGCGCCGTCAGCGAGCTCGCCGAGACGAGGAGCGGCGCGGCCCGGCTCCGGGCGCGGGCTCCCCGCGACGATCGGTCCGCCCGGGTCCGCGAGGGGCTCTTCGATGCGGCGCGTCGGATCGACCGTGACTGGGCCCTCGAGCTCGTGGTGGACGCGCTTCGTGAGGAGGAGAGCTCGGCGCTCCTCGCCGTGGCGGCGCGCGCGGCGCGGGGACTCGGAGATCCGCGGGTCCTGCCGAGCCTGCGCGCGAGGTTTCGAGGATGCGAGGATCCGCACCCTGAGATTCTGCTCGCGCTCGCAGCCTTTGCGCGACCGGAGGACTCCGCGGCCCTCGATCTGCTGCTCGGCTCCGCGGAGTACCGTCAGGTGAGCTCGGGGCTCGACGCGCTGGGGAACAGTCGGGTGAGGGAGCATCTGCCGGCGGTCCTGGAGCTCCTCGGCTCGGAGCATTGGGACATTCGGGTCCGCGCGCTGCGCCGCCTCGAGGAGGCGATCCCGGAGCGACTCCCCTACGAGCTGCTGCCCCTTCTCGAGCACGAGGACATCTCGATCTACTCTTTCGCCGTGGAGAGCCTCTCCCGTATCGGCGGCGAGGACTTCCTCGGGGACATCGATGCCAGCCTGCGCCGGTGGAGTCTCGCCGAGCGCCCTTTCCTCATCTCGGTCGAGGAGGGGCGGGTGCACCCGCGCCCCGTCCCGGCCCTCGGGAGCTGGGGGGCCGAGCCGGTCCGCGCGATTCTCCGTCTGCGCGGCGAGCGGGCCGGTGAGGGGCGCCCCGAGCGACCCTGAGCCTCCGCCAGGCTGGATCGGCTCGGATGCTGCGATCGAGCGGCGCGGATCGAATTCCCGGCCCCGCCGCTTTCTCCTCGCCATCCCCCCCTCATGCGTTAGTTTCCTCCCCTCGGGCGGCGTCCGCCGTCCTGGGTGGGCGCGTCGAGAGGGGGCCGCATGCAGGAGTCGATCGAACAGGTCTTCGGGGTGGACACCGAACGCCTCCTGGAGATCACCGGGCCGGTGACGGGGTTTCAGGGCACGGACCTCTCCTTGCGGGAGCTCTGCAGGACCCTCGAAGAGGTCGGCTACTTCCGACCTCGGAACGAGGTCGAGGAAGACCCTTCCTTCCAGCAGCTCATTCCCTATGTCGTCCTGACCTGCGGGCCGATGGTCCTCCTCCTCGAGCGCACGGCCCGGGGTGGAGAGGCGCGCCTGCACGGGAAGCTCTCGATCGGGGTGGGGGGGCATGTGAACCCCGAGCCTCCCGGACCGGAGCCGCTCCTCGTCCGGGGTCTGCGAAGGGAGGTCTGTGAGGAGATCGACCTCCCCGATTCGGGCTCCCTGGAGCCGGCCCTCCTCGGCTTCATTCGAGACCCGTCGAACGCCGTGGGGAGGGTCCACTTCGGGCTGGCCTGCCGGATCGAGCTCCCCGAGCCGGTGGCGATCCGGGAGAAGGAGACTCTCATCGGGCGGTGGGTCGCGCCGTCGGAGCTCACGCGCTTCGAGGAGCGGATGGAGACCTGGTCCCGCGCCCTCCATCCTTCCATTGGGTCGATCTCCGCCTCCCCCTAGCCGGCCGATCGAGAGAGCGCCCACTCTTCCGATTGCGGATTTCGAGAGCGAGGAGGGGTGGACCTCTGCGACGGGTGTCCTAGAATCCGGGCCTGATGACTGGCCAGGGAGAGGCCGGAGGGACCTCGCGTCGCGACGCGGCGTTCCTCGGGTCGACGACCTGTCGAGACCGACCGTCGGGGGTCACCCCGATGGACCGCAACCCGGTGGTGTAATTGGCAACACAACTGGTTTTGGTCCAGTCATTCGAGGTTCGAGTCCTCGCCGGGTTGCCACTTCATTCCGCCTCCCCCCTCCCTCATGCCCTTCCTTGCCGCTCCGCCTCCGGCGAGCGGGCCGGGGGCAGCCGTCGGCCCCTGGGGCGTTCGTCCGTCGCGGCCCGCCTCGATCGATGGCATTCCTCCCTCCGTCGTTTACATTTTCCGGCGTGTCTTGGCTCGAGCCCCTCCGTGTGAGAGCGGCGGGCCGGGACGTCTTCGGAACGTCGGAAGGAGCACCCCGTTGGAGCAGCGAAGCGACACCGACTCCGATCCGGGCACGATCGGCTCCCCGCTGATCGGCATCGTGCTCGCCGCCGGGCGGGGGACTCGCATGCGGTCACGGACCCCCAAGGTCCTCCACACCGTCGGGGGAGTCCCCTTGGTGGGGCATGCCGCGCGGGCCCTGGTCGAGGCGGGGTGCTCGACGGTCGTCTTCGTCACCGGCTTCGGTGCTGAGGCGGTCGAGGCGGCGGTGGGAGCGGAGCTCCCGGAGGGGGTCGAGGCGATCTTCGCGCGTCAGGACCCCCCGCGCGGCACCGGAGACGCCGTGGCTCGGGCCCTGGCCGTCCTTCCCCGGCGCGACGGAACGGTCCTCATCACGAACGGAGACCTGCCCCTCCTCCGGGGGAGCACCCTGACGGGGCTCCTCCGCCACCACCGCGACGCCGGCGCCGCGCTCACGGTTCTGGCCCTCGATCTGGAGGATCCCCGAGGATACGGGCGCATGCGGGTGGGACCGGATGGGGAGATCCTCGGCGTGGTCGAGGAGCAGGATGCCACGGAGGCCGAGCGGAGGATCCGAACGGTGAACGGGGGGCTCTACGCGGCGGAGCTCGGAGATCTCGCTCCGGCCCTCACCGCCTGGTGCTCCGCCGAGGAGGCCCGCCTCCAGGAGGGAGGGGAGGGTCCGGCCGAGATCTACTTCCCCCCGATCCTCGGCCCGATCCGCGAGGCCGGTGGCCGGGTGCAGGCGGCTCCGCTTCCCTGCGACTCGGTCTCGGAGCTCCAGCAGGTCAATGATCGGGTGGAGCTCGCCCGCGCCGAGTCGCTCCTGCGCGCCCGACTCGTCGCCGCCCACCAGCGGGCCGGGGTGACGGTCGTCGATCCGAGCCAGACCTGGATCGAGTGCGACGTGGAGATCGGTCCGGAGACGACGATCCACCCCGGGTCGGTGCTGAGGCGAGGAGTCCGGGTGGGCGCGGAGTGCGAGATCGGGCCCCATGCCCATCTCCGGGAGGGGACCGTGCTCGAGGACGATGTGAAGATCGGCAACTTCGTCGAGGTGAAGCGGTCGACGATCGGACGGGGAACCCGGGCGAAGCACCTCACCTACCTCGGGAACGGGGAGATCGGCCGCGGCGTCAACATCGGGGCGGGGACCGTGCTCGCGAACTACGACGGGGAGCACAAGTCGACCACGGTCATCGAGGATGGGGCCTTCATCGGCTCGGGGACGATCATCGTCGCCCCGGCCCGTATCGGAGCCGGGGCCCGGACCGGAGCGGGCGCGGTGGTGACTCGGGGCTCGGAAGTCCCCGCCGGAGAGACCGTTCTGGGTGTTCCGGCCCGGGCCCGCCCCATCGCTCCGGAGGTCGCAGGAGGAGGAGCGGAGGAGGGGCGGGCCTGAGGCCCTCCCCGCCGCCGGAAATCCCCCTCTTTGTGTCAGTTGCAGGTGACGCGGGGGGTCCTCTCCGGTAGTCTCTCGGGCCAAGCTCCGACGACTCCCCCCGGGTTCGTGGATCCCGAGCCGATCCCCTCGCGGCGAGGCCATCGCAGTGCTGGCGTCGCGCCGGGGCGGGCACAGGACCACAGGGTCCCGATCTCCGGCAGGGGAGGGAGCGGCCGGTCGCGCGGCGGATGCCGGGCGGTCCGGTGAGAGGGATGGGCCTTCGGGGTGGACCCGCAGGCGGAGTGTCCCCCGACCGAGCATCTCGATCTCAGGGATCTCGGGCGGGGCGGTAGCGACGGGGAAGAGGTCTAGTGGTCCACGACATCGATGAGCAGCTCGTCGTCCTGCACGGGAATGCCAACCCGAAGCTCGCCGCGGACATCTGCGCTCACCTCGGCACCGAGCCGGGGCGGGCGAAGGTCTCGCGCTTCCCGGATGGTGAGATCTCCGTCGAGCTGATGGAGGACCTCCGCGGCAAGGACGTCTTCGTCGTCCAGTCGACCTGTCCGCCGGTCAACGAGAACCTGATGGAGCTCCTCGTGCTGATCGAGTGCGTCAAGCGCGCCTCGGCGGCCCGAGTGACGGCCGTGATCCCTTACTTCGGCTATGCGCGTCAGGACCGTCGGGAGCATGGCGCGCGCGTTCCCATCACCGCCAAGCTTGTCGCGAACCTCATCGCCGCGGCGGGGACCGACCGTGTCGTGACCATGGACCTGCACTGCGAGCAGATCCAGGGCTTCTTCGACATCGCGGTCGATCACGTCTACGCAGGGGGCATTGTCGTCGATCACCTGCGCGACCTGGGGCTCCCGCAGCCCGTGGTCGTGAGCCCGGATGTCGGGGCGATCAAGATGGCGCGGGCGTACTCCCGGGGGATTCCGAACGCCCGCCTCGCGACAGTCGACAAGCGGCGCGTGAGCGGCGAGGAGACCCAGATCGGGTTCGTCATCGGGGATGTCGAGGGCCTCGATGCGATCATCGCCGACGATGTGATCGCCACGGGTGGCTCGATCGCTCAGGCCGCCTGCCTCCTCGACGAGAAGGGGGCCAGCTCGGTGACGATCGTCTGCACCCACCCTGTGCTGTGCGGGCCGGCGATCGAGAAGCTGGAAGCCAGCCCCGCCGGTCGGATCATCGTCACCGACACCATCCCGATCGATGGCAAGTACTCCGGGGATCGTGTGACGGTGCTCTCGAGCGCCCGCACCTTCGCCGACGCGATCCAGCAGATCCATCACTCCGCCAGCCGCGTCTCCTGAGGGTCGGATCCCCAGGGGCGGCGGCGAGCCGCGGAGCTTGAAACCGAGAGCCGAGCGCGTCCCCCGGGGACGCGGACATGGGAACAGGCGAGGAGCGGGCTGGTGCCCCCCCGCCGCAGGAGGAGTCGAAGATGGAGCAGACCGTCCTCAAGGGGAAGCCCCGCACGGGCAACGGGAGCGCGGATGCGCGCCGCATGCGTCTTGAAGGCTACGCGACCGGGAACATCTACGGCCACGGCAAGCCGAACGTCTCCTTCATGGTCGAGCAGATGGCCCTGAACAAGCTCGTCCACGCAGGTCAGCACCTGCTCCAGCTCGAGATCGATGGGGCGACCGAGGTCGGCCTGATGAAGGAGCTGCAGTTCGATCTCTACGGCGACCGGATCACCCACGTCGACTTCATCCGGGTCTCGATGGACGAGGAGATCGAGGCGAACGTCGAGGTGCGCACCGTCGGCGTCGCCAAGGGGGTCGGCTCCGGTGGGACCCTCGATGTGGCCCGCCACGAGCTTCCGCTCCGCGGAAAGGCCCGCGACCTGCCGGAGCACCTCGACCTCGATGTCGAGGCGCTGATGATCGGGGACTCGATTCGGGTCGGCGACCTCTCCCTCCCCGCTGGCGTGGTCTGCCTGCTCGACGGGGAAGAGGCGGTCGTGATCGTCCACGGCACCGCGCCGGAGCCCGAGGACGCCCCCGAGGGGGATGACGCGGCGAGCGCTGGCGGAGAGTGATCGATCGATGAACGCGTCCGTCCTCCTCATCGTGGGTCTCGGCAATCCGGGGGAAGCGTACGAGGGGACGCGGCACAACGTCGGATTCGAGGTCGTGGAGCGCCTTGGTGAGGCACTGCCGGGGTCCCCGGTGGCGGTCTCCTGCCGTGGAGGCCTCCTCGAGCGGATCGACCTCCCCGGAACCGGGGAGGGGGCCCGCACGGTGCTCCTCCTGCGACCCCAGCTGTACATGAACCGATCGGGAGCCCCGGCCGCCGAGGTTCGGGACCGCTTCGCGATCGATCCGAGCCTCGTGCTCGCCGTCTTCGATGATCTGGATCTCCCGCTGGGTGCGCTGCGCATGCGGCGGGGGGGCGGTCACGGCGGCCACAACGGAGTTCGCGACCTGATCACCCATCTCCGTCCCGCCCAGGAGCCTTCTCTCGCCGGGGAGCCTCCGGTCGATTTCCCGCGACTTCGCCTCGGGATCGGTCGGCCGACGGAGGGGGAGAGCGCCGAGGACCATGTCCTCGGCCGCTTCTCTCCGGAGGAGCGCACCTCCGTGGAGGGAATGATCGGGGCCGCCTGCCGGGCCGTGGTCTCCTGGATCGAGTCGGGCCTCGACCCGGCGATCGAGATCGCCAACGCGACGCGACCCGAGGCGGTCGATCGCGAAGGAGCCTCGGGGCGTTCGTAGTCCCCGGCTTCCGTGAACTGGAAACCGAGCTCGCTTCGATGGTCGGAGCGAGCGCGAGATCGTCAGCGGGAGATCCCCTCGGTGGAGGGGCCCGGGAGAGCCGGGGCCGTGTCTTCCTCGAAAGGCGCCACGTCCGTGGAGGCGCGCACCGGGATCGGTGCGCCGGAAGGAGCAGAGTTGACCGAGAGACTGTACGAGGGGTTGTTCCTCCTCGATTCCAATGAGGCCGCGAAAGGCTGGAGCGATCTGGAGAGCCACATGACGGGGCTCCTCGAGAAGCACTCCGCGCGGCTCCAGTACTCGGAGCGCTGGCCTGACCAGCGTCTCGCGACCGAGATCAAGGGTGTCCGGAAGGGAACCTACTTCCTCACCTACTTCACCGCTCCGACCACCAGCATCGCGGGCCTTCGCGCCGACATTCAGCTCTCCGACCGGATTCTGCGCTTCCTCGCCATCCAGGAGGACTACCTCGAGGAGGAGATGAACCGGAGGCGGGAGCAGGCGAGCCGCAAGCCCGAGCCTCCGCCTCCCGCCCCCGAGCCGGCTGCGGCTCCGACCGCCGAGACCGCGACCGAGGAGGCACCCGCCGCCGAGGCCGCGGCCGAGGACGCCGCTCCCGAGGAGGACGCCGCTCCGGAGGAGGCCGCTGCTCCCGAGGCCGCTGAGGCCCCGGCGACGGAGGCCTCCGCAAGCGATGCCGCCGAGCCGGCTGACGCGGAGATGGCCGCCCCCGAGGAGGCGGCGGACGCTGAGGAGAAGCCCGCGGATTGACCTCTCCCATCCCCCTCGCTAGCCTCAAACGCGGCTGGCGACTACGGGCGGTCACGGGACACCGTGCCCCCGTCCCGATGAGCGAAGGACGGATTGCAACATGGAACTGAACAAGATCTTCATGGTCGGGAACCTCACGAAGGATCCGGAGCTCCGCTACACCGGCGGGGGGACCGCGGTCTGTGACCTTCGCCTTGCCTCGAACCGCCGCTACCGCCGCGGGGGAGACTCGGGGGAGATGGTGGACGAGACCTGCTACGTCGATGTCGTCGTGTGGGGGCGCTCGGGCGAGAACTGCAACCAGTACCTCAAGAAGGGAAGCATGGTTCTCGTCGAGGGGCGCCTGAAGCTCGACGAGTGGGAGAAGGACGGTCAGCGTCGGAGCAAGCACTCCATCGTCGCCGATCGCGTGAACTTCTTCCCCCGGGGCGCCGGTGGAGAGGGAGGCGGTGGCCAGCAGAGCTACGGCCGCAACTTCAACGACGATCTCCCCGGTGAGTCCGGTTCCAACGTCGAGGACTTCAACTCCGAGGTGCCTTTCTAGGCCCCGGATCCCGAAGACCCGACTCCGCTGAATGGAAAGGGCGGGACGGTCACGCCGGCCGGCCGCCCCGGGGCGAAGGCCCCAGGAGAACTGAAATGTTCACGAGAAAGAAGCGCCCCTCGCTGGTCCTGGGGCGCGAGTACATCGACTACAAGGATGTCGACCTGCTTCAGAAGCTGGTCACCTCCCAGGGGAAGATGCTCTCGCGTCGCCAGATCGGCTGCGACGCGCGGATGCAGCATCGGATCAAGAAGGCCGTCCACCGAGCCCGCACCATGGGCCTGATCCCCTACGGACCGTAGGTCGGGGCTAGGAAGGGACGTAGCGATGAAGCTTCTCCTGAAGAAGAACATCCCCGATCTCGGCGCCCTCGGTGAGATCGTCGAGGTGAAGCCGGGTTATGCGCGGAACTACCTGATCCCGCAGGGATTCGGCATGGAGGTCACCAACGCGAACCTGCAGTGGTTCGAGGCGCAGAAGCGCCGCCTGATCGCTCAGGAGGAGGAGTCGAAGGAGAAGCTCCGACTCCTCGCCTCGGAGCTCGAGGGAGCCTCCTGCACGATCATCGCCCGCGCCACCGAGGAGGGTCACCTCTTCGGCTCGGTGACGCCGAAGGTGATCGCGGAGCACCTCGCGAGCGACGGTTTCCAGGTCGAGACGAAGTCGATCGCCCTCGAGGCGCCGATCAAGGAGCTCGGGATCTACCCGATCGACATCGTCCTCCACGCCGAGGTGTCCGCCCAGATCAAGGTCTGGGTCGTCAAGGGGGACGAGTCCAGCTCCGCCCTCGAGGCGATGGACGCGGCTGAGGAGTCGGGGGTGGCCGAGCCGGAAGCCGCGCCTCCCTCTCCGGAGGAGCCCGCGTCGGACGGCGCCTGATCCCGGCCCGCCCCCCCGGACCCTCTCCCACCGCGGAGTCGGCTCGGGTCATGGGACCTCGCGGCGGACGCCCGCCCCCACGCAACGGTGGGGGCGGGCGTCTCGTCTTTTCGCGGGCGAGCGATGAGCGCAGGCCCGGACCGATCCGCTCGCGGATGGGAGCCGCCCGACGCGCCGGCGGACTCGCCTCACGAGGTCCGGGATTTGCGGGTGCTTCCGAGCCGAGCTCGCTTGGGGTAACCTCCCGCGTCCCACTCGGCGGACCGTCTCCGCGGATCCGATGTCGGGTGGGGCGTCGCTTCCCCACCTCCCGTCGAGCCCCGCTCCGGTCGGTGGGTCCGTCCTCTCGCCCGAGCTTGCGCCACACCGCTCCCGCTCGCCTCGATCGGGGTCCGGATGCCGAAGCTCGTGAACGCGGGCTCCCGGGAGGGGAGCGGGGGCGCGTCGAAGACGAGTCGAGCACCACGAGCTTTCGGGGAGGTCACATGCTGCAGGACGGGTCCGGTGCCTTCACCGGGGAGACCCAGCGTCGACGCCGCGAGACGAACGAGCTGCTCTCCGATGCCGGGGCTCGCGGGCGGACTCCGCCCCACAGCATCGAGGCGGAGAGGAACCTCCTCGGGGCCCTCCTCATCGCCTGCGGGGACACCTCGTGGATCTTCGAGGTCCTGAAGGGGGACTCCTTCTTCTCCCGGCGACACCAGCTCATCTTCGAGGCGGTGCGGGCCGTCCATGACGAGCACCAGAACGTCGACACGGTCCTCGTCAAGGAGGTCCTCGAGCGCGGGGGAAACCTCGATGCGGCGGGAGGCCTCGAGTACCTCCTCGACCTGACCGAGGCGGTTCAGACGAGCGGAAACGCCGAGCAGTACGCCTACATCATCCACGATCGCTATCTCCGGCGGGGTCTCATCGACACCTGCGACCACGTGGTGCAGGACGCCTACGAGAATCAGTCCCCCGCCCGCTCCCTCCTCGACCAGGCGGAGGTGCGGATCCTCGAGCTCTCCGGGCATGAGGGCGCGCGCCACCTCGTTCCGATGGAAGATGCGGTCAAGGACGCGTTCGAGCTCATCGACACCTGGGAGAAGGGGGAGACCGGGACCGCCACCGGCTTCCGGGAGCTCGACCAGATGACGAGCGGGGGGCTGCACCCCGGAGAGCTCATCGTCGTCGCCGGACGACCGAGCATGGGCAAGACCACCCTGAGCATGAACATCGCCCAGAACATCGCTCAGTCCCAGAACAAGACGGTGGCGGTCTTCAGCCTCGAGGTCGATCGGCGCCAGATCGCGATCAACCTCCTCTGCCGGTCGGCCCAACTGCCGGCGCACAAGCTGCGCAAGGTGGACATGAGCACGCGGGAGTGGGAGATCCTCGCACAGGCGGCGGGAAAGCTGCAGCAGCTGCCCATTTTCGTTGATGACGGAGCGGGCCTGAACACAATGGCGATCCGCAGCCGAGCGCGGAAGCTCAAGAACCGACATGATCTGGGGCTGATCGTGATCGACTACCTCCAGCTCCTCGAGATGGGCGGGGGTCGTCAGGAGAACCGCCAGCAGGAGATCTCCGCGATCTCGCGCTCGCTGAAGATGCTCGCGCGTGAGCTGGAGGTCCCCGTGATCACCATCTCCCAGCTCTCGCGTGCCGTCGAGTCGAGGGAGTCGCATCGGCCTCGCATGTCCGACCTCCGCGAATCGGGGGCGATCGAGCAGGACGCCGACCTGATCCTCCTCCTCTACCGGGACGAGTACTACCACCCGGAGAAGGAGGAGGCGAAGGGCAAGGCGGAGGTCATCATCGCCAAGCAGAGGAATGGTCCGACCGGCTCCGTCGATCTGGCCTTCATCGGGGAGCAGCTCCGCTTCGAGGACCTCGCTCCATACCAGGACGACTTCTGAGACCCGCAGCACGACGCGCCCGGACCTCGGGATCCGCAAGGCACCAGGAGGAGAGCCCATGACACCGTTCGCCGATCCGTCCCCCCGCAACCGGTCCGTTCGCGAAGGCGCCCGGCGCCGATCCGCCCCGGGTCTGCTGCTCGTCGCGGCGCTGCTCGCGCTGCCGCTCGCCGGCGTGTTCGACCTCGGGCTCTCGGCGCGTTCGAGCAATGAGATCCCTCCGGCCCGGGTCTGCATGGTGGATGTGATCCGTGTGTTCGACAATGCGCCGCAGCTGGCGCAGATCGAGGCCTCGCTGAATGAGCGCCAGGATGAGCTTCAGGCTCTGGCCGAGTCCTTGCGGGCCGAGCTGAAGCGCATCGAGGGTGAGCTCGGCCTCCTCCAGAAGGGGCACCCCGAGTACCTCGCGAAGGAGCGGGAGCTGAACGCGAAGCAGGCGGACTTCCGGTTCCAGTCGGAGCAGTGGAAAGAGGAGCTCGAGCGGCGATTCGTCGACGCCCGGGATGGACTCCTCGCGCAGATCCGCGCCGTCGTTCAGACGGTCTGCGATCAGGAGGGCTTCGACATCGTGGTTCAGCGGGACTTCCGGCTCCCGGAGACTCCGGTCGTGTGGAGCGTCGGCTTCTACGTCCGCCCGGAGTACGACATCACGGACCGCGTCATCGCGGCCCTGGAGTAGGGATCAGGCGCGCCACCCTTGAGCGGACAGCAGCACACGATCGGCGGAGAGGTCGAGTTCCGGAGTGCGGGGCTGCACACCGGTGAGGAGACCACGGTCCGTCTCCGGCCCGCCCCGGTGGGGACGGGAATCCGCTTTCGCCGCATCGATCTCGATCCGGTGGTGGAGATCCCCCTCGACCTCGAACATCGCCGCGAGCATCCCCGCCGCACCAGCTTCGCGGTCGGCGACGCGGAGGTGCACACGGTCGAGCACCTGCTCGCCCCGATCCACATCCTCGGCATTCGGAACCTCATCGTGGAGATGGATGGCCCGGAGGTCCCCGGGATGGATGGCAGCTCGGTCGAGTTCTTCGACCGCATCCAGGAGGCCGGGGTCGTCGCGCAGGAGCAGCGCGGCCGCTCCCTGACGATTCGGGAGGCGACCGGCGTCCAGTCCGGGAGCTCGTCCCTCGTCGCGCTCCCCGGGGAGGATCGCTTCCGGGTGAGCTACACCCTGCACTACCAGAGCACCCCGCCGATCACCCAGTTCCAGAGCTTCACGCTCGACGCCGAGACCTTCCGCCGGGAGATCGCGCCGGCGCGCACCTTCGTGATGGAGTCCGAGGTCAAGGACCTCCAGAGCCGGGGCCTGGGGCGCGGCGCGACAACGGAGAACACCCTGGTCATCGGACCGGAGGGGCCGATCGACAACGAATTCCGTTTCCCGGACGAGCTGGTCCGTCACAAGATCCTCGACATGATCGGGGATCTCGCGGTGCTCGGCTCCGATCTGGTCGGCCACTTCGTCGCCCATCGGTCCGGGCACGCCCTCAACGGGGATCTCGCCGCGCGCCTCGGGGAGGTCTACTCCCGGGAGCGGGATGTGGAGGCGATCCTCATCGACGCCCAGGGGGGGCTCGACGTCCGTCAGATCCAGAAGATCCTGCCGCACCGGTATCCGTTCCTGCTCGTGGATCGCATTCTGGAGATCGATCAGAACGTGCGGGCGGTCGGCCTGAAGAACGTCACCTACAACGAGGACTTCTTCCAGGGGCACTTCCCGGGCCAGCCGGTCATGCCCGGGGTTCTGCAGATCGAGGCGATGGCCCAGCTCTCCGGGGTGCTCCTGCTGCGGAACACCGAGGATATCAACAAGCTGGCCTACATCCTGAGCGTGGACAACGTCAAGTTCCGCAAGACGGTCGTGCCGGGGGACCAGCTGATCCTCGAGGCGGAGCTGAAGAAGCTCCGGAGTCGCACGGGGCAGGTCCAGGCCCGCGCCCTGGTCGAGGGACAGGTCGTGGCCGAGGCCACGCTCCGCTTCATGATCGTCGACGCCTACTGATCCTCCCCCCCGGAAACGGGGTCCTCCTTGCCTTCCTACGCCCCCAACCCGTAGGATGCCGCTGCGCGGCGCGATCTCGATCGTCCTCCCTTCGCGGGGAGGGGCCCGGGGCCCACACCTCGGGTGCGGGTCGGGTGGGTCGGCGCGTGAGGAGACGAGAGGGAGGGGCGAGCTCGCGTCCCGCCTCCCTCCGCGTCACTCGGAAGGAGCGGCAGGACGGGTCCGTCGGGGTCCCGCCCTGCGAGCCGCGAAGGGACCTCCCGGCGACCCCCGATCGGGGGGCTCGCGTGAGACCCGATCTCCGACGGGCTGGTTGTCCCACGGAGGCGCGGCGCGGAACGGGGAGCGACTCTTGACCGCCACCATCCATGACACCGCGATCGTCGATCCGTCGGCGGAGCTTGCCCCCGATGTCGAGGTGGGGGCGTACGCCTTCGTCGGGCCTCAGGTGCGCGTCGGCGCCGGCACGCGGATCCTCCATCACGCGACGATCCACTCCCACACCATCCTCGGGGAGGGGAACGAGATCCATCCGGGGGCGGTGATCGGCGGGGACGCCCAGGACAAGAAGTACGTCGGCGAGGAGTGCTGGCTCCACGTGGGGGATGGCAACGTCTTCCGGGAGTCCGTGACCGTCAACCGGGGGACAGGGCTCGGCGGGGGAGACACCCGCATCGGGAGCCACTGCCTCCTGCTCGCGGGAGTGCATGTCGCCCACGACTGCGTCCTCGGGAATCACATCATCATCGCGAACGGGGTCCAGCTCGGTGGGCATGTCACCGTCGAGGACGGGGCCGGCTTCGGCGGACTGTCGGCGGTCCATCACTACGTCACGATCGGGCGCCTCGCCTTCATCGGGGGAATGACCCGGGTGACCTCGGACGCCCCCCCGTACCTGATCACGGAGGGACACCCGTCGCGGGTCCGAGCGGTGAACAAGGTCGGGCTCAAGCGGGCCGGCGTCTCCGAGGAGGCGATCTCGTGGTTGAAGGAGGCGCAGCGCCTTCTCTACAGCCACAAGGTGGTTCGCCGGGAGGCGTTCGAGCTCCTCGAGCAGCGCGGCCCCGCCCCGGGCGAGGGCCGGATCCTGCGCTCCTTCCTCCGGGCCGCGGAGGAGGGGAAGCAGGGGCGGGCGAGGCAGCCGTGAAGGTCGGTGTCGTCGGCGTCGGCCACCTCGGTCAGCACCACGCCCGGGTCTACTCGGAGCTCCCCGGCGTCGAGCTGGTGGGGGTCGTCGATGCCGACCCCGCCCGGGCCCGGGAGATCGCCGATCGTCATGGGGTGGCCGCCTTCGGAGAGATCGAGGAGCTGGTCCCGAGGGTCGACGCCGTCAGCATCGTGACCCCGACCCCCGAGCACCTCGCCAGCGCGCGCCCTTTCCTGCAGGCCGGGCGCGGAGTGCTCGTCGAGAAGCCTCTCGCCGCGACGCTCGAGGAGGCGGACGAGCTCCTCGCCCTCGCGGAGCGGGGCGGGGCCACGCTGCAGGTGGGACACATCGAGCGCTTCAACCCCTGCCTCGTCGCCGCGCTCCCCCGCCTCGATCGTCCCCTCTTCATCGAGGCGGATCGGATCCACCCCTTCAGCCTTCGCTCGACGGAGGTGAGCGTCGTCCTCGATCTGATGATCCACGACATTGATCTCGTCCTGCACGTGATCCCCGACGACCTCGTCGAGCTCTCCGCCCTCGGGACCCCGGTCTTCTCGCCCACGGATGACCTCGCTCTGGCGATTCTCCGGTTCTCCGGAGGTCAGGCCGCGATGGTCAAGACCAGCCGTGTCGCCATGAACCGCTCCCGGAAGATCCGGGTCTTCTGCGCGGGGGGGTATCTCTCCCTCGACCTCGTGGCCCGTCAGGGGATGCACCTCCGCCTCGCGGACGACTACGATCCCCGGGAGTTCCTCGACGCGAGCGGGCGGCTCGTCTCGGAGGGCGGGGAGGAGGCTCTCCTCGCTCGAGCTCTGGATCGAGAGCTCCTCGAGATTCCGGAGTACGAGCCCCTCAAGGCGGAGCTGGAGGCGTTCGTCTCCGCGGTTCGAGACCGCTCCGTTCCGGTGGTGACCGGCCTCCAGGGGCGCCGAGCGATGGAGGCCGCGGAGCGGGTCATGGGGGAGATCCGCTCGCGTCACGAGGCCCTTCGCGCCGGGGATGCACCCCGGGGAGGGTGATCTCCCGCCCGCCCCGCCGATTCCGCCCTAAGTCTCGACCGCTTCGCTTGATGGGCATCGGGGCCGTTGCTATCCTCCGCCCTCGCCATCGTGGAGGCATCCACCCTGCGAGCGGTTCCTTCCGGGAGCCCCTCTTTCACCCCCTCCGGCCCCTCGCGCGGGCAAGGCCGGCTCCAGGTTCGGAGCTTCCGGACGCGGGACCTCGATTCCGCCGGAAACGGAGTCGAGGGGAGGGTGGATCCTGCCGATCGCCAAGAGATCCACGCGTGTTCCGATTCGTCGAATGCGCAACGGATGGGGATCGGAACGAGCGGTGACCGGGATCCGGGCGGATCCGGGTCGGAGAACACCAGAGGAGGACTCGAGCGGAGTGGATCGCGCCGGGGCGGAGCCCCGGATCGACACGACCTTGAGCCTCCCCGCGCCGCCTCCGGGATCGTGCCGAACCCCTCGCGATGGGCGAGGGATCCTCGGCCGCCGAAGATCGTCGGAGAAGCGCGGACAAGGAAAGGGGCCCGTCGTGGGCGTCGCATCGATCCAGGAGCTCATCGAGGCCGGAGTTCACTTCGGCCACCGTTCCAGTCGCTGGCACCCGGCGATGGAAGACTACATTCACCAGAAGCACAATCGCATCCACATCGTGGACCTGCGGGAGACGCTCAAGGGTCTCCTGCGCGCCTCGCACTTCCTCACGAAGGTGGTCGAGGCGGGGCATGATGTGATCTTCGTGGGGACCAAGGCTCAGGCGAAGGAGATCGTGCAGGAGCAGGCGCAGCGCTGCGGAATGCACTGGGTCACCCATCGCTGGCTCGGCGGCACCCTCACCAACTTCCACACGATCCGCTCCCGCCTCCGTCGCATGGAGGAGCTCGAGCGGCTCGAGGCGGACGGCTCCATCGTGGGGCGCTCCAAGAAGGAGATCTCCAGCATCCGTCGGGAGCGCCGCAAGATTCAGCGGAACCTTGAGGGTGTGCGGAAGATGAACCGGCTGCCCGGCGCCGTGGTCGTCGCCGACATCCGTCGGGATGAGATCGCCGTCAACGAGGCGCGCTCTCTCGGAGTTCCGGTCGTCGCGATCGTCGACACCGACTGCGACCCCCGCATCGTCGACGTGGTGATCCCGGGGAACGACGATGCGTTCCGCTCGATCGAGATCCTCCTCTCCCAGCTCGCGGATGCGGTGCTGGCCGGCAAGGATCTCCTCGTCGCCCGTCAGGCGGAAGAGGAGAAGAAGCGTCAGGAGGAGGAGGCCGAGGCCCGCCGCAAGGCGCAGGAGCGCGCGGCGGCCGCTGCGACCGAGCAGGCGGCGGAGAAGCCGGCGGAGACGCCGCCCGCAGCTCCGGCCGGGGGCGCCGAGGCCGCGAACGAGGGATAGGCGAGCGGGGCCGCCGGGCCTCGCGGACCCCGGACTCCGGTCCGGGCGAACTTGAAACGAAGCCTCCGCGGTCCGGCCTCACGGCCCCGCGGAGTGGAACGGGAAGCCGACCATGGCAGACATTTCCGCCAAGGACGTCGCTGCGCTGCGGAAGAAGACCGGCGCCAGCATGATGACATGCAAGCAGGCCCTCCAGGAGTCGGGGGGCGACATGGAGAAGGCCGAGGTCTATCTCCGACAGCAGGACGCGAAGATCGCGGCGAAGAAGTCGGACCGAGCGACCGAGCAGGGCTTCATCGGGCACTACGTGCACGGGGGCCGGATCGGCGTGCTGGTCGAGGTCGCCTGCGAGACGGACTTCGTGGCGAAGAACGACAAGTTTCAGGAGTTCATCCGGGACCTCTCCATGCACATCTGCGCGACGAACCCCCTCGCGATCTCCCCCGAGGAGCTCGACCCGGGGATCGTCAACAAGGAGCGCGAGATCTACCTGGGACAGGTGAAGGACAAGCCTGAGAACATCCAGGAGAAGATCGTCGAGGGGAAGATGCAGAAGTTCTACTCGGAGAACTGCCTCCTTCAGCAGGCCTTCGTGAAGGACAACGACAAGACGATCGCCCAGCATCTGACCGAGACGATCGGGACGCTTGGTGAGAACATCGTGATCCGCCGCTTCTCGCGTCTCGAGCTCGGCGCCGAGTGAGAGCGCGGCAGCGGACCTCGGAGGGAGGACGCCGGTGAGCCGGCGCGTGCTCCTGAAGCTCAGCGGTGAAGTCCTCGGAGGAGAGGCCGGAAGCGGCCTCGACCCCGGGTCCTTCACCGCTGTCGCATCCACGGTCGCGCCCGCGGTCCGCGCCGGGGTTGAGGTCGCCATCGTGATCGGTGGGGGGAACCTCTGCCGCGGCGGAGCCCTCGACGCCCCCGCGGTGCCCCGGACGACGGCGGACACCGCCGGCATGCTCGCGACCGTGATGAACGGCCTGCTCCTCAATGCCTCCTTCGCCGCGGCGGGGCTGCAATCCGAGGTCTACTCCCCCTGGCCGACAGGGGGAGAGACGGCGCCCTATTCCGCGCGGGCGGTGCGGCAGCACCTCTCCGGCGCGGGAGTCGCGGTTCTCGCCGGTGGAACGGGCAGCCCCTTCTTCACGACCGACACCACGGCGGCGCTCCGGGCGCTCGAGCTCGACTGCCAGGAGGTCCTGAAGGGGACCAAGGTGGACGGGGTCTACAGCGCCGACCCGGCGCGGGATCCGAGAGCGGTCCGATTCGATCGCATCTCCTTCACCGAGGTTCTCGAGCGCGGCTTGGGGGTGATGGACGCGGCGGCGGTCGCGCTCTGCCGGGAGCACGGTCTCCCGATCCGGGTCTTCTCCATGATCGAGGAAGGGGGCCTCCGCGGCGCCCTGCTGGGCGAAGCTGTCGGGACCCTCGTGGAGCCGGAGTCCTGAGGCTGACCGGGGCCCGGAGGGCGCGGGGAGATCGGACCGGTGGAGCAACGAGAGTCGAGCCACGCGAGCACCGAGAAAGGAAGCCATGGACTACGACGAGATCCTGATCGACGCCGATGACCGCATGGACAAGGCGATCGAGGTCTTTCGAAACGAGCTGCGCGGCATGAGAACGGGGCGGGCCCACCCGGGGCTCGTGGAGCCGATCCGGGTCGATTACTACGGCAGCCCGACTCCGCTCAAGCAGATCGCGGCGATTTCGGTCCCCGAGGCGGATCAGATCATGATCAAGCCCTTCGATGTCAGTGCCCTGGGGGACATCGAGAAGGGGATCCTGAAGTCGGACCTCGGCATCACCCCGAGCTCCGACGGCAAGATCCTGCGTCTGACCGTCCCGCCCCTCTCGGAGGAGCGTAGGAAGAAGCTCGTGGCGCGGGCGAAGGAGGTCGCCGAGGAGGCGCGGGTCGCGATCCGGAATGTCCGCCGGGATGCGAACAAGAGCGCGGAGACCTCCCAGAAGGAGGGGCTCTTCAGCGAGGATGACCTCAAGCGCCTCAAGGACGAGATCCAGGGGACGACCAAGCAGAAGGAGGGAGAGGTCGACGGCGAGCTCTCCCGGAAGACCGAGGAGCTGCTGGAGGTCTGATCGCCTCCGAATCCACCGGATTGAGGGGGCTTCCGGAGTTGACGCGGAAATCGCGTTCGGTATGATCCTCCACCTGCTCCGGCGCCTTGGCGCTCGAGCCCCCGCATTGCGGGCGGCCGCAGGAGTCCCCGAGTTCGACCCCCGAGGGGGTGTCTGTCGGGGTTCCGCGGCTCGGTCCGGAGTTCACGGGGGGCTTAGCTCAGTTGGTAGAGCACCGCCCTTTTAAGGCGATGGTCGCTGGTTCGAGCCCAGCAGCCCTCACTTGAAACACCGTGGCCCCTTCGTCTAGTCAGGTCTAGGACACCAGGTTTTCATCCTGGCGACAGGGGTTCAAATCCCCTAGGGGTCACCATTGAATCGCAGGGAGCCTCGGGTTTCGGCCCGGGGCTCTCTTTTTTTACGCCCCCTTCTGGCGCGCCCCCCGCTCGAGTCCGCGGGCCGCCCCGAGCTCTACCACCCGATCTCCCCCGGGGGGACTCTCCTGCGACTCTCTCCCACTCTCCGGTCACGGACGTGCGGGGTGCGCCGGGCCCCGGGTCTTCCGGGCGCGGACTCGACGCCCTCGAGGTTCGTCGTCAGATCAACCTCACCCCGCAGGAGACGGTCCTCTCGGTTCTCAAGGAGAGCGAAGCCGAACGGGGATCCGCTGCGAACCCCTCTGCGTGCCCCCTGAGGCCGTCCGAGGCCTCCCCCGCCCGCGCAGCCGGGATCCCGGCGGGATTCGCTCGCCCGTCCGGGCCTGAGGGGTACGATTTCAAGCTACCCCTAGATCGGAGCCAGGCCCCATGGAACCCTTCGAGTCCATCGACTTCTACCGCCTCGACGACCTGCTCACCGAGGAGCAGCGCCTCATCCGCGGAACGGTGCGTGAGTTCGTGGAGGAGAACATCATCCCCTCCATCGAGCAGCACTTCATGGACGGGACCTTCCCCCGGGAGGTGATCCCGCAGCTCGGGGAGCTCGGCCTCCTGGGCGCGAACCTCGAGGGGTACGGCTGCGCCGGGCTCGACAACATCTCCTACGGGCTGATCATGCAGGAGCTCGAGCGGGGGGACAGCGGGCTCCGCTCCTTCGTCTCGGTCCAGGGTGGTCTGGTCATGTATCCGATCTGGCGCTTCGGGACCGAGGAGCAGAAGCAGAAGTACCTTCCCCGCCTCGCCACCGGCGAGTTCGTGGGCTGCTTCGGCCTGACCGAGCCGGACCATGGCTCGAACCCGAGCGGCATGATCACGAACGCCGTCGAGGACGGTGACGAGTACATCCTCAACGGCAACAAGATGTGGATCACGAACGGCTGCGTCGCCGATGTCGCGGTCGTCTGGGCGAAGCTCGACGGAGTCGTCCGGGGCTTCATCGTCGAGAAGGGCACGCCCGGCTTCTCGACGACGCTGCAGCAGGGCAAGTTCTCCCTGCGCGCTTCCGTGACCTCGGAGCTGCACTTCCAGGACTGTCGCATCCCGAAGGGCAACCTCCTCCCCGATGTCCAGGGCCTGAAGGGGCCCCTCTCCTGCCTCACCCAGGCGCGCTACGGCATCGCCTGGGGGGCGGTCGGCTCGGCGATGGCCTGCTTCGACTGCGCCCGGAAGTACACCGGGAGTCGCATCCAGTTCGACAAGCCGATCGCGAGCTTCCAGATCGTGCAGGCGAAGCTCGCCGAGCAGCTGAGCGAGATCACCAAGGCCCAGCTCGTCGCGCTGCGTCTCGGCCAGATGAAGGAGGCCGGGACGATGACCCCGCAACATGTCTCCCTCGCGAAGCGCAACAACGTGAGGATCGCCCTCGACATCGCCCGCATCTGCCGGGACATGCTCGGCGCGAACGGGGTGACCCACGAGTACCCTGTCGGGCGCCACATGCTCAACCTCGAGTCGGTGATCACCTACGAGGGGACCCACGACATCCACACGCTGATCCTCGGGCAGAGCGTCACGGGGATCGCGGCCTACTCCTGAGCCCCCCCGGGCCCCGGAGCGGGGGGGAGGGGGGCACCGACCCCCTCTCTCCCCGAAAGTCCCTCAGGTGTGAGCCGATCCGACCGAAGGATGAGACGAGGACTCCGTCCCGGATTCCGCGGCTCGTCGCCGCCTCTGGACGTGGTGTCCCCGGATTGGGGTGAACAGCGTGATCCACGAGGAACTCGATCGGCTCGGTCAATGCTCCCGGGAGCGCTTCGAGGCGCGCCATCGCCTCCGGAGCTTCGGGCAGTTCCTGGAGCACTTCCACGCGAGTCCCTACCTCTACCTCCGCAACTCCGCCCGCTACCTTGTCGACATGATGGACTTCTTCGGCACCGAGGAGGTCGATCGCATCGGCATGGTGGATCGTCGGTACAAGGTCTTCGATCTCGCGTTCGACCGCCCGTTCGACGGACTCGTCGGGCAGGAGCGGGTCCAGAACGCGATCTACCGTCAGCTCTACCAGTTCGCCCAGCGAGGGCAGTCCGACAAGCTGCTCTTCCTGCACGGCCCGAGCGGCTCCTCGAAGTCGACGACGGTGGAGGCGCTGATCCGCGGGTGCGAGAACTACAGCACCACCGACGAGGGCGCGCTCTATCGCTTCAACTGGATGTTCCCGGTACGCACCGACGATGCGACCTCCATCGGCTTCGACACCCGGCGGAAGACGGAGTCCCTCGACACCTACGCCTTCCTCGGGCCGGAGGAGCTCGGGGCCCGGATCCAGTGCGAGCTCAAGGACTCGCCCCTCTTCCTGATCCCGCATCAGGAGCGGACTCCCCTGATCGAGCGGGTCCTCGACGAGCATCCGGAGCTGAGGGATCGCCCGGGGCTGAACTACCGCTGGCTGATCGAGGGGCGACTCAGTCCGAAGAACAAGGCGATCTACGAGGCGCTCCTCTCCGCCTACCAGGGGGACCTCGGCCAGGTGATGCGCCACGTGCAGGTGGAGCGGTTCTTCCACTCCAAGCGGTATCGTCAGTCGGCGGTCTCGATCGAGCCCCAGGGGAACATCGATGCCGGCGCCCGCCCGCTCCAGTACGAGCCGTTCTCCCAGGTGCCCTCGGTCCTGAGGAACGTGACGCTCATCGAGGCGGTCGGGGACCTCGTCGACGCGAACAAGGGGATCGTCGAGTACTCCGACTTCCTCAAGCGCCCGATGGAGGCGAACAAGTACCTCCTGACGACCTCCGAGAAGGGCACGATCAGTCTCCAGGGCTACATCGCCTACCTCGACCTCGTGATGTTCGCGACCGCGAATGAGAAGCCGCTCGCCCTCTTCAAGCGAAACCCGGACTTCTCGAGCTTCAAGGGACGCTTCGCGCTGATCCATGTCCCTTACCTCCTGCAGTACTCACGGGAGGAGGAGCTTTATGGCCGGCACATCGATCTCTACGCCCGGGGTCGTCACGTGGCGCCGCACACGGCGATGGTCGCCGCCCTCTGGGCGGTCCTGAGCCGTCTTCGTCGTCCGAGCCCGAAGAACCATCCCCCCGAGCTCTCGCCGATCGTGGCCCGGCTCACGCCGCTGCAGAAGGCGATGCTCTACGACCACGGGGAGCTCCCCCTGGGTCTGCGCGACGGGGAGCGGAAGCTGCTGAAGGGCTCGATCCGCGCCCTGCGTGACGAGCACAACGAGGCCGAGGGGGAGTTCGAGGGGATCTACGGCGCGGAGTACGAGGGGCGTCGCGGTGCTTCGCCTCGCGAGATGATGACCCTCCTCGCGGACGCGGCGGAGAACCGCAGCTACGACTGCCTCGTGCCGATGGCGGTGCTGGACGAACTGGAGAAGCTGGTCCGGGACGTCTCGGTCTACGAGTTCCTCCGGGTCCCGGTCGACAACGGATACAACGACTGCTTCCGCTTCATCGAGGATGTGAAGGAGCACTACCTCCGCGTCGTGCAGCAGGAGGTCTTCGACAGCATCGGGCTCGTCGACGAGGAAGAGTACGAGCGCGTCTTCCAAGAGTACTTCCATCACGTGAAGGCGTTCGACCTCGGGGAGAAGCTCTTCGTGGCGTCCCGCGGGGAGTACGTGCACCCCTCGGAGGACCTGATGCAGCGCATCGAGGGGCTGCTGGAGCTGCGCGAGGACGTGAACGCGTTCCGCTCCAGCCTGATGACGAAGATCGCGGCCTACTCGATCGATCATCCCGACGAGTCGATCAACTACGCGGTTCTCTTCCCGGACATCTACGGTCTGCTCAAGCAGAGCTTCTATCGAGAGCGGGATCGCGCGCTGCGGGTGATCGAGCAGAACATCCTCAAGTACTTCACCGACGAGAAGGAGTTCCTCGACTCCCGCGAGCGGCAGGAGGTCGAGAAGGCGCTCGAGTCGATGTCGTCGAAGTACGGCTACTGCCGCAACTGCGCCCGCGATGTGATCGCGTTCGTCCTGCGCAACCGCTGATCTCCGGCGGCGCGGCGGCCTCAGCCGCGCGGGCGGAACGGCGGGGTGGTCTCCGAGGCCTTCGTGAGCCACCGTCGGACGAGCCCCGGCCCCCGAGGGGTGGCCTCCTCCGTCTCCCCGCTCCAGTCGCCGATCTCCTTCCGGACCCGGCGCAGGACCCGATCCGCCGCGATCCCCTCGGCCTCCGCGTGGTAGCTCAGGAGCACCCGATGCCGGAGGGCGGGGGTGACCACCGCCTCGTAGTCCGCGGGCTCCACCCGATCCCGACCCGCGAGGACCGCCGTCGCCCGAGCCGCTCCGAGGATCGCCTGGACCCCCCGGGGGCCGGCTCCCCACGAGAGGTACTCCCGCGCGCTCTCCGGCGCGCTTCCCTCCTCGGGCCGGGTCGCCCGGGCGAGTCGGACCGCGCGATCGGTGATCGCCTCGGGGATCTCCACCTTGCCCGGGAGAGCGAGGAGGGCGGTGACCTCAGCCCGGCTCAGGAGCGGCGCGAGCGGCTCCTCGGCCCGGGCGGTCGTCATCGCGACGACCTCGAACTCGGTCTCCGTCTCCGGATAGTCGATGAGGATCTGGAAGAGGAAGCGGTCGAGCTGCGTCACGGGGAGGGGGTAGGTCCCCTCCTGCTCGATCGGGTTCTGGGTGGCGAGAACGAAGAAGGGCGGGGGGAGACGGTGGCTACGGCCCATCGTCGTCACCTGACCCTCCTCCATCGCCTCGAGGAGGGCGGCCTGGGTCTTGGGCGGGGTCCGGTTGATCTCGTCCGCGAGGAGGAGGTTGGTGAAGAGAGGCCCGGCGCGGAAGCGGAACTCCCGGCTCTGGGTCGCCTCGTCCTGAACGAGGATCGAGGTCCCGCTGATGTCGGAGGGCATCAGGTCGGGGGTGAACTGGATCCGGGCGAAGTCCAGATCGAGGAGCTCCGAGAGGGAGCGGACGAGGAGAGTCTTCGCCAGCCCGGGAACGCCGACGACGAGGGCGTGCCCGCCCGCCACGAAACAGGTGAGCAGCTGCTCGACCGTATGCTCCTGACCGAGGACCCGCTCCCCGAGGCCGCAGCGAAGGCGCTCGGCGATCTCGGGCATCCGCCGCAGGAGGTCACGCTCTTCCGGTGTGATCGGTTTCGTCATCGGGCTTCTCCTCGCGCAGGGGCTCGGCGTCCCCTTCTCCTAGGATCGGTGCTCCGGCCGGTTCGGATCCAGTCATCTCGGCGGATCAGGACCCATCTGGGGCGGGATCAGGGCCCACCTGGGGCGGGGGGCGGATCCACCGCCTCTCCCTTGGCGACCGCCCAGAGCTCGTCGAGACGGGCGAGCGTCGGATTCTCCTCCGCCCGCACCCGCTCCTCGATCCGCTGGAATCGTTCGGTGAAGCGATCGAGGGCACCGCGGAGGGCCTGCTCCCCGTCGACCCCCTGGTGGCGGCAGAGGGAGGTGATGGCGAAGAGGAGGTCTCCGATCTCCGCCTCGACCCGGGTCTGCCCCTCCTCCGCGATGGCCCGCCGGACCTCCCGCAGCTCCTCGGCGATCTTCTCGAGGGGGCCATCCGCGTCGGGCCAGTCGAAGCCGATCTCCGCGGCCATGGCTCCGACCCGCTCGCCCCGGGAGAGCGCGGGGAGGGAGGCGGGCAGGGGACGGATCGCGCTCCCGGGCCCGGTCTCTCCCTTCTCCTCCTGCTTGATCGCCTCCCAGTTCCTTCGGACCGCGTCGGCGTCATCGGCGACGACGCTCCCGAAGACATGCGGGTGTCGACGGACGAGCTTCTCCGAGATCTGGTCCGCGATCTCCGAGAGGGTGAAGCGACCTTCCTCCTCCGCGATGCGCGCCTGCAGGAAGATGTTCATGAGCAGGTCCCCGAGCTCGCCGCAGAGGGCCCCCGGGTCGGGGTCGTCGATCGCCTCTGCGGCCTCATGCGCCTCTTCCAGCAGGAACGGTCGAAGCGAGGCGGGTGTCTGCTCCAGGTCCCAGGGGCAACCACCGGGGGAGCGAAGGCGATCAACGATCCCCTTCAGGTGGGTGAGGGAGCAGGCCGGGCGGGTGTCCGGCTCGATCCCGTCGCGGGCGGCATCGCCTGCCGCCGGCTCGCTGGGGGAAGGGGGTGGGGACACCGGGACTCCTCTCGTGGAGCGGAGGATAGCCTTCCCGTCGGAGGGGGACCAGAGCAGGAGGCGCGGGATCTTCCCCGGACTTGCGCCGTGACGTCCCTGCAGTCCGTCCAGGGGAGTCCGCGCGTCCGAATTCGGGCGACTCCCCGCCACAGCGGAGCGGGGGAGAGGGTCATGCGAAGGGCTTCTCGGGTGAGGAGGTCTGCGCTCGGCGGTGGGAACAAGGCTTGCTCCCTCGGGTTTGGTCGCGCACGGGTCGGCACCCCCGGTTCGGTGCCCTTCACGCGACGGTGTCCGGCGGGACATCTGGAAAGGGGGGTCACTTCCTCACTCGGCGCTTCCTGCTGCGCGGATCACTCCCAGGGCCCGGCGCTCCGAGCTGCTCGGTCGCCGCGGGTCACTTCGGGAGGAGGAGGCGGGGCTCGCGAGGAGGTTGGGAGGGTGGTTCGGGGACCCCAGGGTCTTGCCGACCTCCGCCGAGTCCCATGGGGGGCTCCATGCTTGCGGAGGAACACGAAAAACCAGTGGGATCGCTCGCCAGCACATCGGGAGAGCCGGGTGACCCGACCACCGCTCCATGCTCTGACGGAGGCCCTGTGCGCCTCGACTCGATCGGCGTCCCCAAGGTGACGTCCCCAAGGTGCCGTCACCCGCGGAGACCCGCTCGGCTTTCCTCCGGCTCTCGGAAGGGCGAGGGAGAGTCGGCCGGGGACGGGTCGGAGGGCGTGCAGGGGAGGGGAGCTCGGATCTCGCCCCGCCTCCGGCCGGCCCGGTACTCCCGCCGGCCTAGTACTCCCGATCGATGCGGAGGGAGCTCTCCCGGAGCTTGGGCCCGACCCGATCGACGAGGTGCAGCAACCCGCCGTCACTTTGGTAGAGATAGAGGTGCCGCTTCGGATTGTCGGGGTCGCTCGTCACGGCCCGGAGGCGACCGAAGGAGGCGGGGACATATCCGATGTCCACACGGGACCAGCCGGCCTCCTTCCGGCTCCCCTTGGCATCCGGGTCGCGGGGGATCGTCTCGAAAGACCTGCGGATCTCCTCGTTCACCGTGACGAAGCGATCGGTCCCTGCTGCATCGCGCAGGTGCAGCACGGCGGGGATTCCCGAGGCGCCGACGACTTCCCCGAACTCCTCAGGGATGAAGGTCCGGAGCAGCTGCGTCTTCCAGGGGTTTCCCCCATCCCGCGCCCGCTCCTCGATCTCCTTCCGCCGCAGGTCTCTCCCCTCCTTGTCGAGGGGGCTCCGGAGGATCTGAACATTCTGCACCGCGCGGCGCCCCGCCTGGGTCTCGACGATCTGCAGGTCTCCCAGCGAGCTCTCGAAGCAGAAGAGGAAGCGTTGGTTCCGCGAGGAGGTCGTGACGAGGCGCCCGAGCCAGCGAGGCAGGACGCCTTCGCGGACCTCGGTCCACGAAGAGGGCTCTCGGCGCGCCGGGCTTCGCGTCCCCGCGAGGGCGTCCCCCGGCTGCGGCCCACGGAAGTGCGTGCCGTCGGAGCGAGAGGGATCGCTGGAGGAGCGGGCGTGGCGACGGACCTCCGGATCGAACCCGGTGGCGTTCCAGCGGATCACCCGGAGATCCCCGTCCTCGGCCTCGAAGATGAGGTGCACGCCACCCTCCCGGCGATTGCCGTGTGCTCCCACGACCGATCCGAAGTGAGGGGGGATGTTTGCGGCGTGGATCTCGGTCCAGCCCTCTTCGGAGGTGCGCTTCGTCCCGATCTTCGGGGCGCCCGCATCCTCGGGGAGTCGCGTCACGACGAGGGCTTCGAGCCGGAGGGTGTTTCCGGTCTTCTCGAGGAGGCGGAGCTCACGGTCCGAGTTCCGGAAGAGGAGCGAGATCGCCTCGGACTGCTGGGTCACGGCGAAGAGCTCGCCGAACCGATTCGGGACGCTGCCGAGCGGAGTCTCGGCCCAATCCGCGGTCTCCTCCTCCGGCGACCCGGACGACTCGATGGAGGCGGCCGCTCCGGACGCACCGATCGCTCCGGCGAAGAGGCCGGGGAGGAGGCTCAGGTGGAGGCCCAAGGGGAGGCTGAGGAGCAGCCCCGCGCGGAGCAGGGGCCGAGAACGGCGGTGGAACGGGTGGGATCGCTGAGGAACCATGGGTCTCCTTCGGGTCGAAGACGGCAGGAGTGTCTCGCGAAGAGAGCCGCACGGTGTCGGAATCCGCGGCTCGGCTTGGCCCGCTCCGGGCGCTCCACTATAAAGGCACCGCCCCGGAGGGACACGCCCCTCCCCGGGTCGGATTTGCGGTCAGAGGGTTCCTGGAGGACGCGGCCGTGGACGGTCGATTCATGTGGATCGGCCCATCCCGGGCCTGAACCGCCTCTGGCGGCCGATGGCCGCAGAGCCTGCCCGGTCGCCGCAGCGTCGTGTGTTCAAGGAGGAGAACGGGTGCAGACCTTCAAGCGCGAGCTCGCAGCCGCGATCGCAGCGGTGGCGGATGTTCCTCCGGAGACGCTGGAGGGGCTCTTCTCCTCGCCGCCGGATCGTTCCCTCGGGGACCTCGCGCTACCCTGCTTCCCGCTCGCGAAGCTGCGGAAGACCGCCCCGCCGCAGATCGCGGCAGAGCTCGCGGAGGCGGATCTCGGCGTGCCCTGGGTCGAGGAGGTCCGGGCCACCGGCCCGTACCTGAACTTCCGCTTCGATCGGGGGCGCTTCTCCACGGCTGCGCTCGCGGAGCTGCGAGCCGCGGGCGAGGAGTATGGTCGGAGCGAGACCGGGCGAGAGCGAACCGTCGTCATCGACTACTCCTCCCCGAACATCGCCAAGCACCTCGCGGTGCATCATCTCCGCTCGACGATGCTCGGACAGGCCATGGCGAACCTGTTTCGGGCGGCGGGCTACAGGGTTGTCGGGGTCAACCATCTGGGAGACTGGGGGACGAGCTTCGGGAAGCTCCTCTGCGCCATGGAGCACTTCGGCGAGGCGGAGGGCCTCACCGCTCGGCCCCTCGCCGAGCGCGATGATCCGATCGCAACCCTGAACTCTCTCTACACGAGATTCCACGCGGAGATGGAGACGCGCCCCGAACTGGAGGAGGAGGCGCGGGAGTGGTTCCGACGTCTCGAGACAGGAGACCCCCTCGCGCGCGCGCGCTGG